>Ga0070667_100000072_pt1 | contig 122929 bp, 105 predicted proteins | sample KBSS33metaG_FD_64659 | JGI IMG/M metagenome (GOLD analysis project Ga0070667, IMG submission 64659) | Switchgrass rhizosphere microbial communities from Kellogg Biological Station, Michigan, USA - KBS S3-3 metaG | ecosystem: Host-associated > Plants > Roots > Rhizosphere > Soil ...
GGTTTGCCGTGCCACGCGGCGTTGGCCCCGCGCGCGGTGCGCTCTTACCGCACCGTTTCACCATCACCACGCGTCCCGCCACCCCTCTACTGCCGACCCTTGAAAGGGCGGGACTTGGCCGTCGGGCGCTGCGCGCCCGACGTCAAGTCCGCCGCTGTGTTTCAGCAGTACAGGGGTGACGGGACCGTTCGGCTGTCTGTTCTCTGTTGCACTTTCCGTCGGCTCGCGCCGCCCAGGCGTTACCTGGCACCCTGCCCTATGGAGCCCGGACTTTCCTCGGCGCGCGAACGCGACGCGGCTGCTTAGCCGGCTCCCGCGCCGATTCTAGCAGGGCGGGCTTGGCTGGGCGTGGTCCAAGATCGGCGATGTCTGGTTGGAGACGAGGTCTCCAGCAGCGCCCCCGCGTTCTCGACGTCATTCCCGCGAAAGCGGGAATCCATGTTGCTTCCTTTAGAGAATCACAATGGATTCCCGCTTTCGCGGGAATGACGAGGGGTTTGTGCAACTGCCTGCAGATCGGCATCGATCACCGCCAGCGCCCGTGCCGCACGCGCCCTCTCGCTTTCTCCCTCGGACGGCAGCACCGGCAGGTCGGGCTTGACGCCGGCCACCTCGTCGCTGCCGTCGGCCCTCAGGCGCACGCAGTCGGGGATGCGGAAGCGCAGCTGCGAATGTGGCAGCACGAGCGGCTTGGCCTCCTGCATGAAGCCGCAACCGTCGCCGCCGGTAGTCACGCCGACGGTACGGGAGATGCCGTTGTCGCGCATGACCGCGCTGAACATCTCGGCCGACGAGTACGTCTTCGCGTTGGTCAGCACGTAGACCGGGCCGGACCAGGCGCCGCGCTGCGTATCGACGGCCGCCGGCCAGTACAGCGCCGATCTCAATTCATCGCCGCCGGACGCGCTGGCCGGCAAGTAGTCGACGGCGCCGCTGGCGAACCCCATGTCGAGCAGGCGGCTGCAGCCGGCCGGATTCCACGCGCGCTGCTCGCGCCACGCCCATGACAAGTCGCAATGGCGCGATGCGATCGCCGCTTGGCGCCGTTCGAAGTCCGCCGTCGCCGCGGCGTATGCCTGCCGTGCCTGCGCATCCGGATGGGCCAGCGCGGCCCAGGCCTTGCGCAGTTCGCCCAATTGCTCGTCGGCATACGCTCGCGCGTCGTCCGCGGCGGCCATCCACAACCGCGCCGAATGCACCGGCTTGGCCGTGAACAGGCGCGCACTCCAATCGCCGGCGTCGTTGCCGCCGCCGTTGTCGCCGACATCGACGACCACCGCGCCGACCTGCTCGTGCCCGAAACGGCGCAGCTGCCCCGCGAGCGCGTCGAACCACGCCGCGTCGACCTTCTTGCGCAACACGGCCGCATCGATCGCCTGGCCGCCGGTACGCAGCGCCGTCCATGCCTGAACGCAGAGGGTCGCCGCTTCGCTTTGCCTGAAATAAGGGATGCGTACGATGCCCAGGCGCGTGCCGCTGCCCGTGCCGGCAATGCCGGCACGAAACGGCGAAGCCACGCCGTCGGATTCGAGCACGAACCCGGGCAGCGTCTCGAAAGGCAGCGAAAACGCGGTGCTGCGCGTCACGGCGTAGCCGAGCGCGGCGCAGCCGGCAGCGGCGTCGAGCGTCGCGAGATCCGGCCGAGCCGGCTCCGCAGCCGCCGCCGTGGCCGGCGCGCGCAGCGGCAACGGCGAGAAATGCCCGTCGTGGAACGCGGCGACGAAAGCCAGCAGGGCCACGCGCGCGTCGGCATCGTCGCCGGCGAGATCGAGCATCCGCTGCGTTCTGCGATCGAGCGCCGGCAAGTCGACCCCGCCTTGCGGCGACGAGAGCCACGCGAGGTTCGCGTAGGACTGCTCCAGTGCCCGTTTCAGCGCCGAATAGTCGCCGCGCCACGCTTCGCGATCGAAGACGGGCTCGGCGGCGGCCGCGAAGCCCGACGACACGCTGCAGAGCAGGCACAGCATCCAGCGCAGCACCCGCTGCGAATGACCGGCCCGTCGCCGCGAGCCTGATTCTTCGTGGTACACGTGCCACCTCACCGCAGCCGCGGTCGCGGTCGCGGACCGCAAGGCGCCGCAGTCTGGCAGCGCGCGGTCGCGGCGTCTTGTACCCGGCAAGCGCCTTGGTACGCGCTTAGCGGACGCCGCGCCGGAACGCGCCGGGCGTCACCTTGAACACCGCCTTGAACGAACGCGTCAGGTGCGCCTGGTCGTAGAAGCCGCATGCCAGCGCGATTTCGCCGAGCGGCCGGCGCCCCGACGCCAGGAGGGCGGCGGCGCGGCGCACGCGCAGGCCTCGCACGTAGTCGCCGACGGTCTGCCGATGCACGCGGCGGAACTCGCGCGCGACGTGCACCGGGTGGCGGCCGAGCGTCCGCGCGAGCTCGGCCAGCGAAAACTTCGCGTCCGCGTGAGCCTCGATGAACTCCTCCGCCGTGCGCAGCCATGCCGGCACGCGCCCCGATTCGGCGACGGCGCCGCGCCCGAACAAGCCGAGCATCTCGAGCAGCAGGCCCTGCGCCACGATGGGCGAGAACGCGTCCGCCTCGAGCAGCTCGCGCAGCAGGCGTGCGCCGAGCGCCGCCAGGTCCGACGACTGCGAATACGGCGCCTCGGCCAGCGGCAGGCGCCGGTCGAGATAGCCGAGCGCGTCCACTGCCGGCTCGACCAGGATCTTCAAGGCACCGTCAGCCGAGAACCGCTGCGCATGCGCCTCGAACGCGGGACAGAACAGCAGATGACCGGCCGCGTGCTCGATACCGCGCCCGCGGATGCGCTCCTCGTAGCGGCCGCCGACGACGAGGCAGAGGGAAGCCTCGTCATGCCGATGCGATGCCATCGAACTTGCGGCGGCGTAGCGCGCGACGCGCGCGGAACGGAACCAGGTCGCGTCTGCGTGCGCGTCCACGACGGCTCAGCCCTCGTAGAGCTGCTTGCGCGGCGCGCCGGTGATCGCCGCCGCGAGCTTCGCCGCGCGCGCGGGCGGCAGTTCCTCGCGCAGCAGCGCGAAGACGCGGCGGCCTTCGGCCAGCTGCGCGTCGGCCGCCTCGCCGGCCGCTCCGGCGACCAGCAGGACGAACTCGCCGCGCTGCTGGTTCGGGTCGGCAGCGACGCGCGTCGCGACATCGGCGAGCGGCGCCGCGATGATCGTCTCGAACAACTTGGTCAGTTCGCGCGCGAGCACGGCCTCGCGCGCGCCGCCGAACGCACCGATCGCATCGGCGAGCGACTCGACGATGCGATGGCTCGACTCGTAGAAGATCAACGTGCGCGATTCCGCAGCGAGCGTCTGCAGGCGCTCGCGCCGCGCCGCGGCCTTGGCCGGCAGGAAGCCTTCGAACACGAAGCGGTCGCTCGGCAGCCCTGCCGCCGACAGCGCCGCGATCGCGGCGCACGGCCCGGGCACCGGCGAGACCTCGAAACCGGCCTCGCGCGCCGCGCGTACGAGGCGGAATCCCGGGTCGCTGATCAGCGGCGTGCCGGCATCGGAAATCAGCGCCGCCTCGCCGCCGCCGCGCAGGTGCTCGACGATGCGTGCCGCCTGCTCGCGCTCGTTGTGCTCGTGCAGGGCCAGCGTGCGCGCGCGGCTGCCGGCCTGCGCCAGCAGGGGCGCGCTGTGGCGCGTGTCCTCGGCTGCGATCAGGTCGACCCGGCGCAGCGTGTCGCGGGCGCGCGGCGAGAGATCGTCGAGATTTCCGATCGGCGTCGCCACGACCCACAGCCGCCCGCGCCCGCCGTTCACGCCGTTGTCCTGATCCACGCTCATCCTGTTCTCCGAAGCTGAATCGATGCGGCGGACGCGAGGCGCGCCGGGTCGATCGGCTATCATCGCTAGCCTAGCTCCAAACGTGCGCGGACGGACCATGACGATTCGTTTCCCTGGCAGGATGCTGACTTTTCGTGCCTCGTCGCAGCGGCGGCCGCTTGCCGCCGCGCTGCTCGGCTTGCTGCTGTCCGCCTGCGCGACGATGTCGCAGGCTCCGGTCGGCGAACACGCCGCATCGCCCGACGCCGCGCACGCCGAGGAGCTGTACCAGCACGGCGATCTCGACCAGGCCGCGAGCGCGTTCCTCGACCTGGCCAGCGCCAGCCGTGGCGACGAGTCGGCGCACTACCGGCTGCGCGCCGCCGAGGCGCTGCGCGAGCGCGGCGACCTGGAAGGCGCCGCGCACGCCTTGGGCGATCTGAAGCGGCGGCGCCTGCATGGCGACGAAGCGGTGCGCCTGGATCTGCTCGACGCCGAAATCGCGCTCAAGCACGGCGACTACGCGCAGGCGCAGAGCCTGCTCGCGATCAACGAAGCCGTGCCGGAGAACTTGCGCGTGCGTGCGCTGGAACTGCGCGCGCGCACCGATCTCGCTGCGGGCGATGCGTTCGCCTCCGCGCGCACGCGCGCGCTGCTCGATCGCTATCTGGCCGGCGGCGACCGCGAGCAGAACCGCAAGCAGCTGATCGACGCGCTGGCGGCGATGGACGTGAACACGCTGAAGACGCGCGTCGATGCCTTGCCGCCCGGCGACGCGATGCGGCCGTGGGTCGAGCAGGCGCTGCGCGGCAAGGGCCAACCGCTCGCGCGCGAGCTGCCGCGCCCGAGCCAACCGGTCGGCACCTTGCGGCCCGGCGAAAACGGCGCGCTCGAGACCGAAGGCTACAAGTCGCTCAAGCACGTCGCGTTGCTGCTGCCGCTCGGTGCGCAGCTGGCCAACGTCTCGCAGTCGATCCGAGACGGCTTCTTCGCCGCCTACTTCGCCGACAACGCCGAGCGCAGGCCGCAGGTGCGCATCTACGACTCCGGCAAGACGCCGGCCGACGCGATCGCCGCCTACAACAAGGCCGTCGGCGACGGCGCCGATCACGTCGTAGGTCCGTTGCAGCGCGAGGCCGTCGGCGAACTGTTCCACCAGTCGCTCGGCGCGCGCGTGCTCGCGCTGAACCATCCCGACACCGGCGAAGTGCCGCCGGCCGGCAGCGCCGAATTCGGCCTGCTGCCCGATGCCGAAGGCGCCCAGGTCGCCGAGCACATGCGCGAGCGCGGCATCACGCGCGCCGCGATCCTGGCCGCCGATACGGATTGGGCCGAACGCGCCGCGCGCGCCTTCCGCGCGCAGTTCGAGGCCGGCGGCGGCAGCGTGACCGGCGAAACGCGCTTGCGCGACAAGGACGTCAACTACGCGACGGCGATCACGCAGGCCACGGCGAATCTCGGATCCGATCCCGACAGCGGCCTGTTCATCAGCATGCGTCCGCAGCAGGCGCGCCTGCTGCTGCCGCAGCTGAAGATCGCCAACGTCGCCGCGCCCGTGTTCGCCACGTCGCACGTCTACTCCGGAGACACCAACGCCGCGCTCGATCGCGACCTCGACGGCGTCGAATTCTGCGACGCGCCGTGGCTGTTCGGGCCGATCCCCGGGCGTCCCGACCGCACCCAGGTCGCCGGGCAGATCGCCAGCGCGAACGGCGTCGGTGCGCGCCTGTTCGCCTTCGGCATGGACGCCTATGCGCTGCTGCCGTACATGGACTGGCTGCTCGCCCACCCCGACGCCTACCTCGGCGGCGCGACCGGCGAGCTGACCGCCGACAGCTACGGCCGCATCCATCGCGTCGTCGGCTGGGCGCGCTTCGCCAACGGCATCGCGCAACCGGTCGAAGGCGCGCTGAGCGCGGCGCCGGCAACCGCATCGCAGTGAACGCGCGCGGCGCCGGCGCCGACTACGAAGACGTCGCGCTCGCTCACCTGCAAAAAGCCGGGCTTGCCCTGCTCGCGCGAAATTTCAACTGCCGCTGGGGCGAGATCGATCTCGTCATGAGCGAACACGAAACGATCGTCTTCGTCGAAGTGCGCTACCGTCGCGGCGCGGCTACGCGCGGCGGGTACGGCGATGGCGTCGACTCGGTCGGCGCGGGCAAACGCGCCAAACTCGTGCGCGCGGCCGAGGTCTTCCTGGCCAGTCACGCGCGATTCGCGCAATGGCCGTGCCGCTTCGACGTGTTCGCGATCGCCGGCGGCGACGGCGCGCCCACGGTCGACTGGCGGCGCAACGCTTTCGATGCCTACTGAGGAAACTGCATGCGCCATCGTCCCGTATTCGCCCGGCTCGTCCTGCTGCTCGCGCTGACCCAGCTCGGCGGCTGCTTCCTTTTCGTCGTCGGTGGCGCCGCCGTCGGCGGCAGCGCAGCGCACGACCGCCGCAGCATCGGCGCCTGGACCGACGACAAGCGCATCTACCTCGGCGCCTACGACGCGATCAACAAGGACAAGGAACTCGCGCTGAAGAACAGCGTGATCATCGTCGTCTACGATCGCGTGATGCTGCTGATCGGCGAGGTGCGCACGGCGGAGCTGAAAGCGCGCGCCGAACGCATCGTCAGCGGTTTCGAAGGCACGCGGCGCATCGTCAACGAGATCGAGATCCGCGAGCCGGAAGGCTTCTGGTCGCATCGCCGCGACAACACGATCACCGCGCATGTGAAGACCGCGCTGCTCGACCTGACCAGCCTGCCCGGTTTCGATCCGACGCGCGTCAACGTGAGCACGGCCCATCGCGTCGTCTACCTGATGGGCAAGGTCACGCGCGAAGAAGACGACGCCGTCGTAGGCATCGCGCGCGAGGTCAGCGGCGTCGAGCGCGTGGTCAAGGTGTTCGAGTATACGGATTGAGGGGCCGGGATTCGGGATTCGGGATTCGGGATTCGGGATTCGGGATTCGGGATTCGGGATTCGGGATTCGGGATTCGGGAAAGCGTATAACGTTCGCTTCGATTTCCGTCATCCCGGCGAACGCCGGGACCCAGTGCCGTTCTCACTGATTCGCATGCTCGCCCCCAGCATCCTCGCCGACCTCAAGCACATCTTCGCCGCCGATGCGCTCAGCACCGATGCGGCCGAGTGCCTCGTCTACGGCTACGACAATTCACGCCGGCAGGCGATGCCGGATGCCGTGGCGTTCCCGTCCACGCACGAACAGGTCGTCGCGCTCGTGCGCGCCTGCCGCGCGCATCGCGTGCCGCTCGTCGCGCGCGGGCGCGGCACCAACACGACGGGCGCGAGCGTGCCGATCGACGGCGGCATCGTCGCCAGCTTCGAGCGCATGAATCGCGTGCTGCGCATCGATCCGGACAATCGCCTGGCGGTCGTCGAGCCCGGCGTCTTGAACGGCGACCTGCAGGCGGCGCTCGCGCCGCATCGATTGTTCTGGCCGCCGGATCCGACCTCGGCGCCGTTCTGCACGATCGCCGGCAACATCGCCTGCAACGCCGGCGGTCCGCGCGCGGTGAAGTACGGCGCAACACGCGACAACGTGCTCGCATTGCGCGCGGTCGCCGGCAGCGGCGAGGACTTCCGCTGCGGCAAGCCGACCACGAAAGGCGCGACGGGCTACGACCTGACGCGCCTGCTGATCGGCTCGGAAGGAACGCTCGCGATCGTCACCGAGGCGACACTGAAACTGACGCCGCTACCCTCGGCCAAGCGCACGCTGCGCGCGACCTACGCCGATGTCGTCGCCGCCGCGCATGCGGTGTCGCGGATCATGGCGCAGCCGGTCACACCGTGCGCGCTCGAATTCCTCGACGACCAGTGCCTGAAGCTCGCGCGTGCGTACGGCGGCGATGTCGTGCCGCTGGCCGGCGCGATGCTGGTGATCGAGGTCGACGGCGAACCCGACGCACTCGCCGCGGCCGTCGATGCCGTGGCGGGTGCCGCGCGCGACGACGGCCTCTGCGATCTGCAGATTGCGCACAGCGAGGACGATGTCGCCACGCTGTGGGCGGCGCGCAAGGCGCTCTCGCCCGCGCTGCGCACGTTGTCGCCGAACAAGATCAACGAAGACGTCGTCGTGCCGGTCAGCCACGTACCTGAACTCGTCGCGGCAACACGCGCGATCGCGGAAAAGCACGCACTGCCGATCGTCTGCTTCGGCCACGCCGGCAACGGCAATCTGCACGTGAACCTGCTGCCGCGCGACGACGTCGAACTCGCGCGCGCGCACGACGCGCTCGGCGAGGTGTTCGATGCGGTCATCCGTCTCGACGGCACGCTCTCCGGCGAACACGGCATCGGTCTGGCCAAACGCGATTTCATGCCGCGCGCGCTCGATGCGAATGCGCTGGCGCTGATGCGAAGGATCAAACACGAGTTCGATCCCGACGGCATTCTCAATCCTTATAAATTGTTACCGTGAACTTCGGCACGTAAACGCGCTTTCGCCGCGCCCGCGCCTGCAGTAAGGTCCATGCTTGCGGGGAAACAGGCTTGCTAGGCAGCATCTGGGGAAAAAAGCATGAATCTTCGTTTCATTGCGAAAGTCGTCGCGTTTGCGACGGCCGTCGGTGCCTGCAGCAGCCACGCGGTCACTCTCAATCCGCGCGGCCTCGGCCAGGTTCTGATCTATCCGTACTACACGGTCAACAAGAATCAGGTCACCCTGCTCTCGCTGGTGAATACGTCGGATGTCGGCAAGCTCGTCGGCGTGCACGTACGCGAAGGCTACAACGGGCGTCACGTGTTGCTGTTCCGCGTGTTCCTGTCGCCTCATGACACATGGACCGGCGCGATCACGCAGACCGCCGATGACGGCGGCGCGCAGCTCACGACCGCCGACTCGAGCTGCACTTCGCCGCCCATTCCTGCCGAAGGCGTGCCGTTCGAGTCCTCCCTGTACGACGGCCAGGTATTTCCCACCGACGGCGGCCCGACCGGCATCACGCGCACGCGCGAAGGAATGATCGAACTGATCGCCATCGCCGACATCACGCCGGGCAGCGCCCTCGACATCGCCACCTCGCACGTGCAGAACGGAACGCCCGACGAGGGCGTCCCACCGTGTACGCCAGACCTGATGACACCGTATTACGCCGGGATGTTCGACATGGTCGCGCCGACGAGCGGCCTCGCCGGTTCCGTGGCTATCGTCGACGTGGGACAAGGCACCTTCTTCGGTTACGAGGCGGACGCGCTGACCGGATTCACCGAGGTACCGCTCATCGTTCCGCAGATATTCCTCGGCGAATCGCTGCTGCAAGCCAATACTGCCGATTCCACTTTCGTCGGCGGTGCCACGGCCCATATCCTGACGGACTCGGGCAGGCCGCTCGCGCTCGACTACCAGCGCGGCGTGGACGCCGTCAGCGCCGTATTCGCCGCCGATGCGATTCAGAACGAATACTTCATCGATGGCAACCTCGGTGCCGCCACGGACTGGGTCGTGACATTTCCGACCAAGGAATATTATGTGGATATCGGCTACAACAGTGACGGCAGCGACCCCGTGTTGCCGCCGTTCATCGAAAGTTTCAGCTACAACGTGACGGGCCAGTCGAACAGCGAGTTCGTCCCCGCCGTATACGATCGAGAGGAAGGCCACGCCGGTACGCCCGTCGAGATCGGGCCGCCGACCACCCATCCCAACGCGTTCCCGTATCAGGTCAACGCACTCGGATTCTCGTTAATGGACAACGCGGCATCGCCGGTCCTCGGGTCGTCGCTCGTCGTGAATTGGGGCTTCCCGCAGTTCGACAACGACGGCTGGGCCTCGCTGGACCTCGCCAGCGGCGATGGCGGACACGCATTCCCGCCGGACCACAATGGCATCGTGCTTCGCGGGCTGCCCGTCACCGGCTTCATGGTCTACAACATCATCAACGCGAACGCGCAGCCCGGTACGCTCGCCAACTATGGCGGCGCCTTTCCTCATCGCTCGACGATCAGCTGCGCCGGCCAAGGTTCGTCCACGGACGTCGCCGGATGTCCTTGACGGCGTCGCCGCGCGACCTTTCACGTGCGCCGTCCTGCACCGGCGATATGCGACGAATCGCTCGCAGCCCGGTCGAGCGTGCGCGTTCATCGGAATCGCGCCGTCCGCTTCTCGACACGCGCGCCATCACTTTTCGGACGAAGAGCTTTCCAACAGGAGATTAGCCATGGGGAAATTGATCCTTGCTGTCGCGACCGCTATGGCTTGTGCAGCATTCGCGAGTCCAGCGCACGCGGTGACCCTGAATCTCAGAGGCCTCGGCCAGGTCCTGATCTATCCGTACTACACGGTCAACAAGGATCAAGTCACCTTGCTGTCGGTGGTCAACACGTCCGATGTCGGCAAGGCCGTGACCGTTCGCACGCTCGAAGGCTACAACGGCCGGATGACCATCGACTTCACCGTGTTCCTGTCGCCGCACGATGTATGGACCGCGTCGTTGCAGCAGGTATCGGACGACGGCGGCGCGAAGCTCGTGACGGCCGACAAGAGCTGCACGTATTCAGTCATTCCGGCGGAGGGCATCCCACTTTCTTCGGGCGCATTCGATGGGGCGTCCGGCAGCCCCTTTCCACCGGATACCGGGCCGACCAGCATCACGCGCACGCGCGAAGGCGAGATCGAGGTGTTCGCGCTGGGCGACATCATTCCCGGCAGCGATCTCGACATCGCGACCAAACACGTGCAGAACGGAACGCCCGATGCCGGCATCCCTGCATGCACCGACAGCACCCACGGCTCCAATCCCGTCGCCTTCCTGACCGCGCCATCGAACGGCTTGTCCGGTTCAGCGGCCATCGTCAACGTCGGCCAAGGCACGTTCTTCGGCTACAACGCGGCTGCGTTGTCGGGCTTCAGCGACTACGCTTTTTCCGGACAGGAGATTCAGAGCCCGTCGCTGCGGGACGCCAATTCGCCGGAATCGTCCGTTCCCGGCGGCGCCGTCGCCTACGTCACGACCGAGAGCGGCCGCCCGCTCGCGCTCGACTACGCAAACGGCATCGACGCAGCCAGCGCCGTCTTCACCGCGGACGCGATCTACAACGAGTACCTGGTCGAAGCGCAGCTGGGGGCGCAGACCGACTGGGTCGTGACGTTTCCGACCAAAGCCTTCTATGTCGATCCCTGGTTTGTCGGATTCGACGAATCCGGAACGGCAATGAGCGTGCCACCGTTCGTCGAGACGTTCGGAGCATCCACGCCCGGCCAGTCGAACGTGCATTTCGGCATGACGGTCTACGATCGTGAGGAAGGCAACCAGCCGCAACTCTCCGGGGTTCCGACTAACGCTCCACCCGCCCTATCCTATCAAGTCAATGTCGTCAGCTTTGCCGCGCCAGGCGCAGGTGGCGTGGTGTCTCCCGTGCTCGGCTCGAACCTCGTCTCGGCCTATCTGCCTCCGTTCGGCGCCGACGGATGGGCGCGCATCGACCTAGCTTCCGGCGACGGCGGCCATCAGCTGCGACCCGACGCCAACGGCACCGTGTTCTCCGGCCTTCCGGTCACCGGATTCATGGTCTACAACATCATCAACGCGAACGCACAGCCGGGGCTTCTGGCGAACTACGGCGGGACGTTCGCTCATCGCAGCACGGTGTCGTGCGACAGCGCCACGCCTTGCCCGTAGCCGAGCCGGATGGTTTCACCGCCCGTCGCCTTGTGATGACGTTGATTTCGACAACGCCCTGCCAACATCGATCGGCGCTGCACTCGCGCAGTGCCGATCGCGCGCCAGGGCGGCTCGTATCAGGCGAGATAGTCGTGCACGACCTCGCCGAGCGGCAGCAGCAGATCGGCCTTCAAGTGCACCGCTGAAACGACCTCGCGCACCGGCAGGTCGGCGACCGGAGCGAGTGCATGCGCGAACAGTTCGAGCGCGCCGGGCCCCGTCCACGCGCCTTTGAACTGCTTGCATTGCATCGCGTAGCGCACGAGTTCGCAGATGCGCGGCTTGCCGTCGACGTGCGGAATGATCTTCAAGAGGAAGCTCGGCGCTTCCATCGCACGGATCGCCTGCGCCTGGTCCATCGCGGCGTACTTGTAGCCCATCGTGCCGAGCGCCACCGGAAAATCCGAATACTTCAAGGTGCCGACCAGCGTGTCGTGGTGCACCTTCAGTTCCGGATTGCCGAGCTTCTTCGGAAAGCCCCACAGCTCGCGCCCGCCCGCGGTCGGCGGATGGTCGTCGAGGAACATCATGCGCACGTAGCCGCCGGCTTCGCCCTTGTAGCTGACCGGAATGACCTGGCCCGATTCGGTGTAGTCGCCGAAGCCGGTCGAGTCCGGCATGCGGATGAACTCGTATTTGACCAGCGGCTCGCCGACTTCGAGCGGCGCCGGCACGATGCGCCGCAAAGCGTCGGGATCGGTGCGATACGTGATGATCAGGTATTCGCGGTCGACGAACAGGTACGGCCCCGGCGGATACGCCGGATTGTCGATCGGCATCGCGAATGCGTTCTTGCGGACTTCGTCTTCGTTCATGGCAGTCTCCTGGAGAACCCTATCGGACGGCTGCAGGCGCTCGAGGTTCGCGCGCAGCGTGCGGCCAAGCGGCGCAGCCGCCGATCAGAACAGATGCAGCGCCAGCGCCAGCAGCGCAGCCGCGTAGACGCCGGCAAAGACGTCGTCGAGCATCACGCCCAAACCGCCGTCGATGCGGCGATCCGCCCACGATACCGGCCACGGCTTGGCGATATCGAACACGCGGAACAGCACGAAGCCGAGCGCGATCCAGCGTGCGTCGCGCGTCGCGAACAATAAAGGAATCCACGCGATCCACTGACCGACGAACTCGTCCCAGACGATCGCGCCGGGATCGTCGATACCGAGCCGGGCGACGACGCGATTCGACGCCCACACGCCCAGCGCGAACGCGAGCGCCAGCGCAGCGACATGGAAGGGCAACGGCAATTCGCGCAGGGCGAGCCACGGAATCAGCGCGACGGCCGAACCCACGGTGCCGGGCGCGTACGGGCTGAGTCCCGAGCCGAACCCGCTGGCGACCCAACCGGCCGGATCGCCGAGGATCGCGCGTCGCTGCGCGGCGTCCAGCTTCATGCGAAGTGATTCCAGCCGCGCCGGTGCAGCACGAGTTCGCTGCCGTCCGCATCGAGCAGACGCACGCCCTGCCCGTCGACCACGCGGCCGATCCGCGTCGCGCCGCTGCCCAGACGAGCGAGGTCGCGCAAGACATCGGCCGCGCGCGCGGCAGGCGCCGTAAAGGCGAGCTCGTAGTCGTCGCCGCCGGCCGCTTGCAAGGCGAGACGATCGTTCGCGTCGAACAAGGCGAGCAAAGCCGACGAGGCCGGCAGATCCGCCGCGTCGACTTCGATGCCGACGCCGCTGCGCGCGGCGATGTGGCCGAGATCGGCGAGCAGGCCGTCGGACACGTCGATGCAGGCCGTCGCGGCACCGCGCAGCGCGGCGCCGGCGGCAATGCGCGGCGTCGGTCGCTGCAGGCGCGCGAGCAGCGCCTCGCGCGTATCGGGCGGCGCGTTGAACAAACTCGCCGCCTGCCTGTCGCGGCGATCGAAGCAGCGCAGTCCGGCCGCGGCATCGCCGAGCGAACCGGTCACGAAGACCTGGTCGCCGACGCGCGCGCCGTCGCGGCGCAATGCGCGCCCCGGCTGCACGAAGCCGTGCGCCACGACGGTGACGCTGAGCGGCCCGCGCGTAGTGTCGCCGCCGACGAGGGCAATGCGATGCTGGGCGGCGAGTTCGCCGAAACCATCGGCGAAATGCTCGACGAAGGTGCGGTCCGCATCGGGCAAGGTCAGCGCCAGCAGCACCCAGGCCGGCGTCGCGCCCATCGCGGCGAGATCGCTGAGATTGACCGCCAGCGCCTTCCAGCCGAGGTCGCGCGCGCTGGTCGCCTCCGGAAAATGCACGCCGGCGACCAGGGTGTCGGTCGTGATCACGAGCTCGTGGCCGGGCGGCGGCGCCAGGATCGCCGCATCGTCGCCGATGCCCAGGCGCACGTCGGCGCGGGTCGAGGCGATGCGCTGCTGCAGGATGTCGATCAGTTCGAATTCCATCGCCTCACTCTCGCACACCGCGCGTCGCGACGCCGCACCCGCTCACGGATCGATGAAGGACAGCCGCACCACCAAGGTCAACAGGATGCAACCTTGCAGCGCGAACAGCACGGCGCGCCTGCGCGGATCGAAACGCAGCAGTTCGAGCGCGGCCGGCACGATCGCGAACGGCAGCAGGAAGATCCATACGCGCGCCGTCTCCGCGCGCAGCAGGCCGGAGAGGTCCACGATCAGGATCGTCGCCAGCGCACAGAGCGAGAGCGCCCGCTCGCGCGGACCGAGAGACCGTACGCGCAACGCGAACAGGACCAGAAGCGGTGCCGCGAGCATGCCGGCGCCGAGCAGGAAATCGAGCGGATCGAGCAGCGCGCAGTCCAGCCAGCGCCGTCCGAGCGGAACCGCTTGCAGCGCCTGGGTCTCGATCGCGTGGTGGAACGAGCGCAATGGGTCGTAGCCTGTGCAGACGCCGAGCAGCAGGTAAATCGCCACGATGGTGGTCGCCGCACGCAAACCGGCGCCGACCAGCGTGCGCAGGACTTGCGCAGGGGCGCGCTCCTGCCAAAGCCTGAAAGCCGCGTAAGAAACGACGAACGCGCCGAGCGCGAGCAGGTTCCAGGCGAAGAAAACGGCCACGGCGACCGCGGCACCGAACGCGATCGCCGCACGCGGCGACCCATCCAGCGCACGCACCCAGGCCCAGGCCAGCGCGATCGAGAACAGCGGATAGATCTGATCGAACTCCGGCAGGAAGACGATCGGTGCCGGCAGCAGCGCGTACCATGCGCAGCAGAGCAACCGCGCGCGGCGATCCTCGGTCCACAAGCCGGCGAATGCATGCAGCATCGGAACGCACAATGCGGCGATCGCCGCGATACCGAGTCCGCCGAATGTCGCCGCGCGTGCCGCGCCGACCGACTGCAGCCACGCGTAGTAGTACAGGATCGGTCCCGGCGGATGGGTGGACGAATGCAGGCCCAGCTGCGCCTGGTGGAAATGCGCCAGCCAGGGCAGCACGTCCTGGATCGCAGCGGCGTCGTTGTAGTAGCTCGTCGCCAGCGGCGAGGCGACGATCGCCGCCAGACGCGCGAGGCCGCCGCCATGCGCCATCAACGCCCCGAGCTGCAAACCGAAATGGGCCAGCGCGAGCAAGGCCAGTGGCAGCAGCGGGCGCGGCGCCGGACGGCGCTCGATCGAGTACAGCGCGGCGGCGAACGCGAGCATCGGCAGCGCGAGCCAGCCTGCCGTCTGGATCAGCGGCAAGCTCTTCCAGCCGCGCGGCCAGTAGTAAGGCCCGTTCAACCCGTCGATTTTCAGGATCAAGCCGGCGAGGTACGCGCAGCCGACCAGCACCACGAACCAGAACGCGATGCGGTTCGAGCGCTCGTGCGGCGGCAGCGCCGTATCGATGGCCTCTTCGCGCGATTCCTGCACCGTGGCGTCGGAACGCGAAGGCGCCGTCATCGGCGATCGGTCGCGTACTCGGCGCTGCGCCAGACGCCGGCGAGCTTGTCGAGCACGCCGTTGACGTAGGTATGCCCGTGTTCGGAGCCGAAGCGCTTGGTCGTTTCTACGGCCTCGTTGATGACGACGCGATACGGCACGTCGACGCGATGGCGCAGTTCGTAGGCGGCGATGCGCAGCACCGCGCGCTCGATCGGATCGACACGATCGACCTCGCGGTCGAGGAACGGCACGAAGCCGGCGTCGAGTTCGGCGTGCTCGCGCTCGACGCCACGCACCAGATCCTCGAAATACTCGAGGTCGGCGATCTGCATGTCCTGCTCGTTGCGGAACTGGTCGATCACGCCGTCGATGCGGTTGTTGCTGAGCTGCCAGGCATACACCGCCTGCAGCGCACGGCGGCGCGCGCGCGAGCGCGCGGCCAGGTCGATGCCCGAAGGATGCTGCGGCGTGCCGGTCACAGGACTCTCCACAGGTCGACCATTTCCAGGGCGGCCAGCGCGACTTCCTCGCCCTTGTTGCCGTGCGCGCCGCCGGCGCGTGCCTCGGCGTCGGCGTGCATTTCGACCGCGAGCACGCCGTTCAGCACCGGGATGCGGTAGTCGAGCGCGACACGCATCAGGCCCTGCGCGCATCCGTCGGCGACGTGTTCGTAGTGACGCGTATCGCCGCGCACGACGCAGCCGAGCGCGAGGATCGCCGCGTGCTTCACGCCGGAGGCGATCTGGGCGGCCGCCTGCGGGATCTCCCAGGCGCCGGGCACGCGCACCTCGTCGATCGCCTCGTCGGCGACGCCGTGCTCGCGCAAGGCATGGCGCGCACCGTCGACCAGAGCATCGACGATGCGCGGATTCCAGCGGCTGGCGACGATCGCGTAACGCGCATCGGCGACGGGACGCAGTTCACCGGAGAGGATGGGCATGGGGACCGCCAGGGAAGAGTTGCGGCTCGCAGTTTAACCGATGCGTCCACAGGAACGCCGCGGCGGCCGGCCGCAGCCGCCCCCCCCCAACCGAAAGCCGCGCGAACGAGGCGGCCTAGGCGATGTTCTCGTAGCCGTCGACTTCGATGCCGAACCCACCGAGCCCGACCAGCTTGCGCTGCGTGCCGAGCACGCGCAGGTGGCGCACCCCGAGATCGCACAGGATCTGCGCGCCGACGCCGAGGCGGCGCCACTGCGTCTGCGCGTGTTCGTCGGCGGCGCTGCTGCCGTGCAGGCGCTCGAGCAGGCCGTCGGCGCTGTCGTCGCCCGCCAGCACGACGACCACGCCGCGGCCTTCGTCGGCGATCCGCCGCAAGGCCGCGGTCACGCCGAGGCCGAGGTCGTCGCGGCGCAGGTGCAGCACGTCCGACAGCGTATTGCGCACGTGCACGCGGGTCAGCACGGGCGTGGAACCGTCGATGTTTCCACGCACAAGGGCGAAATGCAGCTCGCGCGCGAGCAGGTCGCGGTAGGCGATCAGGCGGAAGCGTCCGAACTCGGTATCGATCTCGCTCTCGTGCGCGCGTTCGACCGTCTTTTCGGTGTCGAGGCGGTAGCGGATCAGGTCGGCGATCGTGCCGATCTTGAGGCCGTGCTTCGCAGCGAAGGCTTCGAGCTCCGGCCGGCGTGCCATCGAGCCGTCTTCATGCAGCACCTCGACCAGCACGCCCGCCGGCTCGAAGCCGGCCAGCGCGGCCAGATCGCAGGCGGCTTCCGTGTGGCCAGCGCGCGTCAGCACGCCGCCGGGCTGCGCAGTCAGCGGGAAGATGTGGCCCGGCTGGGTGAGATCGTTGGGCCCCGCGTCGCGGCGCACGGCAACCTGCACGGTATGCGCGCGATCGAACGCAGAAATGCCCGTCGTGACACCTTCGGCGGCCTCGATCGAGACCGTGAAGTTCGTGTGGTGCGGCGAGGTATTGTCGGCGACCATCGGGCGCAGGCCCAACTGGCGGCAACGCTGCTCGCTGAGCGCCAGGCAGATCAGGCCGCGCGCTTCGCGCGCCATGAAGTTGATGTCCTCGGGCCGCACCTTCTCGGCGGCCATGATGAGGTCGCCTTCGTTCTCGCGATCCTCGTCGTCGACGATGACGACCATGCGCCCGGCGCGCAGCTCGGCGAGGATTTCCGGGATCGTGGCGAAACTCATTGGGGTGCCTCATTATTAAAAAGCGCGCTCAGGGATGGGCGATTCTCGATCTTTGCGCTCATGGACGAACGCCCGAATACAAACGCTCGACGTAGCGGGCGACCAGGTCCACTTCGAGATTGACCGCATCGCCTGCGCGGCGCTCGCCGAACGTGGTCGCGCCGAGCGTATGCGGGATCAACGTCACGCCGAACGTGTCGCCCGCCACTTCGTTGACGGTCAGGCTGGTGCCGTCGATCGCGATCGACCCCTTCACGGCGATGTAGCGCGAAAGCGCCGGCGGCACGGAGAAGGTCCACCGCTGCGAGGCACCGTCGTCGTGCACGGACACGACGTGCCCGACACCGTCGACGTGGCCCGAGACCAGATGGCCGCCGAGGCGATCGGCCAGGCGCAGCGCCTTTTCGAGATTGACCGCGGTGCCGGCGGCGAGCGTGCCGAGCGTGGTCAGCTTCAGCGTCTCGGCCGAGACGTCGGCGGCGAAGCGCGGTCCGTCCAGCGCCACGGCCGTGAGGCAGACGCCGGCGACGGCGATGCTGTCGCCGATCGCGACGTCGCCGAGATCGAGCCCAGCCGCGTCGATCTCGACGAACGCATCGCCGCCGCGCTCGGTGCGCGTCGCAATGCGGCCGACCGACTGGATGATTCCGGTGAACATGACGTGTCCTCGAAGCGAATTCGTAGCCCCGTCCCGCCGGCGGCAGGACGATGTATCCGTTACGCCGGCTGCAGCAGCAGGCGCAAATCCTCGCCCACCTGCCGCTGCTCGACGACGCGCAGTCTCCAGCGCGCCGCCATGTCCGCCAGCGCCGGCAGCTGCAACAGCGGCCGCGCACCGTCGCCGAGCAGCACCGGTGCGACATAGAGCAGCAGTTCGTCGACCAGTCCAGCGGCGAACAGCGCGCCGCAGAGCGTCGCGCCGGCTTCGACCTGGACTTCGTTCATGCCGCGCGCGCCGAGCTCTTGCAGCACGTGCAGCAGATCGAGGCCGTGCGGGCCGCTTTCAACCTCGGCGAGTTCGGCTTGGGCGAAGCGATCGTCGCCCGGCACCGCGTGACGTGCGTGCAGGAGCAGCGTCGGCGCGGACGCGTCGAGAATCCGCGCCCCCTTCGGCGTGCGCAGGTCGCGATCGAGCACGACGCGCAGCGGTGCGACGTGCGGCGCGCCTTCGCCGGCATCGAGCGCACTGGATTCCAGGCGAACCGTCAGCGCGGGATCGTCGGCCAGCACGGTGCCGATGCCGGTCAGGATCGCCGAACTGCGCGCGCGCCAGCGCTGCACGTCCGCGCGGGCCGCCGCGCCGGTGATCCACTTGGACGCGCCGTCGGCGAGCGCCGTGCGGCCGTCCAGGCTCATCGCCAGCTTCAGCCGCAGCCAGGGCCGGCCGCGCTCGATGCGGCTGAAGAAGCCGCGGTTGAGCTCGCGTGCCGCCTCGCGCATCAAGCCGCTCTCGACCGCGATGCCGGCCGCGTGCAGGCGATCGAGCGCGCCGCCCGCGCGCTGAAAGACGTCCTCGGCCGCGATCACGACGCGTGCCACACCGGCGGCGATCAAGGCATCGGCGCACGGCGGCGTGCGCCCGTGCAGGCCGCAAGGCTCCAGCGTGACGTACGCCGTCGCGCCGCGCGCGCGGTCGCCGGCGTCGCGCAAGGCGAAGATTTCCGCATGCGGGCCACCGGCCCGGCGGTGCCAGCCCTCGCCGACGACGCGGTCGCCGTGCGCGATCACGCAACCGACTCGGGGATTGGGCTGCGTGGTGTACAGGCCGCGCTCGGCCAGGCGCAGAGCCTGAGCCATCCACGCGTGGTCGTATGGTGTGAACGTCATGATGTGGAATGAATCACACGACCAACCCTATGCCGACGTCATTCCCGCGAACGCGGGAATCCAACTTGCTTTCGATCTCCGCTGGCGCGCCGAATCGACCGAATCGACGCGCGCGGCGCGCCCCGTCTCTGCGCGAGACGGAAAAACACCCGCTAGGCCTTCTTCCGCGGCACCTGCACGTCGCCGAGCAGCGGCAGCTGCAGCCCTTCGATCGCCGGCAGGTCGCGTTCCAGGCGTTCGATCTCTTCGCGAAACGCCTGCACGTCCTCGAAGCTGCGGTAGACCGAGGCGAAGCGGACATAGGCGACATGATCGAGCTTCTTCAGCTCGCGCATGACCAGTTCGCCGATGCGCAAGCTGGGGATTTCGCGCTCGCCGCTGCGGCGCAGTTCCTCGACGACCGCGCGCACGGCGGCGTCGACCTGCTCGCTGCCGACGGGCCGCTTCTGCAGCGCGCGCATGAAACCGGTGCGCAGCTTGCCTTCGTCGAACGTCTCGCGCCGGCCGTCGCCCTTGACCACGCTCGGCAGCTTGATCTCGGCCGTCTCGAACGTGTTGAAGCGCTCGCCGCAGGCTTCGCACTCGCGGCGGCGACGGATCGTGGCGCCGTCCTCGGACACGCGCGAATCGATCACGCGGGTGTCTTCGTGCTGGCAGAACGGACAATGCATCGTCAGGCCGCGACGCCGATGCGCTGCCGCGATGCGATCGCTTCGATGAACGCGCGCGCCAGCGGCGGACAGGCGCCGACGAGCGCGACGCGCTCGTGCTGGAACAGCGTGGCGGCGAAGAACGGATGGTCGTCCAGCTCGATGGCGCGCACGTCGTCCTGGTCGTCGACCGCGCTGATGCGCAACGGGCCGCCCTCGATCGCAGCGCGAAATTCCGCAGCGAGGCCATAGCGGCAGTGATAGGCCTCTTCGATCGACGCAGCCGCGTAGGCCGCGGCGATGCGCGTGCCGGCGCGCAGATGCACCGCGTCGCGCACCTCGACCAGCGCGCAGCTCAGCGGCACGACGACCGCGCGCGCGGCCTCGGGCGACGTCTCCGCATGATCGGCGTCGGCCCAGCCGAGCACGTTGCGCGCGTATTCGACGACGGCATGCTGGAACCCGCCGCAGGTGCCGAGGAACGGCACTTGGCGTTCGCGCGCGTAGCGGATCGCAGCGAGCGCGCCGTCCATGTCGCGATACGGACTACCCGGCACGCACCAGACGCCGTCGAGCCGCGCCAGATCGTTCGCATCGCCGACCGCATCGGTGCCGATCCAGGCGACATCGACATCGACTTCGCACGCTGCGGCGGCGAACCCCAGCGCCCGCGGGATCGCATGATGGGCGACGACACGCTCGTCGTAGTCGCCGATCAATCCGATGCGCAAGGGCTGCATGAGCGCGACTTCAGCCGTAGACCGGGTATTTCTTGCACTGCGCGGTGACCTTGTCGCGCGCCGCGGCGATGACGCCGGCGTCGCCCGGCGCGTCGAGGACGTCGCAGATCCAGTTCGCGAGTTCCACGCAATCGGCCTCGACGTAGCCGCGCGTCGTCACCGCCGGCGTGCCGATACGCAGGCCCGAGGTGACGAACGGCGAGCGCGGGTCGTTCGGCACCGCGTTCTTGTTGACCGTGATGTGCGCGTCGCCGAGCGCGGCTTCCGCGTCCTTGCCGGTGACGTCGCGGCCGATCAGGTCGAGCAGCATCAGGTGGTTCTCGGTGCCGCCGGAGACGATGCGGTATCCGCGCGCGACGAAGGTCTTCGCCATCACCTGGGCGTTCTTCACGACCTGCTGCTGATAAGTCTTGAACGCCGGCTCCAAGGCTTCCTTGAACGCGACGGCCTTCGCTGCGATGACGTGCATCAGCGGGCCGCCCTGGATGCCGGGGAACACGACCGACTGCAGTTTCTTCTCGATCTCGGCGCCGGCGCCTTTGGCGACGATGAGGCCGCCGCGCGGTCCGCGCAGCGTCTTGTGCGTGGTCGAGGTGACCACGTGCGCATGCGGCAGCGGGCTCGGGTAGACCCCCGCCGCGACGAGGCCGGCGATGTGGGCCATGTCGACGAACAGGTAGGCGCCGACCTTGTCGGCGATCTCGCGGAAGCGCGCCCAGTCGAGCACCTGCGAATAGGCCGAGAAGCCGGCGACGATCATCTTCGGCTTGTGTTCCAGCGCGAGCTTCTCGACGTCCGCGTAGTCGACCTTGCCGGTGGTCGGGTCGATGCCGTACTGGACCGCGTTGAAGATCTTGCCGGACAGGTTGACCTTGGCGCCGTGCGTCAAATGGCCGCCGTGCGCGAGGCTCATGCCGAGGATCGTGTCGCCCGGCTGCAGCAGGGCGAAGTAGACCGCCTGGTTGGCCTGCGATCCCGAATGCGGCTGCACGTTCGCGTAGTCGGCGTCGAACAGCTGCTTGGCGCGCTCGATCGCCAGCGCCTCGGCGATGTCGACGTACTCGCAGCCGCCGTAGTAGCGCTTGCCCGGATAGCCTTCCGCGTACTTGTTGGTCAACACCGAACCCTGCGCCTCGAGCACGCGCGGGCTGGCGTAGTTCTCCGACGCGATCAGCTCGACGTGATCCTCCTGGCGCTGGCGCTCGGAGGCGATCGCCTTGGCGAGTTCGGGGTCGAAACCTTCGATACGGGCATCCTTGGGGAACATCAGGGGAACCTGTGCAAGCCGCGGGGGAGCGCATGTTACCGCTTTGTGGCTCCGGACATGGCCCCGGACGGCCCTGCGCCGCCCTCGAATCCGGCCCCGACATGACGCGCTGCCCGGCGATCGGCGATAATGCGCGTCTTCCCTTTTCCATCGGACCCGGCGCTCTCAACCAGCGTCGCTGCGTTCCTCGCCCGGAGTCAGCATGCAATACATCTACACGATGATCGGCGTCAGCAAAGTCGTGCCGCCGAAGCGTCAGATCATCAAGGACATTTCGCTGTCGTTCTTCCCCGGCGCGAAGATCGGCCTGCTCGGCCTGAACGGCGCCGGCAAGTCGACCGTGCTGCGCATCATGGCGGGCACCGACACCGATTTCGTCGGCGAAGCGCGTCCGAACCCGGGCACGAAGATCGGCTTCCTGGAGCAGGAGCCGAAGCTCGACCCGGAGAAGACCGTACGCCAGGTCGTCGAAGAAGGCGTCGCCGAGATCATCAATGCGCAGACCCGACTCGACGAGGTGTATGCCGCCTACGCGGAGGAAGGCGCCGATTTCGACAAGCTCGCCGCCGAACAGCAGCGCCTGGAAAACCTGCTCGCGGCCAACGATGCGCATGCGCTGGAGCGCCAGCTCGAAGTCGCCGCCGACGCCCTGCGCCTGCCTCCCTGGGATGCCGTCGTCGGCAAGCTCTCGGGCGGCGAGAAGCGCCGCGTCGCGCTGTGCCGCCTGCTGCTGTCCAAGCCCGACATGCTGCTGCTCGACGAGCCGACCAACCATCTCGATGCCGAGTCGGTCGAGTGGCTCGAGCACTTCCTCGCCGCGTTCCCCGGCACCGTCGTCGCGGTCACCCACGATCGCTACTTCCTGGACAACGCCGCCGAGTGGATTCTCGAACTCGACCGCGGCCGCGGCATTCCGTGGAAGGGCAACTATTCGTCCTGGCTGGAGCAGAAGGACGAGCGCCTCAAGCAGGAAGAATCCGGCGAGAAGGCGCGCCAGAAGGCGATCCAGCGCGAGCTCGAATGGGCCCGCAGCAACGCCAAGGGCGGCCGCAGCAAGGGCAAGGCGCGCCTGGCGCGCATCGAGGAGCTGCAGTCGGTCGACTACCAGAAGCGCCAGGAAACCAACGAGATCTTCATTCCGCCGGGCGAGCGCCTCGGCAGCCAGGTCATCGAATTCAAGGGCGTCACCAAGTCGTTCGGCGACCGCCTGCTGATCGACGATCTCAGCTTCGCCGCGCCTCCCGGCGCGATCATCGGCATCATCGGCCCGAACGGCGCCGGCAAGTCGACCCTGTTCAAGATGATCACCGGCCAGGAAAAGCCCGACAAGGGCGAAATCACCAAGGGACAGACCGTCAAGATCGCCTATGTCGATCAGAGCCGCGAGAAGCTCGAAGGCAATCACAACGTGTTCCAGGAAGTGTCCGGCGGCGCCGACATCCTCACGATCAACGGCATCGAGATCCAGTCGCGCGCCTACATCGGCCGCTTCAACTTCAAGGGCCCGGACCAGCAGAAGCTCGTCGGTACGCTGTCCGGCGGTGAACGCGGCCGCCTGCACCTGGCCAAGACCCTGTTGCAGGGCGGCAACGTGCTGCTGCTCGACGAACCGTCGAACGACCTCGATATCGAAACGCTGCGCGCGCTCGAAGACGCCCTGCTGGAATTCCCCGGCAACACGTTCGTGATCTCGCACGATCGCTGGTTCCTCGACCGCATCGCGACGCATATCCTGGCGTTCGAAGGCGATTCGCACGTCGAGTTCTTCCCCGGCAACTACAAGGAATACGAGGAAGACAAGAAGCGCCGCCTCGGCGACGAAGCTGCGCAGCCGCACCGCATCCGCTATAAGAAGCTGGTCTGAAGCCCCGTCTGCTCCCCGGCGCCGGGGAGCGGACGCGACAAGAGGAGGCGCAGTCCGCAATGAACTTCATGTACGCCCTGCGCGCGGCCTGGCAACGCAACGGTTCGCTGCTGTGCGTGGGGCTCGATCCGGAGCCGGCGCGGTTCCCGGCGGAATTGCGCGATTCGCCCGACGCGATCTTCACGTTCTGCCGCGCCATCGTCGATGCCACGGCCGACCTCGTCTGCTGCTTCAAGCCGCAGATCGCGCACTTCGCGGCCCACGGGGCCGAGGATGCGCTGACGCGGCTGATCGCGCACATCCACGAGCACCATGCCGGGACGCCGGTGATCCTCGACGCCAAGCGCGGCGACATCGGCTCGACCGCGCAGAACTATGCGATCGAGGCATTCGACCGCTACGGCGCGGACGCAGTCACGGTCAATCCGTACCTCGGCCGCGACGCCGTGCTGCCGTTCCTCGAGCGCGCCGACAAGGGCGTGATCATCCTCTGCCGCACGTCCAACCCCGGCGCGCAGGACCTGCAGGACCTGATGGTCTCGAGCGAGCGCGGCGGCGGCGGGCGCAAGCTGTACCAGCACGTCGCGCGCACGGTCGCCGGCGAATGGAATGCAAACGGCAACTGCGCGCTGGTCGTCGGCGCGACCTATCCGGAAGAACTGGCCGACGTGCGCCGCCGCGTCGGCGACATGCCGCTGCTGGTGCCCGGTGTCGGCGCCCAGGGCGGCGATGTCGAGGCGGTCGTGCGCAACGGCCGCAGCGAAAACGGTTCGGGACTGATGATCAGTTCCTCGCGCGCGATCCTGTATGCCGGCAGCGGCGGCGACTATGCCGACGCGGCACGCGCGGCAGCGATGGCGCAACGCGACGAGATCAATCGGTATCGTTGAACGTCGAGGGTTCGGCAAAGTCCGAACCTGCGCGTGGGCGAGCGACTTCCTGTGGGAGCGACTTCAGTCGCGATGCTTACAGGGCCCGATCGCGGCGGACGCCGCCCCTACGCGGCTCAATCGTCGGCGACATCCATGCCCGGAAAGAGCACCTCGGTGAAGCCGAAGCGCGAGAAATCGGTGATCCGCATCGGGTAGAGCGTGCCGATCAGGTGGTCGCACTCGTGCTGCACGACGCGGGCGTGGAACCCGTCGGCGACACGGTCGATCGGCGTGCCGTCCGGATCGAATCCGGTATAGCGGATCGACGACCAGCGCTCGACCACGCCGCGCAGCCCCGGGACGGACAGGCACCCTTCCCAGCCCTCCTCGCGCGCTTCGGACAGCGGCGTGATCGTCGGATTCAGCAGGATCGTGCGCGGCACCGCGGGCGCGTCCGGATAGCGCTCGCTGCTGTCGAAGCCGAAGATCACCAGCTGCAGGTCGACACCGATCTGCGGCGCGGCCAGACCCACGCCGCCCGCGGCTTCCATCGTGTCGAACATGTCGGCGATCAGCTCGTGCAGCTCCGGCGTGCCGAAACGCTCGACCGGCTGCGCCACGCGCAGCAGGCGCGGGTCGCCCATCTTGAGGATTTGGTGGATCATCGGTTCGCGCGCCTGGTGGACGTCGCCCGGATTATCGCGCACGCCGCCGCCCCATGTGGCGCATCCGCGCGCGCAAGGCCCACTGCAGCGTGACGCCCCGCGGGGCTTGTGTTTTGATACCGTCGCGGGCTGAATTCCGCGTATTTTTCCACAAAGGGGTAGTCCATGAGTTCCCAACCGGCCGCGGCCAAGCCCGTCGCGCAGCTCACGGTGCGCGCCGTGATCCTCTCGGTGATCCTGGCGATGATCCTCGCCGCCGCGAACGCCTACCTCGGGCTGTTCGCCGGCCTGACCATCGCGACGGCGATCCCGGCTGCGGTCGTCTCGATGGCCGTCCTGCGCGCGCTCGGCGGCGGCACGATCCTCGAGAACAACATCGTGCAGACCGGCGCATCGGCCGGCTCCTCGATCGCCGCCGGCGTGATCTTCACGATTCCCGCGCTGATCATCCTCGGCTACTGGCAGGACTTCCGCTATTCCTGGGTGCTGGCGATCGCCGGACTCGGCGGCCTGCTCGGCGTGCTGTTCTCGGTGCCGCTGCGGCGCGCGATGATCGTGGAAGAGCCGCTCGCGTTCCCGGAAGGCAAGGCGGCGGCCGAAGTGCTGAAGGCGGGCGAGAACCCGGGCCCGGGCGTGCGCACGCTGGCCTTCGCCGGCATCGTCGGCACCGTCATGAAGCTCGCTGCCGCGAGCGGCCTGCGCGCGATCCCCGATTCCGCGACGGCGGCGGGTTTCTTCGGCAAGTACCTGGCCTACATGGGCACCAACCTGTCGCCGGCGCTGCTCGGCGTCGGCTACATCGTCGGCCTCAATGTCGGCATCGTGGTGCTCTCCGGCAGCATCCTGTCGTGGAATATCGCGATCCCGCTGTACCACACCTACTTCCTCGGCACCGATCCCGAGCTGGCAGCCCGCCTGGCCGGACAAAGCGCCGGCGACATTGCCGGCATGATCTGGTCGGCGAAGATCCGCTACCTCGGCGTCGGCGCCATGCTGATCGGGGGCGTGTGGACACTGTTCTCGCTGCGCCGCTCGCTGCTGTCGGGTATCCGCAGCGGCCTGGCTGCCGCGCGCAAGGGCGCCGGCGGGCCGGTTGCCGAAACCGAGCGCGACCTGCCGATGAAATGGATGCTGGTGGCGCTGGTGCTGTTCGTGCTGCCGCTGGCGGCGCTGTACCAGGCGATCGTGCACCAGTGGCTCGTCAGCATCCCGATGACGCTGATCATGATCGTCGCCGGCTTCCTGTTCGTGTCGGTGTCGGGCTACCTCGCCGGCCTGGTCGGGTCGTCGAACAACCCGGTCTCCGGCATCACGATCGCGACGATCCTGTTCGCCTCGGTCGTGCTGATCCTGCTGCTCGGGCGCGACTCGCCGATCGGCGCGGTCGCGGCGATCATGATCGGCGCCGTGGTCTGCTGCGCCGCGGCGGTCGGCGGCGACAACCTGCAGGATCTCAAGGCCGGCTACATCGTCGGCGCGACGCCGTGGAAGCAGCAGCTGATGATCGGCATCGGCGCCTTCTCGTGCGCGCTGGTGATGGCGCCGGTGCTGAACCTGCTCGCCAGCGCCTACGGCATCGGCACCCCCACGGCCGCGCACCCCAACCCGCTGGCGGCGCCGCAGGCGATGCTGATGGCGTCGGTCGCCAAGGGCATGTTCGGCGGCCATCTGCCGTGGGACATGATCGCCATCGGCGCGGTCATCGGTGCGCTGACCATCGCGCTCGACGAATGGCTGAAATCGCGCGGCTCCTCGTTCCGCGTACCCGTGCTCGGGGCGGCGATCGGCATCTACCTGCCGCTGGAGCTGATGGTGCCGATCTTCCTCGGCGGCCTTTTGACGCACTTCGTCGAACGCAAGCACCAGCCGAAAGACGAGGAGGAGCGGGATCGCATCCATCGCCCCGGCACCTTGTTCTCGGCAGGCCTGATTACCGGCGAGGCATTGACCGGCATCATCATCGCCATTCCGATCGTCGTGTCGGGGCGCGCGGACGTGCTCGCATTGCCGGCTTCGCTGCAATTCGGCGACGTGGCCGGCCTGATCTGCCTCGCTGTCGTCGCGGGATTGCTGTATCGAAGCGCGGCAAGCAAGAGCTGAGGCATGAAACTAACAAAAATTGAATGAAATCAGGAACGTAAACGCAAAAAAAACTGTGGATTGATGCACATAAAGGGTTGCAATACAGCGCTATCCAACCGAACCTTCGCGTGCTGCGAGAGCACATCGCGCGCCCGCGAATATAGTTGGAGTTTTTAAATGGTTCCTTTTGCCTCTTTGATTTTGCTCAGCGCTGCGTTGGATGCGCCCAACGCAGCGTTGGATTCGATATTTACAAACGATTTCGAACTGCCGGTTTGCCCGCGATTGCAGCAGGAGAACAGCAATCTCTCCTACATGCCCGATCTTTCGCAGCTGATCACGAATGTCGACGTGACGAAGTATGAAAACATCTGGGGACGCAGCGGCGCGGGCATGCCGATCTCTCTGTTCCCGGGCGTCAGCCACAACGTCGCGATCCTGCTGAATCGCGGTCTGTTCATCGCCGCCAAGTTCACCGTACCCACGAGTGGCATGTCGGCCGGCGCCAACGGCTACCTTACGCATGCCGAAACGAACGGCGGACCGCCGCTGACCATGTCGATCAGCACGCAGTGCGGCGATTTCAGTCCCGCGTCGACGCAATGTTTCAGGCAGGAAACGTCCAGCTTCGGCATTCTGGCGCATTGGCGTTTACCGACGGGAAGCGGAAATGGTTGTGTGCTCACGCCGGGTCAGCAGTACTACGTCAATTTCAAGCTGACCAATCCGAATGCGGTCGACACGATCAATTGCAGCCGCGACTACTGCGTCGTTTCGATCCTCAGCAATATCACCCCGTGACGTTTCCGGCGTTCTGACGTTCCTCATGTCCGAATCGCCGACGGCCCCGACGAGAAAAGCTCGGCTCAAGCGTTTCGGACGCTGAGCCGTCGAACTCCGTAAGCGACGGCGACAGCGGCAGCGTGCGCCGCCAGGGCAAGTGCGACGAAGGCACGCCACAGCGGATTTCGTGCGGCCGGGTCGAACTTGTTGAAATAGCGCCACATGCCGCGGTGCTTGTGCATCATGACGAACAGCGGCCGCTTGCGGCTCGAGCTGCCTTGCTCGTGCACGACGTCGATTGCATTGGCGATCGCGACCCGGCTGCCCGCGTTGCGCACGCGGCGGCAGAGGTCGAGATCCTCGACGTGCAGGAAATACGCCTCGTCGAATCCTTGCACCTGATCGAACGTCTCGCGCGGCAGCATCATGCAGGCCCCGGAGACCGCCTCGACGTCTTCCGGTTCGTGCGCGCCATCGGCAGGCGTGCGCACTTCGACGCCCGCGAGCAGCGGGAAGCGCCGCTCCAGCCGCGCCAGACCCGACATTTCCATCGCCGCGCGCCGCAAGGTCGGATCACGCCGCCGATTGCCGCGTGCGGAGCGTCCCTCGGGCGAGCGAACGTTCACGCCGAGCAGGCCGATCCTCGCGTCGGTCGCCAGCAGCGAGCGCATGCGCTCCACCGTGGACGCCTGCAGCCGGCAATCGGGATTCAATACCAGTAGGACGTCGCCGCGCGTGTGCTCGGCGCCGATGTTGACGGCGGGACCGAATCCGAGGTTCTGCGAATTGCGGACGATGCGCAGACGGAGATCGCCGCGATGCCGCGCGGCCACGCGCTCGACCGCGCCATCCGACGATGCATTGTCGACCAGAACGATCTCCACGCGCGCTTCCGATGCGAGCGCGGCGTCGATGCACTCGCCGAGCAGGGGACCGCTGTCCGCCGCGACGACGACGATGCTGGTCAACCCGGCCACCGGCGGCAGCTCGCTTCCCGGTGGCGGCAACGGCTCGATCAAACGGCTCCGAGCAGCCGCGCGCCCTGCTCGCGCGCATGCGCCCACAAAGCCGGCCACACTTCGTAGTAGCCGGCCAGCTCGGACGTTTCGATCTGCAGCTGGCGCGCGCAGAAATCCGCGTCGGCATCCGCCGGCCAGTCGCCCAGGCGCGGGCTGCCGCGCGCGATCAGGGCGCGACCATTGGTCTCGATGATCGAGCGCACATCGGCCTGCCAGTAGATCGGCGCGTTCGGCGCCGCATCGTACTGATGCTGCATGCTCTCGATCAGGTCCGCTCGCGCGTAGGCAAGGTACTCGTGCAGCTGCCGCAGGCAGCCCTGCGGCCCGGCGCCGCCGATGTCGCGCAGATGCGCGGCGAGCAGTTGCAGCCGTTGCGCCGCGCTGTCGGAATGGAAATCGGGCAGCTGACGCTGCACGTAATCGCCGACGAAGTAGTTGAAGCGCGGCGTGTGCGCACCGAGCGTATGCGCGGAACGGGAACGCTGCCCTTCCTGCACGTGGCCGATCGCGACCGGCAGCTCCAGCGCCAGCGAATCGGGATGGCACAGCCGCGTCACACGCGAGAACAGCGCGTCTTCGCCTCGGCCGATCGGATTCGTGCACGGCAGCATCGAGGAGTTGTCGAGCGCGAACGGCGTGAACGTCGCCGACGACATCGCCCGCGCCTGCCGGTAGCCGTACCAGATGCTGCCCGCCTCGACGTTGCGAAGATAGCTGTCGCGGTCCTGGACGAATTCGGCGCGCTCGGCGGCGGCCAGGCGATACAGCCACGCGCCCGATTCGGTGCGCGAACTGCCGTAGGTTCCATGCTGCGTGGCGAGAATCGGCGCATCGGCCTGCAGATAGTCCAGCCGGCTGAGCGAGAGGCCACGCAGCGCGGTACGGTCGATGCCATAGGTCCCCGTGCTCGCCAGCGCCCCGAGCGAGCGGCCGGCGACGTCCAGGTGGAGTTCGAACGGATCGCCCTCGATCTCCTCGCCGGCGCCGAGCGCATTTTCCATGTTGCGGAAGAAGCGCACGTAGGCGGGCGCCGAAGGATCCGGATCGAGTCCGCCACGGACGCCCTCCGGCTTGCGCAACCGCAGGCGCTGGTCGTCGTCGAGCAGGACCATCCGCGCGCCGGCGGAAAGCAGGAGTGCGAGGTTCCATGCTCGCCCACCGCCGAAACGGGACGCGCCGCGCGGCCGATCCAGCAGCGATGGCAAAAGCTTCGCCGCTTCGGGCACCGCACGCGCCAGCGTCTCGATGAGGCGACTGCGCTCGGACGGGCCGATGTAGGTGAGCTTGCAGCCGATCGCGCGCGCGAAGTCGCGCAGCATGTCGCGATGACGGTTGATCGCGTCCTGCGTGGTCGAGTCGTCGATCAGCACATAGTGGCGATTGGCGCGAAAGCGGCGCTCGTAGTCGGCAAGCGTCGCGAACAGCGAAGCGACCTGCTCGGGCCGGTCGCAGGCGCGGATGAATACCGCGCGCACGGGAGCCGGTTCGCGGGCGCGCGCATTCGACACGCGCGCCAGAAAATCGCGGTCGGAGACGAGCAGCTCGCGCTTGGCGAGGTTCTGCAGGACATGACCGACGGCTTCGCGCTTTTCCTGCAGGCCGGGCACGGTCGCGACGACGCGCGCCACGTGTTCGTCGAGCGTACGGAACTCGCGCGTCTGGTCGACCGCCTGCAGCACCTGGAACGTCATCACGTGGGGGGCGCCGGTGCGGCGCACCTGGAAGATCACCTCGCTGTTCGACAGCGACGCGACGACGCCGTCCTCGGACGCATACAGAGTTTCGTCGGGCCTCGCTTTCGGTTCGGCCGGCAAAACGGCGGATGCGGTGTAGTCGGTCTGGTTTTCGAGTTCGATGGTCATTTCGTCGATCGGTTGCGTTTCAGCCAGGAGAAGGGCGAGCGCGCGACGGGAGCGGGAACGTGCGTGCGCGCCGATTCCAGTTCGTCGCGCAGCTTCTCCACCTCCGCCTCGAGCTCGGCGATGCGCGCTCCGGCCCCCATGTTCTTGCGGATTTCGTGATTGTAATGCGCGTAGACCGACTCCTGCCGATCGCCGAACAGCGACACGTTCGGCAGAGCTGCTGGAAGCGGCTCGTTGGAACAGACCGCGACGTAGTAGATCGGCTCGTAGGCGAGCGCCCGAGCCAGGTCGCCGCCTTCGCTCGCCGCCGTCCATGCTTCGGCCCGATCGGCGGCGCCTTCGCCGCTCCAGATGACCGATTGGAAGAGCAGCTTTTGATGATAGAGGCGAACGTTGCGAAAGTGCGGCTGCAGCAGGGCCAGAAGCTCTTCGCGATAGAGTTCGCGGACGTGGAACTCGTTGCTGAAGCCGGTCGCGTCGCTGTACGTGCGCTTGTCGGGCGACGAGATGACGAGCGTACCGTCGGCGGTCAATACGCGCGCGAAGCCGCGCACGAGTTCCTCCTGTGCCTTCAAGTGCTCCAGCGTCTCGAACGACACGACGAGATCGAAACTCGACGGCGCAAAATCCAGCGCGGCCGCATCGCGCTGCTCGAAGCGAAGGCGCGGCAACGCCGCGTAGCGCGCCCGCGCGTGAGCGACGGTGGCCGCATCGATGTCGACGCCGACCACACCGGCCGCCACGCGCGACAGGAGCGCCGAGCCGTAGCCTTCACCGCACGCCGCGTCCAGCACGCGCTTGCCCATCGCGATGCCGCTGGCGAAAGCGTAGCGATGCCAGTGCTCGTACCAGATCTCGCGTACGCACTCCGGTGTGAAACGTTCGCCGGTGAACGCAAGGGCGGGCGATTCGCTCATGCCGCGCCATCCACGGCGTGTGCGCCGTTCCAACGATGCGGCAATCGGACCAGCCCGGACTCGCGCGACGTGCCGCGCACGATGAACGTGCGCTCGACCGTGTCGAAGAGCCGTACGCCTTCTGGATCCATCGAATGCACGCGAACGGTATAGCTTCCCGGCAGCAGTGCCAGCGCTTCGAACTCGAGTTCGCAGGCGTACTCGTGATCCGACAGGCGCGTCGGCGCCGTTCCGTCCATGTCCGTCGTGACGCCGTACACCGGCGTGCCGTCGACACGCACGATGCCGATCGCCAGACTGGGCGTGCGCCCGTCGCGCGAGCGTATCCGCGTGGCTACGCGCACGGCGTCGCCCCACTGCAGCATCAGCGGGGTTTCCGAGTCCTGCCCATTGAGTTCGACGGCGGACACGCTGAATTCGAGTCCTGCCGTCACGTTCGTATCCGAGCTCACCGCGGGCGCGGATTTCTTTTCGTGGTACGCGAGATAGGCCTGCGTCACATCGAACACGTCGCCCTGCATGACGATCTCGCCGCCGCGCAGCCAGCAGGCGCGCCGGCAGAGCTTCTGGATGTGGTACATGCTGTGGGAGACCAGCAGCAGGGTGCCGCCTCCTTCCAGATAGTCCTGCATCCATTTCACGCATTTCTTCTGGAACGACTCGTCGCCGACGGCCAGGACTTCGTCGGTGATGAGCAGGTCGGGCTTGAGCGCGGCGACCACGGCGAACCCGAGGCGCACGATCATGCCGGACGAATAGTGCTTCACCGGCTCGTCGATGTACTGGCCGATGTCGGCGAACTCGATGATCTGCGGCAAGCGTTCGCGCAATTGCGCGGCGCCGAGACCGTGCAAGGCGGCCGACATCGCGACATTGTCGCGGCCGGTGTATTCGGGATGGAAACCGGCACCGAGTTCGAGCAAGGCGCCGATTTCGCCGTTGACGGTCACGCGGCCGGTGCTCGGCGTCAGCACGCCGGTGATGAGTTTGAGCAGCGTCGACTTTCCCGCGCCGTTCTCGCCGATCAGTCCGAGCGATTCGCCGCGGCGCACTTCCAGGTCGATGTCGCGAAGGACACCGATCGAATCGGGGTTCGCGCCGTTCAGCAGGAGACGACCGAGCGCACGCAGCCGGTCACGGCTTCGGTATACCTTCGGGTAGGATTTGCCGAGCCCTTCCGCCCGGACCAGCAGCGCGCTCACAGGAAGTCCTCGAAGTGCGGTTTCAACCGCCGAAACAGCACGTGTCCGACCAGCAGCACGCCGACGGCGACGACGCACGCAACGAGGAGCCGGCCGCCATCGAACGTGCCATGGCCGAGCAGTATCGCGCGGAATGTCTCCGCGTAAAACGTGAACGGATTGAGCTCGAAAAGCGAACGGTACGCGGGCGGAACCTGCATGCGATCGTAGAAGACCGGCGCGCAATACAGCAAAAGTGGCAGCAGCTGGCCGAGTGCCTGCGACAGGTCGCGAACGAATACTTGCAGAGAGGCGCAGATCAACGCGAGTCCGGCGACCAGGGCCACCAGCGGTACGTACAGGAGCAGGGCCGGCAGCAATCCGGTCAGCCGAATGCCCGTGCCGAGCAAGGCGAGCACGACGACGACGGCGACGAAGCCCGCAATATGTATCAGGAAACTCGCCGCAACGCTCGACAGGACGAGCAGTTCACGTGGAACCGCGACCTTGCCGATCAGGGCGGCGTTCTCCTGGATCGATGTCGTCGCCCGCAGCACGCCGTCGGCGAACGCGGTCCAGGGCCAAAGCGCCACCGCCAGGAACGGCGCGTAGGATGCCGCGTCGAGGCCGGGTACCCGGGCGTTGAAGACGCGCATGAAGACGAAGCTCATGATCGCCAGTTGCAGCAGGGGCTGGAACAGGGCCCAGAACCCCCCCCAGATGCTGCCGGCGAAACGATTGCGCAGCTCCCGTCCGACGAAACGGTGGATCAGCAGTCCGCTGGGCATGGCGGCGGCGCGCATCGAAGCGACCGAGGCCGGCTATGCGATCGCGTCCGCGACGCAGTCGCCTGCAGGGTTCATCGCGCCTTCGCCGCGCCGGCGGGCGCGGGTGTTGCCGGCTTCTCCGGCGAAGTCGTGGCGTAGCGCTTCAGGAGCGAATCGGCGAGATCGGAGTTCACGTCGATGGGCTGGTTGCGCAACTGGTCCGCCTGGTTCTGCACTGCTCGCGCGATGAATTCCTGCTTCATCGTTTCGAGCATCGAGTCGCGCACTTCCTCGAAGCTCTTGCGACGCTTGGGTTCTTTCGCCACCAGCTTCAATACCTGGTAACCCACCGATGTCTCGACGACCGGCGAAATATCTCCGGGTTTCGCCAGCGCTCGCGCAGCCTCGGCGAAGCCCTTCACGCGACGGCCGCCGGCATTCTTGACGAGGCCGTGATCTTTCGATTTGTCGGCATCGTCGGAATATTTCTCGACCAGCGCATCGAAGTCGGAAGGATTCTTGCGCGCCTCGGTTTCGACCGTGGCGGCCAGGGCTTTCGCGTCGGCGTCACTGCGTGTCGTAGTGGTGATCAGGATATGCTGGACATCGAATGTCTCGGGCACATCGTATTTTTCGGGACTGGCGATATAGCGCTCTCGCGCAAGTTCGCCGAGGTCGGGCACCTTCAGCGTCTCCTTGAAATGCGCTACTTCAGCTTCCGCCAGCTCCTGGTCGGACATCGGCTTCTCCGAGGCCTTGTCCAGGCCTTGAGTGCGCGCAATCGCAGCAAGCTGCTTCTGCAGCATGATTGTATTGATCGTCATCGCGATGCGCTGCTGGCTGTTGAAGAAAGGCGTCCGGCGCTCGGGAGGTACGCGCTGCGCGAATGCATCGACATCTCCCATCGTGACGGTGGCGCCGGCTTGGCGGGCAATGACGGTCGCCGCATCGGGAGACTCCGATGCGGCAGCGAACGCCGATAGACAAAACGCGCCCGTTAGAGCCAAAACGCGACGGTGCGCGCGCAGACAATTCAAATGCATGACTAGCCTCTCACTGATCTGACCGAGGACTGCGGAATTCGCAAGAAACCGACTGCACCCGAATGCTGAGGCCGGTCGACACCCGCCCCTTGAAACCGCCACGGTTGCGTCAGGTCGCTCTACGACCGGTTTGGGCAAAAAAACGTTCCCCGCCTTGCGGCGGGGAACGTTTGCTCAGCCTGAATCCCGCTCACCACTAGAGATGATCGGTGAACCCGACGTTATTCGACAGCGGCAAGTAGCATGTCGAAGCGTTGCAGTTCACGTTGTCGGTCGGTGGAGTAGTGAACTTGAAATTCACGTAGTAGGTCTGTCCCGGAACCAGCGGGCACGCGGCGATGGCCGTGTTGATCGTATTTTTCCACTGAACACCAAACGTATCCACGGGCGCCGTTTCTACTCCCTTGCACAACGTCGGATTCGGGACGTTGTCGAAATCGCCGCAGTTCGGACTGATGGAGAACGTCAACGGGTGGGTGCCATACGTCTCGCCCTTGCCGGTACTTCCATATTCACGCGGGTCCAGCGTGGTGGGCATCGTGAACTGCGCCGCGAAATAGTTATTAGCCGCTTTGGACGCGTCCTTGATCGTGGGATACAAATTGCCGTATCCCGGGAAATCGATGACCGGGTCGGTCGAACTCCGATGTCCGAATATCGGTGCAAACTGAGTCACGTCGCGTGGGGCGCAATCCACAGGACCGTTTTGGTAGGCATAACAAACCGTCGCCGTCGTCTGCCGGCCCGCCGGGCAATTTCCGCCACCGCCACCGGTTGTCGTGACCACAACGGAGGTACTGCCACTAGCCGAGCCCGCATCGTTGCTGCAGGTCAAGCTGAACTGGTAAGTACCGGCGGTGTTCAGGGTCACCGTGCGCGGTGAAATCGTCGTATTGCTCGTGACGTCCGTCCAACCCGGCACGCTGGTGACAACGCCACCTAGTGTCGCTGTGCCGGTGCAGGACGTCGCATTGGCGACCGCCCAGGCAAGCTGGAACGTGGTTCCGACTTGGCCGCCGGACGGAGTCGGCGTGATCGTGAACGGGTTCGGAGTCGGCGGGCTCGCTTGCTGCGTTCCGCAGCCGGTGCCGGACAACGTGACTCCCGTTGCGATCAAATTCGTGCCGCCAGGAACGAGACGAATGCCTTGCGCGTCAGTAGTGACTGTGCAATTCGTCTGCTGCGTCGTCGTCAGGTTCAATGTGACCTGGGCCTCCGCCTTCGAGACCGGAGCGAGAAGCGAAAGGCCGATCAGCGCGTAACCGATCAGGGCGGACATTCCATATGAACGAACAGACATACGCAGAATCCAGGGCTTGGGAATCAGGACCGGCGGATTGTATCCTCCTTTGGTCGGCGACTACCACATCGGGCGCGGCAGAATGTGTGCCAAATGGCAATTCTCGCGTTTTGATCCCACCGCTGCAGCCGACGACGCGTCTGCCCGCACCCTTCGCCATCGAGCTTCACGTTCGAAACCAATTCGTGCGTTCGAGGCAGTCGAGGGCCCATAAAAAAAGAGAGAGCCCGAAGGCTCTCTCTCGTACAACAACTACTAGATCAGCTATTACGAGCAGCCGACGCCGCCGGTGCTGGCGCAGGTGCGGCTCGAACGGTGACGGAACAGGCCGCCATAGTTCGCGAGCACGCCGGCCGTGACGTTGGCATTGATGACGTTGTAGCCCATGAAGCCCGTTGCCGGCAGACCGGTGACGACCTGACCGATGGCGTCCGCACGCAGCGTGTGCGAGCCGGCGTCGCCGGTAGCAAAGCCGAGACGCAGCCAGCCATCGCTGCCGTACGGCGGGATGTTCGACACCAGCGTCGAACCGAAAACGCCCGACTTGCTGCCGGCGTCCGGATCCGAACCACTGAGGAAGCTGATCACGTTGACTTCGTACGGCAGAGCCGACGGATGGCTGGTCGGCGGCGAGAAGATGTCGCCCGACGTCGTCGTGCCTTCTTCGCGGTCGTACAGCTGCGGAGCCACTTCGACGTTCGACTGACCGTCGATGTTCTCACCGAACACTTCGACGAACGGCTGGATCGCCGAGGTGCCGACGTAGAACGGGTCGACGTAGAAGCGCTTGGTCGGGAACGTGACAACCCAGTCCGTCGCCGCGCCGAGGTTGGCGTCGGTGAAGAACTCGTTGTACAGCGTATCGGCCGTGAACACGGCGCTGACCGCGTCGATGCCGTCGGCGTAGTCGAGCGTGATCAACTGACCGCCCGCACCGAAGATGTAAGCCACCGCACCACCCGGGAACGACGAGTTGTTCGTGTTGGCCTGCAGCAGCGACGGGTTCAGAAGACCCGAGGTCGAGAACAGCGTGGTGGCGGTGAAGCCATCGATCGCTTCGGCGTTGTAGGTGTACAGCGTGCCTTCGTCGATATTGACGACCTGACCCGCACCGAACAAGCCACCGGTCGGCGGAGCCAGCCAGCCCGGCGTACCCGGATTGCCCAGCGCGATCGGGCTGCCGCAAGCCGGCGTGCCGGCGTCGGGCGTACCCGTCTGATCGTGCAGGGTCGTATCGAAGAGCGGGGTGCCCGGGACGATATCGCCCATCGAGATCAGCTCGAAATAGCCTTCGCGAGTACGCGTGACGTCGGTCGGACCACCGTCAGCGGGGAACGGGCTACCCGCACCGCCGTTGAACGCGGCGGTCGAGAACGGCACCGGGCCAAGCGAAGCGACGGACGGCGTCGTGCAGCTGTGGTCAGCCGTGCTGACCTGCGCGCCGCTGGAATCGTCGCCGGTCTGCGTGATCACGGCGGTCCAAACGTCGTTCGGCGACAGGAACAGGTTGAAGTCGAGGACTTCGCGGCTGTTATAGCCTTCGAGGAAGCGGACCTTGACGGCCTTGCCGTTCACCGAGTCCGTGTTGACGACGGAGAACGCGGTGCTCTGGCCTTTGTTGACCGTGTAGTAGGGATAGATAAGAACCTGACCGAGACCATCGGGATTGAGGTCGACGGCGTTGGCCAGGCCCGCGAAGCCAGCGACGCCAGCGATACCGGCGACGACAGCAGTCGTCAAGCTATTTCTCTTCATCGCAACACTCCTAAATTTGACCACAGGGCTTTTTGCTTTACCGCCAACCTCGCTCCAAATCGTGCAACGGAGCCCGCAGGGCCAGGGCGAGGTTAGGCAACAGCACTATCATGTTAAGTCAAAGGTAACGACCATGCAATCCCTTCTTGAGAATTCTGCTTTTCTTCTTCTAATCAAGAACTTGGCAGATAAAACCACTCTCCGTTCGAGAGGATCCACGTCTCACTCTGGGTGCTTGTTGCGGGCGTCCACTTGTGGCTTCCCGGCACCATCAGCGAAAACGTGACGTCCATATCGACCTTGCAGCGCTCGCTCTCGCAAGTCTTTTGCTTGAACTTCGCCGCGTCCCATCGCACCGGGCGGTTGTTCATCGCCGCGGCATACGCTTCTCGCGTCTGCGTCAAACGGAACCCCGGCGTGAGGTAGTCATACGCCTTCTCCGCCTGATGCGCGACGAGGTAGTTCCAGCGTTCCACCGCCCGACGATCGATATTGTCGGGACTGGCCTTGTTGGCGCAGCCGGAAAGACTGCCGAGCAGCAGGGCGGCCAGCGCGAGCACGGCGGTCGTCTTCAGTGCGTCAGTGGTCATGCGTCGGTTCCTCTTGCGGCTTCGAGTTCTCTGGGATCGGATGGGTTTCGGCGGGCGTCGGCGGTGTCTTTTCCGGCGACGATGGACTCGATGGCGTCGCCGCAGCTGCGTGCAGCGGCGCCAGCGACTCGAACTGGCGGCTGTACTCGATCGTCATTTGCTGCGCTTCATCGCTGTTGTTGATGACGCGAGGAGTAATCAACACGATCAGCTCGGTGCGGTTGTCGCTGCCATTGGTGTTTCCGAACAGGTTGCGCAGGCCTGGAATCTTGCTCAGCAGCGGAACACTCGTATTGTTGTCCTGTTTGATGTCCTTGATCAGGCCGCCGAGCAGCAGCGTCTGGCCGCTTTGTACCGCAACCGACGTCTGGATCTGACGCTGGCTGATCGGAGGATTGCCGCTCGAATTGTTCGTGGCGCCAGGCGTGCTGACTTCCTGACTGATGTCGAGATACACCAGGCCGCCCGGATTCACACGCGGCTTGACCTGCAACGTGACGCCCGTGCTGATGTACTGCACCGAGCCTGTCGTGCCGAGCGAGGACGTGGTCCCATTGGTCGTCGTATTGACACCGAGACCGTTGTAGTAAGTCTGCACGATGGGAATCTGATCGCCGACGGTCAGCGCGGCTTCCTGGTTGTTGTTGACGACCAGCGACGGCGCCGACAGCGTTTTTGCGACACCCGACGACTCCAGCGCGCTGACCTGCGCTTGGAACTTGCTGTTGAGAAACGAATAGAAAAAGCTTCCCGCAGTGGAAGACGGTCCCGCCGCGCCAAGCGTGCTTCCGAATCGATTGTACTTGTTGGGATACGGATACGGGTTGTTCGGGTTGGTGTACTGCCCACCGGCAGCCTGATTCTCCAGACTGCCGAGCCACCATTGGACACCGTACTGCAGCCCCTTCGTCAGGCTCACTTCCAGGATTCTCGCTTCGATCTGCACCTGCAGCGGCGGCGTATCCAGACGGCGAATCGCGGCCTGCATCTGCTCCCACTCGAAAGGCTGTGCCATGACGAGGATCTGGTTGTTCTCCTCGATGGCGGAGATGCGGATATCGGTTTCCTTCTTGCCCGAGCCGGGCGCGCCGGGCGTGCCCGTCGTTCCGCCGCTCGCGGGCGCCGATTTCTCCTGGTTGGATTGCGGCCGCAGCGAGCTCTGGTAGCTCATGCTGTTGCCGCCCAGGCTGCTGCCGCCGATGCTGCTGCCGCCGACGCCGCCGACGCCGCCCGTGCTACCCAGCGATGAAGAGCGAAGTCCCGGGCCGACGCTGCCGGACGTGGTGCTTCGGTGCGAGCCACTCGATGTGCCGAGGAAAATCTGGCTGAGATAGTCCGCCAGATCGGGCGATTTGAGGTTCTTGACGTTGTAGACGTACAACTGCACGGCGTTCTCGGCGCCGCCGCGATCCAGGCGGTACAGCCATTCCTCGGCCTGCTTGAGGTAGTCCGGCTGCGGCGTGATCACGACGATCGCATTGGTCTGCTCGATCGGCATGAAGCGGAACATGCCGGCCAGCGGCGATTCGCCTTCCGTACCGAAGATCTTGAGCAGGTCCGGCAGAAGCTTGGTGACTTCGACATGCTGCAACGTGAACACGCCGATCGACATGCCCTTCATCCAGTCGACGTCGAATGTATTGATCGTACGACCGTAGTTGTCCAGCTCCGAAGGCGTACCCGCCAGCACCAGCAGACTGCGATTCGGATCGATACTCACGAACGCATCGGCCTTTGCATACGGCTTCAGCAGTTTCGCCGTCTCACTGGCCGAAATGTAGTGGAGCGGGAAAATGCGCAGCGCGTAGCCCGGTTGAGCCGACGCACCGACCTGCGGCGTCAGCTTGCCTGGAACCGCATCTTTGCTCTGCAGCACTGTGTATCGGCTGCCTTCGCGCACGAGCGCGTTGCCGGTCCACGACAGCAGCATCTCCAAGACCGGCAGCGCGTCCTCGCGACGGATCGGCTTGGACGTCGAATAGGTCACGTTGCCGCCGACGTTCGGCGCGATCGTGTAGTTCTCCTGCAGCATGTCACCCAGGATCGCCTTGACGACGGCCTGGATCGGCTGGTTCTCGAAATTGAAGGTGACCTGCCCTTCTCCGCCACTTGCCTTGGGAGCCGGTTGCTGAGTGAAGAACTTGCTGGTTCCCACCTCGATCTCGGGCTTGGGCACCGGCTGCTTCGCCTTGAGATCGGCAGTGAGATCGATGCCCTTGACCGTATCGTCCGATTTCAGCGGAGGAACCGGCTTCAGAATCGTCTCGGCCGTCAGGATATCGCTATTCTCCGGCTGCCCTTCGCTCTTTTTTGCAGGCGTGGCACAGCCCGCCAGCAACGCAACGCCGCAGGCGATCAGCAGGGGGGTCAGTTTGAATCGCACAGGGCTCACTCCATCACTTCTTCGGTGGCGCATTCGGGGGGGCGGCCGGATCCTTGCCGCCGTTGCGAAGCCGTTCCGCATCCTCGCGCATCTGCCGGCGGCGTTCCTCGATGCGGCGCGCGAGATCGTTATTGTTGCCTTTCGGGTCGGCCGCCGCATTCGGCGGCGGCCCCTTGCCGGGCGGCATGTTCGGCTTGCCGCCCGCTGCGGGCGGCTTGGCCGGCGCCCTCGCGGGGGCCTTCGGCGCCGCGGGCTGCACCAGCGACGTCTCCAGCGCGACTTCGGTCGTTTCGTTCGCGGCGCTCTTGAACACGACCCCGCGCGGCTTGACGTCGATCAGCGTCCAGCTCGCCTGATCTCCGCCCAGCGGCATTCCGACCTTCAGAGCGATCGCTTGGTTCCGCGATTTGTCCTGCAGCATGGCGATGCGCACGTGATTGGCATCGTCGAGGATCACGCCGGTCAGCGCGATGTTCAGAGGACTCGGCGGCGGTGCGGCATCGCTGCCGTCGCTGGCGTCGACCGGCGTCGGCTGCCGATCCTCGTTGAACAGCGGATGCGTGTCGATGTCGGCGAACGCGGATGCTGGCGGCAGGCTGACCGGCTTGCTGTCGATCGTGCCGAGCGCGTTGCCGGCCGCATCGATCTCGGCGTCCGGCGACCAGCGGTAGCCGCGACCGACACCGATGTACTGCGCGATCGCGATCAGCAACAGCGCGCCGCACGTGCCGGCGAGCACCTTCGTTGTCAGGCGGGCGGTCTGCACGTTCATTGTGTCTTGCCCGCGGAGTTCGTCCGGCCTGCCGCCAGCGGCTTCGCCTTGGCGCCGCCGCGCAGGTAGCCGGACAGGTTGAAGCGGACATCGAGCGGCGCCGGCACGGCCTTGGAGCCCGGAGGCGTGTAGGTCTGCTGCTTGTAGATCATCACCTGATCGACGAACAGATAGGGCTTGCCGTTCTCGAGATCGTAGAGGATCGCCGCGAGCGGTTCGAGATCGCATTTCAACCGCGCCTGCACGGTGACGCGCTCGTAGAGCTCCTGCGCGCCGCCACCGCTGTTGGGCTGAGTGCTGACGGTCTGGCAGCGCTTCTCGTCCTTGGCATGATCGGTCATCGCCTGCTTCAGGCGCTGGATCAGCGCCGCCGAGGCGGCATTGGCATCGGCTTCGACGAGGAACGCCTGATTGCCTTGCTCGTAGTTCTTCACTTCGGCAAGGCGCTTTTCGATGTCCGGACGCTCCGCGGTGGTCTGGCGGAAGCGCAACTGCTGCTCGCGCAAATCCTCCATGTCGGAACGGAACTGCAGTTGCGGCGCGACGAACCACCAATGGATGCCGATGAAATAAATCAGCATCAGCACGATCAGCAAGAGCACGACGGCGAGCAGCCGGCCGTCCTTGGGCAGGTATTTATTTGCCGCCACGTTTCGCCTCCGCATCCTTCTTCGGCGCGTCCTTCGGGCCGGCTGCCGGCGGCTTGCCGGGCGCATTGGCCGGCGGCGGGCTGGTCGATGTCCTGTCGAGCACGGTCTTCGGCTTCGGCGTTTCCTTGACGGGCGGCTTGCCCGATGCCGCAGGGCTCTTCGGCTTGACCGCGTCCGGCTTGGCTTCGTCGTCCTTCTTGTCGACCGGCGGCTTGGCTGGGCGCACGGCGTTCGGATCGGAGACGGGATTGCATTCCTTCAAGTCGGCGTTGATCTGGAAACGCTCCTTGCCGGAGCGCGGGTCGGGTTGCACCTGGCCCTGGAAACCCGGGTTGCCCAGGCACGGCGACGCGCCGAGCAGCGCGATCAGCTTGGCCGATTCCTGCGCCTGGCCTTGCAATTGCACCTGCTTGTTCTCGATCTGCAGGCGCTCCAGGTAGGTATCGTCGGGAATGCGCGCCGTGAGGTCGTTGATCAGCGCGACCGTGAGCGGTCCCTTGCGCTTGCGATCGGTGAGGAAGTTGGCGCCCGAGATCGAATCGGCCAGCGTCTTGCGCAGCGCGGCCACCTGCTTCGCCTCGGTACTGGACTTGTCCACTTCCGCGCGCATCGCTTCGACCGCGGCCGCCCGGTTCGCCAGCGACTCGTCCATGTTGATCAGCAGCAGGATCACGGCCACGGCGGCCAGCCCCAGATTCAACGGCAGGCGCATGTCGCGCCGGCGTGCGCGCCGCTCCGGCGGCAGCAGATTGGTCTGGCGGCGTCCGGTTCCGGGCTCGCCGCGCCAGCTGTCCACGCCATCCAGATCCGCCGCGCCGCCCGGCAGGGCGGTCAGCTCCTGATCGAGCTGCGCGCGCGGGATCAGCACCAGTTCGACCTGCAGGTTGCGCCCGCTCGCATCGTGACCGAGCACGCGGCTGTCGAAATAGACCTGATCGGCCTTGAACGGCGTCTGCCGATCCATCTCGAACGAAAGCACCTGGCGCAGGTTGTCCTCGGCCGCGGCCGGCAGGCTCAACGTGCGCGTCAGTACGCGTTCGGCCGGAATGCAGAACACGGTGCGCACCATCGGATCGTCGATCGCGTTGCGCAGGCGCTGGAACTCGGTGCTCTGCGCTTCGGCCGGCAGGTCGCGGCGGATACGTGCGTATTCGCGCATGCTGTCGCCGCGTTCGCGCCAGACGACGATTTCATCGCCGCGCAGGTCGAGCAGCAGCGACTCCGAGCGCTCGGAAAGCACGTCGCGCCAGCGTGCCGGTAGGCAGGCGAGCAGTTCCCTGCCCCACCAGGCGAAAAATCCCGGCAGCGGCGTCTTGGCAAGGCGCGTCCGCAGACGCGCCAGTTGTCTGTCGAGTGTCGGATTCACGGCGAATTAAGAGGTTTCCCCATCGCGCCAGCGCAGGATCACGTAAGGCCGACCGGCCGTACTGACACCACCCATGCGAATGGTCGCATCCAAGGTCGTGCTGGCGCCGTTGGGCAGCGTCGCACGGGACTTCACACTATACGTGAGCCCTCCGCCGCCCGCCACGAGCGGCGTACCGTCCGGGAGGGTGAGACCGGAGTTGGCGAGATCGGTGGAGGCGGTCGCCTGGCGCTGCTGGACGAGCTGCTGCAGCTCCTCCGGCGACGCATCGGGATACATCGCGGCCAGCGTCGAAGCATCGGCGAACGCCGCACTCGGAGAACCTCGGCCGGAATAGATCGTCAGCGACGGCTCGAGCTTTTCGAACAGCGCGTAGTTCATGCCGAGCACCTGCTGCAGCTCGGACACTGTATCGAACGGCGCGTTCTTCGGTCCGTAGGAAAGTCCGGCCGCCTTGTACTCGCCGATCTCGGCGCCGTTCGGCTGCGCCTCGTCGTCGGCGTCCTTCCAATCGTGGATGGCTGCCGCCAGCGCCTCCGCCTGGTCCAGCGCGAGGCCGCGCGACACGAACAGGTTGGTCAGGATCGCGTCGTTGTTGTTGGCATTCAGATCGATCTTGCCGGAATCGTCGGTGACCGCGACCTCGATTTCGGCGGTTCCGTAGCCGAACCGGTACGGGCGGCCGTCACCGACCCAGCGTTCCGCCGGATCGGTCTTGCGGAGCTCGTAGACCGCGAGGTTCAACCCCGCTTCCGCGGCGTAGCGCGCCTGGGTGGCATCGAACAAATGGCGCGCCTGCAGGTTCTCGGTGCGGGCGACCACGGAAAAGCTGCCGAGGATGATCGACAGCATCGCGATGACCCAGAGCACCAGGACGAAGGCGATACCGCGCTGGGATCGCTTCCCCGCGCGCCCCTTCCGCAGCGAGGCCCGCCGAATGCCAATGGCGTGTGCTTCGATGACGCTCATCAGTTGCCTCCCAAGCGCGGACGGGACCCGGTTTGCAGACCCACGCCCTGCATCACCTGGCCGGAACGGTTGTGGCGGACGGCACCGACGTCGAGCATCAGCGGGATGTCCATCTCCGGAAATTCGACGCGCGCCTCCGGACGCATGCGCACGACGACGCGCACCATCACCGGCGTCACGCTGGGGTCGTCCCACTGATCCGACCAGTCGGTCAGGTCGCCGTTCTCGTCCAGCGTGCGGAATTCGAAATGGCCGTCCGCGATCTGATCGAGCAGGATGGCCGGTTCCTTCTGCTGCGACTTGTCGTCGATGTCGAACCCGTTGAGCATCGTATTGGTGAACAGCAGCTCGCGCCCGCCGCTGCGGTTGCCCGCGAACGACAGCGTCTGCACGTACGGGCCGCCCTTCGACAGATAGCCCGGCATCGGTGCGACGAAGCGCATGGCATTGCCGCTGCCCTCGAACACGAAATTCGTATTGGTGCTTTCGTCCTGGCCGAACGCGAGCGGCATGATGCGGCTGATCTGGCGGCGCAGGAATTCCTGCGCGACACGCAGGCGGTTCGTGCGGTCGATCGCAAGCTCGCCCGAATGCATCGCATGCGTGGCCGTGCGGATCGCGCCATACGTGCCCGCCAGCAGCACGGCCAGCAGCAGGATCGCGAGCATGACCTCGAGCAGCGTGAAGCCGCCGGTGGCGCTTCTGCGCAGCACCATCATCGCGTACCCCCGCCGAGCTGCGCCGGCATGCGCGTGTTGAGCCCGACGCCCTGCACGCCCTGTACGCTGTTGGGATCGGGATTCTGCGCACGCAGGGTGCCGAAGTGCGCCGTATGCATGTTCGATCCGAAACGCCCGCCCCAGATCACGGTGAGATCGACCTGGTAGAGGTCGAACGGCGTCACCGATGCGCCGGTGCCGGTGCCGGCGTTCGCGGCCGACAGCTGATTCTGCTGCGCGCCCTGCAGCGCCTGGTTGCCGGCGTTGATGGTCTGCTGCGGCGGCGGTTCGACGCTCGTCGGGTCGACCTGCTGGATGTCCAGCTCCCAGCTGTAGGTGTCGTCGAACCGCCCGGTCGCACGACCGGCCTCGATCGGCACGCCGACACCGACCGTATCGAGTTTCGACTGCGCCCACAGCGCGGCCATCGTGTAGTCCGACGACTCGCGCGTGTTGTGCATCGACGTGGTGAGGATCTGCATCAGCACGCCGATCGCGATCGCGAAGACGAGGAACGCCGCGACCATCTCGATCAGGCTGAATCCTCGCACTCGGCGTGCGGCATGGAAGGGGCGGATGCGTTTCATCGGGTACGTGGACCGCGGGAATCGCGCCGAGTTCGCCGGCAGCGACATCCGCATGTCATTGCTCCGGCGCTTCGTCGAGCGCGATGTCGCCGGTCAGCCACGCGACGTTGACTCGCCATTCGCGCTGCCCCTGGAACACCGAGATGTGGCCGCCGGTCGAGCTGCCGTCGGGAAAAAAACGAATGCCGCCGGAATTGCCGCCGGTCAATTCGCTCTCCGCCGTGGTGAGGCGCAGCCCCATGCCCTTGGGCAGCTTCACCGAACTCTTTCCCGGTGCGCTGTAGGAGTTGTCGTCGAGATTGAGCAGCAGCACTTCCTGCTTGCCCTTCACGATCGCCTGCCCACGCGTGTAGCGCAGCGCAGCGACGAGATCGCGGCTGGCACCGCGAATCTTCGCGCTTTGCAAGCTCTTGGAGAACGAGAACGTGACCGCGGTCATCGCCAGCGCAAGCAGCACGATCACGGCCATCAGCTCGATGAGCGTGAAGCCTTTCGCGCAGCCTTTCGCGCGAAACGCGAAAGGCCGGGATTGGGGATTGGAGATTCGGGATTGGGAAAAGCTCCGGAGCGGCAGAGCGTTCTGCTCTACCGAATCCCCAATCCCGAATCCCGAATCCCAGCTTTTCATTGCCAGTTGCCGTAGTCCGCATTCACGCCGTCGCCGCCGGCCTGGCCGTCCTTGCCGAGGAACACGATGTCGAAATCGCCGTGCTCGCCGGGGGACTTGTACTGGTAGGCGTGGCCGAACGGATCCTTGAGGTCGGACTCCTTCGCGTACGGTCCCTGCCAGTTCGACGAATTGCCGGGCTTGGTCAGCAGATCTTCCAGCCGCGCCGGAGGCGAACCGTTGTCGAGCGCATAGCCTTCGATCTTGCCGGCGAGCGACTGCACCGCCGCCTTGCCGGCGCCGTACTTGCCCTTGTCGACGTTGTGGCCGACCTGCTGCACGACGATGCCGGCGACGATGCCGATCAGCACGATCACGGCCAGCATTTCGATCAGGCTGAAGCCTGCCGCGCGGGGCAGGCGACGAATACTGCGATGTGAATTGCTCATGGTTGCGTCTGATCCTCTCTATGTTCCCTCATCCCACCAGGGATGAACCGGAGCCCGGACTGCGCCGGGATAACGAACAGGAAAGCTCTTGCGAATCCCGAATCTCCAATCCCGGCGTGTCGTTATTTCACCGCGCCGGCAATATTCATGATCGGCAACACGATCGCCAGCATGATCATCGCGACGACCACGGTCATCACGATCGTCGTCGCCGGCACCAGCGCCGCGAGCAGGCGATCGAGCGTGTTCTTCACTTCGACGTCGAAGGTATCGGCGACCTTCATCAGCATCGTGTCGAGCTCGCCCGATTCCTCGCCGACGCTGATCATCTGCAGCGCGAGCTTCGGGAAGCGCTTGGACTGCGTCAACGCGTAGCCGAGTCCGCCGCCAGTCTTCACTTCTTCGGCCGCATTTCCCACCGCCTCGGCGAGCACGGTGTTGCCCATCACGTTGCGCGCGACGGTCAAGCCGTTCAGCAGCGGCACGCCGTTCTTGAGCAGCGTGCCGAGCGTGCGCGCGAGACGCGCGGTCTCGACCTTGCGGATGACGTCGCCGACCACGCGCATCTTCAGCAGGCGTTCGTCGATGCCGAGCCGCGCGACCGGATCGGCCATCTGGCGGCGCAGCCAGCCCACGCCGAGCACGATCGTGCCGAGAATCGCCCACCAGAAATTCTGCAGCGTCGAACCCACCGCCAGCACGATCTTGGTGATCAACGGCATCTCGATGCCCATGTCGGCGAACATCGGCGCGAACTGCGGTACCACGTAGACCAGCAGCACCATCAGCGACATCAGCACCATGCCTACCAGGAACGCCGGGTAGATCATCGCATTGACGACGCTGCTCTTCAGGTTGGCACTGCGCTCGAGATAGTCCGCAAGTCTGGCCAGCGTCTCGTCGAGCGAGCCGCCCGCCTCGCCAGCACGCACCATGTTGACGTACAGGCGCGAGAAACTGCCGTGCTCGGCCTCGAGCGCGTCCGACAGCGGCGTGCCGCCGCGCACCTGATCGCGCACACGTTCGAGCAGGCGCTTCGCCTTCTCGCTCTCCGGCAGGTCGAGCAGGATCTGCAATCCGCGATCGAGCGGCTGGCCGGCACCGAGCAAGGTCGCCAGCTGCTGGGTGAACTGCACGACTTGCGCCTGGGTCAGCGTCGCGCGCTTGAACAGCGCGGCGAACAGGCTGGCCGAATCGCCGCTGTCGGCCTCGCGCACTTCGAGCGGTATGTTGCCGGCGTCCTGCAGCTTGCCGATCGCCTCGTCGTGCGTGCCGACATCGAGTTGCCCTTCCAGCGTTTCGCCGGAGGGCGTGACGGCTTTGTAGTAGTAGAGAGTCATTGGGGACGGGAATCGGGAATTGGGAATCGGGAATGGAAAAAGCAAACGTAAACGCAAGCGGCCCGGGACAGAGGATGCGCGCTCTTCCCTATTCCCCATTCCCCATTCTCAATTCCCGTCGCAAACACGATCAATTTTCCGCCGACGTCACGCGCAGCACTTCCTCGATCGTCGTCTGCCCTTGCAGCGATTTGACCAGGCCGTCTTCGAACATCGTTCGCATGCCTTCGGTGCGCGCCTGCTGTTCGAGGTCGCCCATGCCGGCGTGCTGCATGATCTGCCGCCGGATCGCGTCCGACATGACGAGGAACTCCATGATCGTCGTACGGCCGAAATAGCCGGTCGGATTGGCGAGGCTGGAACCCGGCTTGTACAACTTGATCGGGCGCTCGTCGGTGAACGAGTCGAGGTTGTATTCCTTGACGACCTCGGGCATGGCTTCGTATGGCTGCGCATTGGTCAGATCGAGTCGCCGGACCAGGCGCTGCGCGAGGATGCCGTTGACGGTGGACGTCAGCAGGTAGTCCTCGACGCCCATGTCGAGCATGCGTGTGATGCCGCCCGCCGCGTTGTTCGTGTGCAGCGTCGACAGCACCAAGTGACCGGTCAGCGCGGACTGGATCGCGATGCGCGCAGTTTCCAGATCGCGCATTTCGCCGATCATGATGATGTCGGGATCCTGGCGCACGATCGAGCGCAGCGCGTGCGAGAAGTCGAGGCCGATCTGCGGCTTCGCCTGGATCTGGTTGATGCCTTCGATCTGATATTCGATCGGGTCTTCGACCGTGATGATCTTGACGTCGGCGGTGTTGAGCTTGGACAGCGCGGTGTACAGCGTGGTCGTCTTGCCCGAACCGGTCGGACCGGTCACGAGCATGATGCCGTGCGGCAGCTCCAGCACGTTGAGGAATTTCTGCAGGAACTGGTCGGTGAAGCCGAGGGTGTGGAAATCGAACACGATCGCTTCGCGATCGAGGATACGCATGACCACCGATTCGCCGTGTGCCGTCGGCACGGTCGATACGCGCAGGTCCAGTTCCTTGCCCTGCACGCGGATCATGATGCGGCCGTCCTGCGGCAGGCGGCGCTCGGCGATGTTGAGCTTGGCCATGATCTTGATGCGCGAGATCACCGCCGCGGTCGACGCCGCCGGCGGCGACTCCACCTCGTGCAGCACGCCGTCGATGCGATAGCGGACCTTCAGGCGATTCTCGAACGGCTCGACGTGGATATCCGACGCACGCTGCTCGACCGCACGCTGGATCACCAGGTTGACCAGGCGGATGACCGGCGCCTCGGAGGCGAGATCGCGCAGATGCTCGATGTCGTCTTCGCTGCGGTTGTTGTCGTCGGTGAGGTTCTCGACGATCGTGCCCATCGCCGAACGGCCGGAGCCGTAATAGCGCTCGATCAGGTCGTCGATCTCGCTGCGCAAGCCGATGTTGAGCTTGACCTTGCGCGCCGTCGCCAGCTGCAGCGCCTGCAGCGGAAACGTGTCGGCCGGATCAGCGACTAGTACAGTCACGTCGTCGTCACTTTCGCCGATCGGGCAGATGTGGTGATGCTTGAGGAAGCGCACCGACGTCTGCACGTTCGGCGGCGGCGCCTCGGGGAACTCCTTCGACGACAGCAGCGGCAGTTTCAGCAGATCCGAAACGGCTTCGGCCATCTCGCGCTCGGAAACGAGGCCGAGCCGCGTCAGCAGCGACACCAGGCTGCCGGATGCCGGATCCTCGTCACGCAGGCGCCGGCCGCGCACGAGATCGGTTTCCTTCAGGCGACCGCGTGCGACCAGGAACTGGCAGATGCGATCGTCCAGGCTGGCCGCGGGGCCGAGCTTGGAATCGACGGGTTCGAGCGGTGCAACGGCTGCCATGGTTCCCCTAAGCCTGCAAATTCATTCGGAAGGCGCCGATTGTTCCATATCGGCGGGCATTGCTACGTTTCAGGTGGTGTTCTGACCCTGATCCCGGTCCACTGGTTCCCCACCCGGCCAAATCAATGTCTCGATGAAGTCGCGGTTGAGCCCGATCCAGAGCGCCACCGGCACCACCGCCGGCAGGATCAGGTAGCCGAACTGGTATGCCAGGGCGATCGCATTCGGTTGCAGGCCGGCCCGTGCGGCCGCGGTCGCGCCTTCCGAGCCGGATTCGAAAGCGATGATCTTCAGGCTCTCCGCCACGACGCCGAGCGCCTGCGCGACCCAGATGACGGCAAAGGCGATCAGCATCTGCAGCACGCGACGCCGTGCCGTCACCGGCGTCGCCAGCGCGAGACCGCTGAACAGCGGCAGCGAATAGGCGTACACCATCGGATTCAACGTCGGCTCCAGCACGCCGATGCCGCCGGGACCGTTCGGCCCCGCCGGCACCTGGATCGTCACCGCCGTCGTCAGCTGCACGAGGTAGCCGGCGCGGCCGATCACCCGGCCACTCGCATCGAGTATCTCCGCGCCTTGTGCAACGGCCGTGAAAAGATCGCCCCAGATGCCGAGCAGTACCTGCTTGGCCAGGAACACCGCCGGCTGGACCCAGATCGGAGCCAGCGCGAACCAGACGACGAAGCACAGCGGCAGCCACAGCAGCGCCTTCAACGCGAACTCGCGGATCGGCGACAGCCGCATCATCCGACCCAGACGCGCGCGTTGCGGAACATGCGCATCCACGGCGAATCCTCGCCCCACTCGCGCGGGCGCCAGCTCATCTGCACGCTGCGGAAGACGCGCTCCGGATGCGGCATCAGGATCGTGACGCGGCCGTCCGCGGCGGTGAAACCGGTATTGCCGGCGAGCGATCCGTTCGAATTGAGCGGAAACAGCGTGGTCGGTTCACCGCGATTGTCGACGAAGCGCACGCAGGCGAGCGCGCGTTTCGCATCGAGTGCCGCGGCAAATTCGGTGCGCCCTTCGCCGTGCGCCACGGCCACCGGAATGCGCGAGCCGGCCATGCCCTTGAAGAAGATCGACGGCGAGTCGAGCACTTCCAACGTGACCAGGCGCGCTTCGTACTGCTCGCTCGCGTTGCGTTCGAAGCGCGGCCAATGCTCGGCGCCGGGAATGATCGTCTTCAGGCTCGCCAGCATCTGGCAGCCGTTGCAGACGCCGAGCGCGAACTTCGACGCATCCGCGAAGAACTCGGCGAACTCGCCGCGCAAGCGATCGTTGTAGAGAATCGACGCCGCCCAGCCGCGTCCGGCGCCGAGCACGTCGCCGTAGCTGAAGCCACCGCAGGCGGCAAAGCCGTTGAAGTCGGACAGCTTGCGGCGGCCGGCCTGCAGATCGGTCATGTGCACGTCGAACGCGTCGAAACCGGCGCGCGTGAAGGCGGCGGCCATTTCGATCTGCCCGTTGACGCCCTGGTCGCGCAGGATCGCGATGCGCCGGCGCGCGCCGCGCGCGATGAACGGCGCAGCGATGTCCGCAGCCGGATCGAACGAAAGCTCCGGCGTGATGCCCGGGTCGCAATCGTCGCAGCGCCATTCGTTTTCCAGATCCGCGCTGGCCGGATTGTCGCGCCGGCGCTGCATCGCATGACTGGTCTCCGACCATGCGCGCATCAGGTCGGACCATTTCCATTTCGCCAGCGTCTCGTTCTCGAGTGAGATCCTGACGCGCATGCGCGTCGTCGGCTGGCCGACGCAGTGCGCGAGATCGGCGACGCCGTGCTCGGCGAGCAGTTCCAGAAACGCGGCGCGGTCGCTGCTGCGCACTTGTACGAGCGCACCGAGTTCTTCGCTGAACAGCGCCGCGAGCGCGTTGCCGGCCCAGTCGGTCAGATGCAGATCGAGACCGCAGCGGCCGGCGAATGCCATTTCGATCAGGGCTACGATCGCGCCGCCGTCGCTGCGATCGTGATACGCGAGCAACAGGCCCTGCGCATTGGCCGCCTGCAGCGCGGCGAAGAACCGCTTGAATCGAGCCGCGTCGTCCAGATCCGGCGGCGCGCCGCCGTTACGGTCGAAGACCTGCATCAGCGCGGAGCCGCCGAGACGGTTCGCACCCGCCGCGGCGTCGAGCAGCCACAGGTCGCTCTCGCCCTGGTCGAGCACCAGCTGCGGCGTCAACGCCTGCCGCACGTCGAGCGAGCGCGCGAAGGCGGTGACGATCAGCGATACGGGCGACACGGTGCTCTGTGCGCCGGCACCATCCTGCCAGCGCGTCTGCATCGACAGGGAATCCTTGCCGACCGGAATCGACACGCCGAGCGCGGGGCACAGTTCGATGCCGACCGCGTGCACCGCGTCGTAGAGAGCAGCGTCCTCGCCCGGCTGTCCGACGGCCGCCATCCAGTTCGCCGACAGGCGCACTTCGTCGAGCTTCACCGGCGCCGAGGCCAGGTTCGTCAGCGCCTCGCCGACGGCCATGCGCGCGCTGGCCGCCGCGTCGAGCAGCGCGAGCGGCGTGCGCTCGCCCATCGCCATCGCCTCGCCGGCATAGCCGTCGAAATCGGTCAGCGTGACCGCGCAATCGGCGACCGGCACCTGCCACGGACCGACCATCGGGTCGCGCGAACACAAGCCGCCGACGGTGCGATCGCCGATCGTGACCAGGAACGATTTGCTGCCGACGGCGGGCAGGCGCAATACGCGCTCGATCGCCTGGTCGAGCGTGATCCCGTCCACGTCCGGCACCAGATCGATGCGTGCATCGCTGCGCCGCGCATCGCGCTGCATGCGCGGCGGCTTGCCGAACAGCACGTCGAGCGGCAGGTCGATGACGTCGAGCGGGGATTGGAGATTGGGGATTGGAGATTCGGAAGAGCCGAGCAGCGAATCGGACACGATCAAGCGGCGGTCGGCGGTCGCGGTGCCCACGACGGCGAACGGGCAGCGTTCGCGGGCGCAGATCGCTTCGAATTCCGCCAAGTCCTGCGGACGCACGCCGAGCACGTAGCGCTCCTGCGATTCGTTGCTCCACAGCTGCATCGGCGAGAGGTGCGGATCGTCGCTCGGAATCTTGCGCAGCTCGATGCGGCCGCCGACGCCGGAGTCGTTGAGCAGTTCGGGTATCGCGTTCGACAGGCCGCCGGCGCCGACGTCGTGGATCGATACGATCGGATTGGCTGCGCCGCGCGCCCAGCACGCGTCGATGACTTCCTGGCAGCGCCGCTGCATCTCGGGGTTGTCGCGCTGCACCGAGGCGAAGTCGAGCTGTTCGGAACTCGCGCCGCCGGCCATCGACGAGGCGGCGCCGCCGCCGAGGCCGATCAGCATGGCCGGACCGCCGAGCACGATGACGGCGTCGCCATCCTGCAGCGTGCGCTTGTCGACGTCCTGTGGGCGCAGGTTGGCCAGGCCGCCGGCGATCATGATCGGCTTGTCGTAGCCGCTGCGCCGATCGGGCGTCGGGCCTTCCTGTTCGAACGTGCGGAAATAGCCGCCGAGGCACGGCCGGCCGAATTCGTTGTTGAACGCCGCGCCGCCGAGCGGCCCGTCGCGCATGATTTCGAATGCGTTGGCGAAACGCGGCGGCAACGGGCGCGCGGCTTCCCACGGCCGCGGCAACCCGGGGATGCGCAGGTGCGAGACGGTGAAGCCGACGAGGCCGGCCTTCGGCTTGCCGCCGCGGCCGGTCGCGCCTTCGTCGCGGATCTCGCCGCCGGAGCCGGTTGCCGCGCCCGGATACGGCGAGATCGCGGTCGGGTGATTGTGCGTTTCGACCTTGATCGCGTACGGGGCGTCCTCTGCGTGCGCACGGAACGTCGCATCGGCGGGATCGGCGAAGAAGCGCCGCGCCGGATTGCCGGCGATCACCGCGGCGTTGTCGTGGTACGCCGACAGCGTATGCGCGGGCGAAGCCTCGTGGGTGCGCTTGATCATGGCGAACAGCGAGCGCGGCTGCGCGTCGCCGTCGACGGTGAACGAGGCGTTGAATACCTTGTGCCGGCAGTGCTCCGAGTTCGCCTGCGCGAACATCATCAGCTCGGCGTCGCTCGGATCGCGCTCCAACTCGGCGTAGCGATCGGCGAGGTAGGCGATCTCGTCGTCCGCCAGGGCGAGGCCGAGGCGCGCATTGGCGGCGTTCAAAGCGGCCGTCGCATTGCCGTCGAGCACGATCCGCTGGAGCGGAGCCGGCGCGCCGGCATCGAACAGATGCTCGGTCCCCTCCAGCGTGGCGATCACCGACTGCGTCATCGGATCGTGCAGGACGCGTGCGATCTCGCGCCACGCGGCGCTTTCCGCCGGCGGCATGGCGTCGATCTCGAACGCCAGTCCGCGCTCGATCCGGCGCACGGGAAACCCGCAGCCGACGAGAATGTCGGTCGCCTTGCTCGACCAGGGCGAACGCGTGCCGAGACGCGGCACGATCCACAAGGTCGCCGGCTGTGCGTGGCCGGGGCGTGCTTCGATGACGTCGCACAGGCGCGGCAGGTCGAGCGGCGCGGCGGGCGCTGCATCGACGAAATAGACGTGGCGTGCGGCTCGCACCGCGCAACCCGGCGCGTAGCGCGCGAGGTCGGCATTGAGTCGGTCGATACGGAAAGAAGACAGCGCAGGCAGGCCGTCGAGAGCGATCATGGCACTCGGGCGATCAGGGACAGCTCACTATGATATCCGATGCAGCCCGGGGTCGGACATCGAACACCGCGCAGGCCGCCGGCACGGGAGTTCAGGCAGGACCAGGAAACGGGCCCTCCATCGCGTCCCTGCCGCGCTCGGCGTGCCAGCGAGACCCGAACAAACCGGCGCGCGTCGCCCGCAGCGATGCGCGCTTGCAGTCAACCCCGCGCCGGCGGCGCGAGGTCGCGCCAGGCTCAGTTGCCGGCGAAGCTCGCGGTACCGAGCGTCTGCAGCTTGGCCAGCATTTCTTCCGGAGGCAGGTAGCCGCCGAGCTTGGTGCCGTCCGGCGCGAAGATCGTCGGCGTGCCGTCGACGCCGACCTGGGTGCCGAGCGTGAATTCCTCGGCGACCGGGTTGTCGCACTTCAGCGGAGCGGGGTTCTTGCCACCCTTCGCCGCGGTGAACGCCGCGTTGCGATCCTTGGCGCACCACACCGAAACGGCCTTGTCGTACGACGGCGAACCGATGCCGCTGCGCGGGAAGAACAAGTAGTCGACTTCGATGCCGCGCTTGTTGTACTCGGCGATCTGCGAATGCAGCTTGCGGCAGTAGCCGCAATCGATGTCGGTGAAGACGGTGACCTTGTACTTGGCCTTGCCGCCGTCGGCCGGGAAGACGATGCGCTTGCTGGCCGGCACCGCATCGACCTTCGCCTTCGCGTCCACGGCCATGCGCGCGGCGGTCAGGTCGCGCTTGGCCTGCGCGTCGTACAGCGTGCCCTGCAGCAGGTAGCGGCCATCGTCGCTGACGTAGACCAGCTGGCCGCCGACGATGACCTGACGGTAACCCGGCAGCGGCGCTGCCTCGACCTTGTCGACCTTCGCTTTCGGCACCAGTTCCTGCAGCGCTTTGCGCGCGGCGGCGTCGGGTGCCGAATCGGCGGCCTGGGCGACCGAGACGCCGAGCACCGACAGCAGTGCGAGTGCAAGACTCGCACGCAGGAAGGCCGTGCTCGACCGGGTTCGCGCGGCCGTGCCGGACGAAAGGGTGACGGATGGGTCGTAGCGCTTCATAAACTTCCTCAATTCCGTGCGGCGTTGGCCTGAGCCAGGCGATCGAGCTCGGCGGCGAGCTGGTCCGGCGATTGCGCGACCTGTCCGGAGATCTGCGTGCCGTCGTCGGCGAGAATGGTCGGCGTGCCGCTGATGCCGAGCGTTTGCGCCAGATGGGTCAGTTCCGAGACCGGGTTCGGGCAGGACGCCTTGCCCGGATCCTGGCCGGCCATCGCAGCCGTGAATGCATTCGGGCGATCCTTCGAGCACCACACGGCCTCGGCCTTCTTGTCGGCGCCCGGGTGGATCGAGAGCGGGTAGAACAGGTAGTCGACGGCGATGCCCTTGGCGTTGTACGCCGCAATCTGCTGGTGGAAGCGGCGGCAGAACGGACAGTCGACGTCGGTGAACACGGTCACCGTGTGCTTGGTCTGCATCGGCGCCGGCGGCGCGAATACGATGCGCTTGTCCGGCCCGATCTTGTCGAGGGCGATCTTGCGCGCCTTCGCACGCGATCCCGCCGTCAGGTCGCGCTTTTCACGCACGTCGTAGGCATTGCCGTCGACGATGTAGCGGCCGTCCTTGCTGACGTACAGGAACTGGCCGCCGGCGACCGCCTCGTAGAAGCCCGGGATCTCCGACTCCTGCACGGCATCGATCTTGACCTTCGGCGCCATCGACGTGATGGCCGCGCGCACCGTGTCTTCGGGCGTCGCCGCCGACGCGGGAGCGCCCAGCAGCATGGCGAGAACGGCCAAGGCCGGCGAAAAGCGGAGCGAAAAATGCATGACTACCTCGTACGCGGGAATCGATCCGCAAGCGGGACCGGCAATGGGCTGCTGGTCTTGCAGGCCGATCGTGTAAAGATCAAGGGAGCGCGCTGTTGACCGGCTTGCACAGCACTTGGTTCCCTCGCAAGGGAGGATTCTGGCACGCGCAGACGGCCGGAGAAAGTGAAACCAGGCCACATGACCGGTTGTTCATCGGATATGCGCCGCCGTCCATCCTGCGATCGCCGGCGGTTCATCCACGCGGGTGATGCTTCTCGTGAAGCCGCTTCAGGCCCTCTTTCGCGACCAGCGTGTAGATCTGCGTCGTCGACAGAGAGCTGTGGCCGAGCATCAGCTGCAGTGCGCGCAGGTCGGCGCCGTGGTTCAGCAGATGCGTTGCGAACGAGTGCCGGAGGACATGCGGCGAGATGCGCGCGGAAGCGACGCCGGCCGCGAGGGCGTGCTTCTTGACCAGGGTCCAGAACATCTGCCGCGTCATCGCGGCGCGCCGGTTGCTGACGAACAGCGCTTCGCTTCGACCGCCCTTGAGCAGCTGCGGCCGCGCCTCGCCGACATAGCGCGTGAGCCAGTGCGCCGCTTCGTCGCCGAGCGGGACCAGTCGCTCCTTGCCGCCCTTGCCGAGCACGCGCAGTACGCCTTGTCGCAGGTTCACCTGCGCGGCCGTGATGCCGACCAACTCGCTGACGCGCAGCCCGGTCGCATACATCAGCTCGAGCATCGCGCGATCGCGCAGGCCGAGCGGCGTCGCCGGCGGCGCCTGCAGGATGCCCTCGATCTCGTTCTCCGACAGCGCCTTGGGCAGGCTGCGCGGCAGTTTCGGCGCATCCAGCAGCAGACTCGGGTCGGCCTCGACGCGCCCTTCCCTTACCAGCAGGCGGTAGAAGTGCCGCAGGCACGACAGCAGACGCGCGTTCGAGCGCGCCTTGTAACCTTTGCCGGTCGAACCGCCCTTGGCGCTGCGTTCGCCGAGATAGCTCTGCAACTGCACGCGATCGCTCGCCGCCAGCGAGCTGCCTCGCGCGGCCAGCCAGCGCGAGTAGCCGGCGAGATCGAGCCGATAGTTCGCCAGCGTGTTGTCGGCCAGCCCCAGCTCGGACCAGGCCCGCTCGATGAAGAATGCGATCAGCACGGCGTCGGCGGCCGGGAGTTCGCCGTCAACAGACTTTCGGCCCCGCTTGGGCGCACCCGGACCGGGCAACGCCGGCTTGGCGTTCCCGGCGATTTTTCTCGTTGCTGCCATTCCTGCACTCGCCCGCTTGCACACGCGAGCCTAAACCGTGACCCTAACCGCCGTCACCGTCCGCGCCGCATCGATGCCCGCACTCACGCCCGCCCCGCTCTGGCTGCGCCTTGCCGCCGCCGTCTACGACCTGTTCCCGCTGATCGCGCTGTGGATGCTCACCGCCGGGCTGTGCCTGCTCGCGGTCGGTGGCCACGTCGACCTCACTCATCCGCCTCTCGCATGGCGCATCGCGCTGCGACTCGCGTTGCTCGCGGTCACAGCGGCGTACTTCGTGGTTTCGTGGTCGCGCGGCGGGCAGACGATCGGCATGCGTGCGTGGCGGCTGCGGGTCGTCTCTGTGCAGGGCGACCGTCTTGCGTGGTCGCGCGCATCGGCGCGTTTCGCGGCGAGCCTGCTGTCGCTGCTCGCCCTCGGTATCGGATTCGCGTGGTGCCTGTTCGAACCGGACCGGCGCGGCTGGCACGACCTGGTCGCCGGCAGCCGGGTGATCCGGCTGCCGAAATAACCGTCGCGGGTCTACGCGGCGAGCGCCTTCACGACCATGCTCTCGATGACGTCGAGATCCGGAATGATCGCGCGGTCGTCGCGCACCAGCACTTCCGAATGCACGCCCGGCGCGTGCGGCACTTCGTCGGACGTCGGAATCAGCAGTTCCTGCGTGATCGTGGTGAGTCGCGGAAAGCCTTGCGCGAGCAATGCCATGAACGGCAGACCGGCGTGCCCGCCGATCGCCTTGAGGACGGCGACGCGCGCGTTGGTGCGGCTTTCTTCCTTCAGCTGCCCGGTCAGCATCGGCAACGAGAACAGCGGCAAGCGCCAGCCGCGCCAGGCGAGCCGGCCGAGCAGCCAGCTCGGTGCGCCCGGGATCTGCTCCGGCTGCGCGTAGCTGATCACCTCGGCGACGGTCGCGTTCGGCAGCAGCACGCGGCCGTCGGTGACCGGGACCATGACGCCGCGGATTTCGCGTGGAAGTTCGGCCATCGGTGTTCCCCTCGGTGTTGCGGCGGCCTGCCTCGGCACGCCGTCCCGTCTCGTTGCCGATCGCGCCGGATGCGCGACCGGTCTCTGTCTATTTCGGTTCGGCCTATTTCGGTTCGGCCAGCAATTTCTCGGCCAGTTCCTTCGGCGAACCGACGAAGCCGACGATGCCGGCATCGACGACGGCGTCCACCATCGAGCTGACCACGCAGGTGTCCGGGTTCTGCACGTAGACGCGCCCACCCTTGTCCGCCAGATACTGGCTGCCTTCGACCGCATCGGTCGACATGCCGGAGAACACGATCGCACCGGCACCGGCGCCGAAACGATCGGCGACGTCGCGCAGCACCTGGTCGATCGACGGGCTGTACGGGGCTTCCTCGGCGTTGCGCTCCAGCACGATGACGCCTTCGGCATCGACCAGCAGGCGATGCGTCGTCGGCACCACCACCACCTCGCCATGACCGACCCGTTCGCCGTGGGTCGGCGTGCGGATCGTCAGCGGCGTCGCCTTCGCCAGCTGGCGCGTCATCATGTCGACGAATTCGCCGCCCAGATGCTGCGCCAGCAGGAACAGCGCCGGATAGTCGCGCGGCAGGTCGGCCAGGAACTCGCGCACCGATTCGGGACCACCGATCGACGCGCCGAGCACCCAGACGCGGCGCACGCGCGTCTTCGCCGCGATCGAATCCGGATCCAGCCAGTTCTCGTGCGCCGTCGATTCGGCGGCGACGGGAGCGACGGCTTCTTCCAGCGGAATCAGTTCGAACGAGAAGTCGCTCGCATCGAGCCCCACCTCGGCAGGCTCCGCGTGACCTTCGGACGGCGGCGCGAGGAATTCCTCGGCGCTCAGCTTCTCGATGCCGAATTCGGCCGGGCCCGTCGGCGGCGGCGCCGCCGGAACGTCGCCCGGATCGTCGATCATGTCTTCGAGCGACCATTGCGTCGGCACGGCAACGGTCGAAGGTTCGCGCGCTGGCGTGGGGACGGGCGTCGGTGTCGCCGCCCTGGGCGTTTCGGCCTCGCGGTCCGCGACGAACTCGTCGTCGAGCGTGAACGCCAATCCAGCGTCCGCGGCCAGTGCAGGCACTTCGGGAGCCGGTGGCGGTGCAGCGGCGGGCTCTTCGCCGACATCGAAATCGTAGGCCGTGAACTCTTCGGTCGCAGCGCGCGGCGGGGGCGGCGCGTCGAATGTCGTCAGCAGATCGTCGATCTCGGCCAGATCGAACGGCTCGAGAGCCGCCGCATCGCCCGATGCCGGGCGCGATTTCGCCGCGGTGGATTCGTCCAACTCGTCGAACAGCGCGGATACGTCGTCCCGATGCGGGACGTCCGGAATCTGGATCAGATCGTCGAGATCGATCGCGAGCGGATCGTTCGCCAGCTCGATCGTTTCGACCGGCGGCGGCACCGGTTCCGGCGTCGCACGAGGGGTCGTGTCGGGATCGTCCAGGCTCCACTCGGACGCCAGGCTCAAGGCGGCTGCGGATGCCTGTTCGGACACCGCCTCGCCCTGCACGGGCGCGGCGGCCTGCGGCTCGGCGCTCGCCTCCACGCGCGCGCTTTCCTCGTCGGCGGCGTCGCTTCGCGGTACCGCTGCGGGTACGGGCTCGGCATCGGCCGGACGCGGAGGATCGATGTCCGCACCGAGGATTTTCGCGGCCAGATGGCGCGCCCAGCGCGCCTGATCCCAGCCCGACAGCGCGCTCGACACGTCGCCGTCGTTGAAGACGACGCGGTAGCGATCGTCGGCGAGCAGGCCGTAGACGTCGTCGAGATCGGGATCCTGCTGCGCGTCGAGGTTGACGACGACGACGTTCGCCTGCGAACGCTCGAGCGCGGCGCGGTCGAGCAGATGCGTCGGAGCCTCGTAGACGATCGGCGCGCCGAACGCGGCCAGCGCTTCGCGCAAGTGCGCGCCGCGTTCGCGCGTGTCGTAGAGCAGCGCGACGGCTACGTCAGTTGCATGTTCAGCCACGTTCGCGCCTCAGAATGTCCTGCACGTGCCGCAACAGATCGTCTTCCTGGTACGGCTTGCCGAGATAGCGCTCGACACCGATTTCGAGCGCACGCTGGCGATGCTTCTCGCCGGTGCGCGACGTGATCATGATGATCGGCACCTGTTTCATGCGCGGATCGTTGCGCATGTAGGTGGCCAGTTCGTAGCCGTCCATGCGCGGCATCTCGATGTCCAGCAGCATCAGGTCCGGCACGTTGTCCTGCAGCTTCTCCAGCGCATCGAGGCCGTCCTTCGCGGTGGCGACGTCGAAGTCGGCGCGCTCGAGCACGCGCGTGGTGACCTTGCGCATCGTGATCGAATCGTCCACCACCATGACCAGCGGCTTCAGGCGCACGTCGTGCACCAGCACCGGCGCGGGAGCGAGGTATTCCGGCGCTTCCTGCTCGATGCCGGCGTCGATGCGGGCGCGCTGCGCGGCCAAGCGGCGCACCAGCGGCGCGAGGTCGAGAATCATCACGACCGAGCCGTCGCCCATGATCGTGGCGCCGAAGATGCCCGGTATCGAGCTGACCTGTGGGCCGACCGACTTGACCACCACTTCGCGCGAGCCGACCACGCCGTCGATGCGCACTGCGGCGCGCTGGTCGCCGGTGCGCGTCATCAGCAGCGGCACCTGCACGTCGTCGGCGGGACGCCCGCGCGGCAGGCCGAGCAGCTGCGCCAGATCGTAGATGACGAACTCTTCGCCGCCGTAGATGTGCTTCGGATTGCCGGCCGCGACGCGGCGATCGAGATCGTCGCGCGCGATGCGCGCCACGCCCTGCACCGACGACATCGGAATCGCGTAGCTGCTTTCGCCGAGCTTGACCAGGATCGCCTGCGTGACCGCCAGCGTAAACGGCAGGCGGATCGTGAAGTTCGTGCCGCTGCCGACCTTCGAATCGATCGCGAGCGAACCGCCGAGCTGCTTGATCTCGTTGTGCACGACGTCCATGCCGACGCCGCGACCGGCCAGCTGGGTGACCTGCTCCGCCGTCGAGAAGCCGCTTTCGAGCACGAATCCGTACAGATCGCGGTCCGGCAGCTGCGCTTCCGGCTTCAGCAGACCGCGCTCGATCGCCTTGCGCCGGATCGCCTCGCGGTCCATGCCGCGGCCGTCGTCGGAAACGCGCAACACCACTTCGGTCGATTCGCGGCTGACCGCGATGTTGACCGTGCCCTCGGGCGGCTTGCCCGCGGCGACGCGTTCGTCCGGGTTCTCGATGCCGTGCGCCAATGCGTTGCGCAGCATGTGCTCGAACGGCGCCTTCATGCGCTCGAGCAGGTTGCGATCCATTTCGCCGTGCGCGCCGTCGACCTTGAGCTGGGCGCGCTTGTCCAGTTCCAGCGCTGCCTGGCGCAAGGTGCGGCGCAGGTTCGGCACGAGCGAATCGAACGGCACCATGCGCGTGCGCATGAGGCCTTCCTGCAGTTCCGAACTCACGCGCGACTGCTGCAGCAGCAGCGTTTCCGACTGGCGCGTCTGCTCGTCGAGCAGGCCCTGAATCGAGACCAAGTCCGACACCGACTCGCCGAGGCCGCGCGACAGCTGCTGCAGCAGGGAGAAACGGTCGAGCTCGAGCGGATCGAATGCGCCGATGCTGGCGGCCGCGTCGTGATGCTCGCGCTGGTAGCGCGCGATGATCTGCGCCTCGGTTTCGATTTCGAGCTTGCGCAGCTGTTCGCGCAGACGCGTGACGGTCTGGTCGAACTCGATGAGGTTGAAGCGGAACGTCGAGATCTGCTGCTCGAGGCGCGAACGGTAGATCGAGACTTCGCCGGCGGCGTTGACCAGGTTGTCGAGCAGGTCCGAGCGTACGCGGATCATCTCCTGCGGCGCGTGCGGCGTCTCTTCCTGGTCGAGCGCGGTCAGGTGGCGTGGCGCCGGGCGCGCGGGCGCTTCGGCAGCCGGCGCGGACGCCGGCGACGGCGCCTCGACGACGACGGGCCGGGCGGCGGGCGCTTCCGGTTCGGAGATTTGCGGCGCGGCGACGAGTTCGTCGCCCGCGACCAGGCTTTCGAAGCGTGCGATCGCGTTCACCGGCATCGCGATCGCGCGGCGATGCGCGACACGCTTGACCAGCACGTGCAGGCGGTCGAAGCCGCGCTCCAGGGATTCCACTGCGGCGCGGTCGATCGGCCGGCTGCCGTCGCTGATCGCGTCGACCAGCGACTCCATCGCATGGCTGAGGTCGCCGATCGGCGCGAGGCCGGCCATGCGGGCACCGCCCTTCAGCGTATGCAGGTCGCGCTGCAGGCCGGCGATGTGGCTGCGGTCGGGCGCGGCGCGCAGGCCGGCGACGAGCGTGTCGGAATGATCGAGGATGTCGGCGCCTTCCTGCACGAAGATATCGAGCAGGTCGTTGTCGACGTCGAGCGCTTCCAGCGGTCCGTCCGGCTGCGGGTCGTCCGCCAGCGGCGGCGCCTCCGCGCCGGAGAGCGGCGTGGCGACGAGCGGTTCGGCCGGCGGTGCGGGCGATGCCGGCAGCGCGGCTTCGCGCGGCGGCGCGTGCAGCGTGGCGACCGGTTCTTCGGCGGCGGGCTCGCTGAAGGCCGTCGCGACGGGCGCGTCCGACGCTTCGGCCACTGCCGGTATCGCGGCCTCCGGTGAGAAAGGTTCGGCGATGTCCAGCTGCGCCGGATCGATGAAGGCGGGCTCGCCTGCGAAAAGCGTCTCGGCCGCCGTCTCATCGGCGACGGCCGGCGTTTGCGCACCCTCGTGCTGCGCGGGTGGCGGCGTCTCGGCGTCGAACTCGGCCAGGGAAGCGATCAGGTCGGCGGGAATCGGCGTAGCGAGCGGCGAGTGCGTCGTGCTCTCGACGATCTGCGTTCCGAAGGTGCCCTGCACCCAGTCGCCGGTGATGTCGCCGCCGGCGTCCGGCAGCGAAGCGACGGGGCGCTCGGCATCGCGCACGACGTCGAACGTCGCGGCCGCGTGCGCGTCGGTTTCGGCCTCGCTGTACAGGTGCAGCGAAAGTTCGGGCTCCGGCAGGGCATCGCGCAGCGCGGCGACGCGCGCGGCGAGCACGGAGGAGTCCGGCAGATCCGCGCGGCGCGCTTCCAGACGCTGCATCACCTCGCGCGTCAGATCGGCCGTCTCGCGCAGCACTGCGATGCCTTCCGCGTCGGGTATGCCGACGACGCCGCGCAGCCGCTTGATGTAGCTCTCCAGCGGCGACAGCACGTCGCCGATCGACGGGATGTCGACCATCGCGATCGCGCCGTTCAACGTGTGCACCGCGCGCAGCAGCGGTTCGCTCGCGCGCACCGGCTGCGTCGCGCAGCGCGCGAGGTAGTCGTCGATCACGCCCAGATGCGCCGTGACCTCGCTCTGCAGGATGTCGAACAGCACCGGATCGATGTTCGGCAGCGGGCCGGCGACGATCTCCGGCGACGAGCCGAAAGCGGCTGCATCGAACGGATTGTCGCTGCCGAAATCCGACTCACCGGCGAGATTGCCGGCGCTGCGCACGTCGTCCGCGCCGGACGTCAGCTGTGCGGAGGCCGGCGGCACGCGTCGGCGCACGATGCGCTTGACCTTGCGCGTCGCAGCCGTCTGCGTCGGCAGCCACGCCTCTTCGCCTGCGGACAGACGATCGGCCGTGTCCATGATGCCGGCGATGTTCGCGCTGCTGCCGGCGTCGCCGCGCAGCGCGGCGAGCAGGCTCGGGATGGCTTCGACGGCGTGGTCGACGAGGGCAACGACCGCACTGCCCGGCGCGACGCTGCTGTCGAGCACGCGGTTCAGCAGGCTCTCGACCTTCCAGCTGAACTCGCCGAGCGCGAGCGCGCCGACCAGGCGGCCGGAGCCTTTCAAGGTGTGGAACGAACGCCGGATCGGCTTCAGTTCCTCGAGGTTGTCGACATCGCGCTTCCATACCGGCACCTGGCGGCGCAGGTTGCCGAGTTCTTCTTCGACTTCCTCGATGAAGACCTCGCGGATGTCGTCGTCGATCTCGCCGCCGCCGGCGATCTGGAACCCCTGCGCCGGCGCATCTTCGAGCGGCACCTCTTCTTCGATTTCTTCTTCGATCTCGGTCCAGCCATCCGATTCTTCAGGCTGCGCCCGCGCATCGCCGGTTTCGACGAAACGCAAGCCGGTCAGATCGTGCTCCGCGGGTGCCGACGATTCCGCCGCACCGACGATGAGGTCGTGCAGGTCGTTTCCGGGCGCGATCTCGACGCTCGGCAACCGTGCATGCGCGGGCTCGTCGGGCGCGACGGCGTCGATTCCGCCGTACGCCAGCTCCGCGGCAGCCTGCAGGTCGAAGCTTGCCGATGGCGCATCGGACGCGGCCGCCGGAGGCGTCGAACCGAACGCCGCCGCAGCGACGGGCGAATTCGAAGGCGGCGTGGGCTTGCTGCCGCCACTCCCGCCGCCGCCACCGGGCAGATCCGGCAACGGGCGATCGGGCGCGGCCGCGAGCGGCCAGTAGCCGAGCGCTTCGAGGCTGTCGCGTGCCACGTCGAGAATCTTTTCGCGATTGCGGCGCTGCTCGCGCGTCGCCTCCAGGTAGTACTCGATCGCCGCGAGGGCATCGGCGAGCTTGTCCATCTGCTCGGCCGTCGGCACGCGGCGATGCGTGATCAGCTCGACCTCGACGAAGCGCACGATCGCGGTCATCAGCTGCGCCGCTTCGGCCAGACCGAGCATGCGCAGCGCGCCGGCGATTTCCTCGAGCAGACGCGGAATCTGGTCGACGCGCGCGTGATCCCACGGCGATTCGATGAACGCGATGATGTCGTGCTTGGCCTGCTGGATGTTGACCGCGGCCTCGCGCATCAGCGCGTCGAGAATCTTGCGCACCTCGGCCTTCGGCAGTTCGAGCGCGCCATCGCCGCTGGCCTCGCCTTCGCTGCCGGCACCGAGACGCTCGATATGGTCGTCCAGCGAGGCTTCGACGTAGAGCAGCGCACCGGCGACGTCGAGCAGCGCACCTTCGTCGACCGGGCGGCGGCGCTGCGCCATTTCCTGGACGACTTCGCGCTGCTCGCCGACGACGCGGCGCGGCACGCCGAGGCCGAGCATGCCGAGCGTGTCGCCGACGCGGTCCAGCACCTCGACTTGGCCGAGCAGCTCGGCAGGATCGGTATTGCGGCTGCGCAGGAAGATGTCGAGCGCTTCCTTGACGCGCAGCAAGTCGTCCTTGATCGCACTGGAAACCGTCCCGAGCAGATTGCGGTTGCGCCCGGTCATCGACCCTTGCGCGTGCTGCAATTCGGTCGGCGTCGGCAGCAGCGTGTCGAGCCGGTAGGTGCTGCGGATCTGCGCGCCGCGTGCGCCGGCGCCGGTCGAATGGGCGACGTAGTAGAGGAGGTTCTTGGTCAACTCGCGCGGCGCCGTGGCGGCGAACGCGGTTTCGCCGTTGGCGAAGCGATGGATTTCGCGATCGACGCGGCCGAACAACAGCTTGACCGCGACGGTCGCCTCGAGCCCGTGGTTCTCGACGGCCTCGATGACGCCGGCCGCGATCCACCACAGCCGGCGCGCTTCGGCGCCGAACGAGATCGCGCGCAGGCGATCGAGCACGTCGATCAGCCGGCGCAGGTGCTCCGCGGCGCCTTCATCGCGAAACCATTTCAACAGCGCCGCCTGGAAAGCCAGTCGCAGGCGCAGCGCCTGCGTGCGCTGGTCGGCGACGGCCAGCGGCTGCGCCGCGCCGTCGGCGACCGCCGGCAGCGGCAGGTTCAAGTCCGGCGAGAACAGCGCCGACTCGCTCAGCAGGTTCTCGCCGCGGCAGGCGCGCAGGTCGTTCAGCAGCGGCAGCAGGACGATCGGAATGTCCTTGTGCCCGCTTTGCAGCCGCTCCAGGTAGTCCGGCAGCTGCACCATGCCGCGCATGAGAACCGAATACGATTCCTCGCGCTGGCGCACGCTGTTGTCGACGAGCCCCTCGGCGAGGCGCTCCATGTTCTCCACCACCATCGCGGCGCCGTAGAGCTCGACCATGCGCAAGGTGCCCTGCACCTGGTGCAGGTGCGTCACGCAACTGCGCATCGGATCGAGATTGCCGGGCTGTTCGACGTAGGCTTCGAGCGCTTCGCGCGCCTGCGCAAGCGTCGCGTCGAGCGCCTGCTTGACCCAGTTCAGGGCGGTGAAGTCGCCATCATCGTGCAGTTTCATCGCGCCGCCCCCTGCGGTCCGCATGCGCCGCGAGCCGCCGCGCCGGCATGGGCAGCTGCGACCGTCCCTTTCTCAGTCGGCGAATTCTCATTCGGCCAGGTCCGCTTCATCAGGCGCGCACTCATCCGGGCAGCTTGAAGTCGGCGACCGAACGGCGCAGGTCCGCGGCGAGCTGGGCCAGGTTGCCGATCGATTCGGCGGTCTGGCTCGCGCCGACCGAGGTCTGCGAAGTGATCTCCTGAATGACGTTCATCGTCGCCGAGATGTTGGTCGCGGCGGCCGACTGCTTGCGCGCCGAGCTGGAGATGTTCTGGATCAGTTCGGCCAGATCGCTCGACACCGTTTCGATTTCGCCGAGCGCGTGGCCGGCATCCTCGGCCAGGCGCGCGCCGGAGACCACTTCCGACGTCGTCTGCTCCATCGAGCTGACCGCTTCGTTGGTATCGGACTGAATCGTCTGCACGAGCGTTTCGATACGCTTCGTCGCGCCGGAGGCGCGCTCGGCGAGTCGCTGCACTTCGTCGGCGACGACCGCGAAGCCGCGGCCGGCCTCGCCGGCCGAAGCGGCCTGGATCGCCGCGTTGAGCGCGAGGATGTTGGTCTGTTCGGCGATGTCGTTGATGAGTTCGACGATCGAGCCGATCTCCTGCGACGACTCGCCGAGGCGCTTGATACGCTTGGAGGTTTCCTGGATCTGGTCGCGGATCGAGTCCATGCCCTGGATCGTCTGGCGCACCACGGCCGCGCCGTTCGTCGCGATCTGCACCGAGCGCTGCGCCACTTCGGCGCTCTCGGTCGAGTTCTGCGACACGTTGTCGATCGAGGTGGCCATTTCGTTGATCGCGGCCGAAGCCGAGGTGATCTGCTGCGCCTGGTGCTGCGCGGCATCGGCCAGGTGCATCGCGGTCGCCTGCGTTTCCTGCGCAGCAGCGGACACCTGCACGGCGGTCTCGTTGATCGTGGTGACGAGGCTGCGCAACGCTTCGACGGCGAAGTTGACCGAGTCGGCGATCGCGCCGGTGATGTCCTCGGTGACGGTCGCCTTCACGGTCAGGTCGCCTTCGGCGAGCGAACCCATCTCGTCGAGCAGGCGCAGAATCGCGTCCTGGTTGCGCTGGTTGAGTTCGGCGGTCTGCTGGTAGCGCTTCTGCTGGTCGCGGATCAGGTTGACGCCGAGGAACAGCAGCAGCACGACGGCGGCCGCGGCGGCGATCGCGCCCCAGATCGGGTTCGGGAACATGCGCTTGGTCGGCAGGCCGTCGATGCGCAGCGCGACGCGGTTCGCGCCGAGCAGTACGCTCTGACTGTCGTTGAAGCTGGCGTCGGCGGCGTCCTTGACTTCCTGCAGGCTCGTCGCCGCATCGAGGATGTGCTTGATCGGCGCGCCGACGGCGGCCCATTGTTCGGCGACGTCGGCGACGATCTGCTTCGCGTTGGCGTTGTCGAGCGGCCGGATGCTGAGCTCGGAAGCGCCGTTGAGCAGACCGCCCACGACCGTCTGGTACAGACGCGCGTCGCGCGCGAGGCCGTCGGCCGAGGATTGCGTGTCGGTACCGCCGGCCAGAATCTTGCTGACGCGGCCGCCCATGCGGTCGGCCAGCTGCATCTGGCGCGAGGCGATGTAGACCTGCGAGGCGCTCGCATTCTTGTCGGTGAGGATGTTGACGACCTCGCTCATGCGCGAGTTGAGGCCGGACAGCTTGTCGCCGAAATCCTTCGCGCTGGTCGCCGCCGAGAGCACCACGTCCTTGTTGTCGAGAATCTTCTTCGCGCTGGTCTGCAGCTGCGCCCAGGCCTTGGTCAGCGCATCGAGCTCGGCGCCGACATCCTTCTTGAAGGACGGCATGCCGGTCTTGTCACCGTCGTTGAGCGCGCGCACGTAGCTGTCGATGTTGCTGCGCGTGCTTTCCAGTTCCTGGAACGCGAGTTCGTTGCCACCGACCGCTTCCGCCGAGAACTTGGCCAGCTGCTGCGACAACACCTGGATCTGCGTGGTGTACGCGATCGCTTTGCGGTCTTCCCTGTTGGACAAGTACAGAAAGACGAAATCGACGATCGCGAAGACGAACAGGAGTCCGAGCACCACGAACAACACCGTGTTCGCGTTGCCGCTGCGCTCCCGCCCGAGTGCACCCGACGTAGTACTCACGCATCACCCCTGCTGAAAGTTCGACTTCATTCGACCCATCCGGCGCTCCGCCCGAAGCGCACCCGCGCCCGCGCAACCCGCCGGCCGCCCCTGACGCTTCATGCCGCCGCCTGCTGGAACTCTGCAATGCGCACCAGCGCGGCCATGCTGAAAAGGCCCCACAGGACATCGCCCGATTGCACGTTCTCGCCGACGAAGCGGCTGTATTTTTCGTCCGTCTCGCCCACCGCCGCAGCGAACTGCGCCTCGGCGAAGCTGCGCTGGCCGAGCACCTCGTCGATGAGCAAACCGACGCTGCCGCCCTGCTGGCGCACGATCAGCACGCGCGAGGCATCGCTGAGCTGGCTGCGCCCGTCGCCGATGAAATCGCGCAGGTCGACGGCCGGCACGAGATTGCCGCGCACGTTGGCGATGCCGAGCAGCCAGCTCTTCGCGCCCGGCACGACGGTCAGCGGCGGCAGCGTCAGGATTTCGTTGACCTCCGCGATGCCGCTGACGAAATGACGCGGACCGATGCGAAAGCCGATGCCGCGCCACAGGCCGGGCGCCTCGACCTGCTCCGGCGCACCGGCGGCATGCGCAAGGCTGCGCCGCTCGTACTCGGCGAGCGCTTCGAACGGCGTGCTGCTGGCGAAATCGGCACCGGCCATGTCAGCTCATCCGCGGCGCGCACGGACGCGACCGCGCGACGCCTCCGGTCGGAAGAATATTGAAGCCGGGACGGCCGCCGCGATGCTGCGGCGTCCCATGAATGTTGCGTACGGCTGCCATCTCCACCCCTGTCGATCGAATGGCGCTTTGCGGTTTCACTTCCAGTCCACGTGGCGACGGATCGCGCCGAGCAGCTCCTCACGAGTGAACGGCTTGGTCAGATACTGCTCGGAACCGACGATGCGGCCGCGCGCCTTGTCGAACAGGCCGTCCTTGGAGGACAGCATGATCACCGGCGTGCTCTTGAACATCTGGTTGTTCTTGATCAGTGCGCAGGTCTGATAGCCATCCAGCCGCGGCATCATGATGTCGACGAAGATGATCTGCGGGTGCTGGTCGGAGATCTTCGCCAGCGCCTCGAAGCCGTCGGTCGCGGTGACGACTTCGCAGCCTTCCTTGCGCAGCAAGGTCTCGGCGGTGCGGCGTATGGTCTTCGAGTCATCAATGACCATCACCTTGACGCCGTTCAGGCCGCCTTCTTTCGTGTCGTCCACCGCGTCCCCCTGCCCTCGAATCAGTTTCAACCGCCGAATATCAGCAAAAGCCGTGCCGCTGTCGTTGTGACAGCCGGCAAAGCGAACACCATCACCCTTGACATGCCAAGGCCTGCGCCCGGTCCAGCGCGCGATCGAAACGCCTTATCCAATATAGCTGCTGAAGCTGTCAAGTTGTTGTTCTAAGTCCGCGAATTGCCGGAAGATCGGGGTAGCCCAATGCAACGTTCGTATGTCCTGGGAGTGTAATATGTGAAGGACCGCACAGTTGCGACGCGCGTCGCGAGTTCGGCCGATCGGGCGCAGTCCCCGAACGGCGCTCGTGGCGTGGTTCGCAGCCGCCCGCGGTCCCCACCGCTTATGCTTCCGCCCCGAATCCCGGATGCCCGCATGACCCGAACCCTCGCCGTTCTGATGGACCCGATCGCCCGGATCCAGCCGAAGAAGGACACCACGCTCGCGATGCTGATCGAGGCGCAGCGGCGCGGTTATCGCCTCCTCTACATGACCCAGGGCGACCTTGCAGTGCGCGGCGGCAAGCCGTGGGCGCGCTTCGCGCCACTGACGGTGCGCGACGATCCGCACGACTGGTTCACGCTCGGCGAGGCGCAGTGGAGCGACTTCGCCGGCATCGATTTCGTCTTCGCGCGCAAGGATCCACCGGTCGATCCGCAGTTCATCTACGACACGATGGTGCTGGAGCTGGCCGAGCGCGAAGGCGTCGCCGTGGTCAACAAGCCGCAGGCGCTGCGCGACTGCAACGAGAAGCTCTTTGCCCTGCATTTTCCGCAGTGCTGCGCGCCGACCGTGGTCGCGCGCAGCGCCAGCGAGATCAAGCGCTTCGTCGCCGAGCACGGCGAAGTGGTGCTCAAGCCGCTCGACGGCATGGGCGGGCGCAGCATCTTCCGCTCGCACCACCACGACCCGAACCTCAACGTGATCCTCGAAACGCTGACCGAAAACGGCCGCCAATTCGCGATCGCGCAGAAGTTCATCCCGGAGATCAGCGCCGGCGACAAGCGCGTGCTGCTGATCGACGGCAAGCCGGTCGACTACGCGCTCGCACGCATCCCGCAAGGCGACGAGTTCCGCGGCAACCTGGCTGCCGGCGGGCGCGGCGTCGGCGTTCCGCTGACCGAGCGCGACCGCTGGATCGCCGCCGAAGTCGGGCCCGAACTGGTGCGCCGCGGGCTGCGCTTCGTCGGCCTGGACGTGATCGGCGACTGGCTCACCGAAGTCAACGTCACCTCACCGACCTGCGTGCGCGAGCTCGATGCCGCGTTCGGCCTGAACATCGCCGGCACGCTGTTCGACCGCCTCGAAGCAGTTCCCGACCGATGAGCGCGACCGGTCCCAGCAGCGCCGATCGTCTCGGCGTCACGCTGCTGTTTTCGGTGGTTGCGCACGCCGTGCTCGCGCTCGGGCTGACGTTCGAGTTCGAAAAGCCGGCACCACGGCTGCCCACGCTGGACGTGACCCTGGTGCAGTCGGCCAACAGCGAGAAGCCCGACAAGGCCGACTTCATCGCCCAGGCGAACAACAGCGGCGGCGGCGACTCCGACAAGGCGCACCGTCCTTCGCAGCCGGTCTCCAGTCCGCTGCCCAAACCTACCAGCGGCGCCGCGCCGGTGCCGCTCGAAGACGGCTCGCCGCAGCCGACGCCGCCGAGCCCGACCGAGGTGCTGACGCGCAGGAAGTCCGACTACAGCGTCACGACCGACCGCCAGGCGCCGGAGACGCCGGATCGGCCGAGCGAAAACGTGCGCGAGACCGAGCAGCGCAAGATGGAGATGGCCAAGCTCGCGCAGGAAATCCAGAAGGATGCGGAGCAGTACGCGAAGCGTCCGAAGCGCAAGTACATTTCGGCCAATACGCAGGAGTACGAATTCGCCGCGTACATGCGCGCCTGGGTCGCCCGTATCGAGCGCATAGGCAACCTCAACTACCCTGACGAAGCGCGCCGCCAGCAGTTGCACGGCCAGCTCGTACTGACCGTCGGGCTCGAGCGCAGCGGCAAGATCAAGAGCATCGACGTCATCCAGTCCAGCGGCCACAAGGTGCTCGACGACGCCGCGATCCGCATCACGCGCCTGGCCGAGCCGTTTCCGCCGCTGCCGGAAACGAAGGAAAAGGTCGACGAGCTGTACATTTCGCGCACCTGGCAGTTCTTGCCGGGTGACATTTTGCGGAATCGGTGAGAGCTGAGAATCGGGAATTGAGAATCGGGAATTGTTAAAGCGCGGTGACATGAACGTGCGCGCTCTTTCAATTCCCGATTCCCGATTCCCCATTCCCGGCTCCAAGTACACTACCGGCATGCCCGAGTCGACGCCCCTGACCAACCAGCTGCTGATCGCGATGCCGGCGCTGCGCGACCCCAACTTCGCGCGCGGCGTCACGTTCCTGTGCCAGCACGGCGAGGACGGCGCGATGGGGTTGATGATCAACCGCCTGTCGGAATACCGCCTCGGCGACGTGCTCGCGCAGATGAACCTGCACTCGGAATTGCCCGACGTGATCGACGCGCCGGTGCTGATCGGCGGGCCGGTGCAGCCGGAACGCGGTTTCGTGCTGCATACGCCGACCGGCGACTGGGAATCCTCGTTCCGCATCTCCGACCGCGTCAGCGTGACCACCTCGCGCGACATCCTGGTCGCGATCGCCGCCGGCAACGGGCCGCGCCATGCGGTCGTCACGCTCGGCTATTCGGGTTGGAGTCCGGGCCAGCTCGAGCAGGAACTGTGCGACAACCACTGGCTGACCGCGCCGGCTGCCGAGCACGTGCTGTTCGAAACGCCGCTGGAAGACCGCTGGGAGGCCGCCGCCGGCCTCGTCGGCGTCAATCTGCTGCAGCTGGCCACCTATGCCGGGCACGCCTGAGACCCCAGGCTCGGGCAACATCCTCGCGTTCGACTACGGCACGCGCCTCATCGGCGTCGCGCTCGGCAATCGCATTGCCGCCAGCGCGCGCGCCTTGACCACGCTGGCGAACGGCGACTGGGCTCGCCTGGACACGCTCGTCGCCGAGTGGCAGCCCGAGCGCTTCGTCGTCGGCCTTCCGCTCGCGCTCGACGGCGGCGAGCAACCGATGACGCGTGCGGCGCGCGACTACGCGAAAGCGCTGGAACGCCGCTACCAGCGCGCCGTCGTGCTGGTCGACGAGCGCCATACGTCGGCCGCGGCGGCGAGCCGCTTCGCCGAGCAGCGCGCCAGCGGCGCGGCCAAGCGCAAGCATGGCGCCGCGATCGACGCGCTGGCCGCGCAAATCATCCTGGAGTCCTGGCTCGCCGACGGCGCTTCGCCGACAATTCGCGACCCCTCACCGCCCTAGCGAGACTGCATGTCCGAGCCCGTCGACGACCGTGATCGCCTGCGCCACCTGCTGACGCTCGAAGGACTCGGCAGCGCGCGCATCCAAGCCCTGCTCGATCGCGCGGCGGCCCTGCGCGCCCAGTTCCGCGCCGGCGCCAGCGCACTGCCGCTGCTGCAGGGGCGCACGGTCGTGAACCTGTTTTTCGAGCCGTCGACGCGCACGCGCACGAGCTTCGAGCTGGCCGCCCGGCGTCTTGGCGCCCTGGTCGTGAATTTCGACATCGCCAGTTCGTCCACCAGCAAGGGCGAGACGCTCGAGGACACGCTGGCGACCCTGGAAGCGATGGACGCCGATGCCTTCGTCGTGCGCCACAAGGAGAACGGCACGCCGGCGCGCCTGGCCGCGCATGCGCGGCGTGCCGCGATCCTGAATGCCGGCGACGGCAATCATGCGCACCCGACCCAGGGACTGCTCGACCTGCTGACCATCCGCGACCGCAAGCGGCACGTGGAAGGTCTGAAGGTGACGATCTGCGGCGATATCAAACATTCGCGCGTCGCCCGCTCGGACATCCACGGCCTCGGTGCACTCGGCGCCGCCGACATCCGGCTGTGCGGGCCGGCGGCCCTGCTGCCGGCGCCGGACCAGTTTCCCCACTGCGGCCTGTACGACGACTTCGATGCCGCGATCGCCGGCGCCGACGTGGTCATCATGTTGCGCCTGCAGAAAGAGCGCATGGAAAGCCTGCCCGACCTCGACGAAACGACGTACTTCGCGCGCTACGGATTGTCCTCCGCCCGCCTGGCCCGCGCGCAGCGTGATGCGCTCGTGATGCATCCGGGCCCGATGAACCGCGGCGTCGAGATCGCATCCGACGTGGCCGACGGCGCGCAGTCCGCGATCCTCGACCAGGTCGCCAACGGCGTGTTCGTGCGCATGGCGGCCCTGGCCGAACTGCTGCGGGACTAGCGGTGCCGGGCGTTCACGCTTCGTCACAAGGGCCGCGCTGCGCGCCTGCTAGACTGCGCGGCGCTTTTTTGGGGAGTGACGCTATGCGCAGGAAGGGAATGCACGGCATCGCCGTGCTCGCGGGGATGCTGGCCTTGGCCGGCTGCGGCAAGAAGACCGACGACGACGCACCGCTCGCGTTCGTGCCGGCCGATACGCCGTACGTGATCGCCAATACCGAGCCGATGCCGGATGCGACCGTTGCGCACTTCGCGCAGCAGATGAAGGTCGTCTGGCCGATCATGCTCGACAGCGTCGACCATGGCCTGGCCGAGATCGACAAGGCCCTCGTCGACGGGAAGAAGAGCGACGCCGACAGCACCGGCATGCGCGTGATCCACGCCCTGCTCGACGAATTCCGCGAGCGCGACACGCCGGAGAAGTGGCAGCAGATCGGTCTCGGTCCGAAGGTGCGCTCGGCGATCTACGGCGTCGGGCTGCTGCCGGTCGTGCGCCTGGAGCTCGCCGACGCCGACGCGTTCCGCGCGATGATCGCCCGCATCGAGCAGAAGACCGGCGCGAAACTGCCGACTGCCAAGATCGGCACGCAGGACGTGTGGACGTTCGGCAACGACGCCGTGCTCGGCATGATGGCCATCGAAGGCCGCCACTGCGTCATCACGGCGCTGCCTGCGGCAGCCGACGAAGCGCTGAAACGGCGCGCGCTCGGCCTCGACCGCCCGGCGAAAAGCCTGGCCGACAGCGGCGCCCTGGCCGAACTCGACAAGGCGCGCGGCTATCTCCCCTACGGCAGCGGCTGGATCGACACGCACCGCATGCTCGCGCTGCTGCTCGACGACCCCAGCCTCGCAGCACTCGCGCGCGGATTCGGCGAGCAGCCGCCCGCGTTCGAACCGGCCTGCCGCGCCGACTTCGAGCGCATCGCCACGAATGTGCCGCGCCTCTCGTTCGGCTACACCGCGCTCGATGCCGATCGCATGGAATTCAAAGGCCGCCTGGAGCTCGCGCAAGCCCTCGCGCAGGCCGTCGCGCGCATCGCGGGCGCTCCGCCCGGACCGCCGGCGGGCAAGGATTCGCTCGTCGATTTCGGCATCTCGATGCCCGTGCTGAAGGTGCGCGATTTCTGGGTCGAACAGGCCGACGCCGTCGCCAAGGTGCCGTTCCGGTGCGCGGCGCTGGCGCCGCTCAACCAGGCGTTCGCCGACGCCAAGGAAAAGCTCGGCGAGATGATTCCGCCGCCGATATCGGACATCACCGGCCTGCGCGTGACGCTCGGCCATTTCGCCTGGGCGGACGGTGCCGCCAAGCCCGATGTTTCCGGCATCGTCCTGCTCGGCAGCAGCAATCCGAGCTTCCTGACCGGTCTTGCGCAGACGACCGTGCCGGCGCTGGCCGGCCTCAAGCTCGCCGCCGACGGCAAGCCGGTCGCGCTGCCCGCCGGTGTGCTGCCGGCCGAAGTCGCCGGCGATCTCGACCTGCACGTGGCGACGACCGCGAGCCTGCTCGGCGTCGCTATCGGCAAGGACGAGAGCGCACGGCTCGGTGCTGCGGTCGCCGCACCGGCCGCGCCGGCCGGCACGCTGCTCGACTCCAGCTACAGCGGCGAGGTCTACGCGGTATTCGACCAGATGATCGGCCGCTTCGGGTCGATGATGCCGGCCGAGCAACGCCAGCAGTTCGAATCGCAGCGCAAACTGTATGCGTTCTATGCGAAGTGGTTCAAACGCTTCGAAGCGCGCGTGACGGCCGGCGACGAAGGCATCGATTTCAGCGAAAGCGTCGAGTTCGCCAAGCCCTGACGGACGACTTTCCGAGCGCCGGCGGCGTATGCCGCCGCGCTCTAGAGATCGGACGCCAGCATCAGGTCCAGGTGCAGGCGGTCGCCGAACCCGGCAGCGGCGTTGGCGTTGCGCCAGAGCTGCATGACGTCTTCCGGTTCGCTGCAGCGCGTCCGCGTGCCGTCCCGATGCAGCACGACGATCGCCGGATACCACTGCCGCAGCTGCCGCAGGTAGTCGATCGGCGCCGTTGCCGATGCGCGCTCGATCGCCCACGGATGGAATTCGCTCAGCACGAGCGGCCGCCAACGCGCGAGTGCGCGTTCGAGACCGCGCAGCGCCAGCGGCTCCATGCCGGCGATGTCGAGCTTGACCAGATCGAGCCTGTCGAGCATCGCCAATGCCTCGTCCAGCACGATCGTCGGTACGCGCACGCCGCTGCCGTTGGCCTCGCGCAAACGCTCGCCCGCGGCGGCGGGGCGCGCGCTGTTCGACGTCGTTGGATGCGTGCGCAACTCGATCGCGCCGATGCGGTCGGATGCTGCCGCCGCGATGATCTGTATCTGATCGAAGCCATTGACCTGCGCGGATCGCGCCAGCAACGCGCGATTGCGCGCCACCGGCTCCACGGCAATGACGCGTCCCTGCGTGCCGACGAGTTGCGCGGCGAGCAGGCTCACCGCACCGATGTTGGCACCCACATCGAGCACCACGTCCCCGCGATGCAAGCGTTCGCGCAGGACGGCAGCGACATGCGGCTCGTGGCGATGGCCGGCAAGCAGCGGCGAACCTACGGCTACATCATCCGTGCGAACGTAAATGCGATAGCCGTCCGCGACGGCGACCTCGGGAGGCTCGCCCTCGTTGACGACGAACCAGCGCCGTCCGCGCCAGCCTGGCCCGGCCGCGCCGTCGTCGACCGCCATCAGCAGGCGCAGATCCGGACGCCGCGCCAGGCGTGCCAGCAGGTCGCGCTCGGGCAGCGTGTACATCTCGAACACGTCGCGCCGGCGCCAGAGCAGGCGGCGCAGCGGATTGAGCCAGCGGTTCGGTGCGATGCCGAACAGGCGGCCGCGCAGGCTCGCGTCGGCATCGTCCACGAAATGGAACACGGCGACGCCGCCGGGCGCGAGCACGCGGAAGAATTCCTCGACGTAGCCCGCCGCGAGCGCGGTCGGAATGTGCTGCAAGGTGATGTGCGAGAAGACGAGGTCGACGCTCGCATCGGCGACGTTCTCGATGCGCGGCGATGCGTTCTCGCGGAATTCCACCTGGGCGACGTCGGCGTTCAGCTCGCGCGCAGCCGCGATCATGGTCGGCGAGACGTCGATGCCGATCACGCGCTCGAAGTGCGCTGCCAGCGCGCGCGACAAACGTCCGACGCCGCAACCGAAGTCGAGCGCGAGCTCGCGCTGCCGCGGCCAGCCCTGTGCCGTGAGCGCGTCGAGCTGCGCCTCGACCTCGATGCGTCCGGTCGCGAAGAATTCTTCCGCCTGCCAGCGGCCGCCGCGCTTGTCCGCCTGTGACAGCACGGCCCACAGCGGATCGTCGCGGCCGAGCGTCTGCCAGATGCGGCGCAGGCGATCGAGGTCGCTCATGCGCGCGATCCTGGAAGCAGTGTCGGATGGATACCGGAATCGAAAGCCGCCGCTGCGCCGGCGCGCCGGAACGTCACATCCACTTCAATTTCGCATCCGGCAGCCGCACGCACTCAGCGATGATCGGTCTCGACGAGTTCGACGCCGTCGAGGCCCTGGCTCAGCGTGTGCGCATCGCCGCCTTGGGCGAGCTTGATCTTCAGGCGCACTTCGTTCGCCGAGTCGGCGTGGCGCAAGGCATCCTCGTAGCTGATCTCGCCGGCCTGGTACAGCTCGAACAGGCTTTGGTCGAACGTGCGCATGCCGAGGTTGGTCGACTCCTTCATGACGTCCTTGAGCTTGTGGATCTCGCCCTGACGGATGTAGTCGGCGACCAGCGGCGTACCCAGCATGACTTCCATCGCGACGCGGCGCGCCTTGCCGTCCGGCGTGGGGATCAGCTGCTGCGCGACGACGCCCTTGAGGTTCAGCGACAGGTCCATGAACAGCTGCGAGCGGCGGTCTTCGTTGAAGAAATGGATGATGCGGTCCATCGCCTGGTTCGCGTTGTTCGCGTGCAGCGTGCACAGGCAAAGATGGCCCGTTTCGGAGAAGTTGATCGCGTGCTCCATCGTCTCGCGCGTGCGCACTTCGCCGATCATGATGACGTCGGGCGCCTGGCGCAGCGTGTTCTTCAGCGCGTTCTCCCAGCTGTCGGTGTCGATGCCGAGTTCGCGCTGGGTGACGATGCAGCCTTCGTGCTTGTGCACGTATTCGATCGGGTCCTCGATCGTGATGATGTGGCCGGTCGAATTCTGGTTGCGATAGCCGATCAGCGCGGCCAGCGAGGTCGACTTGCCGGTGCCGGTCGCGCCGACGAAGATGATGATGCCGCGCTTGGTCATCGCCAGCGACTTGACGATCGCCGGCAGGCTGAGCTCTTCGATCGTCGGGATCCGCGTCTCGATGCGGCGCAGGACCATGCCGACGCAGTTGCGCTGGTAGAAGCACGACACGCGGAAGCGGCCGACGCCGGTCACGGCGATCGCGAACTGGCATTCGTGGGTCTTTTCGAACTCCTCGCGCTGCGAGGGCGTCATCACGTTGAGAACCATGTCGCGCGACTGCTGCGGCGTCAGCGCGTTCTGCGTGATCGGCGCGATGCGCCCGTTGACCTTCATCGACGGGGCGACCCCCGCGGTGATGAACAGGTCCGACGCCTTCTTGTGCGTCATCAATTTGAGATACGAGGTGAAATCGACGCTGCTCATGGGCTATCCCCCGAACCGGCCTCTGCCGGCGCTGCGGCATATTACACCGCCGTGCGACGCGGCCGGCGTGACGGCGGCACGATTCCGCCTGTCGGGATATCGCCACTGCAACCCGCAGGCGCGCTCAGAACACCACCGCATCGATCGCCGAATAGGAGGCGTTGCGCACTTCGACGACGACGTCGGCCGACGTGCCCGCGGCGCACTCACCGCAGGCGTAGATCGACGTGAAGCTGTCACGCGCCAGCGGTGCGGCCGGCCGGCCGCCGATGCTGACGCTCAGCTCCGGCGGCGCCGCCAGGCCGTAGACGAGAACGGTGACCGCCAGATGCTCGCCGGCGGCGAGCTCGAAGCGCAAAGGATGCACCTTGTCCGCTGGCGCCGGCGGCGGCGGCAACGGCGGATAGACCGGCTCCTCGGGCGGCAGCACGCCCGGCAGGTCGCCCTCGGGGCGCGCGCGCAGCACGCCGAGCGGTCCGACATGGCGCGACGCCGTCACGCCGATCTGCGCCAGCAGCGCGCGGGAAAGTCCGAGCCAATGCTGGCGGTCCGGTTCGGCGCCGCCGATGCGCACGTCGGCACGGTCGCACTCGAGGCGCATGCCGATCGCGTGGTCGAACACGAGCTGCGCCGCATAGGCGCCATGCACGCTCGGCGCCTCCTGCGAGCACAGAAATTTCCCGCTGCGTGCCTGCGCATAGGCCGGCATCGTCGGCAACGACTCGACGTTCGTATCCGGCGCGCTCTTGATGTCGAACAACGGGTGCCAGGCGAACGGCCACGCACCGCGCAGCTGGAAGCGCGCCGTGCCGTGCAGCGTGACCAGGCACGCGAGCAGCGCGACGAGCGCCGTGCCGATGCGCACGCAGCGCGCGCCGGTCGATTCGCCGAGCGACGCAAGCCCGTAGGCCACCAGGCCCGCCAGCAAGGTCCAGCCCACGGACGCCATGTAGTACGGCGTGTCGGCGCGGATCGCCGCGGTCGTCAGCAGCGCGGCCAGCGTCGCGAGCAATGCGACCGCGACGACCGTGCGCCGGCGCGGATCGCGCCAGGCGAGCAGCAGGCCGAGCGCTCCGGCGGTGCCGCCCGCGGCGACGAGCGAGGTCGCCAGATCGGCCCACAGGGGCGGCCAGCCGAGCGTCGGATCGAACCACGCGCGCGTACCGCTCCAGACGAGACCCGCGAATACGCCCGGCAGATTCAGCACGCTGCCCGTCGCCTTCGCATTGCCCAGGTACGAGCCCGCGTTGCGCAGGTCGGCAAAGCCGTGCACCGCGTCCCAGTAGAAAAACGGCAGCAACGGCAACAGCGCGAATGCGCCGCCGAGCACGACGTCGCGCCATTTCAGCACACGCGTCCGCCAGGCCCACGCCGTCAGCGCGATGACGATCCAGACCAGCCCCGCGTTGGCCGGATGCGCATGCACCGCGAGCGCGAACATCGCCAGCGTGCCGACGAAATAGCGTGAGCACGGACGCTGCCAGTAGCGCACGGCACAGAGCAGGACGGCGAGATCGCAGACGGCCGACAACTGCGGATGCGACGGCAGCAACCACTCGAAGCTCGCCCAGTTCGGCACGATCAAACCGATCGCGAACAACACGCCGGCGCGGCGGCCGTGCAGCGCCTTGCCCACGTGATACGCCAGCGGTATCTGCAGAGCCGCGATCGCGCCGAGCAGGACGAGCGTTCCGAGCCAGCTGCGAGCGATCGCGAGCAAGCCGGCGAACAGGTAGAACCAAATCGGACCGAGATGAATCGTGTCGTTGAGGACTGGCCCGTGCAGCGGCCACTCGCCGCCGTGCAGCATGCGGTAGGCGACGAAGAAATCGCGCGCGAGCCCGGTATGCATCGCCGCGAACGGCACGCGCAGCAGCAGCAACAGCATCAGCAGCGCGAGCAAGGCGTTGCGCGCAGCGCGCGTCGCCCACCACGGCGCAGTCGCGTGCGCCGCCCGTTGCGGCTCCGGCATGGACCGAGCTGTCGTCACGTTCGTCCCCGAGCTAGAACTTGGCGATGTCCAGATAGGCGAAGTCGGCGGACTCGATGACGAGTTCAAGCGTGGCCTCCCGTCCGGCGCAGGGGCGGCAAGAATACACGCGTGTCGTCGCATCGCTGGCCTGCGGCATCGATGCATTGCCGTCGAGCGTCGCGGCGATCGAGGGATCGGCGACCAGCAGGTAGGCGATGTTCGTGACGGCCACGTGCTCGCCCGGCTGCAGTCGGATGCTGAATCGACGCGTCTCGCGCGGGCCGCCGCCCGGTTTCAGCGGCGGGTAGACGGGGCCATCGGCGGGCATCGTCGCGGCCGCGGGCGCGATCGGCTGCGCGCGGAGCAGCCCGATCGGTCCGATTCGCCGTTGCGGCTCGACATCGAGCCCGGCCAGCATCGCGCGCGACAGGCCGATCCAGTGATGCCCTTCGTCATCGGTTCCGCCGAGGCGCACGTCGCCGCGCCCGCAGGCAAGGCGTTGCTCGATCGCATAGTCGTGCAGCAGGCGCAGCGCGTAGGTGCCATGGATCTGCGCCGCCGTGTCGCCGCACAGGAAGCGCCCGCTCGACGACATCGCATAGGCGGGCAGCAGCAGGAACGGCACCGGCGGCTGCGCCGCCTTGGTGACGCCGAACAGCGGCAGCACGGTGAACGGGAAGCTTCCGCGCGTGTGCAGACGAATGCTGCCGGCCAGGACGACGACCGCGAGCGCGAGCGCCAGCGCCGCGAACCCGCCTCGCAGCCGATGCAAGGCCGCGCGCGTCCCGAGCATCGCCAGGCCGATCGTGACGAGACCGATCCATTCGACGCGCAACGGCGTCGTCATGTAGTACGGCGTGTCGCGGCGGATCAGCGCGATCGTCAGCAGCATCGCCACGAATGCGCCGAGCGCTGCCAGGATCAGTGGGCGCGACCGCCGTTGCCGCCACGCAGACGCGAGTCCGAGCACACCGGCCACCTCGAAGCCGCCGACCAGCACGGACGCCGCGGCTGCGGCGAACGGGGGCCACGCCAGCACCTCGTGCAGCCAGTACGCCGTGCCGCCCCAGACCACGGCGCCGAACAGCGGCCCCGCCGAGCCGATTCGGCCGGTCTGCTGCGCATCGCCGACGAAGGCGAGCCCTGCACGGACATCGGCAAAACCGTGCATGGCGTCCCACGCCAGATACGGCAGCAGCGGCAGGCTCGCGACGAGCGCGGCGACGGCCAGCTCGCGTGCGGAGCAGCGCTTGCGGAGCAGCGCCCAGGCGACCACGCCGAGCAGGATCCAGAACAGGCCCGCATTGGCCGGATGCGCATGCAGCGCGAGAACGAAGCCGAGACTCATCGCGACGAGGTACTTCAGCTGCGGCCGTTCGACGTAGCGCAGCGCGCTCAGCAAGAACGCGAGCACGAGCGGCGCGCTGAGCACGAAATGCAGCGGGAGCACCAGCTCGAACGTGCTCCAGCAAGGCAGCGCCAGCCCGCAGGCCCACAGCATCCCGGCACTGCGGCTGTGGGCCGCCTTGCCGGCAAGGTACGCCAGCGGCACCTGCAACGAAGCCACGGCGAAAAGCAGGCTGATCGCGCCGATCCACGACCCGCCGAGCGCGAGCAAGGCCGCGAGCAGGTAGTACCAGATCGGCCCGAGATGGATCGCGCCGGCGAGAACCGGCCCGGTCAGCGGAAATTCCTGCCCCGCCAGCAGGCGGTGCGCGACGAACATGTCGCGCGCCAGGTCGATGTGCGTCGCCGCATACGGCATGCGCAGGAGAATCAGGACCATCAGCGCCAGCAGCAACGCATAGCGTGCGCTGCGCGAGGCGGCGAAACCGATCGGCTTCGCCGATGCGCTCAACATACGTTGCACGCTGCGGCGTTCGACCCGTGAAAGGCTGCGCGGCGCGCCGCCACGTCAAGCGTTCCTGCGGAAATACGCGACGGCTGCAACGGCCAGTATGAGCGGCGGGATCATGTTCGCGATCGCCGGATGCAGGTTGTAGACCGCGCCGAGGCTGACGATAGCGCTCTGCAGGAACTGGAAGCCGAGCGCCACCACGATGCCGAGGAACAGTCGCTTGGACAGGCCGCCGCTGCGCAGCGCGCCGAAGGCGAACGGCACCGCGCAGAAGGCGAGCGTGAGCACGTTGAGCGGATAGAACAGCCGTGCCCAGTACGCGCTGACGAAGCTGGAGGCGTCCTGGTGATTGCGGTTGAGGTAGAGGATGTTGCGATCGAGGTCGCGCAGCGGCATGTATTGCGTCTGCACGATGCCGAGCGACAGCAGGTGCGGATCGAGTCCCGAATGCCAGGTCGCCTGGGCCTGCTGCGTGCTCGTCACGGCGGTGTCGCTGAACTCGGTGCGGCGCACGTCGCGCAGGGTCCATTCGGTCTGCGTATGCAGGGCGCCGTCGGCGAGCGAGAACGAGCGCAGGCGGCCGTCGGGGTCGAACTCGAATACGCGCACGCCGCCGAGCTCGACATCACCATTGCTGCCGTGCGTGCGTGCGGTGCGCGCGCTGATGACGTTGTCGCCGTCGCGCGCCCACAGCTTGCCGCCCTTGGCCAGCGCGACGTCCTTCGACTTCGCGGCCAGCTGCAGCGTCTGCGCCTTGCGTTCGCCGTACGGGCCGATCGTCTCGCCGACGATGACGACGACGACCGTGAGGAGGCTCAGGCCCAGCACGACGGATGCGCAGATGCGGAATTTCGAAAGGCCCGCCGCGCGCAGCGCGGTCAGCTCGCCGCTGTTGGCGAGGCCGCCCAGCCCCATCAGGCCGCCGATCAGCGCCGCGTAGCCGAACAGGTCGTAGAACCGCCGCGGCACGGTCAGCAGCACGTAGATCGCCGCCTTCGCGAGCGTGTACTGACCCTGCCCGACATCGTTGAGCTCGACGATGAAGATTCGAAACGCGGTGAGCGAGACGATCGTCACCCAGGTCAGCGCGACGGACGTCAGCACCGCCATCGCGACGAGGCGGTCGACCCGCTTGAACATCGGCAGGCGCATCAGGCCGCCCTCGCCGCGCGCGGCTGCTTGAGGCGCTGGCTGCCCCAGATCAACCAGAGCGCGACGGCGATCGCCGGCACGTATACCCACCACAGGCCGAAGCCCATGGCGAGCTTGCCCTGGCTGAGCCAGGAACGGCCGAACAGCAGGCCGTTGTAGTAGATCAACCAGGTCAGCAGCGCGAGCAGCAGACGCGCGTAGCGCGGTTCGCGCGGGCTGGATTTGGACAGCGGCAGCGCCAGCAGGGTCAGCACCAGCGCCGACAGCGGCGCGGCCAGCCGCCAATGCAGCTCGGCGCGCATGATCGGATCATCGGGGGCGCGCAGCAGCACGCCGGTCGGCGCCGAGCGCTTGGTCGCGGTATCGTTGTTGTCGTCGTCGCTGTCCGGCAGCTTGATGTCGTTGCGCTCGAAACGCATCACGCGGTAGTCGTCCTCGCCGAGCTTGCCCTCGACGCGGAAGCCGTCGAGCAGCGCCATGTAGCGGCCGACGCCGTCGGCGTCGTGGTAGAGGTAGCCGTGCGTGGCCGTGATGACGTCGATGCGCGTCTTGCCGGCTTCCTTGTTGTCCGGGCGTTCGTTTTCGATGAACATGCGCTTGAACTGGGTGCCGTCGGCGGACATTTCGCCGACGTAGATCTGGCCGTCGCGTCCCGGCAGGTCGACGAACTTGCCGGGTTCGAGGCCGGCGACGATCAGCGAGCGGCTCGCCTCCTGCATCAGCTGCTGCGACAGGCGGTCGGCCGCCGGCCCGAGCCAGAACGACACGAGCGCCAGCACGACCATCGTCGGCGCCACGAACAGGACCAAGGGACGGATCAGGCCGGTCAGGTCCAGGCCGGACGACTGCAGCACGGCCATCTCACTGTCGCGCCACAGCCGCCCGTAGGCCAGCAGCACGCCCAGCAGGGTGGCCAGCGGCATCAGGATCGTCAGCGTACCGACGGTGCGCAGGCCGATCAGGGTGAACAGCAGGTCGGCCGGAATGCGGCCGCGCGCGATCTTGGCGAGCAGCTCGGCCACGGCGCCGCCGACCAGCACCAGCAGCAGGATCACCGTGGTGGCGGCGAAACTGGTCGCGACCTCGCGCAGCAGGTAGCTGTCGATGATGCGCGGCCTGAGCAGGGCGAGCGCGCGCTGGGCAAGGGAGCTTTGTCTTAGAATGGCAGGCTTCATGCGTGTGCGGGTGGCGTTGCGGGCGATATCCGTCTGCAGCGAGCGGCCCGTGGCGGCTTCTCGCCGGCGCGAGCCGGCGCAGTTCCGCCGACCGCCTAGTGTAACCGCGCGTGCGCCCCGATCGTCCAAAACTGCCCGGAACCCTCGATGACCCTGAAGTTCAGCCTCACCGCCGACGCGCCCGAAAGCGCCGCCACGCCGTGCCTCGTCGTCGGCCTTTACGAAGACCGCGTGCTGACCAGCGCGGCCGCGCGCGTCGACGAGAAGTCCGGCGGCGCGATCAAGCGCCTGATCGAGAGCGGCGACGCGACCGGCAAGCCGGGCAGCACCACCCTGCTGTTCGGCCTCGCCAACGTCGCCGCGGCGCGCGTGCTGGTGGTCGGCCTCGGCGAGCAGAAGAAGTTCGATGCGGCCGGTTTCAGCCGCGCGGCGGCCGACGCGGCGCGCGCGCTGAAGGGGCTGCCGATCGATACGGCCACCTCCTGCCTCGCCGACATCGACGTGCCCAGCCGCGACAGCGCCTGGAAGCTGCGCACCGCGGCACTGGCCGCGGACCAGCAGGCCTACCGCTACACCGCGACGTTCAAGCCGAAGGACGCGGCGAAAACCCCGCAGCTGGAGGCGATGGTCTTCGCCGGATCCACCAAGGACGCCAAGGCCGAGCGCGCCCTGACCGAAGCCACCGCGATCGCCAACGGCGTGCGCTTCGCGCGCGAGCTCGGCAACCTGCCGCCGAATATCTGCAATCCGGCCTGGATCGCCGCACAGGCGAAGGAAATCGCCGAATCGCATGCCGGCGTCACGCTCGAAGTGCTCGAACGCGAGGACATGCGCAAGCTCGGCATGGGCTCGCTGCTCGGCGTCTCGCAGGGTTCGGCCAATCCGCCCAAGCTGATCGTGCTGCGCTGGCAGGGCAAGGACGACAAGAGCAAGCCCTACGTGCTGGTCGGCAAGGGCATCACGTTCGATACCGGCGGCATCTCGCTCAAGCCCGGTGCCGGCATGGAAGAGATGAAGTTCGACATGTGCGGCGCGGCCGGCGTACTCGGCGCGTTCCTCGCGGCGGTCGAGCTGAAGCTGGCCCTGAACCTCGTCTGCATCGTGCCGGCGGTCGAGAACATGCCGGACGGCAACGCGTATCGCCCGAGCGACATCCTGACCAGCATGTCCGGCCTCACCATCGAGGTGCTGAACACCGACGCGGAAGGGCGCCTGATCCTGTGCGACGCGCTGACCTACGCGCAGAAGTTCGACCCGGAAGTCATCATCGATGCGGCCACGCTCACCGGCGCCTGCGTCGTCGCGCTCGGCAAGCACGCGTCGGGCCTGATGACCAAGGACGACGAGCTGGCCGACCAGCTGCTCGCCGCCGGCACGTTCACGCACGATCGCGCCTGGCGCCTGCCGCTGTGGGACGAATACCAGAGCCAGCTCGAATCCGGCTTCGCCGACGTCGCCAACATCGGCGGCAAGTACGCCGGCGCGATCACCGCGGGCTGCTTCCTCGCGCGCTTCACCAACGGCCGCCGCTGGGCGCACCTGGACATCGCCGGCACCGCATGGGACGAAGGCCGCAAGGGACTGGCGACCGGCCGCCCGGTGCCGCTGCTGACCCAGTACCTGATCGATCGCAGCGCGTGAGCACGCCGCTGCCCGACAACTATCGCAGGCGCAAGAACCAGGCGGTCGCCGCGGCGTTCGGCGTCAACCTGGTTCTCGGCATCCTGCTCGTCATGCAGTACCCGGGGCTGGGCGATCCGGCCGCGGCCGAAACGATCGTCGAGCAGATCCGCGTCAGCCCCCTGAACCTGTTGTACCAGGCGGCCATGCTGCTGATCTGCTTCACGTGGCTGCATTTCGACTCGCGCCAGCTGGACATCCGCCGCCCTTGGTGGCTGAACATCGGCATCGCTTTGCTGACCTCGGTGTTCGTGCCGTACTACCTCTACAAGACGCGCCCCGAAGGCCGCCGCGGCGCGGCCATCCTCGCCTTCTTCGGCATCGTGTTCGGCTGCATCGTGTCTATGATGCTCGGCATGACGCTGGCGTTTTCGCTGCACGGCGGTCCAGCCGGCTCCGCACCGGCGGCGTGACCCTTCACCGGAATCGATCGCCATGCCCCGCGCCGACTTCTACCTGATCGACAAGCCGCGTTTTCGCGACGACCCGCTGCTGCTGGTGTGCGAACTGGCCAAGCGCGCCTTCGCGAGCGAACAGCCGACCTTGATCCTGGCGCGCTCGCAGGACCAGGCTGAGGCGCTGGACGAGAAGCTGTGGGAGTTCGACGAGAACGCGTTCATCCCCCACCAGATCGCCGGCGACGACGACGACGCGATCACCGCCGTGCTGATCGCGCCGCCGGGCATCGCGACGGCCGACCGCGCGCTCGTCATCAACCTGCGCGACGACTGCGCGCCGGGCCTGTTCGAGCGCGTGCTCGAAGTCGTGCCGGCCGACGACGCCGAACGGCTCGGCTCGCGCGAGCGCTGGAAGACCTACAAGGCCGCCGGTTTCGAGGTGGCGAAGCACGACATGTGATGGCGGGGGCGGGGACCGCTCGAATCCCGCTCCGACCGTCATTCCCACGCGAGCCGCCGTCATTCCCGCGAAAGCGGGAATCCATTTGCTTTTCCGCAGCCCTCATCAGAAGCAAAAATGGATTCCCGCTTTCGCGGGAATGACGGCGAGGGGCTGTGCAACAAGGGCATCTGCCGTCGAGCGCCGGGCGGCAGGCGGCAGGCGGCAGGCGACAGGCGAGCGATCGTGCCTCCATCACCCATCCGACGCTCGCCGACCGCCCCGCCACCGCCTCATTTCGTCCCGAAGAACCGATCCCCCGCATCGCCGAGTCCCGGCACGATGTAGCCGTGCTCGTTGAGCCCCTGGTCGATGGCGGCGGTGTAGACCGGCACGCCCGGGTGATGCTCGCGCAGGTGCGCGATGCCTTCGGGACAGCTGACCAGGCAGACGAAACGGATCGAGCGCGGCTGCGTCGCCTTGACGCGATCGAGCGCCGCGACCGCGGAATGCCCGGTCGCGAGCATCGGGTCGACCACGATCGCATCGCGTTCGTGCATGCCGCGCGGCATCTTGAAGTAGTACTCGACCGCACGCAGCGTGTCCGGATCGCGCGACAGGCCGACATGGCCGACGCGCGCGCCGGGCACCACGCTGAGCATGCCGTCGAGGATGCCGATGCCGGCGCGCAGGATCACCACGAATACGGTCTTCTTGCCGTCGATCAGGCGCCCGGTCATCGGCGCGACCGGCGTCTCGATCGCGACCTCGTGCATCGGCAGGTCGCGCGTGACCTCGTAGGCCATCAGCGCCGACAGCTCGCCGAGCAGGCGGCGGAAGTCGCTGGTGGGGGTGGATTTGCGGCGCAGCAGGGTCAGCTTGTGCTGCACCAGCGGGTGCTCGATCACGTGGACGGCGGCACTCATCGGAACGATTTCCCCTGTTTTCGCCAACGATAGCGCAACGAACGGCCCGACTGGGCCGGACGCCGCCCCTCGCCTACAATGCGCGATTCCTTCCTCATTGCGGCGTCGTGCACGAGCACCGCCACGGACCCTCGCGCCCATGGACAAGAGTTTCGAACCCGCCCCGATCGAGTCGAAGTGGTATGCACGCTGGGAGGCGCAGGGCCTGTTCAAGCCCGCCGACGCCGGCGAGCCGTACTGCATCCTGCTGCCGCCACCGAACGTGACGGGCACCCTGCACATGGGCCACGCGTTCCAGCAGACGATCATGGATGCGCTGACGCGCTATCACCGCATGCGCGGCTTTCGCACGCTCTGGCAGGGCGGCACGGACCACGCCGGCATCGCGACGCAGAAGATCGTCGAGAACCAGCTCGCCACGCAAGGCAAGTCTCGCCACGACCTCGGCCGCGATGCCTTCATCAAGCGCGTGTGGGAGTGGAAGGAAGAATCCGGTTCGACGATCACGAACCAGATGCGCCGCCTCGGCGCGTCGGTCGACTGGTCGCGCGAACGCTTCACGATGGACGAAGGGCTGTCCGCGGCGGTGCGCCGCGTGTTCGTCACCTGGTATCGCGACGGCCTCATCTATCGCGGCAAGCGCCTCGTGCATTGGGACCCGGTGCTGATGACGGCGGTGTCCGACCTCGAGGTCAACAACGAGGAAAAAGACGGCTCGCTGTGGTCGATCCGCTACCCGGCCTCCGACGGCGGCGAAGGGCTCGTCGTGGCGACGACGCGACCGGAGACGATGCTCGGCGACGTCGCGGTCGCGGTGCACCCCGACGACGAGCGCTACCAGGCGCTGATCGGCAAGACCGTGACGTTGCCGCTGACCGGCCGCGAGATCCCGGTCATCGCCGACACCTATGTCGAGCGCGAGTTCGGCACGGGCGCGGTCAAGATCACGCCCGCGCACGACTTCAACGACTGGCAAGTCGGCGCGCGCCACCAGCTGGCGCCGATCGTGATCCTCACGCTCGACGCGAAGATCAACGACAACGCGCCGGAAAAATACCGCGGCCTCGACCGCTTCGCCGCGCGCAAGGCCGTGCTCGCCGACCTCGAAGCGGCCGGCCTGCTCGTCGAGACGAAGAAGCACAAGCTGCAGGTGCCGATCAGCCAGCGTTCGGACGCGCTGATCGAGCCGATGCTGACCGACCAGTGGTTCCTCGACTTGACCTCGGACGTGCGCGTCGACGGCAAGCCGGGACCGGGCGGGCGCAAGGCGATCACCGAGCCCGCCCTCGCCGCCGTGCAGGGCGGCGCGATCAAATTCGTGCCGGAAAACTGGTCGACGACCTACAACCAGTGGCTGGAGAACATCCAGGACTGGTGCGTCAGCCGCCAGCTGTGGTGGGGCCACCAGATCCCGGCCTGGTTCGACGAGGCCGGCAACATCTTCGTGGGCGAGAACGAAGCCGACGCGCGCGCGCATGCGGCGACGGCGCCCGTCGGGGCGCTGACGCAGGACGAAGACGTGCTCGACACGTGGTTCTCGTCCGCGCTGTGGCCGTTCTCGACGCTCGGCTGGCCCGGCGAGACGCCGGACCGCGCCGCGGAATGGGAGCAGTTCCAGGCGTTCGTGCCGAGCAACGTGCTCGTCACCGGTTTCGACATCATCTTCTTCTGGGTCGCGCGCATGGTCATGGCGACCCAGTACTTCACCGGCAAGGTGCCGTTCCGCGAGGTCTACATCAACGCGATCGTGCGCGATGCGGAAGGCCAGAAGATGTCGAAGTCGAAGGGCAACACGATCGATCCGCTCGACCTCATCGACGGCATCGACCTCGAAGCGCTGGTGAAGAAGTCGACCGCCTCGCTGCTGATCCCGCAGGTACGCGAGAAAGTCGAAAAGCGCATCCGCAAGGAATACCCCGACGGCATCGCGCCGGTCGGCGCCGACGCGCTGCGCTTCACGTTCGCTGCGCTGGCCACCTACGGCCGCACGATCAATTTCGATCTGAAGCGCGCCGACGGCTATCGGCACTTCTGCAACAAGCTGTGGAATGCGGCGCGCTTCGTGCTGATGAATTGCGAGGTGCCGGTGACGGCTCCTGCGGCGCCGGCGACGGAAGCAGAGCGCTGGATCCTCACGCGCCTGCAACGCACTCTGGCCGAAGTCGAACCGCATTTCGCAAGCTACCGCTTCGACCTGCTCGCGCAGGCGCTGTACGAATTCACCTGGAACGAGTTCTGCGACTGGTTCCTCGAGCTCGCCAAGCCGGCATTGAACGGAAGTGATGCGGCTGCAGCCGATTCGACACGACACACGCTGCTCGTCGTGCTCGAAGCCGTGCTGCGTGCGCTGCACCCGATCATTCCGTTCGTGACCGAGGAAATCTGGCACGAGGTCACCCCCAAGCTCGGCATCGCCGGCGACAGTATTTCGACGCAGCGCTATCCGCTCGCGAGCCAGTATGTTTCCGATGCCGGCGCCGAGGGCGAGATCGAATGGCTGAAGGCCGTGCTGACGCAGCTTCGTCGCATCCGCAGCGAGATGAACATCGCACCGGGCAAGGCGATTCCGCTGCTCTATGCCGGCGGCCACGCGGCCGATCGCGCACGCACCGAGAAGTTCGCCGCGCAGATCGAGTTCCTCGCGCGCACCGAGTCGCAGCGTTGGCTCGCCGCCGACGAGGCCGAACCTGCGGCGGCGGCCGGCATCGTCGGCGAGCTGAAGCTGCTGATCCCGCTGGCCGGACTGATCGACGTCGGTGCGGAGAAGCAGCGCCTGGAAAAGGAAATCAAGCGCGTCGACGGCGAGATCGCCAAGTGCAATGCCAAGCTCGGCAAGGAAAGCTTCGTCGCCAGTGCGCCAGCCGCTATCGTCGAGCAGGAGAAACAGCGCCTGGCCGATTTCACGGCGCTGCTGGCGGCGCTGCGCGAACAGCTCGGCAAGCTCGACTCGATGTAGAGTGCGGCCGACCGCTGCGCTTGCCGCCAGGAGACCGCGATGACGCTCGCCACGCTCGTCAACATCGGCAGCCTGATCAGCAGCGTCGCCGTGCTGATCTCGCTGGTGTACCTGAACCGGCAGTTGCGCCAGGGCGCACTGAACCAGCGCTCGAAAATGGACCGCGGCCGTTCGCAGCAGGTCGGCGAATGGCTGCAGTACATCGCGCAACCGGAAACCGCCGCGTTGGTCCTGCGCGGTCACGCCGGCGATCCGACGCTGACCTCGCTCGAATGCCATCGCTACCTGTGGAGCGTGTATCCGCTGTTCCTGCATTTCGAGGACAGCTACTACCAGTATCGCGACGGCATGATCTCCGAACCGCAGTATGCGTCGATCATCGGCCACCTGCGATCGCGCTGTCCCTCGCCCGGCTTTCGCGCGCTGTGGCTGCACATCCGCGAACGCTTCCCGGCCGATTTCGCCGGCTTCGTCGACGGCGTGATGCGCGAGACTCCGGTCGGCGATGCAGATGGCGCGCAATGGACCGAACGGTGGCGCGAGCGGGCTGCTGCAGAGAGAGCGAGGAAAGATTGAAACACGGAGCACACGAAGCACACGGAAAAAGCAATTGACGGTAAGAGCTCTTCTCAGTGTGCTCGTGTTTCAAGCTTCGGCTCGCGCCGTCAACCCGAACCGTCGAGCAGTTCCATTGCCATGACGAGCGCGTCCTCGCGCCCCTTCTTCGCCGGGTAGTAGTTCGGGCGGCGGCCGAATTCGTTGAAGCCGATCGATTCGTACAGCGCGATCGCGTTCGGATTCGACGGCCGCACTTCGAGGAAGACGCGCTCGCTGCGATGCCAGCGCGCCAGGTCGAGCAGGCGCTTGACGATGCGCCGGCCGAATCCGTTGCCGTGCTCGGCGGGCGCGACGCAGACGTTGAGGATGTGCGCCTCGCGCGCGCCGGTCGACAGCACGCCGTAGCCGATCACGGCGCCGGCGCGCACCAGCACGATGCATTCGTAGCCGGCGCGCAGGCAATCGTTGAAGATCGCGCGGCTCCACGGAAACGGGTACGCCGCCGCCTCGATGGCGGCGACCTCGTCGAGATCGTCCGCGCGCATGCGGCGAAAATCGGACGGCGCTTGCTTGAGGATCGCGACCACGTCTGGTGTTATCCGACCGAAGACTCGATGACACCAGCGCCACGCATAGCTCTAGAAGCCCCCTCGGAGGAGATCTTCCTCACCAACCGCCGCAACTCGCTCCACAACGCCCTCTTCCCCTGCGCATCGCGCGCCAGCACCGCAAGTTCGCCGGTAACGACCCAGCCGATCTCGCGCTGCCGCTGCGCGGGCAGCACGGCGCCCACCGTGCGCGCGAGCGCGTCGCCGAACAGCACGAGGCCGGCAGCGGAAGCGAGCGCGGCCTCGTCGCCGGCATCGGCCTCGACGGCAGCGACCCGGGCGAACTTCAGCGCGCGAACGACGTCGCCGGGCAGCGAGCGAGCCCGCGTCGATACGGGGCCTGCGAGCAGGACGATCGAGGCCGCCGCTGCGCTGTCCGCGGCTCGCGGCGCGGATTCGCTACTCGTGGCCTGCGGCAGCGCCGTCGATGCGGGTGGGGCCGACGCGGCGGGTTGCGCGCGCGGCAGGTACACGTCGATGCCCATTTCGGCCAGGCGAACCCGGCTTGCCTCATCCAGCATTCACACCACCCGTACGCTTGCGAAGATCGCCATAGAACTGCGCGAAGATGTCGTCGAGCGCGGCGCCATAGGCATCGACCGTGGATTTCAGATCGTTGCCCTCGGCCGGTTTCTCGGAACGATAGTACTCGTCCAGCAGCGGCGAGCCGTCCTTCGCGTTGGCGCGCAACTTCAGGCCGATGACCGCATGGTGTCCGCCATCGGCCGTCGGAACGCGGTCGAAGCGCAGGATGATACCGATCACGCGGATCGCTGGCTGGCTCGCCGGCAGCTCGTCGGTGACCTGCAGCGCGGCGTGCGCTTCGCGCAGCTGTCCGATCAGGCGCCGCTGCAGGAAGCGCGTCGGCGGATCGGTCCACAGCTGGTAGTGGTACTGGCGCAGCTGCTGCGCCTCGGCGTCGACCGCGTAGATCAGCGCTTGGTCCGCGTACAGGCCGTCGGCATTGAATGCCTCGACCACGAGCGGATCGCGGAACAGCGGTGTCGACACCGGCTCCAGCGGCTGCGGCCGCGGCAAGCGGTAGTAGGTGAAATCGGGCACCGTCGGCGCGCTGCATGCCGTCAGCGCGAGCAGGGTCAGCAGCGGCAGCCAGCGCGGCGTCATTGCGGTTCATCCTCGAGCTTGTCGGCCTTCGGCGCGATGATCAGCCGGTTCGGGTGCTTGCGGATTTCGCGGCTGAATTCGTCGATGTACCGGCTCGACGATTCCAGGTGGTGCGTGATCACGTCCATGCGGCTGGACAAGGCTTCGAGCACGCTGGACAGGTCTTGCACCGAGCGGCGCACGTCGGCGCGGTTGTCCTTGGCCATGCCGGCGATGTCGCCGAGCGCGTGATCGAGCGTCTCGCGCGTCTTGCGCAGCTCGCCGCTGAGCTTGCTGACCTCGCCCAGGGTGTTGGCGATGGCCGCGCGGTTCTCCGGCTTCAGCACGTCGTTGAGGGAATCGGAAGCGCGATTGACGCGATCGAGCAGCGCGCGCGTCTGGTCGAGGATCATCGGCGCGCGCTCGTCGATCGCGCCGGTGATCGAATCGACGCGCTGCGACAGCGTGCGGATCAGCGGCGAGATCTGCGTGCGCGTCAGCTCGCTGATCTGGCCGGCCAGCTCGTTCATCGCGGCGAAGATGTTGCCGCCCTCCTCGCCCTTGAGCTCGCCGCCGGGCGCGAGCATCTCGTGGCTGGCGCCTTCGCGAATGCCGATCGACACGTCCGCGAGCAGGCCGCTCGACTGCAGGCGCGCCGGGCTGTCCTTCGGGATCGGCCAGTCGCGGCGCAAGCCCAGCTCCACCTTGTAGCGCGTGCCGTCGGGCGTGCGCTCCGGCGTCACTTCGCCGACCTGGCCGATGCGGTAGCCCTGATAGAACACCGGCGCGCCGTAGCGCAGGCCGGTCACGTCGCGGTAGCGCACGACATAGTCGCTGGTCGCCACGCCGCGCCCGGTGATCAGCGCGAGGCCGACCAGCAGGATCGCCAACGCCGCCACGACGACGGCGCCGACCAGCACGTAGTTGATGGTGTCGCGTCTCAATGCCTCGGCCTTCCGCAAGGTCTGGACCATTCAGTCGACGTCGTTCCCGCGCAGACGGGAACCCATGGGCGCTTCCTGGCGCCGCAAAACCGCTTGTCCGCTTCAAAACCCCGAACGAAGATTATCAGGCTTCTTCTTCGGTGAGACGCCGCAGGTACGCATCCGCATCCACCTGCACCTCGCGCGGACGCCGGTTCAGCAGGTCCTGGATGCGCTCGTTGTCCGCCGCGCGCACGGCCGCGACCGGACCGGTCATCAGGATCTCGCCCGCGTCGAGCACGGTGATCGTATCGGCGATCTTGAACGCGCTCTCGAGCTCGTGCGTGACCACGACGATGGTCATGCGCAAGGCGTCGCGAAGCCGCAGGATCAGCTCGTCCAGTTCCGCCGAAACGACCGGATCGAGGCCCGCCGACGGCTCGTCGAAGAAGAGCAGGCGCGGATCCATCACGATCGCCCGCGCCAGCGCGGCGCGCTTGACCATGCCGCCGGAAAGCTGCGCCGGCATCAGGTCCTGGAAGCCGCCGAGGTTGACGACCTCGAGCTTGAGCCGGCTCATGATGCGAATGGTCGATTCGTCCAGGCGGGTGTGCTCGCGCAGCGGCAGGGCGACGTTCTCGCCGACCGTCAGCGAGGTCAGCAGCGCGCCGCCCTGGAACGACACGCCGATGCGCTTGCGCACGTCGAGCAGCTCGCGCTCGCTGGCGTTGCCCATGTCCACGCCGAACAGCTTCACGCTGCCGCCGACCGGGCGCTGCAGACCGAGCAAATGGCGCAAAAGGGTACTTTTACCCGAACCCGACCCGCCCATGATCACGCGGATTTCGCCGGCATGCACGCTGAAGTCGATGCCGTGCAGCACGCGCCGGCGGCCGTACCAGGCTTCGAGCTGTTCGACTTCGATGAGGGTGGCGGGCGAGTTCATTGAGTGGCGAGCATCGATGAACCGAGGTCATAGGAAGCGACGCAGGAAAAAGAGTCGACTCGATCTCCCGCATCGATCAGCTTTCGCCGCAGCGCGGGCAGGCCCACGGCCAACAACTGCTCTCGAGCCGCCGCTTTGTGATCGCTCGGTATGGCATGCAGTCGCACAGACCATTCCGAGAAACGCAGCGTATTTGATACCTCTATCAGTCTGAGTACGCCTTTCGCGTTGAGTTTGGTGGCGTAGCGCGACGCCCAAAACTCGTCGCGCCAAGAGAACCAGAGTTGAAGCTCCTCGAACTGAGGAGTGCCCGCGATCGCAGCCGAGATCGATTCAGCACCAACCGGATAAGAAAACCCCTTTGGCAGCACCTCTTTTCTGACAGTAGGGATCAAGAGCATAACCGTCGTTATCGGTTCAGGAAGAACGAAAACACCATGTCCGTCACGATGATCCAGCAGATCGACAGCACGACCGAGCGCGTCGTCGCGCGGCCGACGCCTTCGGCGCCGCCGGAGACCGAGAAACCGGTGCTGACGCCGATCAGCGTGATCAGCATGGCGAAGACGACGCTCTTGGCGAGACCTTGCCAGACGTCGCCGGGCGACAGCAGCGACATCGTCTGCAGCAGATAGGCGACCGGCGTCACGTTCAGCGCCGGCGCGCTGTAGAGCGCGGCGCCGAAGATCGCCACCGCGTTCGCGACGATCGTCAGTGCCGGCAGCATGATCAGCATCGCGACCAGGGCCGGCGCGACGAGGTAGCGCACCGGTTCGATGCCGATCACGGCGAGCGCGTCGACTTCCTGCGACACCGACATCGAGCCGATGCGCGCAGCGAAGGCCGAGCCAGAGCGGCCGGCGACGAGGATCGCGGTGATCAGCGCGCCGAACTCGCGCGTGACCGACTTGGCGACCGCGACGACGACCTGCGACTGCGCGCCAAATTCGGACAGCGAGGCGATGAACTGGATGCCGAGCATCAGGCCGACGGTGAAGCCGAGCAGCGCGACGATCGGCAGCGCGTCCGCGCCGATCTCGCGCATCTGGCGCACGACCGGCGCCAGCCGCACCGGCTGCCCGACACGCCAGCCGGCGAACAGGTAATACAGCGCTTCCAGCAGCAGCATGGCCGCATAGCCGATGCCGGACAGCGCGCCGACCGTGGCGCGGCCCACGTTCGCGAGCGGGCGCGTCAGCGTGTTCACGCGGCGGCGATCACCGCGTCGGCGCTCGGCACCAGCAGGAACACGCGATCGAGGCGCGCAAGCTCCAGCACCGCGCGCACCGCGTCGCTGACCGCGACCAGCACGAAGCGCCCGCCGTGCGCGCGCGCGCTCTGGAAACCTTCGACCAGGGCGGCGATGCCCGACGAGTCGATGTAGCTGACTTCGGACAGGTCGACGCCGACCGTGGCATTGCCGCCGAGCGCGTCGAGCACGGCGCGACGCACTTGCGCCGACCAGGACAGGTCGACCTCGCCGCTGAGGCGGATCAGGATGAAGCCGTCGCGCTGTTCGCTGGCGACGGCGTTGGCATTGACGCTCATGCTTCGTTGGCCTCGTTGTTTCCGATGGAATCGATGCGCTTGCGCAAGGTCAGGCGATTGCCCTGTCCCTTGCGCGCAGGCTCGACATGCCAGTCGTCCATGACCTGGTCGATCAAGGCGACGCCGAATCCGCCGCGGCGGCATTCGCCGAGCGGCTTCGGTTTGATCTTGCCGGGATCGACGCAAGGCGCCGCGTCGGTGAGCTCGAAACTCAGCATCGGACCGCTGCGCAGGATGCGCAAGCCGATGTCGCCGCTGCGCTGCGGACCGTAGGCGTGGCGGATGATGTTCGCGCAGGCTTCGTCGACGGCCAGCACGAGACGATCGCGCAGTTCGGGCTCGACGCCGACCGCATCGAGCGTGCGCCGGATCGCCGCGCGCACGCCGCGCAGTTCCTCGGCCGCGGCCGGAACGCAATGATCGAGCAGCACTTCGGGCGCCTCCGCGCGCGGCGCCTCGACGATCAGCAGGGTCGTGTCGTCGACGAGGCGCAGCTGCTTCAATTCGGTCAGCAGCCCGCGCAGGCGGACTTCGGCGGCGCCGCCGGCATGCCGCGCGATCAGGTCGCGCACGCCGGCATTGCCGATCGGCCTGCCGGCCGCGTCGCGCACGTCGGTAGCGCCGTCGGAGAACGCGTACAGCGTGCCGCCATCGAGCGCGATCTCGTGCTCCTCGTAGGCGACAGCGGGCAGGATGCCGAGCGGCGGCCCGCCGGAGGCATAGTCCGAGAACGTGCCGCCGCGATGCACGATGACCGGCGGAAAGCCCGCGCCGGCAAAGCGCACGCGGCGCGCCGCGCGGTCGCAATAGCCGACCACGGCGCAGACGAAACGGCCGTCCTGCGTGGTCTCGCACAATTCGTCGTTCGCGCGCGCGAGCCAGGCGGCCGGCGCGATGCCGTCCTTGCCGGCCCAGCGCAGCAGGCTCGCCGCGCGCACCATCAGCAGCGCGGCATCGAGGCCCTTGCCGGAGATGTCGCCGATGACGAAGCCGACGCGCCCGTCGGCCAGCTCGAAATAGTCGTAGAAGTCGCCCGAGATCTCGTGCGCCGGCCGATTCACCCCGACGACCGGAAAGCCGTCGCGGCGGCGCTTGGGCAGCAGCGATTTCTGCAGGCGCCGGGCGAGGTCGAATTCGCGCCGCAAGCGCTGCTGCTCGATCAGGTCGCCGGCCATGCGCGCATTGTTGATCGCCAGCGCAGCCGGCGCGGCGATCAGCTCGAGCAATTCGGCGTCGGCGGTCGACAGCGGCGCGCCGTCGCGGCGGTTGACGATCTCGATCGCGCCGATCGGCCCGTGGGCGGTGCGCAGCGGCACGCAGACCAGGCTCCGGGTGACGAAGCCGCTGGCGTCGTCGGCGGCGCGCCAGACGCGTGCGTCGGTCGCGGCGTCGGCGACGATCTGGGTCGCGTTGGCGGCGACGGCTCGGCCGACCACGCCCTGGCCGAGCGCAAGGCGCGCGCCGGTGATGTCGACCGGACCGATGCACAGGCGGCACTCGAGCACGTTCGTCGCCGGATCGAGCAGGAACAGCGTGGCGCCCTCGACCTGCATGAAGTCGACCACGCGATTGACCAGTTCCGGCATCGTCGTGCGCAGGTCCAGCGACACCGCCATGGCCTGCGAAAGTTCAGCCAGGAACGCCAGCGTCGTCGCCTCGCGCGCCGGCCGCGCGAACGCGTGCGACAGCGGGGCGCGCGCGGCTTTCACGGCGGCGCGTCGCCTCGTGCGCCGCCGCGCTGCAGGCGCCGGCTGCTGCGCTTCTGGCGCAGGCCCCACAGCGTCATGATCGGGCCGGACAGCACGTACAGCACGGCGATCGCGAGCATGACCCGCGGCGTATCGACCGCGAGCGCGACCAGGATCAGCATCGCGATCGGAATCCAGATGAACGGCACGCGATCGGACTTCGGTCCCGCCTTGAAGCTGAAGTAGCGGAAGCGACTGACCATCAGCAGACCGGCGACGATCGCAACGACCGGCGTCACGAAATCCATGTCGCTCGCGCTGAGGCCGAAAAGGCCCTTGTCTTCGGTCGCCCAGACGAACGCCATGCACAGCCCGGCCGCCGCCGGGCTCGCCAGGCCCTGGAAATAGCGCTTGTCGGCGACGCCGACCTGGGTATTGAAACGCGCCAGCCGCAGCGCGGCACAGGCCGCGTAGATGAATGCCGCGGCCCAGCCGAGCTTGCCCCAGCCCGAGCCATAGGCCTTCAGCCCGGACAGCGACCACGTATAGAGGACCAGCGCCGGTGCCAGGCCGAAGCTGACCAGGTCCGACAGGGAGTCGTACTGCACGCCGAACTCGCTCTGCGTACCGGTCAAGCGCGCGACGCGCCCGTCGAGGCCGTCGAGCACGCCGGCGACGAACACCGCGACGGCGGCTTCCGCATACCGCCCCCCGATCGCGGCCACGATCGCGTAGAAGCCGGCGAACATCGCCGCCGTCGTGAACAGGTTCGGCAGCAGGTAGATTCCGCGCGGAGGACGGCGCGGGCCGGTCGAAGTGTCTTCCATACCGATCAGCGGCCACATAAGGGTGAACGATGTGAATGAGTGTACCGTGATCCGCATTTTCTCGCGTTCTCGCTTGTATCGCCGGCCGTCTGGTGTTATCCAGTCGCCCCATCCGGGCGCCCCCTGAGCGCCGCTACGACCTGAAGGTCCGTCGATGAAACGCACCTGGCTCCTGCTCGTCCTCCTGGCTACCGGCCTCCCCGCCGTCGCAGCGGACATGTATTCGTGGACCGACGCGAACGGCGTCAAGCATTTTTCCGACTCGCCGCCGCCGCCGAACGTGGTCAAGGCGCAGAAGCTGAAGGTCAAGGGCGGAGTGACCAGCGCCGCCGACGCCGCCGCGGCCGACGCGCCGCCGTCGAAGGATTCCGGCCCCGCGCTCGCCGCCGCCGCCGGCTATGCGCCGGACGACATCAAGCGCAATTGCGAGATCGCGCGCAAGAACCTGGTTTCGCTCGATGCGCAAAAGCCGCAGTTGAATGCCGAGGGCAGTCCGGTCGACGCGGATGCGGCGAAGAATCATCAGGCTCAGGTCGACAAGACCAACCAGCAGATCAAGCTGTTCTGCACGAAGAGCTGATTTGGACTCCGGGCGCTCGCGCGCCCGTTCCATTCCCGGATATTTCCGCAGCCGGCGCGGTTATCGCTGCCGGTCGAGCGCGCTTTTGATGCCGCGCCACTGCTAATATCGGCGGTTCCGCGTCCCAATCCGGAATCCCATGCGCCTTTCCCGCTTTCACCTCGCCACCGTCAAGGAAGTCCCCGCCGACGCGGAAATCGCCAGCCACCGGTTGATGCTGCGTACCGGCATGATCCGCAAGCTCGCGGCGGGTATCTATACGTGGTCGCCGCTCGGTCTGCGCGTGCTCGGCAAGGTCGCCAATATCGTGCGCGAGGAAATGAATCGCGCCGGCGCCATCGAAATCTTGATGCCGTCGATCCAGCCGAAAGAATTGTGGGAAGAAACCGGGCGCTGGGAGAAATTCGGCGGCCAGCTTCTGAAGATCAAGGATCGCAAGGAGGCGGCTTACTGCTACGGCCCGACGCACGAGGAAGTCATTACCGACTATGCGCGCAACGAACTGAAAAGCTACAAGCAGCTGCCGCTCAATTTCTATCAGATCCAGACCAAATTCCGCGACGAGATCCGTCCGCGCTTCGGCGTCATGCGCGCGCGCGAATTCCTGATGAAGGACGCGTATTCGTTCCACCTGACTCAGGACTGCCTGGCGCGCGAATATCGGTCGATGTACGAGACCTACGGCCGCATCTTCACGCGCCTGGGCCTGGAGTATCGCGCCGTACAGGCCGACACCGGCGCCATCGGCGGCAATGCCAGCCACGAGTTCCAGGTATTGGCCGATTCGGGCGAGGACGCGATCGCATTCTCGGCCGGCTCAGATTATGCCGCCAATGTCGAAATGGCCGAAGCGCTGGCTCCGACGGGCTCGCGCCCGCCTGCATCGCAGGCGCTCGAACGCGTCGCGACGCCGACGCAGAAAACCATCGACGAGGTCACGGCCTTCCTCGGTATCGAGCCCGCCCAATGCATCAAGACGATATTGGTCCGCGGCGCAGAGGGCTTGGTCGCACTGTGCCTGCGCGGCGATCACGAAATCAATGAAGTGAAGGCGGCCAAACTGGCCGAATTGCCGGGCGAATCGGTACTCGCCGACGAGGGAGAAATCCTGCGCGCGACCGGAACGCGCCCGGGTTTCATCGGCCCGGCCGGATTGCCCGACTCGATACCGGTGATCGTCGATCGCAGCGCCTCCGTATTGGCCGACTTCGTCTGCGGCGGCAATCAGGACGGCACGCATTATCGCGGCGCGAATTGGGGACGCGACGCACGCGTCACGCGCATTGCCGACATCCGCAAGGTCGTCGAAGGCGACCCGGCACCGGACGGCAGCGGCGCGCTCAAGATCGCGCGCGGCATCGAAGTGGGCCACGTATTCCAGCTCGGCAGCAAATATGCCGAGGCGATGGGCGCGACCGTGCTCGACGACACCGGAAAAGCCCAAGTCATGCAGATGGGCTGCTACGGCATCGGCGTCAGCCGCATCGTCGCCGCAGCCATCGAACAGAATCACGACGAGGCCGGCATCGTCTGGCCGGAACCGATGGCGCCCTGGCGCATCGCGATTTGTCCGATCAATGCGGCTCAGAACGAACAGGTGCGCGACGCGGCAACGAAACTCTACGACGAGTTCTCGGCACGCGGCATCGAAGTGCTGCTCGACGATCGCGGCTTGCGGCCCGGCCCGATGTTCGCCGATATCGAATTGATCGGTATTCCGCATCGCGTCGTCATCAGCGAACGGGGATTGGCGGCCGGCACGTTCGAATATCGCAATCGCCGCGAAAGCGAGAACCGTTCGCTGGGCCGCGAAGAATTGCTGAACCTGCTCGGCTGAATAAGCTTAATCGAAGCCCGGAAGAAGGTCCGGCGCAATCGATTTGTAGCTTTTTGCGTCTTATGGCGGTTAAACTGATTGACGCGCGGCGCATGTGCCATTCGGCACTGCCGCTTTTTGGATCCAGATGGCTAGGATTATCTGGGTTCCACGACGCTGTATGGAATGCGGTTCGACCGCGCCCGGCGATTTTATCCACTCGATAATCAAGAGGTGAACACGGCATGGCGATCGATCTCAAGTCCCTGAACCATAACCAGCTTTCCGATCTGATCGAACGCGCTCGCGCGCGCCAGGACGAACTGGTCAAGGAGAAGGCCTCGAAACTGCGCGACAAGATCAACGCGCTGGTCAAGGCGGAGGGCTTCGGGCTTGACGAAGTACTGGGCCGTGGCGGCAGCGGTCGCGGCAAGGCGCGCGGCAAGGTGAAGCCGAAGTATCGCAATCCGGCCGATCCGAGCCAGACCTGGAGCGGTCGCGGCAAGCGTCCGCGCTGGTTCAACGCGGCACTTTCGGCGGGCAAGAAAGAGAAAGACCTGCTGATCGGCTGAGCTCGGCTCATTCCGTTCGACGAAGACGCCGGCCTCGAGCCGGCGTTTTCTTTTGTACAGCGCGCATTCTCTCGTGCAACGCGGGACCTGAGACGGGATCGCTGGCGGGGCATGGTGGCTTCCGCGATAATCCACGCATGTCCGGAAATGCCGCGGAAGCAGGCGAAGCGACGCGGAGCCTTCGCGTCATCCGGCGACGCGATTCGGACTGATATCTTCGCATCATCGGCGCCGTGCTCGAAGGGAAGGCGCCCTCACCCTGAGTGCACGCACGACCTTTATGAGCAAACCGATCTGGGAACCCGGCACGGAACGCATCGAGCGCGCGAACATCAATCGCTTCATGCGATTCGTGCGCGAGAGTACGGGCAACGAGGACATCCGGCGTTACGCGCCGCTGTACGAATTCTCGATCCGGCATCCGGAGAAGTTTTGGCCGCTGGTTTGGGAATTCTGCGGCATCCGCGCGCAAGGCGAACACGAGCCGGTGCTGGTCGATCGCGACAAGATGCCGGGTGCGCGCTGGTTCCCGAATGTCCGTCTCAACTTCGCGCAGAACCTGCTGCGCTACAAGGACGATCGCACCGCGATCGTCTTCCGCAACGAATGGGGGCACGCGCGCGAACTGACCTATGCGCAGCTGCACGCGGAAGTTGGTCGCCTGGCGCACGCTCTGAAACAGGCCGGCGTCGGCATCGGCGACCGTGTCGCCGGTTTCCTGCCGAACATGCCCGAGGCGATCATCGCGATGCTCGCGACCACGTCGCTCGGTGCGACGTGGTCGTCGTGCTCGCCGGATTTCGGCATTCGCGGCGTCGTCGATCGCTTCGGCCAGATCGCGCCGAAGGTGCTGTTCACGGCGGACAAGTACGGCTACGGCGGCAAACGCTTCGACTGCCTGGCGAAGATCCGCGGCGTGATCGACGAACTGCCGAGCGTCGAGCGGGTCGTCGTGATTCCGTACAGCGGCGACGAGCTCGAACTCGGCGGGCTGCGCCATGCGATCGTATGGCCCGACTTCGTCGGCAGCGAGGACCACCCGCTGCAGTTCGAGGCACTGCCGTTCGATCATCCGCTGTACGTCATGTACTCCTCCGGCACCACCGGCGTGCCCAAGTGCATCGTGCACGGCGCCGGCGGCACGTTGATCCAGCACCTCAAGGAGCTGGTGCTGCACACCGACCTCAAGCGCGAGGATCGCTTCTTCTACTACACCACGTGCGGCTGGATGATGTGGAACTGGTACGTCTCCGGCCTCGCCGTGGGCGCCACGCTCGTCGTCTACGACGGCTCGCCTTCGCATCCGGACGGCAATGCGCTGTGGGACCTGGCCGACGAAGTCGGCATCAGCGTGTTCGGCACCAGCGCGAAGTGGATCTCGGCGATCGAGAAGGCCGGCGTCAAGCCGCGCGAGACGCACAAGCTGCTGCATCTGAAGACGATACTCTCGACCGGCTCGCCGCTGGCGCCGGAAAGCTACGACTACGTCTACCGCGACATCAAGGAGCGCGTGCTGCTCGCGTCGATCTCCGGCGGTACCGACATCATCTCGTGCTTCGCGCTCGGCAATCCGTTGCTGCCGGTCTATCGCGGCGAACTGCAGTGCCGCGGGCTCGGCCTCAAGGTCGAAGTGCTCGACGACGCCGGCAAGCCCGTGCGCGGCGAAAAAGGCGAACTCGCCTGCAGCGCGCCGTTCCCGTCGATGCCGGTGTTCTTCTGGAACGACCAGGACGGGCAGAAGTACCACAATGCGTATTTCTCGCGCGTACCGAACGTGTGGTGCCACGGCGACCATGCGCTGCTGACCGAGCACGATGGCATCGTGATCTACGGGCGATCCGACGCGACGCTCAATCCCGGCGGCGTGCGCATCGGCACGGCGGAGATCTACCGCCAAGTCGAGCAGGTGCCGGAGGTGCTCGAATCGGTCGCGGTCGGCCAGCACTGGCAGGACGACGAACGCGTGATCCTGTTCGTGCGCCTGCGCGAAGGCGTCGCGCTCGACGATCCCCTGCGCGAGCGCATCGTCAAGCAGATCCGCGCCAACACGACGCCGCGCCACGTGCCGGCGAAGATCCTGCAGGTCGCCGACATTCCGCGCACGATCTCCGGCAAGATCACCGAGATCGCGGTGCGCGACACGATCCATGGGCTGACAGTGAAGAATACGGATGCGCTGGCGAATCCGCAGGCGCTGGAGTGTTTTCGCGATATCGCGGAATTGGCCCACTGATGCCGATGTCGACGTCTCTCGCCGACCGCAGCGGGTGAACGATGGCTGAGATCGCTGGCGGAAAGGTATTGGTGCTCGGAGCAAACGGCTTCGTCGGCGCGGCCATCGTGGCCGAGCTGGCGCGCTCGGGCCGGCAGGTGTGCGCCTACGGACGCGCGCATGCGATGGAGGGCCCGAATGTCGAGACGATACAGGGTTCGATCGAAGACAGTTCGTTGTTGCGCGAAGCCATCGCGCAGTGCGTCGACATCGTCCACGTCGCGAGCCTGACGACGCCCGGCACCTCCGCTCACGATCCCGCTCTCGAAGTGCTCGGCAACCTGCTGCCGCTCGCGCGTGTCCTCGAATGCGCCCATGAATTCCCGCAGCGGCGCCTCGTCTACCTCTCGTCGGGCGGAACCGTCTACGGCGATCTTGCTGCGGGTGCCAGCGAGGCGACGTTGTTGCGGCCCCGTTCCTACTACGGTGCAGGCAAAGTCGCGGCGGAAGCCTTGATCCATGCCTGCGTGGAGACCACGAGCTGGCAGGCGAGCCTACTGCGACCGAGCAATCTCTATGGCCCTGGGCAGGAGACGGCGCGCGGATTCGCTGTCGTGCCGACTCTGTTCGAACGTGCGCGCGACGGCCAGCCATTCCAGATATGGGGCGACGGCCTCGCCGTGCGCGACTACTGCTACATCGACGACCTCGTCGACGCGGTTCGACGGGCGCTGGCGCGCCCACCTGTGCGCCGCTTCGCGCTCTACAACGTCGCCAGTGGCCATACAGCCTCCGTCATCGATCTGGTTGCCGCGTGCGAACGCGTCAGCGGACTCCCCATCGCGACAGCGTTCAAGCCCGCGCGCGGGGTCGACGTTCGCCATGTTTCACCGAGCAATGCCACGATCCGCGCCGAGCTGGACTGGCAACCGAAGGTCGATCTGGCCGAAGGCCTCGCGCGCACCTGGCATTGGATCGAGCGCGCCCGTTCCGCTGCTGCGAGCCGCTAGAATTGACCGGTCGTGCACGTGGAAGTCTCCAATGGAAGCCAGCGAAACCGCCCTATCACCGCACGTTTCGATCGTCGTGCCCGTTTACGGTGGCAGCGCCGCGCTTGCGGAACTTTGTGGACGCATTTCGGCGGCCATGGCGGCAGCCGGCTATCGGCACGAACTGATCCTCGTCGACGATCGCGGTCAAAAGGAGGCTTGGCCGATCATACGAAGCTTGTCAGAGCGGTACGCACAGGTCGTCGGTTTGCGCCTGGGGCGCAATTTCGGCCAGCATGCGGCGACCATTTGCGGCATCGCGCACGCCCGCGGCGAATGGATCGTGACGATGGACGACGACCTGGAGCACCCGCCGGAAGCGATCCCCGCCCTGCTGGCGGCAGGTGACAGCGATCATCCGCTGATCTACGGCGTCTTTGCTCGCCGTACGCATGCCGGCTATCGCAACATGAGCTCGGAACTCATGCGGCGCACGTTGAAACGCGCATTCCCGGATCTCAACGAGGACTACACGTCTTTCCGAGCCATCCACGGATCGCTGGCCCGTCACCTGACCGATTTCGGTCTGAACAAACCGTACATCGACGGCATGCTGTCGTGGATGACTTCCAGCGTGCGCACAGTTGAGGTCGCGCACGGCGAACGCCGACATGGCGAGAGCACGTACACGTTGCGCAAGCTGCTGTCGCTGGCGACGAACATCTTCGTGACGTTCTCGCACCTGCCGCTGCGCATCGCCAGCTATGGGGGCGCAGCCCTCGCCCTCGTGAGCTTCGTCTATCTGCTCTACGTTTTGTACGGACGCCTCAGCGGCAGCATCACCAATCCAGGCTATACGTCGTTGATGTCGGTCGTTCTGATGGCGTGCGGAATCCAGCTGCTGATCCTTGGCGTCATCGGCGAATACATCGGGCGGCTGATGGGAGCGGCGTATCGCAAGCCGGTCTATCTGGTCGAAAGCCGCGTCGGCGGTGCGCATAGAATCGGCAAGCCCGGCATCGACTCCGTGGAGCCGCATGCACATGCATAGTTCTCGGAAGGCGAGCTTCGGCCTTTGCTCTCACGCCGCGGCCTCCCGGTGAGTGCAGTCGACAGCGGGGAATCCGGAGGGCGAAGATCGCAGGATCCTCGGGGGCGGCGAGCCATCGCGGGCGAATTTGCGCGCTTTCTGATTGTCGGCGGCGCCAATACGTTGGCTGCGTATGCGGTATATCTAGTGCTGTTGCCTTGGATGCGCTACGAATTCGCCTATGCGATCGGTTATGTCGTCGGCATCACGGTCGCGTACGCGCTGAGCGCGACATTCGTATTCCGGCAACCGATGCGCAAACGTTCGGCCGCGCGCTTTCCGCTCGTCTATGCCGTCCAATTCCTCATCAGTCTCGGACTTCTGCGTCTCGCCATCGAGATCTTCGCGATACCACAATGGCTCGCGCTGGCCGTGTCGGTCGTACTGACGATCCCGATTACTTTTGCGCTGTCACGCTGGATCGTGCGCGCAGGCTGACGCCGACTATCCTGGCTTGCGCGCGCAAACGACGTACTGCGCGCCGAGCGGCAGCCACGCGAGCGCCCGATCCGTACGCCGCGCCCACTTCGCATCGGCCGGCACGAAGAACAGATATTCCTTCGCGAGAATCTCGAAACCCTGCGCTTCGAGCAGATCGACGACACGCCCGGCGCGCAAAAGGACAGCGTCGTGATCGAACGGACACCGCCAGACTGCGACCTTGGTGAGCGGATTGATCGGATTGTGCTCGTACACCGCGAACAGCCCGCCTGCACGCGTTACGCGCCAGGCTTCCGCGACGAAAGCCGGCCACTGCGCTGGTGGTACATGATGCATGACGCAGACAGTCGAAGAGAAATCGAAACTCGCATCCGCGTACGGCAGCGTCGTGCCTTCGTAGGACCTGTAGTCGACCGTGGGATTGGCCGCGCGCGCCGTTTCGATGGCCTCGACGGATACGTCGGTTCCCGCTAGCTTCGCAACAGAAGGTCGAAAGAGCGGATGCAGGATTCCGATGCCGCAGCCGATATCCAGGCAACTCGCACCCGCAGCACGCATCGGCGCAAAACGGTCGAGCATGTCGACGATGCTGTCGGCCTTGCCGCGCGTGAACAAATCCACGTCGACGCCGGCGAAGCCGATCGAGCGGTTGATATCTTCGCGGTAGCGATCGGGGTAGGCTTCGTGCGCCCAGCGATTATTGTCGTCTTTCATGGCCATTGCTGCGTGCTCAATGCACCGGAGTCCAAGCCGGCGCGTCGGATTGCACCGAGCCGACCGCAAGCGGGAGGTGGAGCGGCGGGACGCCCCAGTCGCCCAGCCACGCTACCTGCTCCTGCACCAGATCGACGCGGATTTTCCATTTCCCCGGCGGAGCTTCGGGCAGCACGACGCGCATCGACGCTTCCGCGCCAGGCAATATCGGACACGGTAGCAGCGTATGGTTCCAGTCCTTAGCCGAGACACGACCTTCGTCGTCCAGCAGCTGGATTCCGACTGCCATGGGATAGCGCCCGGCTCCGCCGATGGTGACGTTCGCATCGTTGCGCAGGCGCACGTCCAGCCGCCTCGGAGTGCCTTCCCCGTCGTCAGCGACCAGCTCGGCCGACAACAACCTCGGACTCGGTGCTCCTTTTGCGAGAGGCTCGTCCACCGACGCGTTGCTGGCACAAGCGAAGTCGTGCGAAATATTGTGCCCGTAGACGAGCACACGGTAATCCGGGGAATCGATCGTACGCGCCGGCGTGCCCAGAACGAGCTGCAATGTCCGCATGACTGAAGTGCCGGCCTGATCATGTGAAAGAGCGAGAAACGTCTCACCGTTCCATCGATCGGGCAGATACCAATCGTTCAACACCATGTAGCCGAATGGATAAATGCCGTTGTCGACCAGATCGACCGGCGTGACTCGCACCAGGGAATCGGTCAATACGGTTACAACTCCGGCGTTCCACCAAGTCGCATAGCCCCAATGAAGACCCTCGCGCTCGAGCAGATCAGCGAGCCGCATGTGAGGGGTTTGCCGGATCTGCCAGAACTGCCCGCTACCGAACGTCGGCATCGGCAGGAAGCGCTGCGCACTGAGGCCGACCAAGGCAATGCCCGCGAACGCGAGTGCATACGTGGTCAGGCGTTCGCTCGCGCGCACCATATCGCGCAAGCGAAACGCACAAAGCACGACCAGGATATAGATCGGAACCGTGAAGTAACGCTCCGCAGCCTTGTTGACCGCCAGCGGTTCGAATAGCAGAAAAATGAGCAGCACCGGAACGAAAGCGGTGACGAAAGCGACGGTCATTCCGCGGCGCAGGACGTCCTTCTGCTTGCGCAACGTGGCGACCTCGATGACGCCCACGCCTATCAGCGCGATCGCTATGCCGTAGCGGAGCAGCACCCACAGGGGGTCTAACAGAGGCGGCAGGCCGTTCGTCGCCTCCGTCGCTCCGAGATAGTAGAACCAACCGTGATAGAAGGTCGCCGCGTGGTTCAACACGCTCGGCCAGCCTCCCCAATAGAGACCGGCGGCGCCGTACACCGCATGCGTGATGCCGAGAAATTTCAGCATCTCGTAGGCCAGCGCGGCGAGAGCGAAGGCGAGCCCGAGACCGACCACGGTCAAACTATCGTCCGCACCGAACAGCGCCGACCAGAAGCGCCAGTCCGTCGCGGCGCGGATTTTCGAACGATCATCGGTGCTGCGCAGGACCCAGTCGAACGCGTAGAGGGGCAAGACCATCATGAGGAAGACACGCGTCGGATTCGCGAAGCTGATGGCAAACACCAGAGCGAAAAGCCAAACGACCCGTGCCCAGCGTCCGACCGGCTCTACCTCGACGCGTCGATGTCGGCAAATCAGCGCAGCGCCCGCAAAAAAACCGGCCGACCACCAGAAATAGGTGGCCTGAGCAAAGACCATCTGCGCGAAAAACAGCGAAAACCCCGAAGCGACGAGAGTCGTGACGAACAGCGTGACTGGCCCTGGAATGCCCAACATCTGCATCAGCCACGCCCACGAGCCGAGCAGGACGACTGTGGCGAGGACACCGACCAGCCCATGCAGCGCGAAACCATTCGGAAACCAACGTAGCAGCGGTGCGATGATCAGGGCTCCGGACGGAACCATCAGATCGCCGTTGTTGTTGATCCAACCGTGGGGCAGCACGCGTCCCTGTTGCCAGATCGATTCGGCCAGCATGTTGACGACCGCATCGTCGCTGTTGAAATAGGAACGATAGAAATACGACAGGAAGAGCATCACGATGGCGACTACGGTCACCAAAGAACCCCACGCCATCAGACGTGCCAGTCGATATGGCCGCCCACAGGCCGTTTCTACTGGACGAGCCGTCAGCATCGAGCTACACCAGGGGCCGTCCGAAAGACGTCGCGCGAGCTCTCGTTTCTATCTTCCGAGATTCTGCCGCGGCAAGGTGCGTTTCGGCGGCTGAAAAGCCAGGCGGAGGTCCGTCTCACACAAGAGCATCCGCCAGTTCGTTGCGCAAATCCTCGATGTCCTCGACCCCTACAGACAATCTGATCAGAGAATCGCTGATGCCGAGCCGCTTGCGATTCGCCGGAGGTATCGACGCGTGCGTCATGATCGCGGGATGCTCGATCAGACTTTCGACGCCACCGAGCGACTCGGCCAGAGCGAACAAGCGACAGCGCTCGAGCACCTTTCTCGCCTTGCGCAAGCCGCCTTTGACCTCCACCGAGACGATCCCGCCGGAACCGTCCATCTGGCGCTTGGCGAGCGCCCATTGCGGATGCGATTTCAATCCCGGATAGATCACGCGCTCGACCGCCGGGTGCTTCTGCAGCCACGTTGCGAGTTCCATCGCGCTCTCGCAGTGCGCACGCATGCGCAGGTGCAGCGTCTTCAATCCGCGCAGTGCGAGAAAGGAATCGAACGGCCCAGCGATCGCGCCGACCGAGTTGTGCAGGAAGGCCATCTGCTCGGCGAGTTCCGTGTCATCGCCGGCAACGACGACGCCCCCGACCATGTCGGAATGGCCATTGAGATATTTGGTCGCCGAGTGGAGCACGAGGTGCGCGCCGTACTCGAGCGGGCGCTGCAGCATCGGCGAACAGAATGTGTTGTCGACGACGAGCAGCAGCCCGTGCTTCCTGGCGAACGCGCCGACCTTGGCGAGATCGACGAGCTTGAGCATCGGATTGGTCGGCGTCTCCGCCCAGATCATGCGTGTATTCGGCTTCAGCGCAGCTTTCAGCGCAGCGGCGTCATTGAGATCCAGAAAGGTGAAATCGAGACCGGCGCTACGACGGCGCACCCGCTCGAACAGACGATATGTGCCGCCATATAGATCGTCCATCGCGATGACGTGACTGCCTGAGTCCAGCAGATCGAGTACCGTACTCGCTGCCGCAAGCCCCGACGCGAACGCATAGCCCTGGCGCCCTCCTTCGAGGTCGGCCACGCAACGTTCGTACGCCATTCGAGTGGGATTCTGCGTGCGCGAATATTCGTACCCCTTGTGCACGCCAGGGCTCTGCTGCACGTAAGTCGAGGTCGCGTAGATCGGCGTCATGATCGCGCCGGTCGACGGGTCGGGGCTTTGGCCTGCGTGGATGGCCCGAGTGCCGAGACCGTTGGATGTGCTTTTTCCGGATCGCATGAGTAGTACCTATTCCTCGAATCGACGATATCGTTGCGAGCGGCGATCTCCGAACCGAAGCCGATCGCATGCCTTATTTCCGTCAATTGCAGGTGCAGCCCTCAATCAAGGCGCCCTTCTTAGTATCAATCCAAATGACGTGGACGCATACTTTCCTATTCGCAGCTTTAGGTGAGTCTTGCCCTTGTACGGAGGCTCATCGACATACCGATCGGCTTCACTGTCGCCGAGATCGAAATCGAACGGCTCGACAGAATGCCCTCTTTCATTCAAGAGGACACGAAGGTCGTGTAGATCACGTTTGCGGTAGAGAACCGAATCGCCGGTTTCAACGGTTTCGCCGTCGGAATCGCAATTGAGCTCTGTAGTGTGTACGGCGATGCCGCCGGGTCGCAGGCACTTCATGGCATCGATCACGAAATCGAGACCCTGCTGAAGGCTGCCCAGATGCTCGAGTGCGCAGGACGACCATAGAAAATCGAAACCCCGGGTGTCCTCCGGCAGCGCGCGCATGTCGATCTGCCTGAAACGTACGCGCTCGCTGAACTGGGCGTCGGGACAAATGCCACGACCGTTCAACTGCGCCAGACTCGACGCATGCTGATTGGTCGTCACCCAGCCCGCCCTCTCCGCACTGTCGGGATCCAGGTCGGACGCAAGGATGGTGCACCCGAACGTAGCGAACAACGCCGACAACGGCTCTGTTCCGACCGCGAAGCCCAGCCCTCGCGATTCGGGACGCAGCATGCCGCGCTCGTACAATGCTTGGACGATGAAACACCACTCCCACAACTTGCGGTGCAGCATCCCCGGTCTTTCACGCAGTTGCGTAGCCCAATAGCGGAAAGTGGGCGACTCTATCTGCCGTTGCGTGCACGCCATCGATCGCAGCGAGACGACGCCTTCTTGAGGCCTCACTCCACCGTCGAAGTCGATTCGTCTTGCTTGCTTCGCATGGAATTCCGTCGACTCCATGAAACACAAGGAAAGTTCCGACGTACAGAGCGCCTGCGTCTCGACCAGCGCACGAAAATGGCGATACCCATCGGGATCCGGCTCCCTTCCCAGCAGCAGACGATACGCATATCGCACGTCGTCGGCAGTCGCCTTCAAATCAGTCATGGGTCTCGTTCCCAACCTTCATTGCCGGAGTGATCGAGGTCGCGCACCCAACGCTCAGCTGCCAGGACCACGGCCACTCCGCTTTTTGAAAGCCATGGTGTTGGAGCGCTCGCCGGATCGGCTGCCGGTTGCTCCGTCCTCGACGACAAGCACCGGCTCGGCCCCGAGGTCCGCGAATATCTGGAATATCCGCTCCTGCGGAAATGTGTGCATCTCCATCTCGCGCTTGCCCACTTGATTGCGCACATAGTCGGCAAGACGGAACTCGTAGTCGACGCGATAGGTCGGCACCTGGAAATAGGCGATGCCGCCGGGCTTGAGGATTCGCGCGAACGTGGAGAGGATGCGTTCGATGACCGGGGGCGGGTTGTGCTGCAGTACGATCAAACTGTAGATCAAGTCGACTTCAGGCAACGTGGCGAGTTTGTCGAGCGTCTCCAGATGCAGCCATTCGACACCTCGCACACCGTCTTTTTCCGCGAGTTCGCTTGCGATTTTGAGGTGCGCGCCGGAGATGTCGACACCGATCATGCGATCAAAATTCGGCGCCAGATGACGCGTGACGCGGCCGAGACCGCAGCCGTACTCGAGGCAACTGCGCTTGTCGTCGAGGCTGTTGCCACTGCGCGCGAGCGCCTTGCGCAAGCGATCGACCTCCGGCTCGCCGCTGGCGAAGAAGCGCGCGATGTGTTCGGCCGAGGGCTTGCCGCGATACTGCGGAGCGGTGAGCACGGACCAGTACGGATCGGTTTCACCCAGGTGCTGCCAGGAGCGATTGACGTGGTCGAAAAGGCGACGCAACAACTCTGGGTCGCCATCGGTTTCGACGACGCGCGGGGGTTCGTCTCCGTGTAGTGGAGGCCACAACCTCGTCGGCGCCCGCGCGCCGAATTCGGCGCTGCCGACGAAGGTATCGCGCAGCGTCGAGAGCTCCGGCGAATGGCTCAGATGGTGGTTTACCGCCGCTTCACTTTCCGGTTCGCGCCCTAGAAACAGGCGATACGCCCAGGTCACTGCTTCGCGCGTGGTCTTGTCGGATTTCAAGTCGTTCTTTCCTTGTGGCAAGAATACCTAGCCGGCGCGCCGACGCAGGTAGTTGAGCAAATCGATACGCGTGATCAAACCCAGAAATTTTGCGCCATCGACCACGATCGCCACATGTCCTGCATCGAACACGGGCAACAGTTCCTCGATCGACGACTTCACGTCGAGCACCTGCAGCTTGGTCGCCATCGCGGTGGAGACAGGGTCGCGAAACTTCGCCTCGTCGGCGTAGACGTGCAGCAGGAGGTCGGACTCGTCGAGGATGCCGACGATCTCGTCGCCGTCCATGACCGGCAGCTGCGAAACGTCGTACAGCTTCATGCGGTTGTAGGCGGTGACCAGTAGCTCCTTCGGGCCGACGACGACGGTGTCGCGGTGCGCGTACGGACGCAGGATCAGATCGCGCAGGTCGCCTGTCGGCTGGCGGTCGAGGAAGCCGTTGTCGAGCATCCAGTAGTCGTTGTACATCTTCGACAGGTACTTGTTGCCGGTGTCGCAGACGAACACGACGACGCGCTTCGGCGCGGTCTGCTCGCGGCAGTATTTCAGCGCGGCGGCGAGCAGCGTGCCGGTCGACGAACCGCCGAGCACGCCCTCCTTGCCGAGCAGGTCGCGCGCGGTGAGGAAGCTCTCCTTGTCGCTGATCGCGTAGGCCTTCTTGACGCGCGAGAAGTCGCTGATGCTCGGCAGGAAGTCTTCGCCGATGCCTTCGACCATCCAGCTGGCGGACTTGGTCGACAGCGTACCTTCGTTGATGTACTGCGCGAGGATCGAGCCGACCGGATCGGCGAGGATGAATTCGGTCTGCGGCGAGACGCGCGCGAAGTAGCGCGACAGCCCCGTCATCGTGCCGGACGAGCCGCAGCCGAACACGATCGCATCGACCTTGCCGTCGAGCTGCTCGAAGATCTCGGGGCCGGTCGTCTGTTCGTGCGCGGAGGGGTTGTCCGGATTGCCGAACTGGTTGATGAAATACGCGCCCGGCGTTTCGCCGGCGATGCGGGCGGCAAGGTCCTGGTAGTACTCCGGATGCCCCTTCGCGACGTCCGAGCGCGTCAGCACGACCTCGGCGCCCATCGCCTTGAGGTTGAAGATCTTTTCGCGGCTCATCTTGTCGGGCACGACTAGGATCAGCCGATAGCCCTTCTGCTGTGCGACCAGCGCCAGACCGAGGCCGGTGTTGCCGGCCGTGCCTTCGACCAATACGGCGCCGGGCTTGATCTTGCCGGCCTTCTCGGCCCCTTCGATCATCGACAGGCCGATGCGGTCCTTGATCGAACCACCGGGATTTGCGCTTTCCAGCTTCAGATAAAGTTCGCAGACGCCGGTATCGAGGCGCTGGGTCTTGACCATCGGCGTGCGGCCGATCAGCTCGAGAACGCTGTGGTGGATCGTCATGCAGACTCCGCGGAGGCCGTGCGCCGCGGTGAGCGGGCGTTGGGGAATCGTCTCCGGCGGAGACGTGCGCGGAATGATAACCGAGGCGCGATTGCGACGGTCTACAAGTCCGCCGCTGAGGCGGGCTTAGCGAAGACTCTCTGGCGCCGCCGACGCGACAGGCGGCGCCACGGGCGGACTATCGGCGGATCTCTAGTGAGCCGACGCGTGGGTCGAATCCCACATCTGGGTCAGCTTGTCCTTGGTGTGGAGCTTTTCGATCTTCATGCTGCGCAAGGTCGCCTCGTCCATCGGCAGTACGCCAAGCTCGGCGTCGCGAACCTTGCCGTCCAGTTCTTTGTGGCGGTAGTACAGGCTGCGGAACTCCGCATCTTTCTGCATCAGCGCCGCTACTTCTTCCTGGTTCTGCTCGAACATCGACTGACCTCCTCTATCGCAAAGAACGCAGGTGCAAGGACGCGGCGGTGAAGCCGCGCCCTTGCACTGCGGGACGAGTACTACGAGATTGCGCGATTGGCTCGGAGAGAGCCGCCGCAGCCGCGATGAGGTCGGCAGGGCCGGCGAGAGGGAGATCGATCGGTTCGGCGGCGGACGCCACTGCCAGGAAACGTCCGTATGCGCGAGCCGATCCTCGATGGTTCGAGGTTTCGATGTCCTCTGTCGCGGTCGTTGCAGTCATGGGCTGGGTTCTGCCCCAAGTGGGATTCGAGAAACGCCGTGCCACTTGGGAGACTGAAGCTACTCCTTCGCCCGGAACTTGGCAACACGACATCCGCACAATTCGAAAATTCCCGACCCCTTTTGACGATCGTGAAATAGTCGTTTAAAAACAGTAAATTAGACGATCAACGCCGCGGCTCGATGCGGCCGCTTAGCGCTCCGGATCGCCGGCGTTACACCGTTTTACGAGCGTGATGGCAGCGCGAGTGGCGTCCGGAAAAGGCGCCGCACCGGCGCCCGTCCCGTCTCGCCGGAGCAGGCAACGCGCGCCCTGTCAGCCGCCCGAGGCGTCCTGCTTGGGCTTGGCCTTGGGCTTCGGCTTGGCCGCCGGTTTCGGCTTCGGCGCGTTGCCGCTCACCGCCGCCTCGAGCTCCGCTTCCTTCTTCGCCAGCGCGGTGGCCTTGGCCTGCGCTGCCGCCATGCGCTTGGCCTGTTCGGCCTCGTTGCGTGCCGCCTCGGCGGCCTGCGCGGCCTGCTCGCCTTCGGCACGCGCGGCTTCGGCATCGCGGCGAGCGCTCTCGGCCTCTTCGGCGCGGATTTGCGACTGCAGTCGCTGGCGTTCGAGTTCGGCACGCGCCTGGGCGGCATCGCGACGCGCGATCGCCAGCTGCAGGCGGTCGTTCTCGCGCTGCAGATCAGCGCGCTCGCTCTCGAGCGACTCCGCCTGCGCGGCCGCCTGCGCGATATCGATGCGCCGTTCGACCAGGTAGAGCAACTGCTTGCGGTCGCCGCGGCCGGCTTCCTTGAATTCCGCCAGCGCCGCGCGCGCGCGATCCATCTGCGCCGGCGCGCGCTGGCCGAGCGCCGGATCGGCTGCGAGGCGGTCGAAGCGATCCGACAGGCGCTGATACTCGTCGTCGCGAGCGGCCGCGTTGCCGGCAGCGAGGAAGCCCAGCACCAGCACGGCGTGAGGAAGCCAGGAACGCTTCATGGCTGCGCCTCCGTCGACGCGTGCTCGGTCAGGTCGCGATCCATGTTCGCGTTGTCGCGACGCAGCTTGTCGACCGCCTCGCGTGCCTTGCCGGCGCGGGTCTTCGCGATCGCCAGTTCGCTGTCTGCGGCCGACTCGCGCGCCAGCTGGGTCGCCACGTCGTAGTCCTTGTGCGCCTCGGCGGTCTGGGCTTGATCGAAGCGCTGGCCGGCCGAACGGTACTCGGCGGCGGCGTACGTCGACGCGCCGGCGGATCGGGCGGAAGCGAGGCCTCGCGAAGCGGCTGCGAGGTCTTCCACCGGCGGCCGCGTCGGGCTGCAGGCCTGCAACAGCAGCAGCGCGAGCGGAATTGCGACCCGCGCATGGATTTTTCGGGAACGACTTGTCATATGCTTCGCGACCAGAAGTGTGAGTATTCCAAAAAGCCTTGTCGTGCTGGGGAGATAGCACAACGGGGCAGCATTTTCGCCGCGCCTGCGACCACGCAGCGACCGCCCGTTCAACCGAAGCTTAGCGAGAAACACCGATGGACATCGGCTACTTCCTGAAATTGATGACCGAAAAAGGTGCGTCGGACATGTTCCTGACGACCGGAGCACCCGTCAATATCAAGGTCGAAGGCAAACTCTACCCTCTCGGCAACACCGGCATGCCGAGCGGCATGGTCAAGAAGATTGCCTACTCGCTGATGGACGAGGGCCAGGTGCCGCAGTTCGAGAAGAATCTCGAACTCAACATGGCGATCGCGGTCAAGGACGCCGGGCGCTTCCGCATCAACGTGTTCAAGCAGCGCGGCGAAGTCGGCATGGTGATCCGCGCGATCAAGAGCGAGATTCCGACGATCGAGCAGCTGCGGCTGCCTCCGCTGTTCAAGACCATCATCATGGAACCGCGCGGCCTGGTCCTGCTGGTCGGCGCGACGGGTTCGGGCAAGTCCACCACGCTGGCCTCGATGATCGATCATCGCAACGCGAATTCGTCCGGCCACATCCTGACCATCGAAGATCCGATCGAATACCTGTATCGCCACAAGAAATCGGTCGTCAACCAGCGCGAAGTCGGCCTCGACACGCACAGCTACCACGAGGCGCTGAAGAACGCGATGCGCGAAGCGCCCGACGTGATCCTGATCGGCGAGATTCGCGATGCCGACACGATGGAGGCGGCGATCACGTTCTCGGAAACCGGCCACCTGTGCCTGGCGACGCTGCATTCGAACAACGCCGACCAGACGATCGAGCGCATCCTCAACTTCTTCCCCGAAGCTGCGCACAAGAACATCCTGATGAACGTCGCGCTGAACCTGAAGGCGGTCATCAGCCAGCGCCTCGTGATGGGCAAGGACGGCCGCCGCCTGCCGGCGGTCGAGGTGCTGATCAATACCCCGCACATCCGCGATCTGCTGCGCCGCGGCCAGGTCCACGAAGTCAAGGAAGCGATGGACCGCAGCCTGCAGGAAGGCATGCAGACCTTCGACCAGTCGCTGTACGCGCTCTACAAGGAAGGCAAGATCGAGCTCGAGGAGGCGTTGAACCATGCCGACTCGCGCGACGGCCTGGCGCTCAAGATCCGACTGGCGGAAGGCGCGGACGCGCCGATGGCCGAAGCGTTCGACTCGACGAGCTACTGATCGGGAGCCGGCGCGGCCCGCCTCGGGCCGCGCTGTGGAAAAGCCCGCAAAGCAGCCTCATCTGCATCGGCGGCGGGCCGCGTCGCGCCGGTCTCGATACGGGGCCGCACAGGGCGACTGCGGTAAGATGCGACACGCGTGCCGGCGGCTCGCGGCGGCGATGTCCCGTCGAAACGGCCTTTGCCCGGAGAAACCCTGCCGGGCCGCCCGCCTGATCCCGAATCCGGCCCGCCGCGCGGCTGAATCACGCGCACTGCTTCGAAAAATGAGGAGTCTGACCATCAACGCGTTGTCCAGCGGATCCCGTCTCGCAGGTCTTCACCGCACCGCGATCCCTCATGTCGTGGCGACGGCCCAGGCCCTCCAGGCCGGCCGCGTCGGCGAAGCGGATCGCCATTTGCAGCCCGTGCTCGCGTCGAACCCGGAGCATGCCGAAGTGCTGCGCCTGCTCGCAGGGATTCACAGTCTCCGCGGTGACCATGCGGCGGCCGTGCACGCGATCGATCGCGCGGTCGCGCAGCGCCCGCAGGACCCTCTCTACAGCAACACGCTGGGTACGATACTGGCGACCGCGGGCGAGTACGACGCGGCGATCGCCGCATTCCAGCGCGCCTGCGATCTGCAGCCGGACCAGGCCTCGGCCTGGCTCAATCTCGGCATTCTGTTCGTGCGCTGCATGCGCAACGACGAGGCCGAAGTCGCTTTGCGCAGGGCCATTGCGCTCGCGCCGGGAAACATCGGTGCACGCGTGCAGCTGGCCGATCTGCTGCGGACCTCGAACCAGGCGGAGGCGGCCTCGCAGGCGTATCGCGCCGTCCTCGCCGAGCGTCCGTGGACAGGCATGGCGTGGTGGGGATTGGCCGAACTGCGTTCCGGCAAGTTCTCGACCGGCGACGTCGAACAGATGCAGTCGGCCGGCACGAATCCCGATGCGACCGACGACGATCTGATTTCGCTCGGGTTCGCTCTGGCACGCGCGCTGGACGACAACGGCCGCTACGCCGAGGCCTTGGCGGCGCTTGCGCAGGCCAACGAGATTGCGCGCCGGCGTATCGTCTGGGATGCGGCAGGCTTTTCCGCCGAAATCAGCGCCATCGACTCGGCGTTCACGCCGCCGCCGGCGGGTGCCGGCGAGGACCTCGGCGCGGGGGTCGTGTTCGTGGTCAGCCTGCCGAGGTCGGGATCGACGCTGATCGAACAGATCCTCGCCTCGCACCCGCAGGTGGAGGGCGCCGGCGAACTGCCGGATCTTCCCCTCGTCATCGCCGAAGAATGCGGACGCCGCGGCCAGGCATTCGCGCAGTGGGCCGGCTCGATGACCCCGGACGATTGGCGTCGCCTCGGGCTCGGTTACCTGCAGCGCACGGCGCGATTCGCGCAGCGCAGGCCGGTCTTCGTCGACAAGATGCCGAGCAACTGGCAGTACGTCGGCGCGATTCGCGCGATGCTGCCGGCGGCGCATATCCTGGTCGCGCGCCGCGATCCGGTGGAAACGTGTTTCTCGTGCTACCGGCAGTTCTTCAACAACAACGAATACACGCGCACGTTCGCCGGCGTCGCCGCCTACTGGCGCGATTTCGACCGCAGCGCCCGTCAGTCGCTCGCCCTTCACCCCGGGCATGTCCACGAGATCGTCTACGAACGACTCGTGGCCGATCCGGAGGGCGAGATCCGCCGCCTACTCGCCGACTGCGGTTTGCCGTTCGACCCGGCCTGTCTCCAATTCCACCGTACGGAGCGCGAAGTGCGCTCGCCGAGCGCCATGCAGGTGCGCAAGCCGCTGTATGGCGACACCGCGCATTCCGCGCGTTACGGCGCGTTGCTGGATCCGCTCCGCAGGGAGCTGGGATTGCCGGCCGCTCCTCGCCATCCGGAGTCCGGCGCTCCAGGCGCGGGCGGCTGACCTGCGCGCATGAATACGTCGCCCTCTTCGCCCGCCGTGCCGGCTGCGAGCGCGCGCAGCCAACCGGTCGATCGGCTGGCCGGGCTCTCGCCGACGACGGTCGAGATGCTGCGCCAGGCTTGGCTGCATCTGAATGCCGGGCAGTTGCACTTGGCCGATCAAGCGCTTTCAGGCGCAGAACTGATTGCGCCGCGCCACGCGGAAGTGCAGCGCACGCGCGGCGTGCTGCTGGGTCGTGCAGGCCGCTTTGCCGATGCGCGCCAGCGGATCGAAGCCTTGCTGGAGCGCCACCCGGACGATGCGCTTCTACTCGGCGATTTCGCCGATGCTGCGTTCGGCGGCGGCGACGACACGGCCGCTTTCGCTGCTCTGCGAAAGGCCTGCGAGCTGCAGCCCAACGACGCTTCGAGCTGGTTCAATCTCGGTCGCAGCCTGATGGATCGGGCCTGGATCGAAGAAGCGCTGCCGGCGCTCGAGCGCGCGGTCGTCCTGGCGCCCGACCACGTGCATGCGCGCACCCTGTATGCGGACGTGATGGTCCTTCTCGGTCATTTCGAGCAGGCGCGCGCACAGTACCTGGATGTGTTGCGGCGCGCTCCGACGATCGGCGCGGCCTGGTGGGGCTTGGCGAACATCAAGACGGTTCGACTGAGCGACAGCGAGATCCGTCTGCTCGAATCGCAGTTGCACGACCCCGTTGCCCGCGACGGCGACCGGCTGGCGATGGGATGCGTGCTGGCGAAAGCCTACGAAGATCACGGTCGCCACGCTGAAGCGTTCGCGATCCTCTCCGAGACGAACGGCCAGATCAGTCGACGCAGGCCCTGGGATGCCGCGAAGTTCACGGAACTGGTCGACGTCACCGTCGCCGAGTTCGAACGGCCTCATCAGCAGGCCGGCGACGATCGGCTCGGCGAGGAAATCATCTTCATCGTCAGCCTGCCACGCTCCGGCTCGACGCTGACCGAGCAGATCCTCGCCGCACACCCCCTGGTCGAAGGCGCCAGCGAACTCGGCGATATCAGCGCCGTCTTGCGCGAGGAATCCGATCGCCGCGGCATCGACTTCCCGTTCTGGATCGGCCAAGCCAGTGCGGAGGACTGGGCGCGCCTGGGACGCAACTATCTCGCACGCACGGCGCGGTGGCGTCGCAACCGTCCTCGGTCGACCGACAAGATGCCGAACAATTGGTTGTTCGTCGGCGCCATCATGGCCATGCTGCCCGGCGCGCGCATCGTCAACTGCAGGCGCGATCCGGTCGAAACCTGCTGGTCCTGCTACAAGCAGATGTTTTCCGTCAGCAACGAATTCAGCTACGACCTCGATTACCTTGCGCGCTTCTGGCAGGACTACGACTACGCGATGCGCCAATGGCACCTTCAGCGGCCAGGCAGGATTCGCGATCAGGTCTACGAGGAGCTCGTCGCGGACCCCGAATCCGAAGTGCGTGCCCTGCTCGACTACTGCGGCTTGCCGTTCGACGAGACCTGCCTGCGCTTCTACGAAGTCGAACGCAGCGTTCGCACGGCGAGTGCCGCGCAAGTCCGTCAGCCGCTTCGGCGCAATACCGCGCGCAGTGCCGGCTACGGCGCGCTGCTCGATCCGCTGCGCATGTCGCTCGCAAGACCCCGACGCGCCTGAGATTCGTACCGGCACACGCTCGATCCGTCTTTCCTACCGAGACAGCGGCAGATAGCCAGGATGGCGAAGCGCTGACTTGCTGAAGCGCGTCCATGCTCGCTTTCCCGGGTCGCCGGGGAGTGCGTACTCATGTCCTGAGGAGGGCCGGGGCAAGAGACGGCGCACGCGCCGAAGTGCGCGGGTACACATGCCAGGACGGCGTGTGAATTGGCCTGCCTCGTGTCGTCCTGCCTGTGGCTCGTTCGAGCACCGGAACTGCCCAACCGGCGCGCGCGAGGCTGCCCGCGTAGCCCGCTCTCGCGTGCGCGGCTGCGCGCGTAGCGCCGGCAACAAAAACGCCCGGCAAAAAAAAGCCGCGCGGATCGCTCCGCGCGGCTTGCAACGATGCTGCTAAACGACGATCAGAACTTGACGGTCAGGCGACCCCAGTAGAAGCGGCCGATCGGATCGTAGGTGTTGATGTCGATGTTCGCATTGGTGACCGACTGGTAGTACAGCGGCGGCTGCTTGTCGCCGACGTTGTCCACACCGACGTCGATGCGCGTGTTGATCGGCTCGATGTTGTAGCCGAACTGCACGTTGTGGTACGTGA
>Ga0070667_100000079_pt1 | contig 119348 bp, 114 predicted proteins | sample KBSS33metaG_FD_64659 | JGI IMG/M metagenome (GOLD analysis project Ga0070667, IMG submission 64659) | Switchgrass rhizosphere microbial communities from Kellogg Biological Station, Michigan, USA - KBS S3-3 metaG | ecosystem: Host-associated > Plants > Roots > Rhizosphere > Soil ...
GATGTGCGCGGCTATCCGTGGCGACCGAGCATCCACATGCCGCGCTGGGCCTCCCGCCTATGGCTCGCCGTCACCGAGGTTCGCGTCCAGCGGTTGCAGGATTGCAGCGAGGCGGATGCGATGGCGGAGGGAATACAGCGAGACTCCATCCCGGACGGACCAATTCCCGGTGGCAACACATCGTTCGGCTACCCTGGCTACAGCGGCTTCGATACCGCCATATCAGCCTACACCACCCTCTGGAACAGCCTCCACACCGCCGAGGGCGAACGCTGGCAGGATAATCCGTGGGTCGTGGCAATCAGCTTTTCCGTCCACCGCGGGAATATCGACGCCGGGAAAAAGGCCAAGTGACCGACGATCGCCTGCGGGGGCTTATCAATGCCGTCCGCGCCTACAACGAGGAGATCGCGGATGCTGTCGCCGGGCGGCGCGGGGTGTTCGAGCAGGCCAAGGCGATGGGCTACGATCCCAAGACCATGCGCCAGCTGATCCGTCGCATGGGCATGGCGGCGAGCGACCGCGAGGCGGCCGACGAGCTGCTCGCCCAGTACGAGTGCGCCATGGGCATCGCCGGTGCGGTCGAGCCGCATGCCGACGGCGGTCCGGCCGAGCGCAAGCGCGAGCCGTACACGGCGCCGGCCACCGCCACTACCGAGGAGCAGCTGCGGGCGGTGATCAGCCGCGTGCTCGGGCTGCGGGCCGAACGCAGCGAGCGCGGCCAGGAAATCCGGCTCGAGCTGCGCAAGGCCAAGGTCGCCGGATTCGATCCGCGCAAGATCACCGAGGCCTGCACCTGGCTCGAACGGTGCGACACGCACGGCCGCGACCGCATGCTGGCGATCGAGGAGCTGTTCCAGACCTACCGCGACATCGGCGACGGCCCGCGCGCACCGGTCGCGATCGAGGGCGACAGCAAGCTGGTAGCGATGTTCGCCGGCGATCCGCAGCCGGAAGCGAAGGCGGTGACGCTGAAGCAACGGCAGGTGGGCGACGCGATCGCCTTTGCCCAGATCAGCCGGCGCAACAGGGGGATCGTGTGAGCGACAAGATGATACCGGTTCCGGTGGACGATCCGCTGGAGCTGGCCTGGTTCGAGTGCAACGACTTCGGCAACGGGCGGCGGCTCGAAGTCCTGGCCAAGGGCCTGCTGAAATGGGTCGACGATCGCTGCTGGCTGGCCTTCGACGGCAAGCGCTGGTCCGAGCGCGAGGGCGGCTTTCGCGCGCGGGCGATCGCGCACCAGGTGGCGCAGCATATCCACGACGAGGCCTATGCGCTGGCCGAGCTGATCGGCGACCCGAAGAACCCGGACGGGCAGAAGCTGCTCGATCGCTATGGCGACTGGTGCACGCCGGCGCGGGCGATGGACCGGCTGACCAGCTTGCATCGCTGGGCGATGAAATCGGGCAACGCGGCGCAGACCGCGGCGATGCTGACCCAGGCCAAGGACATGCCGGCGATGCGCGCCTGGTCCGAGGACTTCGATGTCGATCCGCTGACCTACAACGTCCAGAACGGCACGCTGCGTTTCGTGCAGCGGCAGGACGGGCGATGGGAGTGCCTGTTCCAGGACCATCATGAGCCGGGCGACATGCTGATGCAGATCGCGCACTTCGTCTACGATCCGGAAGCGACGTGCCCGCAATGGCTGTCGCGCCTGGAACTGGTGCAGCCCGAGCCCGAGCAGCGGGCGATCTTCGCGCGCATGTATGGCCAGACTTTGACCGGGCTGACCGACTGCGAGGAGTTCTACGTCCACAAGGGCGCGGGCGGCGACGGCAAGACCAAGACGCACGAGGTGATCGCGCACGGGCATGGCGACTACTACCGCCACGCCAAGGTGGCGACGTTCCTGAAGGCGGCGTTCCAGAAGGCCGGCAGCGAGCATCGATCGGACCTGGTGCGCCTGGCCGGCGACATCCGCATGGTGATCTGCGACGAGCCGCCGCTGCATGCCACCTGGGACGGCGAGACGATCAAGCAGGTGACCGGCGGCGGCAACGTGACTGCGCGCGGTTCCGGCGAGCGGACCGAGATCACCTTCAAGCCGCGCTGGAAGCTGTTCGTCGAGGTAAACCCGACGCCCAACATGCCGAGCGACGACAAGGGCTTTCGCCGCCGCTTCCGGCTGACGCGATGGCCGGTCGACCTGTCCAAGACCAAGGACGGGTTCGAGCCGCCGGCGCAGCTGTTCAAGCGCCTGTCGGCCGAGCTCAGCGGCATCCTCAACTGGATGATCGCCGGCTGCCTGGAATGGCTGCCCGACCGGCGGGTGCCGGTGCCGGCGATCGAGGCGGACCAGCTGGCCGACTTCTGGGCTTCGTCGAGCCCGCTGGGAGAATGGCTGGCCGAGCGGTGCGACACGACCGACCGCGAGGCGCGAACCGGATCGAAGATCCTGCTGGACGACTTCCGCGCCTGGATGGAGCGCAACGACATCGAGGAGGAGCAGCGCAAGAAGTGGACGGCGACCAAGTTCGGCCGCGACCTGTCGCAGCGCACCTTCATCGGCAAGAAGGACGGCCGGGGCAACAAGGTGCGCGTCGGCATCAGGCTGCAAGCACAGAACCCGTTTGCGGCGCAGGATATGGGCTCCAGGCCCGAGAGGGCATCCGAGGCGGCGGCGGAGCCGCCCGCCGCGAATTTGCGCGATCAGGACTGGGCGGGGCCGGCGTTCGGCGACGACGATCCGTTCGGTGACGACTGAGATGGCGAGGCAGGGCACGGTACGGACGGACGGTTACGGACAGTTGTGCCCAACCGTCCGTAATTCAGGGGGCGCGGGGGTCGTTCGGGTAGCGGCGGGCACTGCGGGCAAGGCCGGCGAGCGGGCTACGGACGGTCGCGACGGTGGGTTCGACGGTGGGTGCAGGGGCCTACCGTCCGTAGGCGAAGCGCCCGGATAGAGCGGGCTTCGCGGGCTGACGGAGGGTTACGGACGGTTGCCCTCCGTCGCATGGCCTACATGCGCGCGTACGCGCATACAGCATCGACCTACGCACTCTCTTACCGTCCGTTCCTTTGTTCTGGAGAAGTTGGATGGTTGTCAGTCTAAAGAATGTGAGGGTGGGACTACTGGGTCACGTGCAGGCCGTGCGGCATGCCGAGCCTGTGGAGTTGCCCGAGTGGTGGACCTTTGACCTGGTGCGGGATGCGTTGGTGGAGGTGGCGGACCTGTGGTGGCGCTCACCGGGCGGCCGCGGTGCCCAGTATGCCAGCGACGGGCCATGGCGGCAGATGTTGCGCGAGGACCGTGCGGGCGATTGGGACGCTCGGGGGGTAGACGGCAGGTCAAGCGACGTGCCGATCACGCCGCTGCCGCTTAGCAAGCGTGAGGTAGAGTTGCGAGATCGCGTCAGCGAGTGGTTGCAGTTGGTCGACGATCCGGCTGATCGGCGATTGATCGTCGCTGCCGTGTCGCACCTCGCCAGGGGCAAAGCGAGGGTGCCGTGGCGGCGGATCAAGCACCAGATGGGCGTGCCGTTCGGGGAAGACGGGCTACGCCGTCGATACGAGCGCGCTCTAGGTGCAATCGCCAAATCGCTCAACGGCGCGGAAAAGCGCAGGTAGAGAGGGTCAAGGGGTAGAATGTTCCTCGCCGCGAATATTTCGTGTCCGTCTATCGGCGTGAATGGCCTATCAGAGCGATATGGTCGGGGCGGGCTCATGCGACCCAACGACGAAATCGATGTCTTCGAACCGATTGCGCTGGACCTGCTCGGCATGCGTTTCGCAGCCCGCCGCCGACAGCGCCCGCGGGTCCTTCCCGGGGTCTTCCCGAGTACGGGAGCCGAAGGCGCGGCAAGTGTGAGAGTACCGGATTTTTCCGGAAGTTCCTGTTTTTGTTTGGGTTTCGGTCGGTGAGTGACCGGGTTGTCCTAGGAAAGCTGCACGAGCTGGCCGAGCTTCCGGGCATGCCCTCGGAGCCCGTGCTGCGGCGGCTTATCAGGGACAACATGGATTTTCCCGTCGTGTCGACCGGCACAAACGGGCGAGCGTACGAAATCGACATCGCCGCCGCCGTCCTCTGGGTTCGTAACCACGAAGAGGCCAAGCGGCAGGCCGAGCGTGATCGCGGCGAAGAGTTGCGGCAGCTCTCAATGGACCTGCTGGGTCCTGACGCTGCCAGCAACGTCGCCCAGGCTGGCCTATCGCCGGCCGAGCGCAAGGCGCTGCTCGAGGAAGAGCTGATCGCCACGAAGCTGGCCGAACGGCGCGGCGAGCTGGTGCGAAAGGAGTCGGTGGAGGCTGCGTTCACAGCGGTGTTCGATCTGTTGGGCCAGCAGCGCCGCGGGCTTGCCGCGCGCCTAGCGAAGCGCAGCGATCTGTCGCGCAAGCAGCAGACGCTGATCGAGGAGTTGCTGGACCGGGATCTCGACGAGCTCGCGGCCAAGTTCGAGGAAATGGGACGCGGTGGTGGAATGCCAGACGGTGATCCCGCCCTTTGAAACGGGGCTGCAGGTCGTCGGCCGTATGGCCTACCGGGTTCGACCCAAGGAAAAGCTGAGCGTCTCGCAATGGGCCGGCCGGCACATCCGGCACTACGATCCCAGTGCGTTGCCGTTCCTGGCCGAGATCATGGACGCGTGTTCGGATCCCGAAACCTGTGAGGTGGGCGACATGGGCCCGGCGCAGGGTGGCAAGTCGATGGTTGGAGAAGCCTTCATCGGGTGGTCCATTCACCAGGACCCTGCGCCGTTTCTCATGGGGCAGCCTGACAAGGCGGCCGCCGAAGCGTTCATCAAGTTGCGCGTCAACACGCTGCTGGCAACCATCCCGGCGCTGCGAGCCGAGCTGGCGCCCAGCGCCAGTGCGGACAACATGCACCTGAAGTTGTTCCGGGGCATGTATCTGGGCGCGGCCTGGCCGGTGAAGAGTCAGTTTCGCCAGCGGCCGTACTGCCGGGGTTGGCTCGACGACTTCGACGCCTTTCCCGACGATATCGAGGGGGAAGGCGACGCGGTCGGTTTGCTTGAGGGGCGCATGACGACCTTCAAGGGGCGAGACACCAAGCTGGTATCATCGTCACCGGCAAAGGAAGGCGGCGGCATCGAAGCCTTCATCGAGGGCGGGACGGATGAAAGGCTGCGGCCGGTCTGTCCGGGTTGCGGAACGCGAGTCGAGTTCGACTTGATCCGCGATCTGAAGTTTGACGACGAGGGCGATGCCGAGATGGCCGCGCAGACCGCGCATGTCGTCTGCCCGGCTCATGGCTGCGTACTCGAACCAGAAACGCGGCACGTGCTGCTGGAGAGCCTGGATTTGCTCCCGAACCGGGGCTTCGTGGCGAAGCGACCGGAAGCTGGCAGGTATCGGCGGACGTTCAGGCGCGACGGCCTGTTGTCGTTCACGCCCTGGGCGGACCTTGCCCGCCAATGGCGTGCGGCGCAGATCGCCTGGGCCGATCGTCAGGATGAAGGACCGCTTCGTGTGTTCTACAACACGAAAGCGGGGAAGAACTACCGCTCGATCCTTTCAGGTGAAAAGCCGGTCGAGCCCGATACGCTTCGAGACCGTCGTCGGCCGGGGTGGTTGCTGGGAACGGTGCCACGTGGACCGAAGGTGCTCAATCTTGTGGTCGACGTGCAGCGTGACCGCTTCGAGTGTGCGGTGATCGGTACGGCGGCAGGGCGCGAGACCTGGCTGGTCGATCGTTTTGCGATCCATGTGCTGGATGACGGGCTGACCGGTGTCATGCCGTTCGTGCACAAGGAGCACTGGAAAGTGCTGCTCGGCCTGTTCGACCGTCTGTATCCGCTCGTCGAAAACGGGGTGACGGTGGGCCACGCGCCGGTGTTGTCGGTAACGGTGGACACCGGCGGCTCGGACAAGGCGGGCGACCAGGCGACGGAAGGCGCGAAGTACTTCTGGCAGGCCGCACGGGCTCTCGGTGTGCCCGCGACGCGGATCACGCTCGTGAAGGGTGGATCGAACGTCAAGGCGGCGTTGATGGCTCCCGGCCAGTTCGCCGACCAGAAAACACGGGGGGGCGGGAAGCGCAGCTCCGCGCGGCTGTGGATACCCAACCCGCACAAGATCAAGAACGTGATCGACGCCCGGTTGCGTCGAGAAAGGCCGGGGCCGGGCTATGTGCACCTGCCCGAGAACCTGAGCGACGAGTACATCGACGAGCTGGCCGCCGAGGAAATGGTGGATGGCAAGTGGAGCAAGCGCCGGGCCCGCAACGAGACGTGGGATCTGCTGGTTTATGCCGAGGCCGCGATCCTCAAGCCGCCCTTCGCGCAGAGCCGCTCGGACATGCGATGGATCCCGCGCGGTTTCAGCGTTCAGTGGCCCGCCCGGTCGGAGTTGGTGCAGGCGATTTCAGGTCAGCCTGGATTGCCAGGGGTCGTGGCGGCCGTGGATGCGCCTACGGTTGAAACGGCGCCTGCGTCCCTACCGACTGCAAAGCCGCCCCATGTGCGCCAGAAGGCGGCAAGGAAACAGTGGATCAAGACGCCCGGCCCATGGCTTGGGCGACGGTAGACAGGAGAAGTCTGATGGAAATGTATGTCTGCAGCGCATCCGACGCGCGCACTGCGAACAACGCTGTTCGTCACACCTACCGCGTGCTTTCCGATGTCGAAAAGGCACAGATGGTGGCGATCAAGGACAAGGGCGCCGAGTTCTTGCAGCTCATCGAAAACCTGCGCTCGCCGCCCGAACCGGCAGGCAAGGTCAATGGAATCGAAGTGGCACTCGGCACGTTTGATCGCGAGCTGAGCATCGCGACCGAGAAAGTCGAAGAGGCGGTCATGTGGGCCGTCAAGCATATCACTTCGTAACTCAACCGGAGAACCCAAGTGGCATTTTCCCGCACGGATCTCGACGCTTTGGACGTCCAGATCCAGAAAGGCATCAAGAAGGTCACGTTTGCCGACGGGCGAAGTCGCGAGTTCCAATCCGTCAGCGAAATGATGGAGCTGCGCCGCGAGATGAAGTCCGAAATCACGGCCGCCGAAACGCAGGTGAACCCACGTACGCGGACCAGCCTGGGCCGCATGCGGCGCCGGGGCTGCTGATTCGTGAACCTGCTCGACCAGATGATTGCCTATGTCGCGCCAGAAAGCGCGGCCCGGCGTGCCGCCGCTCGCATCGCGATCGGACGGGCGGCGGCGGTCGAGCGGCGTATCAAGCGATCGGCGGACAGCTTTCGCTACGACGATCGGGATGCCAGGGTCGGGATGAAGTCGAAGCGCGGTCCGATGACGCGCGCTGAGCGCGAGTCCCTCTGGCGCTTGTTCCGCCTCAATCCGTTCGCCCGCAAGGCGATGAACGCCATGCTGAACGCCCTCATCGGTTACGGCATCACGGGCTCGCCGGTCCGGGCCAAGGCGGTCGCCAAGGACTGGGCGGAATGGATCAAGGTCTGCGACTGGGACGGTGTCCTGGACTTCTACGGCATTCAGGAGCTGGTGGCGCGGTGCTGGATGCTTGACGGCGAAGTGTTCATCGTCTTTCGCATTGCCAGCGGCGTTACTGGCAATCCGCTACGGTTGCAGGTGCTCGCCGCCGACCAGCTCGCCACGGGCGTGGCGGCCACGCATATCCGGCAGGGTATCGAGTTCGCGTCGGGTCGTCCGGCCGCCTATCATTTCAAGAAGGCCCGCGAGGGCGTCGACGTCCTTGGCGTGGAGCGGATCGCGGCCGAGAACGTGGTGCACCTGTTTACGCGCGAGGAACCTGGCCAGTGGCGCGGCCGCAGCCATTTCGAGAGCGTCACCGATGCCTTGCAGGGCGTGGACGACTATCTCGAGGCCGAAGGGGTGCGCAAGCGCATCGAAAGTTGCTTCGTCGCCTTCGTGTCGCAAAGCGCGGACGCTGCAGCGGATTCGACGCCGCTAGGCCGGATCGACGACGAAGGTGAGGGTGACGGCCTGGGGCCGGAAGGTGAGCGCGAAGAAACGTTCTACCCGGGCATGATCAATTATGGGCTGCCGGGAGAACAGGTCACTTTCGGTGAGCCGAAAGCCGCCGGCGGCTTCGGCGATTTCCTGCGATGGGGTTCGGTTCGCGCATCGGCCGGCGCAGGCGTTACCTACGAGGGCATGACGGGCGACCTGTCCAACGTGAACTTCGCCAGCTTTCGCGCCGGCGAGAACGAATTCAAGCGGCTAATCGGCCGCCTGCAGTGGCTGCACCTGATCCCTCGCGTGTTGGACCGCGTCTATGACGCCTTCTGCCGGGTGGGGATGGAAACAGGCCGCTTCGCCAAGAAGCCGGTGATGAAGTGGGCGACGCCGCCGTTCGCGTCGATCGATCCCAAGGGCGATGCCGAGGCTGCCATTCTGGAGATGGAAGCAGGTCTGGAAACGCATCGCTCCAAGATCAACGAGCGCGGCTACGACTACGACGAGCAGATCGACGATCTCGCGCGCGATTTCGACGCGCGGCGCGTGAAGGGTCTGGCATTGAAGGGCGATCCGTCGCCGGCGCCCGCGAGTGCAAAGAAGGAACCGAGTGATGGACAAGCCGCCGCCTGACCTGCGGGTCACTTCGCCGATGATGATGAGGGCTGCCACGGTGCAGCCCTCTTCGTTTCAGGAGGACGACAACTCGATCGAAGTCGTGTTCTCCACCGGAGCCGCGGTGACCCGGTACGACTGGTGGGACGACGAATACTACGACGAGACCCTCTCTCTCGACGAAGGTGCGGTCAGGCTCGAACGGCTGAATGCCGGGGCCACGTTCCTGGCGGACCATCGGGCCTCGCTGAACTCGGTGATCGGGTCGGTGTCACCCGGCACCGCCCGGATCGAGGGCGGCTTGGCGCTGGCGCGCATCCGCCTTGCCACCACCGAGGACGTTGCCGCTCTCGTGGCCAAGATTCGAGACGGTCACGTTCGTACGGTGAGCGTCGGCTACGTGGTGCACGAGTACACGATGCGTGACGCCGGCGAGGGCAAGCGCAAGGAAATGCGGGCTACCGACTGGGAGCCTTACGAGATTTCGGCCGTGGCCATTCCCGCCGACGCGGGAGCGGTGATGCGTGCACGATCTGCCGAGCAGGGCGGCTTTCCCTGCATCGTTCGCGGCGCGGCCGCACAAGCCAAGGAAACGAGAATGGATCCGACGACCACTTCGGCGCCGGCGCCCGCGCCGACTGCCACTCCTGCCCCCACGCCCGCGCCGACCGAGCGCCAGGCCGAACACGTGTCCGTCGCTACCATCATGGAGCGCGGCAAGGTGCTCGGCAACGATGCGGTCGTCACCCTGATCGGCCGGCACACCACCGACCCGATGACGGCGCTCGACCTGGAGCGCGCGATCAACGACGTCTACGCGTCTCGCAACCCGGTGCCGGAGATTGACAACTCGCGGGTGGAGGTCACTCACGACCAGCGCGACAAATGGATCGAGGGTGCGACGCACTGGCTCATCGTCAAGGCCGGGCTGCGCGGTCAGGCGGAGCGCGCGGCGAGGCAGCGCGGCGAAAACCTGAAAATCGACCCGGGTGAGTTCCGCGGCGTGTCGATGCTCGAGCTCGCCCGCGAAAGCGTGCATGCGCTTGGCCTCAAGCCCCGCTCGCGCGATCCGAAGGAGCTTGTCGGCCTGGCGCTCACCGGGCGGTCCGCGATCACCCAGGGCACCAGCGATTTCGTCGTGCTGCTCGAGAACGTCATGCACAAGACGGTGCAGGACGCCTATCGCACCACCGCTGACACATGGAGTCGCTGGTGTGGAGTGGGATCGGTGAGCGACTTCCGGGATCACAACCGGTACCTGCGCGGCAGCTTCGGCGCGCTCGATCTGGTCAACGAGCTGGGCGAGTTCAAGAACAAGCCGATCCCGGACGGCGCTCGCGAGAAGATCCGCGCGCTGACCAAGGGCAACATCATCAGCCTGAGCCGGCAGGCGATCATCAATGACGACATGGGTGTGTTCAGCGGCCTGGCGACGGACCTCGGCCGTGCAGCCAAGCTGTCGATCGAGATCGATGCCTATGCGCTGCTCGCCAGCAACCCGGCGATGGCGGACGGCAATCCGCTGTTCGATGCCAGCCATGGCAACCTCGAGACGTCCGGCGTTGTGCCGAGCGTCGCGGCGATCGACGCTATGCGCGTGGCCATGGCAAAGCAGAAGGACGTGAGTGGAAACGAGTACCTCGACATCGCGCCGTCCATCTGGCTCGGCCCGATCGGGCTGGGGAGCGCCGTGCGGGTGATCAACGACAGCCAGTACGACCACGACAGCACCAAGTTGCAGAAGCCGAACCCGGTCGCCAAGATCTTCACCGACGTCGTCGATACCGCGCGGCTTTCGGGCACGGCCTGGTATACGCTCTCCGATCCGAACATGGCGCCTGCGATCGAAGTCGTGTTCCTCAACGGCGAGCAGGACCCGTTCGTGGACAGCCAGGAAGGCTGGCGCATCGACGGGGTTGAGTGGAAGGTGCGCCACGACTACGGCGTGGGCGCCGTCAACTGGCGCGCCATTCGGAAGAACCCGGGCGCCTGATCTCCCGGCTGCTTGCCGGGCTCGTGCGATCGTTCACCCCACCATTGATCCGAGAGGGCGGCTCCGGCCGCCCTCTCGCGTTTCGAAGTCCAGACCATGAAGCAGATCAAGCTCCTCGACGTTGCCTATGTCGACGGCATCCCCCGCAACCCGAGCGAGGGCGTCCTCACCGTCACCAACGAAGAGGCCGAGCGCCTGGTGAAGCAGGAGCTCGCCGAGGACGTCACGGCCGACTTCAAGGGCAAGCCCGCCGGCGGCGCGGCTTCGACCTGACACCCATCCCATCGAAGGCCCGGCGTCCATCGACGATCGCGCCTGTTCATCCGTGAAGGAGATTTCCGATGAAGAACTTCGTTCAGCCGGGCGTGACGCTCACGCTTGTCGCGCCCTATGATGTCAACCCCGGCGATGGCCTGCTGGTCGGTTCGCTCTTCGGCTATGCCAAGGGCAAGGCCGCGTCCGGCTCGCCGATCGAGACGCTTACCGAAGGCGTGGTTGACGGCGGCAAGGCGGCCGGCGCCGTGACCCAGGGCGCGAAGCTGTACTGGGACAATACGGCCAAGGTGCTCACCACCACGGCGTCCGGCAACACGCAGGTCGGCGTCGCCACACAGGCTGCCGCCTCGGGAGACGCGACTGCGCGAATCAAGCTCGGCATCGTTGCCTGATAGCACTCGGGCCGCGTGAACCTGTCGCGCGGCCCGATGAGCTACTTCGCACGCGTAGGCATTTGAGCCATGAGCCCCGACGACAAGGCCGCGCTGGTGGCAATCCACGACGCTTTCGCCAGCGAGGTTCTCTACGGCGGCGTCGGCAAGGTGATAGCTGTCGAAACCGACGACGGGATGGCCGATGGGATGGGCGGTCCTGCTGTCCGGAGCCGTTCGTTCGAGATCCTGCAGGACAGGCTGCCGCGCGAACCGGCGAAGAACGATCGAATTGACGCCGGCGGCGCGACGTGGCGGGTGATTGAGGTCCAGCGTCGCGACGATCTCGCGGCGTGGGTGCTGTTCGTGGAGCAACGGCCGTGACGTCGGTGCGCGAGCAGATCTTCGCCCGCATCGAGTGGCAGCTCAATGCGGTCTACGCCGCACAGGAAATCGAGCGGATGCCATCGAGCGAGCCGGCGGCGTTCCCCGCGCTGCACATCTTCGACGGTGGCGACGAACCTGCCGATGGCGAGGCGGGTACCGATCGCTGGGCGATGTCCGTCGAGATCGAGGGCACCGTCGAGGGCGGAACCGGGTCAGAAGCGCACGCCGCCATGAACGCGCTCGATGCCAAGGTGATCGAGACGCTGTTCGCCGAACCGCTGCTCGACGGTCTGGTTACCGAAATCGAAGCGAGCAGCTTCAAGCCCCAGGTCGTCGAGCGCGCGTCCAGGCGCCGGCTCGGCTTCGTGCGAGGGCTGACCATTTTCTACGCGACGCGGCGGGGATCGCCGCAAGTGATCGACTGAGGAGACGACAATGCCCGGTGACAATCTCCCGACCATTCGGCCGCGCAACGTCGCGATCCTGGTCAAGCAGGAAGCCACGAGCGGCAGCGACGCCGCGCCGGTGGCGGCCGATGCGATCCCGTTCGAGGCGGACGGCTACAGCTACAACAGCCCCTATGCGTCCGAGCAGAGCAACGAGGCGAACGGCTCGCTGGTCGCCGGCGCGCCGCTGGTCGTCGGTCGCCCCGCCGAGATTTCTATCCGCGTGCGGGTCAAAGGCGTGGGCCCGGGTACGGCATATACTTCGCTGGTGAAGCCGCCGCACCATGTGCTGTTCCAGGCCTGCGGCAAGCGCGGCGTGTTCACGTCCGCCGTATCGGCCGCCGCGTTGGCGGCAGGCACGACCACGTCGGCGACGCTCGGCACCGGCTTCTCGACGACGGCGCGCAAGTACATCGGCATGCCGGTGCTGCTCGCCGGCGGTCCGGGTGGCGGTCGCATTGCGCACGTGATCGACTACACGGCCGGTAAGGTGGCGACGCTGGCGGACCTGTTCGCTTCGGCCCTCGACAACACCGTAACCGCCGCCCTGCTGGCGAACTGGACGTACGGCGGCACCACGCCGAAGGACGCCGCCGCGCGCGCAACGGACCATCCGAGCGCGACGATCTACATCTATGAGGACGGCACCCTCCACAAGTTCGTCGGATGCCGCGGCCAGATCAGCGACTGCGGCGGCCAGACGGCCAAGCCCGGCTTCGCCACGTTCCGCCTCATGGGGATCTATGCCGGCTTCGAGGACGCGGCGGTGCCATCGGTCACCGTGCCGCAACACAGCGCCCCGGTGCTCGCCATGGGAACCGGCGGTGTGAACCCGGCGCTGGTGGTGAACCGCAAGGAGCTGAAGGTCTCGACCTGGCAGTTCAACGACGCGGCCAGCCTGGAATCGCCGGACGATCCGAATACGCCTTACGGCTTCGGCTCGGCGGAGATCGCCGGGCGCGAGCCGGCGCTGGTGATTGATCCGCTCAAGACGTTCAAGGCGAACATCGATCGCATCGCCGAGCTCGAAGCGGCGTCGATCTATCCCGGCGTGCTGCGTCTGGGCGGCGTGGCGGGCAACCGCTGGTCGCTGACGCACCCGCAGCTGACCCCCGCGAACCTCGACTACGGCAACCGCGGCATCTTCCGGAAGGAGGATCTGACGCTGCGCGCGCTGACCAGTGGCGCCGATGCGGACGGCCGCGACAGCGAAGCCGTGTTCTGCTTCTACTGAGGAGGTCGAGTTGGAAAAGATCAGCTTCACGCCCGAGTGGCTCAAGCCGAAGGCCGGCGAGGCTGCCGACTCGGTGCCGGTGTTCCAGATCGCCCTCGCCACCGTGATCGAGCGTGATCAGTTCGATGCCGAACTCGAAGGCACCTACCGCGCCGGCGAGATCGCTCGCTTCCAGCTGCGCGATGTCGCGATCGAGGGGATCGAGGCTTTGCTGGGGGAGGACGGCGGCGAGCTGGTGGCGTTGTTGCAGTCGCAGTACGCTGGCGAGGATATGTCGCCGATCGAGGAGGCCAAGCTCAAGACGGCCACCGACATCCTGGCCGAAAGCTGGCCCGACTACGCGGCCGCCCGAGAGCAGGAGGCGCGGCGCAACCGCATCCTGCCGACGCTGGCGTTTGTGCGCTGGTGTCACGGATGGGACAACCTTTCCGACGTCCATGGCGAGCCGCTCGCCTACGAGCGGGTCAAGAACACCATCCCGGACGCGGTGCTGCGGCGCGTGCCGCCGATCATGATCCGGTCGGTGGGCGTCGAGGCCTATCGCCAGCAGTACGGACAGGGCCAGGCGGGAAACTGAGAGCCGCCCTCGAGCTGGTGCTGGCGCCGCACGAGTTCGAGCTGCCGCGCCACGCGGAGGGCGGGTGGATCATCGGCGGCTACGCCTTCGCGGAGAACCCGCGCTACACGGTGCCGCAGCGCCTGGTGCGGCTGTGCCGGCACTGGGCCAACATGCGGACGATGGCGCAAGGCCCGGGTTCCGGGCTGATGCCGCCGTCGGCCGCCGCCTTGCTGCCGGTCAGCGGGGGATACATGGAACAGCCGGGGTTCGTGCTCGACGCATTCCAGATGTTCGACCATTGGCTGAGCGAGCGGAGGCGGCAGGATGGTTAGGGGGCCTCGCGTGTTGCTCAGCGTCGATCAGGCGCAAATCGACGCGCTTACAAAGGAGGTCATTTCCGCGGTCCTGCGCGCGGGCACTCGGTCGATCCGCGAGACCACGCGCAAGCTCGAGCAGGACTTTGAGCGGCTCACCAAGATCGGCGTGCCGGGCGGCAAGGCCTGGCGGGCATGGACATCGCAGGTCTACCCCCGCCGAGACGTGGGCGCTTACGATCCGGTGGGCGAGGTCTACGGGAAGGGCGGCAGCCGAACGCAGGGCATGCTCTCGTTCTGGACGGCACCAGGCACCGTTCGACCGCTGCGCGGCGATTATCTCGCGGTGCCGCTGAAGGCTGCCCTGGCGACCTACAACGGCAAGAGCATCACGCCGCGCGCCTGGGAAGGCATCTACAGGACGAAACTGCGGCCCTTCAAGGCGAAGGACGGCAAGCTGCTGTTGGTCGCCGATGGCGCGATCGACGCGCTCGGTCATTTCCTGACCGCACAGAAGGGGGCGGCCAAGCGCCGAGGCGGGCAGCGCGTGAGCAAGACGACGACGGTGCCGGTGTTCGCCCTCATACCCGACCTGCCGCACCGGAACACCGTGTCGCTTGGACCATCGAAGCTCCGAGCGCAGCAATACCTAGCCGAGACGCTAGCGCGGCGGATTGGTAGGATTTGACAGCGGTCTAGCCCGCCAAGTACTTTCGTCTGAGAGCTTGGGAAGGGGATTCTATGCGTGGATTGCTGGTTACTTGCGCGCTGCTGTTCAGCACAGGCGCTCACGCCGCGTGGGAGTATGAGCTCGTCGAAGATCCGATGTCGGACGCCAAACGGGGTATATCGTCATTAAGCGATCAGACCGGCAAGGCCATGATTGTCATTAAATGCGATAGAAATGGTACCAATTCGCTGTACATGTCAATGATATCTTCTGAATATCTCGGCGGCGCAGTGAGCAGAGACCGATATCGCACAATCGACTATCGCTTTGATGATGGTCCCGTCCAATCGTTGAATGCAGTGTATGACGGCCGGGTGGCAAGTGTACTTAGCTTCGCACCCAAAACAAGGGAATCTGACTTTCTGAAAGCTTTTGAGCGGTCGGGAAAAGTTGCGATCCGCGTGACCAGCTATGACTACAAATCATACACCTATGTTTTCAACTTGGCTGGTTCGCTTGGAGCTGTTGAGAAATCGGCGCGCGCTTGCGGCGATACCAATTGGTATCAAGCGCCAGTTGGTCAGGGTGATTAGCTAGTATTGAACTTCAGAGACTTCGACGGATTGCTTTAGACCCTCCGGTCAAACGGCTAGTGGCTGGGCGTCTATATGCTGCGCCCGAGCAACTGAAGTAAAGCATCCCTAATAATGTGACCGCCTCCGGCAGAAATGCCGGGGGCCTTTTGGCGTGGAGTGTGGCTGTGGCGGATCGTGACATCATTGCGCGTCTTCGCCTTGCGGGTGAGGAGTTCTCGCGCGAACTTAAGACACAGTTCGACAAGGTGCCGCAGGAGGCCCAGCGCGCCGGGAATGAGGCGGGCACGCGCTTCGCTTCGGGCTTCAGCCTGAAGGCTGCGGGTCTCGCCGCTGCAGGCGCGAGTGCGTTTGCCCTGGTGAGCGAAGCGGTGGGGAAGTCGCTGGACTTGGCCAAGGACCTCGACGTGATGTCCAAGCAGGCCGGCGTGAGCGCCGAGAAGCTGCAGGAGCTGCGGTTCGCCGCGTCGCAGCTCGGGGTGGAGGCGGGCCGGGTGGACGATGCGCTCACCGGTCTGACGCAGAAGATCGGTGAAGCCGCTTCCGGCAATCGTGAAGCCCAGCGCGCCTTCGTCGACCTGGGCGTCAGTTTCGAGAAGGTGGACGGGCAGGGACGTTCGACGTCCGCCGTGTTCACGGACGTTATCCAGCGGCTGTCCGAGATCCAGAATCCTGCGGAACGGGCGCGGCTCGGCTCGCAGCTGCTTGGCGAGGAGTTCGCCCGCCTTGAGCCGCTCGCACGTGGAGGCGCGGCCGGGCTCAACCAAGCTGCCCTTGAGCTGCGCGAACTGCACGCGGTCCTGACCGAGGACGAAATCCGCAACCTGCAGGTCACCAACGCCAAGCTGGACGCGATGAAGACCGTGCTGTCGGTCAAGATCGCTGACGTCGTCTCCGACAACTCCGATGCGATCCTGCGCCTGGCAGGCTCGCTAGCATCCCTCGCGAGCTGGGCGATCAAGGCGGCTGACGGCTACCTCCGCTTCAACAGTGCGGTGAACCAGCGTTCGAGCGAGATCTACAAGATCAACGCCAATCCCAATCTCAATGCCGATCAGAAGGCCGCGGCGCGCAAGCAGCTGGACCAGCGGCTCGGCTTCAAGGACGAGGAGGTCAACCCTGGCTGGGGCTGGCTCACCGTCCACAAGTCCAAGTACACGCCGCCCTCGAAGGGCGTCGACTTCTTCGGCATTGGCAAGGTGCTCGACGCCGCGCAGCAGGCACGCGACTACGCGGCGAACTCCGGCATAGCGCCGCTCGTCGATCCAAAGCCAGTGCGCGCCAAGAAAGTCCGTGGCGGCGCCCGCGCGAAAGCAAGCGGAGACACCGAGGCCGAGCGCGACGCGAAGCGCGCCTGGGAAGATGAGAAGCGGTTACGCGAAGCGATCGAGGACACGATCCGGTCCCAGCAGGATTCGGTCCGGGTCGAGCAGGTGCGCGCCCAGCAGGGCGAGGTCGCGGCGGCCGAGGAAGAGGCGCGCCTCGGCTTCGAACGGCAGCATCCCGAAGTGCTCGCCCAGACCACCGCCGAGCTGGCGAAGATGCTGGGCATCCAAGGTGAGCTGAAGGAAAACCAATCAGCGCAGCTCGAAACCGACCTTCAAAGATTGAAGCTGGCGCAGCAGGGGGCGGTGGACGCCGCAGGCAAGGCCGAGCGCGACAAGCAGCACGAGGAAGTCGTGCGCATGGAGAAGGAGGCGGAGCAGGAGCTGCAGCGCCTGCGCGAGGACAACGTGCGCGAGCTGGCCGGGCTTTACGAGGACCTGTTCAGCGGCGGTGTCGACAAGATCTGGAAGGACTTCAAGTCGATCGGCCTGCGCGTCGTGTCCGAAGTGGCGGCGCAGTGGACGCTCGCGCAGATCTCGGGCCAGTCGTTCAATGCCGGCCAGGCGATGCAGACCGGCTTCTCGTCGAGTCCGCTGGGGTCGCTGTTCGGCGGCCTGTTCGGCGGCGGAAGTAGCTCTGGAAAAGCCGCAAACGACAACAGCGGCGAATCAGATTTCGAAGCTGCGTTCAAGGACATTGGCCTGCCTTCCGGATGGACCTCCGAGATGGGCAGTAGCGCCGGCGGGGAAGCGGCAAGTGGCCTGGGCAGCATCGGCGCGGGCATTCAGGTCGGCGTAATGGCCGGCAGCATTTCGGATGAAGTGCTTGACCTGATCGGGATCAAGAGCAGCGGTACCGGAGCGATGGCCGGTGGTATCGCTGGCAGCTTCATCGCAGGGCCACTTGGCGCCGTCATCGGCTCTGTGTTGGGCGGAATCGTCGGCGGGCTGTTCAAGAAAACCAAGAAGGGCATTTCGACGATCGGCGGCAGCGGTGATGCGCTGTCGATCCTGTCGACGCGCGGCAACTCGTCGAGCCGCGAACAGGCCTCGATCGACATGGGCGGCTCGGTTATCGATTCGATCCAGCAGATCGCCGATGCGCTCGGCGCCGACGTGGATGCTTCGCTGGGATCCGTCTCCATCGGTGTGCGCAAGAAGAGCTATCGGGTCGATCCGACCGGCGGTGGCAATACGAAGACCAGCAAGGGCGCGATCGACTTCGGCGACGACCAGCAGGCGGCGATCGAAGCGGCCGTCAAGGATTTGATTTCCGACGGCGTGATCACCGGAATCAGCCAAGCGTCTCTTAACATCATCAAAAAGAGCGCCGACCTCGAGAAGGCGATCGAGAAAGCGGCGCTGATCGAGTCGGTGCCCAAGCTGCTGAAGCAGCGGCTCGATCCGCTGGGCTATGCGCTGGATGAGATCGACGACAAGTTCCGCAAGCTGGCCGACGCTCTGAAGGAAGGCGGCGCCAGTGCCGATCAGATCGCGCAGGCTCGGCAGCTGTGGCAGCTCGAGCGCGAGGATACGATCAAGCAGATCGGCGCGGCTTCCGCGACGCTGAAGGACTTCCTGCAGTCGCTCAGCGTCGGGTCGAACAGCCCGCTTTCGCTGCGGCAACAGGAAGCGGCCGCGCGTGAAGCCCTCACGCCCTACGAGCAGCAGATCGAGGCGGCGAAGGCGGCGCAGGCCGAGGTCGATCGGCTCAAGGCCAGCGGCGGCACCGATGCGCAGATCAAGGCGGCCGAGGACGCGGCGCGCATCGCCGCGGGCAAGATCGACCAGGATGCCTTCACCGCGGCGGCGCAGCAGCTGCTCGAGATCGAGCGCGCCATGAACGGCAGCTCGGGCAATTTCTTCACCGAGTTCGATCGCATCCGCCAGCTGACCGGCGTCGCGGCCGACCTCATCGATGCGGTCACGACTTCGACCGGCGCTGCCGGCACGGACCCGTTCAGTTCGGTGATTGCCGCGAACACCGGCGATGCGGCGAACATCCTGGCCGATCAGAGCGCGCTGCTGAACGGGATATCCAGCCAGCTGACGGCGATGAACGACAACCTGGCCACGCTGTTCGGCCGTGCCCCCTCATGGATACTCGATCAGCGGGGATATGCCTGATGGCTGCGTTTCCGCTCGACATCATCCGGGCCACGCGCGCGGCGCGCGTCATCACACGCGAGGATGCCGCGGTCCGGTCCGCGTTCCCGCGTGCGCGTGACGCCATCGAAGCGCCGGAGGCCGGCTTCTTCGAGACGGCCGCGGATGCCTCTGCCGCGCTGGCGCTGAAGGCCGCCCTGATCGGTCGCTTCCGCCGGCGGTTCGTCGTCGCGGTTGCCGACGAGGTCTGGATCGATCCCCTCGATGGCGTTCCGACAGCGCACCTGCGCGCGCCCGAGTTGCTGGCCGAGCTGGATTGCTTGGTGACGCGCGTCGAAGTCGATATGGAAGGCGAAGCAAGCCGCATCGAGGTGCTGGGCTGATGGCGAACGCCTTGCTTCTGGAACCGCTGCGGCCGACTGCCATCGTCGCCGACAGCGTGGCCATGGGCCATAGCGCGCTGTTCACGGACCGCGACGAGATGGGCCTGGTCTGGCGTACCGAGCCGGGCGCCGACAGCCACTGGCTGCGGATGGACTTCGGCGCCGATGTCGCCATCGACACGATGATCCTGCTTGGCCTTGCCGGTGCTTCGCCGGACTGGGCCGTGACGATCGAATTGGCGACGCAGGCGCAGGGGCCATTCCTGGCAAGCTGGTGGACCAGCGAAGCCGCGCCGCTGCTGGCCGGCGCCGAGCTTCCGACCAGTGGGCTGGGCAAGGGTTTGTGGCGGGCACCGGACGCAGCGCCGGCGGCTGCGCGTTACCTGCGGTTGACGGTGAGCGGGTTGGGCACGGCAGCGCTCGAGGTCGCACGAGTGGTTGTCAGCAAGGCCATCCAGCTCGACCGCAACTTCCGGTACGGCGCCGCCCTGGGCGTGCGTCCGCTGGGCTCGCTGGACTGGTCGGCGCGCGGCGTCATGCTTCGGCGGCGCGGCAAGAAGCTCCGTGGGGTTGGCATCAGCTTTCCGCATGTGCGACGCGACGAGGTCGAGGCCAAGGTGCAGCCTCTGCTCGAGCGCCTGGGCAACGACGAGCCGTTGGCCATTGTCATCGATCCCGAACCCGATGCTCAGCGCCAGAACCGCATCTGGTTCGGTTTCCTGACGGGCGACCTCGGCACCACCTGGGCGCGGCCGGGCGGCTTTCAGGCCGACTTCAACCTCGTGGCGGTAGACTAGCCCATGCGCGCGCACCTGGTGCTCATCGAGGCGCAGGACAGCGCCGGCGCGGTCGTGCCCATTCGTCTCTCGAGTGTGGACGATCGCCGGCTGTGCCATCTGGGCGGCATGGCCTGGTACCCGGCGATCGCCAAGTTGCCCACCCTGGCCTACGATTTCTTCGGCGGCGACTTCTCCGGGCGGATCGCGGCGCCCGCCGGAACCCTATCCATCGCGATCGATGGCCTGCCGGAGTTCGGCAGCGCACGCTTCGCCGGCGCCCGAGTGCGGATCTGGGAAGGGGAGCTCGGCGGCCGCTGGACGGACTACGTGTTGCGCTTCGACGGGCGCGTGACGGCGGAGCCGTCGGTCGAGAGCGGCCTTGCTTCTATCGGCATCGGGCCTGACGACGCCTGGCTCGACAAGCCGCTGCTCACGTCGTTCAAAGGCACGGGCGGCATCGAGGGGCCCGACGACCTCGAAGGGACGCCCAAGCCCCTCCTGCTGGGCGCCTGCCGCTTCGCGCCGGGTACGCTGGTCGACGCGGTGGACCTGGTCTATTGCCTCTCCGGGTACGGGCCCATCGCCGCAGTGAATGCGGTCTACGATCGCGTAGCGTCGCTCGGCGCCAGCAGCGGGAATTATGCCGACCTTGCAGCGCTGCTGGCCGCGACGGTACCGGCAGGGTCCTGGGCGACCTGCCTGGCGCGCGGTCTGGTGCGGCTTGGTGCACCGGCCGACGGCCAGGTTAGCTTCGCCGTGTCCGGCGACACAGCCGACGGGTTCGTCCGGCGCCCGGGTGCGCTGATCGGCCGCATCGCCGCACTGGCGGGCGGTACCGTCGATCCCAGCAACCTCGCCGCTCTCGACGCAGCGCGGCCGTGGAACCTCGCTTACCTGCTGACCGCGCAGACAACTGCGCGCGAGGCCATCCAGCAGATCGCCGACAGCGTGTGCGCGGTCGCCGGCGTCGGGCTGACCGGCAAGCTCTTCGTTGCGCCGCTGGGTTTCACATCGGCCAGCCTCACGCTTGACGCGGATGGCAGGGCAGAGCCGCCGGTCGCAGACGTCTCCTGCGAGGTGATCGCCGAGCCCTACTGGCGATTGGCAACCAATGCCGAAATCAGCTGGGTTGTGCACGATCCGGCCGACGTGGCGACCGGCTATGTGTACCGTGGAGAATGGAAAGCCGAGAGGGTCTATCGCCTGGACGACCTCGTTGAGACTGACGGGGTCAAGGCGTGGGTCTACATCGCAGACGTTCCGTCAGCCGGCACTGTCCCGGGGACGGACGGCGCGGTCTGGCGGCAGGAGCGCGCCGGAACCTATGCCGACGGTACGTCGATCGACGACCTGCAGCCGGATGAAGGCGGCGCCCAGATCACGCGCAACATAGCGCTGTCGGAAAGCACCGTCCTCGTGACGGTGGACGCCGCTGGCGCGCCGATCGGCGGGCAGCTGCCCCGAACAGTGCAAGCGACCTTTTCAGAGGCCAACTACGATGTGACGCTGGCGACGTCCTGGGCCATCTTCCCGGCGCCAGGCATCACGGCTTCGATCGACGACACGCCGGGCAGCATGACGCGTGGCCGCGTGACCATCACCGGCATGACAGCTGCTGGTAGCATCACCGTGACCGCCACGCGGGGCAATGTGGTGGCGACGGCCTCGATCGCCGTGGTCGCGAAAGGCGTTCTGTCCGACCTCAACCAGGCGGATACGGGCAACCTGACGGACAACGCGGCTACCGTGATTGCCAGCTTCTTCAAGTCCTTCACGACGACTGTGGGGGCGGCCGGCACGTGGATGCCGGTGGACGATGGCAGCGACGCGGCAACGGTGACGGTCGCGACCGGCTCCAAGAACGTGCAGCAGATCTTCATCGACGCCTACATGGGTGTCCGGCGCGCTGGCTCTTCGAACGACATCATCGAATACCGCGTTCGTCGCGACGACGGCGTGATCCTGCCCCAGGTCTGGGACGTGGAGGCGACAAACGACAAGGCGATCATGGCCTTCGCGTTCCTCGATGCGAACCCGTCCGAGAACGTCACGCACACCTACGCTCTGCAGATGAAGTCCGACGATGCGTCGACGCCGATCTACGAGGTCTTCCTCAAGGCCTTGCTCGGCAAGACCGGCTGACGATGCAGATCACGACCTACGACACAGCCACCGGCGAGTTCGGAGCTGTGCGGACCGGCCCCTCGCTGGCCCTGCTGATCGCGACACTGAGGGAAGGACAGAGCTTCAAGGAAGGTGGCTGGAATGCCCGCTTTCACCGTGTCGATCTCGCGACCGGCGAGATCGTCGAGAAATCACCGACCTGAGGGAGGGTCAAACCGTGACAGCGTTCAACTACCCGATCTACCATTACAGCCGGCACGTCCCCTGGGGCGGCGCGACCGGCGATGCCGACATCATTCTGTTCGGGCCGGACTACAGCGGCGCAAGCTTCGTCATGTCGCTCGCCGACAAGATGGGCGGCACCACGCTCAAGACGATCGGCAACGCGTCGGCAGGCACAGAGGGCATTTCGGCCACCTTCGAAGCCGACTTCACGCACCCGACCACGGGCGAGGAGGGCAGCGCCACGATCATCCGGCCGCAGATCGACGAGGCTTCGTGGGAGGCGCTTACCTGGGGCACCGACACGGCCGAGCCGCTGGTGCTCGCCTACGACCTGCTGATGACGCCTAGCGGGGCTCCGCAGCGGGCCATCTGCTACGGCACCTTCACGCTCTATGCCGGGATCGCCGACTGATGCCCGCCGTCGTCATCGATGGTCGTCGCAATCCGGCCACCGTCTACGAGAACGTCGACGTGGCGCTGGCGCGGATGTATGCGCTGCAAGCCGCGGCCGGAGCTGCGGTCTATCCCGAGGTGGACGCGCGAGTTTCCGCGCTCGAGTACCTGGCAGGCGGTGGCATCGTGGTCTCGGCCCTCTCCATCAACCCGGCGATCGCCGAAGTGGGCTCACCCGTCACCGCTCCGGTGCTCACCGCCACGCGGGCGGGCGCGGCACCGACGGGGCAGACGCTGACCTGGCCTGGCGACAGCTTCGCTCTGGCGGCGGGCGACACCAGCAAGACGCTCACCGGCAAGTCGTTCACCGCCGACACGACGTTCACGTGGACCGCGACCGACGCGAGCGCGCCGGGTGGGCCGCGCAGTGCGAGCCGGACAGTGGACCTACTCTTCCGGCAGAAGGGCCACGCTGGCACGATCAACAAGACGAGCGGCATCACCAGCGCCGAGGTGAACGCGATGTCGCAGTCGTGGTTCGCCACGGCGGTCGGGCGCGTGCTCAGCTTCACGACCACTGCTGACGGCTTCCTCTGGTACTCGCAGCCCGCAAGCCAGGCTGAGCCCAGCGCTTTCAAGCTCGACGGCTTCTCCATCACGCCGGTCAAGACCACTCGCTCGCACACGACGGCGACCGGCCAAGTGGTCTCGTACAACGACTACCTGCTGAGCGACTTCCTGCCGGCCGGCACCGCCAATCTCCTCGAGGTGATCGCCTGATGCCTACAACCGACATCAAGAACAAGCTCCGCTCGGTCAGCGGCGGCAAGCTGCTCGATGCCAATCTGATCGAGGAAACCGACGACGCCAAGGTCTTCAAGGCCACCGAGAGGGTGGCTGTCGCCGCACTCGCAGCTTCGGCCAAGGACTGGTCGATCATGGTGCCCACCATCACGACCGGCAAGTACATCAAGACTTCGGACGGCTCGCAGGTCACCAACGGGGGCTACGACTTCGCCGAGGTGGTGTTGGACGGCAGCGAGACGATCAGGCTGTCGGCGCGGGTCGGCAACAACGATCCTGCGGTTGCGGCATTTCTGGATGCGGGCGGTAACTTCATCCCCGGCACGGCCATCGCCGGGCCTGCCGCATCGCCGCGGAAGTACAATTACTTCCCGGTGACCGTCCCCTCGGCCGCGCGGAAGATGCGCGTCTCGATCCTGACCGGCACCGGCTCGACCCTCAAGATCGAGAAGCAGATCGCGGCGGCGCGGATCAACGAGGGCGGTGCGGCAGGCGCAACACTCTCGCGCTACGAGACCGTGTCGCCGCCGATCACGACCGGCAAGTACATCGATGCGAGCGGTGTGATCCAGAACGACGCCACGTACTGCTATGCCGAACTGGCGCTGGACGGCTCGGAGCGCGGCATCGCGATCAAGGTCAAGCAGCAACTCGCGACGGTATGCTACCTCGCCTGGTACGACGCCCAGGAGACCTTCATCCCCGGCGGATCGCTGACGGGGACCTCGGGGGGCAGTCAGCTGCCGGACACCGTGGTCACGCCGCCCGACGGGGGGCGGCTGATGCGCGTCTGCGGCAAGACCTCCGGCATCACCGATATCAAGCTTCTCAAGGTGGCGACGAGCGTATCCGACAGGCTCGACGCGGCGGCAGCTTCCGCTGCGGCGGCGAAGGCCACCCTGCTCGCCTGGCAGGGGCCACTCGGGATCGCCTCGGCGGCCGGGCGCTACATCGCTGCCGACGGGTCGATCAATACGGCCGCCTCCTACACTTACCAAGAATACACGTTGACCGGCACCGAGAACGCATTCCGGGTCACCGCGACGGCCACAAATTCCGGCGTGTCCTATGCCGCGTGGTACGATGCAGGCGGCAACCTTATCCCGGGCTCGGCGCTCGTGGGCGCCGGGTCAGCGACCTTGCACCCCGCCGAACTGATCACCAAGCCCACAGGTGCAGCCGTGCTGCGCGTCACCAGCTACCAGACGACCCCGCTGATCGAGGCGCAGGACGTCCTGCCGGCGGTCGGGGACAAGGTGGTCGCCAATACGGCATCGGCCGCCGCTGCCTTGGTGGCGGCCCAGGGATACGCCTCGCTGCCGCTGACGGCAGTAACCGGTAAGTACATCCAGCTTTCCGATGGCTCGATCCAGACCGCTAGCGGCTGGACCTATTACGAGGCGGCGATTCCAGCAGGGCTGGCTGGCGCCGCGAGCTTGCGCGCTTCGGGCATCGCCTACCTTACCAACGTCGCATTCGTCGCGTACTACAACGGCAGCAGCTACCTGTCCGGCGTCGGCGGAACCAGCACGAAGACGCAGAACGTCGATACCGTGGTCGCTATCCCGGCGAATGCCACCAAGGTTCGCTTGACGGTCAACGATCCCGGTTTCGTCGATATTCAGGTCCCCACAACGACCACCGGCGTGCCGGATCGCGTCGCGGCGCTGGAGCCGCAACGCGCGCCGACAGCCTACAGCTACGACTATGTCAGCGGGACGGCCATTGCGACGCTTACCAGCGATGTCGATTATATGATCCTGATCGTCGGCACGAGTTGGTCGGCCGGCTTCAACAGCGACGCGGGCGACACGCCTGTCAGTGGCAGTGCCGTCGATCCCGGCAACGCGCTAATGTTCGACGTTGGCGTCTACCCGAACGGGCGAGCGGTCGCAGCCTACACCGATCTTCTAGAGCAAGTCTATGTCGGCACAAAGGAGACGCCTGCGTCCGGCATCGCAACGGCCATTCTCACCGCGCTCAACAGTCGCCTCGGCTTCAAGCCACGCCTGATCATGGCGGTGGGCGGCAAGGTTGGCAACGCCTACGCCGGAGGCGCGTCGGCAGGCACCGGCAACAAGCGTGGCTCCGATGCCTACAAGGAGTGCCTGCGCATCGTCAGCCGGGCGAAGAACATCAGCGCGGCGGCAGGCCGCAAGCTCAAGGTGCTGGTGATCGTCAACCTCTCGGGCGAGAATGAGAAGGCGGTCTATCCCTACGGCAACGAGCGCCAGTTCATTGACGCGCTGCGCCAGGGGCGCTTCAACTTCGACCACGACATCCGAGCGCTGACCGGCCAGCGCGAAGCGGTGCCGATGGTGACTTATCAGACGGCTTGGACCGACACGTCGACGTTCGGGAAGATGTCGCCAATCCAGTCAGCGCAACTGAAAATCCACGACCGCGATCCGCTGATCTTTCAGGCCGGGCCGGTCTACTATGTCGAGGAAGACGCGGCGAAGAGTGGCCACACGCTCGCGGTGTGGACGCGCCGGATGGGCCGCCAGTTCGGCAAGGCAATCTTGGAGGGCATCCTCGGTCCCTACTTCGTACCGCTACAGGTGATCGATAGCTGGTGGACCAGCACGACGACGTTCCGCCTCAAATATCCCGAGGCGTTGGCGTTGGAGAGCAGCGACACGAACATCGTTCTGTCCACGCTTGCCAATCCGGCAGGCAAGGGTATCGAGTTCGACGACGGATCGGGGTCGCCGCCCGCGATCACTGGCGTGGCGATCGTCACCGTCAGCGGCACAGCCAGCATCGCGAGCGGCATCATGACGATGGCCTCGCCCTCGGGTCCGGTCTTCGACAACATGACAGTCAGCGGCTCGGGCGTCACCGCTGGGACGCGCATCGTGCGCCAAGTCAGCGCGACGACGTGGCAGGTCTCGCCGTCGCAAACGGTTGCCAGCACCACGATAACGCTGACCGCCGACGACACGCTGGAAGTGACGCTCGCCAGCGCGCCGACCGGAGTGCGTAAGCGCGCGCTGATCGCCTCGCGCTATCAGAATGGCGGCGGCGTGCTGGGCAAGACCAAGGGTGGCCGTTCCGGCATCCGCTCGGCGGCGTCGATCGACACGGACCCACTCGACGGCTTTGTTTCGTACAAGTGGGCGATGGCGGAAGAAGTGAAGCTCTAGCATGCCGCCGCCACTCTACACCGGGGCGCTGACATGACCCCCGACTTCTCCGCTTTCCCGCCGAGCTTCGGCGGGAGCCTGCTGCTCTACACCTGGGCGCTCGGCTCGATCACGGCGCTGGCGGTCGTGATGAGCATGATCGCCGGGTGGATGGCGCGCGATATCTGGCGCGATCGGTACGCGGTCTACCTGACCACGCCCGTGCAGTGCTACCGGATCACCATCCTGCTCGCCAGCTTCACCGGCTTCGTGCGCAGCATGCCCGAGGCGGTCTACCTCTACTCCTGGAACGAAGTGCGGCCCGACCAATGGGCGCTGATCCTGACGATCAAGCGCCTGGCGGACGGCATGTCGATCTTCCCGGGCATGGCATGGACGATCCTGTTCGCGCTCACCTATCCGGGCATCTGCCACGCCTGCAAGACGAACTCGATCTACGTGCAGACCGACCTGCTTTCGCCCTGGCCCAAGCTGGCGCGGCCGGCGCTGGCGCTCACGATCGCCTTCGTCATCGCCTTCCTCGTCGCAATCTCGAAGCTGTATCTGGGGGTCCACGGGGGTGCGTCTTGACGCTGTTTACGCCGGTACGGTCACACTCGCCTCGACAGTCGCTGCGATGCTCCCCGAAGAGGGGCCGGTGGTGTGGGACTTCGGCGGCATCCTCGTGCCGGTCGTCCCGTCGCTCATTGGCGTCCTGGCGGCGCTGCTGGTGCGCATCATCGTCATCACATCGCCCAACCAGCGCAGCCGCAACCTGGGGGCCTACAACGTCGCGGTGACGCTGCTGACCATGCTCGGCGCAGCGACCTACATCACCGACCACCAGCTGGGGCCTGGATCTTCGTTCTGGACCGGCGTCGGCTGCGGCGCGCTTGGCGTCAGCATCATCGAGATCGCGCGTTCGCAGTTCTTCGCGGCGCTCAAGGCCGGTGCGCAGACGATGTTCGGCGCGCTGCTCAAAGGAAAGGACACAGGATCGTGACCGATTTTACCCGCAAGCCGGTGTTCGACACCGTGCGCGCGTTCCTAGGCCGGGGCTTCACCGCCGGCGAAGTGCGGCAGCTCGACGCGGCGATCGACGCCGGGCTGGGCATCGCGCCGCAGCTGGTGCCGGCGATGCGCACCTCGCCCGCGGGCATCGCCGTGATGCACAAGTGGGAGGGCTGCGAGAAGCGGTGCACCGATGGCCGGTTCGAGGCCTATCCCGATCCCGGCAGCGCCGACGGCAAGCCATGGACGATCGGGTGGGGCTCCACCGGGCCCGACATCAAGCCCGGCACCGTGTGGTCGCAGGCGCAGTGCGACGCGCGGTTCGCGGCCGATCTGCAGGCCTACGAGCGCGCGGTGCTTGCCGCGATCGGCGATGCGCCCACGACGCAGAACCAGTTCGATGCACTGGTCTCGTTTCACTACAACACCGGCGCCATCGCCACCTCGCAACTGGGCAAGCTGCACAAGGCGGGCAAGTACGCCGATGCCGCCGCCGAGTTCGGCAAGTGGATCTACAACAACCACAAGCCGATGGACGGCCTGCGCAACCGCCGGGCCGATGAAGCGGCGCTGTATAGGGGCGCCGCATGAACCTCTGGCAGTACCTAGATCGCCGCGGCGAGCGCATGCTCACGCGCGAGGGTCGCATCCTTCCGCACGACTTTCGGGGCTGGGTCGCGCTCGGCCTGTTCGTCCAGTCGAGCAGCCTGTTCGGGCTGATGTGCCTGCGCGAAGGCCTGATGGACAACCAAGGCTTCATGACACTGGCTTCGGCCGTGGTTGTGACCGGGTGGATCGGCGGCGTGGCGGCGTTCGCCTACTCGGCCGGCAAGCAGCAGGGCGAAGCCACAGCGCTGGCCAGCCAAGCGATGAACCTCGCCGCGAATGCGAACGGGGCCGGCGCCGACGTGGCAAAGGCCGCCGAGCAGGTCGCGGACGCCGCAGCCGATCGGGCAGAGGACTTCAAGCCATGAGCAACATCGAAGTTCAGTAGGCCCGGACGGCGAAGTGGATGGACAACCCCGATGCCCCGGCGATGAACGCTGACAGTGCCAACCTCAACCTCCGCGTCATACCGACGCCTCTGAAACCGGAGACTTCCAATGCGACTGACTGATCTAGAACCACGTTTCTTTGTTGTGGGGTCCAACGCCCAACCGGTCGGCATTACTTTCAACTGCCCACATTGCCATGAGAGTGGACAGCGCCTTGCCATCGCGCTCCATATGGACGGCACCAACTTTGATCCTGACCCGAAGAACGACCAGCAGTTCGCGACTGATGAAAGAGTGTGGACGATCACCAGCGGCGATAGTTTTTCGAACCTGACTTTGACCCCATCGGTTGACGCCAGTTCGTCGGGGCATTGGCATGGGCACATTACAAACGGCGAAGTTCGATAGGGTGACCTTCCTGATCCGCGCTGCTGCCTTCCTAGGCGTGCCTGCGCGCCTGCAGCGCCTCGTAGGCTGGGCACTGGCCGTGATTGTGTTGGTCGCGCTCCTGTGGGGTGCCAAGGCAGCTTACGACGCCAGCGTGATCGATCACCATCAGGCCAAGCAGGAAAAGAAGACCGTCAAGGCTCTCGACGTGGCCGCCGAGCAGCGCGCCACCGATGCGATCGTCAACGCCATGGCAGAGCGAGATCGCGAAAACGCCATTGCCGCGGCCGAAGCGGCTGAAGCGGCGAAGCCGCCGGCGGAGCGCGCCACGCTGCCTCCGACCACGCTGGCGCTCAACTGCGCCCGCTTCAAGCGCGCCTACTCGCCGGCCGAGCTGGCGAAGATCCCCGCCTACAAGGAGTTGTGCAAATGACCGAGGACCAGATCAAGCAGATGGCAAACCGCTTCCTGGGTTGGAAGCTTCCGGCCGATTTCCACCCTGATGCAGGGATCAAGTTCGAGCCTCACGTCAATCCTGGCGCGCAGTACGATCACGATCGCCAAGGTCCGGTAGGCACCAACCTGTTCACTGCCACCCAGGCGGAGGCGATGGTGAGGCACATGGTCGAGGGGCTCGAATGAAACGCCTCGCCCTCGCCGCAGTCCTGCTGCTCACGCTGCCCGGCGCCATGTGCTCGACGACGCAGGCCGGCTTTCCGTCCCGCGAGGACGTGATCGCCGTCACCGAAGCCAAGCCCAAGCCGGCGCCTGAAGTCCTCACCGACGCCACCGCGAACGACCGCTATAACAGCGCGCTCGAAGGTTGGGGCGACCGCCTGCATGCAGCCGGCGTGCGGTTGTGCCAGTTCTACAACCGGACCGGCATGGACGTTCATTGCGGGGCTTGACCGACTCGGCATGATGTTCCGATAATGTTCTCATGCCTGACGAACCGTTCCCGCTCATTCTCACCCGCGACCAGGTGCGCTTCGAAATCATGTTCGGGATGCATCAGATCGCCCGAGCCACGATCCGGGATTGGGCGGGGGTTAAATCCAATCCGATGAAAGCGATCCAAGCGCGGGATGCGGCGATCGAGATCTTGCTGGCGCGCTTCGACTGGCTACAGGTTCGCGGGCCAGCGCCGATGGAGTCGATCTTCGCTGATCGCGTCAAGCCATGAGCGGGTGCCGCATCTGCACCGCCAACGATCGGGCCGCTCTGGTCGAGGATGTGGCCCGCGCGATGTGGGATACGCAAAAGTCGACATCGCCGGTCGACGAGTGGCGGCCGTGGGATCAGGCGGGACCGTACTGGCACACGATGATGCGGCGCTTCGCCGAAGCTACGGTCGCAGCCTTGACCGGCTATTAGGCTCGAAGCCCAGCTCGGCGAGGAGGTCGCACAACGCCTGGCCGTCATGTATGAGCGCGGCCGCGTTCGGTCGATCGAGGTGAGCCAGTGCGGTTAGCTGGAAACGGCCGGCGGCTCGGCCGGCTTCCGAGACTAGCCCGTAGATCGACCGGCCTGCGGCTATCGCGCTACTCGCAAGCACGGCCTGTTCGTCTATCGCCATGGCCGAGCTAACCCACGAGCGATCAGGTAGCTCCCGGCATCCTGCCCGTTGACAGAAAGCCGTGCCAGGGTCCGCCCGTAGCGATCGACGCCGTTACGCTCAATCCGCGGAGTTCCTCGGCCGAGCAGGATGCGGAGCGCGTCGCGGCTCTCCCGTGCGAGCCGGTAGTCGCACCATCCGCGCCGGCGCCGATCCTCGCACTTCGGGCTGCCGGGCATCTCGGGCGCATCGATGTTGGCGATGCGCACCCGCTCACCCGAGCACAGGCGCGCGGTGTCTCCGTCATGGACGGCCGCGATGCAGGCGAGGGCGAGGGCAAAGGACAAGCTGCGGGCCTTCGAATCGTCTCACAGGAGCCGTGCGGGCTGTACGGGGTTTGTACCGGGACTTGCCGAAATTGGGCGTTTGTTCCTGCATCGAACTGCACGTCACCGACACTGCCGTTCCACAAAACCGCAGCTTTTCTGCAGTTTTGTGGTGGGCGCGACAGGGATTGAACCTGTGACCCCACCCGTGTGAAGGGTGTGCTCTACCGCTGAGCTACGCGCCCGCTACCGTGCGGAAGCGCGCCCCTAAACAACTCAGGCCGAATTGACAAGCGCCGATCGGCATCTAAAGCGCATGGCCATGACTGAAGAGACCATCCAGGACACGAACGCCGGGCCCGACGTGCCGCCCGACCACCTCGCAATCAATCCCAAGAGCCCGTTCTTCGACGGCGACAAGCTGCAGCGCGGCGTCGGCATCCGGTTCAAGGGGACGGTGCGCACCAATGTCGAGGAGTACTGCATCTCCGAGGGCTGGGTTCGGGTGCAGGCGGGAAAGACGCTCGACCGCAAGGGCCAGCCGCTGACGATCAAGCTGAGCGGCCCGGTCGAAGCTTGGTACGAAGACCTGGGCGAGGGCGCGCCGGTCGCCAAGGCGGGTTGAGCGTTTTTCGTCAGTAGCGGCGCCGACGAGCGGGAGCTGGGACCGGAGCCGCTCGCTGGTATGAAGTCTCAGTACGTCCCGGCGATGATCGCGCCGATCGGATCGCGGCGGCGATCCTGGCGCGATGCCTTGGCCGGCTTGTCGCCACGATCCAGGCGAGCGTAGCGCAGCGGTGTCGCAGTCATCTTGGTGGCAGGGCCCGTGCTTGGCCCCATGCCTGGTTTCGCGTTGTAGATGAATCCGGCGACCGGCCAGTGAGTCGTTCCCAGGCCGCGGACGGGCGCGTACCAGATGCGCACCTGGCTCCAGTCGTTGCGCGACGACACGTCGAGCGCGGTCACGTTGCGCTCGATGCCGCCCGGCACCGACCAGTTGGCGTGGCTGAGCAGGATCGTACGGCTATCGACAACCCGGCTCACCGTCGCCACGTGGCCCAGGTGCGAATTGTTGAAGGGGCGGATCGCCATTACCGCGCCGACGCGCGGCTGGTCGCCGGTGGCGTAGCGCCCGCGTGCCTGGCCCCACCAGGTATGCGCATCGCCATAGATCTGAATGCCCGAGGTCATGCGCGCGTAGGGCACGCACTCCAGACGTCCGGGCGCCTTTGGAGACGTGGCGCTGCCCGCGCGCATGTCGGTCTGGAAAAGCCCCGCACTTGCTGCCACCTGCGTAGCGGCCGGGGTGCTCGCGGTGGCCGGGAGCGCAAGGCCTGCGCCCATGACCAGAATGGTGACTGCGTGGTAAACCCTCATGAGCCCCTTTTTCCCCGAGCAGGGTTATCGGCACTCCACCAGGAATGGTTAACCCCGCGGCAAGGTCCAACTCGGGACGTTTCCTTCGGTTTCCGGTGGTTTGCGCTGAAATGGTTTGCAAATAGCACGCGCCGCCGGTCCCGCCGACCGGACAGCTGTCGCTCCCGGCCGGCCTGGCACCAGCCTTCGCTTGCCAAAACTGTGCAAAATCCCCAAGCGGATCGACGCCATGCTCCCGCAAGTCATCATCATCGGCCGGCCCAACGTCGGCAAGTCCACGCTGTTCAACCGGCTCGTCGGCAAGAAGCTCGCGCTCGTCGACGACCAGCCCGGCGTTACACGCGACCGCCGCTTCGGCGATGCCGAGCTGCTCGGCCTCAAGTTCCAGATCGTGGACACCGCCGGCTGGGAGGACGAGGAGGCCGAGACGCTGCCCGGCCGCATGCGCAAGCAGACCGAGGCCGCGATCGAGACCGCCGACCTGGCGCTGTTCGTCGTCGACGCGCGAGCCGGCCTGACCCCGCTCGACGAGGAGATCGGCAACTGGCTGCGGGCCTCCCCGGTGCCGGTGATCCTGCTCGCAAACAAGGCCGAGGGTCGCGCGGGCGAGGGCGGGCTGCTGGAGGCGTACTCGCTTGGCCTGGGCGATCCGGTGGCGATCTCGGCCGAGCACGGGGAGGGCATGGGCGACCTCTTCGAGGCGCTGCTGCCGATCCTCGATCCGCTCCAGCCCGAGGAGGGCGAGGAGGAGGAGCTCGACGAGGAAGCGCTGCTGCGCGCCCCGCTCAAGCTGGCGATCGTCGGGCGGCCAAATGCCGGAAAGTCTACCCTGATCAACCGCTTGCTGGGCGAGGATCGGCTGCTCACCGGCCCCGAGGCGGGCATCACGCGCGATGCCATCACCATCCCGTGGGACTGGACCGATCCGAAGACGCAGGAGACCCGTGTGGTCCACCTGATCGACACTGCCGGCATGCGCAAGCGCGCCAACGTGGTGGAGAAGCTGGAGAAACTGGCGGTCGCCGACGCGCGCCATGCGGTCGACTTCGCCGAAGTCGTGGTGCTGCTGCTCGATGCCACGCGCGGGCTCGAGCACCAGGACCTGACGATCGCGTCGCGCGTGGTCGAGGAAGGCCGCGCGCTGATGATCGCGATCAACAAGTGGGACGTGGCCGAGGACGCCTCGCGCCTGTTCCAGGGCATCCGGGGTGCTTTAGACGAGGGACTGGCGCAAGTGCGCGGGGTGCCGCTGCTGGCGGTGTCTGCGCGCACCGGCAAAGGCCTCGACGACATGATCGCGGCGGCGTTCTCGATCCGCGAGGCGTGGAGCAAGCGGGTGCCGACCGCGGGCCTCAACCGCTGGTTCGACGACGCGCTTTCCGCCAACCCGCCTCCGGCGCCGGGCGGTAAGCGCATCAAGTTACGCTACATCACCCAGGCCAAGACCCGGCCGCCGGGCTTCGTGCTGTTCGGCACCCGACTCGACCTGCTGCCTGAAAGCTACAAACGCTACCTGATCAACGGCATTCGCCGCGAACTGGGCTTCGAAGCAGTGCCGATCAGGTTGACGCTGCGCAGTCCGAAAAACCCGTTCAAGAAGGACTGATTGTAGGCCGAAGGCCTGACGAAGGGACTGGCCCCGCCCGATCAGGACGGATGCGCTGCCGGCTCCTGAGGGTCTGCGACACCGGCAGCATCCTCCTCGATCGGAATGCCGCGTTTTGCGCGTTGCTGGTTCCATACCGCGATGAACAGCGCGGCGATCACCGGGCCGATGATGAAGCCGTTGAGGCCGAACAGTTCCAGCCCCGAAAGTGTCGCGATCAGCACCACGAAGTCGGGCAGGCGGGTGTCGCGGCCGACCAGCACGGGCCGCAGCACATTGTCGACCATGCCGATGATGAAGACGCCGCAGAACACCACGATCGCGGCGTGCGCGGTCTCGCCGACGGCGAAGAGGTAGATCGCCATCGGCACCCAGATAACGCCCGTGCCAACGGCAGGCAGCAGCGAGAAGAATCCCATTATCACGCCCCAGATCAGGGCGCCTTCGATGCCCAGTACCGAGAACAGCAGCCCTCCAAGAACCCCCTGGACCACTGCCACCACCACCGTGCCGCGCATGGTCGCGCGCACGACGACGACGAAGTTCTCGATCAGCGAATCGCGCGTCTTCGGGTGAAGCGGCAGCGTTTGGCGCACCATCTCGCCGTAGCGGTCCCCGTCGCGCAGCAGGAAATAGCTGAGGTACAGCATTACGCCGAGCGCAGCGAGGAAGCTGAGCGCGCCCTGGCCGACGCTCAGCAGCCGAGATGCGATCGTCTGCAGGCCGCCGGTGATGGTCGAGCCGAACTCGCGCCGCAGCGATTCGAAGTTGGTGATGTCATAGCGGTCGATCATCCCTCGCACGCTGCGGGGCAGGGCCGCGCGCAAATCGTGCAGGATCTTGCCCACGTCGATCTGCCCGCTGGTGATCTTGCCGTAGAGGGTGGTCGCCTCCTGCACGAGGCTGAAGCCGAGCCAGATGGTGGGCACGATGAAGATCGCGATCAGCGCGAAGAGAATGATCGAGGTCGCGAGGTTGCGCCGGCCGCCGAGGCGGACCGCTAGCTTGGCGGTGAGCGGCTGGAACATGATCGCGGCGACCACCCCCCATAGCACCGCCCCGAAGTAGGGCGCGAGCAGGTAGGCGAAAGCGAGAGTGATCAGGATGACGAGGACGGCGAAACCGGCATCCTCGGCGTCGAATTTGCGGTGGCTGGATGCGTCCATGTTTCCCCCTCGGCCAGACCTTCAGGCGGCCGGCCGTGCGCCGGTCACAAAGCGCCGGGCCCCGACGGGTTCCCGTTGCAGCTGGCTTCAGGCCTCGGCGGGCTTGCTCTGGAGCTGGCAATAGTTCTGCAGACCCATGTGCGCGATCATGTCGAACTGCTTTTCTAGGAAGTCGACGTGCTCCTCCTCGCTCTCGAGGATTTTCTCGAACAGTTCGCGGCTGATGTAGTCGCGCACCGCCTCGCAATGCGCGATGGCCTCCTTGAGCAGTGGAAGCGCTTCCATCTCGAGCGCGAGATCGGCCTTGAGAATCTCTTCAACGCCCTCGCCGATCTTGAGCCGTCCGAGCGCCTGGAAGTTAGGCAGGCCGTTGAGGAACAGGATGCGGTCGGCGAGCATGTCGGCATGCTTCATCTCGTCGATCGATTCGTGCCGCTCGTACTCGGCGAGACGCTTGATTCCCCAGTTGTGCAGCATCCGGTAATGCAGCCAGTACTGGTTGATCGCGGTCAGCTCGTTGAGCAGCACCTTGTTGAGGAAGTCGATGACCTGAGGGTCGCCTTGCATCGCGCGCTGCTCCTGGTGGGCGGGGGAAGGGCGAGTATGCGGCGGGGGTAGATCCAAGGCAAGTCAGGCGGCGGCGGCGACGGGCATTCCTGCACAGGCCGCCTCTTGGGCGATGATGTCTTCGGCATCGTCGAGGCACTGGCGGCACTGGGGCGTGCGACCGAGGCTGGCGTAGATGGCCTCGGCGCTACCGCTGCAGCGACGCGCGGCGCAGCGCAGATCCGTTTCCCGAATGGCATTGCAGATGCACACGTACATGCGAGCGATTCCTCTTTCCTGCACCCGAATATATGCAAGTGAGAATAGATCGCAATAGCAATCAGTGCGAGCGGGCCCGGTTGGGCAAAGGTCGCTTTTCCACCAGCGAACGCCATAGCCACTCGAGGGGACCGCGACGGAAGCGGGCCAGCCACAACGGGCTCCACACCAGCATCAGCGTCCAGCCGCCGATCACGAAGAACCACTGCGCCAACGGCAGCACCTTGCCGAACAGGCCGAGGCCCCAGCCGTAGAAGGCGAAGGTCATCACCAGGCTGGTCAGCACGTAATTGCTGAAGGCCATGCGCCCCGCCGCTTCCAGCCTGCGGCCCAGAGCAGTGGCGGCAAGCCGCGGCGCCGCGAGCACCAGCAGCGCAGCATAGCCGCAGCCCATCAAGAGGTGCGGCATGGCAAGGCCCCAGACCAGCGCCGCGCGCATCGCCACCGGGGGGAAGTGGCGCGGCCAGGCCCAGGCGAGAAACGCCACCGTCAGCGCCAGTCCGGCCAGCGTGCAGGCGCTTGCCAACAGCACCAGCCGTTTGCGGGCCATGCGTCCGTCGAAGAACCCACGACGGTGGATGACGATACCCACCAGCATAAGCGGCAGCGTTTCAGAGAACACGCCGGAGATCATCTGCACTTGCCAGAACGGACGGTCGAACAGTTTGACCTCCAGCAGCGCCAGCCAGCCAAGCCGGCTCTCACGCAGCTCCTGCGCGGCCCAGGCGCGCACCGGGTCCATCCACTGCGCGATGAGCGCCATCTGCGCCGGGCTGGCGATGCCGCGCCGCGCCGCCGTCTCGGCCGCGACTACACCTGCCATGTCGAGCAGGCCCCATAGGTGCCATGCGTAGTAGAGCCCCAGCGCGATTCCCAGCAGCCACAGGTTGTTCAGCGGGCGCAGCAGCAGCGCGCCGATGCCGCATACGGCGTAGACGAACAGGATGTCGCCCCACCACAGCAGCAGGTAATGCAGCGCGCCCAGGAGGATCAACCAGGACAATCGACGGAGTTGCAGCACGTCGCCATTGTGGCCGGCGGCCTCGGCACGTTCCCAGAAGAGCATGAGGCCGGCGCCGAACAGCAGCGAGAACAGCGTCCGCATCTTGCCTTCGAAGAACAGGAAGGTGAAGGCATAGGCGGCTTCGTTCGTCGCACTTACTGGATGGGGCAGGTTGGGTGTGGTCGAGGAAACCATCGGTTGGGCGAAGCCGGCGATGTTTACCGCCAGGATCCCGAGCACCGCGACGCCGCGAATCAGGTCGAGCGTGGCGATGCGCCCGCCGGTTTCGGCGTCCGCCTGGGCAGGCTTGTTGCGCTTGGTCTGCTGTTCGGCGCGTGTCATCGCGCCGAGAGGTTTGGTCAGTCTCGCGCCACCACGCAAGTGAAGCCAGCGGCGGACAGCTTGGAGCATGCCGATTGCGCTTCGGCCTGCGAGGCGAAGCCGGTTGCCTGCAGCTTCGTCAGCTTGCCCGCGGGCACAAGCGCGCGCGGATGGCCGGCCAGTTCGGGGCGCCCGCGCAACTTGGCCCAGAGCGCCTCGGCATTGCCGGCGACGCCGAACGCGCCGAGCTGCACCCGCCATGCGCCTCCGGTTGAGGGCCGGCTCGACTCGGCGGGGCGCGGTCTGGGCGTCTCGACCGGCTTGGGAGTTGTCGCGACAGTGGCCGGCTTTGGCGTGGACTGGGGCGGAGCCTTGGTCGGCTCGGGTCGGGGAATCGGCCGCGCCGTCGCTACCGATGGGCCGGCGCGGGTGTAGTCGGCACCGGCCGTGGCCGGGCTGGAGCTGCCGGCCACGCGCTCGGCCTGATCCAGCGCATCGTCCACCGCAACGATTTGGGGCCCGCGAGAGGGTGTGCCGGCCGCGGTCGCTGCGACCGTCGTGGTAGGCGTGCCCAGTTCCGCGGCAGCGGCCGTGCGCTGGCGGTTCGCGTCCGCCTCTGCGGCGATCTGCTGCGAAAGAATGACGCTCTTCTGTCGGTCGGCAAGCGGGATGTGCGCGTCCATCTGGGCGAGGGCATGCGCTGCCTGCGGCAGCCCCGCCTGCCGCGCCAGGCTGACGAGGGCATAAGCGCGCACCCAGTCCTTGGGCACGATGTCGCCGTTGAAGTGTGCGACGCCCAGGATGTACATCGCCCGTGGATCGCCGCGCGAGGCGGAGGCCTGAACATAGGGCAGCGCCTTTTCGCGCTCGCCACGCTGGAACAGCAGCAGGCCGTAACTGTCGGCGGCCTGCAAGTGGCCCCGGACGGCGGCGCGACCGTAGAGGTCCTCCGCCTTGGCGAGGTCGGGCGCAACGCCACGTCCCAGCTTGTAGGCCTGCGCCAGGTTGAACAGCGCGTCGGGATCGCCGCGGTCGGCGAGGGGCTGCCACAGGCGCACCGCAGCGGGGTAGTCGCCGGCGGACCAGGCATCGACGCCCGCCTTCACCGCGCCCGCGCCGGTGGTAGCATCGGTGCGCATGCCTTCGGATTGCGCTTGCGCCGGCGATACCGTCGACAACAGCAGCGCCGGACCTAGGATTGGGCAGAGCAGGGAAGCGAGTGTCTTCACGTCAGATTTGCCCGTTAGTTGCAGGAGTTAAGCCCGTCGTAGCCCAACAGGGTTACCGCCGGGTTTACGCAGGTCGCGGAGGCGACATGCTACCCCATGCGTCCGACTCCGCCTCAACGAGGGGAGTTAACCGTAATTTAGGAACGATATGCGATTCCACTGAAGGAGACTTCGCTCGCCGTGCGTAGTTTTTCGGGGGAAACGAATTGCGGGTACTTGCTTTGGCATCGCAGAAGGGCGGTTCGGGAAAGACGACCCTGTCCGGCCATCTCGCCGTCCAAGCGCAGCGAGCAGGCGTCGGTCCGGTCGTCCTGATCGACATCGATCCGCAAGGTTCGCTGGCCGACTGGTGGAACGAGCGCGAGGCCGAGATGCCCGCGTTCGCGCAAACCACCGTCGCGCGTCTTGCCAGTGATCTCCAGGTCCTGCGCAGCCAAGGCTTCAAGCTGGCGGTCGTCGATACGCCGCCGGCGATCACCATGGCGATCCAGAGCGTCATCTCGGTCGCCGAGCTGATCGTGGTGCCGACCCGTCCCAGCCCGCACGACTTGCGGGCGGTGGGCGCCACCGTCGACCTGTGCGAGCGCTCGGGCAAACCGCTGCTGTTTGTCGTCAACGCCGCCACACCCAAGGCGCGCATCACCGCCGAGGCCGCCGTCGCGCTCTCGCAGCACGGCACGGTGGCGCCGATCACGCTGCACCAGCGCACCGACTTCGCCGCCTCTATGATCGATGGCCGCACCGTCATGGAGGTCGACCCCAATGGCCGCTCCGCGCAGGAAGTGGCGCTGTTGTGGAACTACATCGCCGACCGGCTGGAGAAAAATTTCCGCCGGACGATCTTCGCCGCGCCGATCGCCGGCCAGGCACTGCTGCAGGGCTCCCAGCGCCCGGTGGGCGGGTTCGGCCGCCGCGTCGTCGCAGGTTCCTGAGATGCCCACGATGACCGAGGCCCAGACACACACGCCGGTGTTCGCATCGCTGACCGCCAGCCTGCTCGCACGCAAGGGCGGCGCCCGCCCGGCCATGCGCCGGCCCGATGCACTGCTGGCGGAGCCCGGCAATGACCCGATCGATCAGGACAGCCTCGGCTGGAACGATTTCGGACCCGGCGATGCCGTGCCCGAGGTCCTGCGCCGGATCGAGGGCATCGCCACTCTCTTGGGCCAGCCGCTGGGCGCCGTTGGTGCTGCCGATGTTGGCAAGCGCCGCGCCTTCACCTTGCGCCTCGACGCCGAACGGCACCAGCGCCTGCGCAGGGCTGGCATGCTGCTCAACCGCAGTGCCCAGTCGGTGGTGACCGAAGCGCTCGATCGGTTTCTTTCAGAAATACCGGATGGCGGGGTTTCCGGCCCATCCAACAAGCGCTGCGGCCGCGCACAAGGGGTTTGATCCGATGGAACGCTTTTCGATGACATCGCGCAATGCCGGCTTCACGCTGTTCTCGGCCATGGCCGCCGCGCTGCTGGCAAGCTGCGGCGGGCAAGCTCAGGTCGCCAGCACCGGTCCAGTGCACCGCACGCCGGACGGCGCCGGCGGCACGAGCGCCAAGCCTGCGACTGACGGCGTCGCTGCTGCCGAGGCACGGGTGGCGAAATCTCCGCGCGACGGTGCGCTGCGCGTCGACTTGGCCCAGGCCTATCTCGCACAAGGGCGTTTCAATGCTGCCGCGACGACGCTCGAGGATGCGATGGCGCTTGGCGAAGCGAGCCCGCGCACCGGTCTCGGTCTCGCGCTCGCCTACATCGGGTCGGGCCGCAACGCCGAGGCGCTCGACGTGCTCGGCAAGTGGCGCGACCAGCTGCCTGCCAGCGACTACGGTCTGGCGCTGGCGCTTGCCGGGCAGCCCTCGCAGGGCGTGTCGATCCTGACCGATGCGGTGCGCGGCGGCGAGAGCAATGCCAAGACCCGTCAGAACCTGGCCTATGCCTATGCGCTCGACGGTCGCTGGACCGAGGCGCGCGTGGTCGCGGCGCAGGACCTCCCGGCCGACCAGGTCGACGCCCGTCTGGCCGAGTGGGGCAGCCGTGCGCTTCCCCAGCAGGGCCAGGCGCGCATCGCCGGCCTTCTCGGCACGCCGGTCCGCTCGGATCCCGGTCAGCCGGCCGCGCTCGCACTTAACGACGTACCGCATGCCGCACAGACTGCGCTGGCCGTGGCGGCTTCGGCACCGGCGGGCGAGCTGGCGCCTCTGGACGAGACCGACGTTTCGTCCGCGGTGCAGCCGGTCGTATCGGCTGCTGCCCTCGCCGTGGCCGAACCAGCTGCACCAGCACCGGTCGCTTCGGGCGACGCCTTCGTCCACCAGCCGAGGGTACAGCCGGTGCCGGTCGCCACGCGCACGTTCGCCGACACCTTCGGCGAGGTCGGCGCACGCGCTCACGCCTCCGGCAAGAGTCACCTCGTCCAGCTCGGCTCTTTCAGCACCCGCGAGGGCGCGGAGCGGGCCTGGGGCATCTTCCAGGCGCGCGACCGCTCGCTTCGCAATCACAGCCTGCGCATCACCGAGGCCGAAGTGCGCGGTCGCCGCTATTTCCGCGTCGCTGCCGAGGGCTTCGACCGCAGCGGTGCACAAGTGATGTGCGGCACCGTCAAGCGTCGCGGAGATGGCTGCTTCGCCTATGCCGAGAGCCACCCGCTGCCCGGAGCACTTCCGGCCCGGCGCGAGGAGGCCGCCCGCTTCGCCCAGCGCTGATTGCGCGCTTCTTTCCAGTTCCATGTGAACCTTGCACGGCCTCCGTCCTTCGGGACGGGGGCCCTTTTTTGGCGGTTCGATTGCGGAACCGAGAGGGCAGTCCGCGCCCGGGCTAAAACGCCGCCGGGTGCGAGCAGATATATGAGGCGAACCGAGCCATCAGCCCGATGCGGCGGATGGTCTCCAGAGTGGCGGTCGTTGGGCAGGCCAATCCGTCCCGGTCGGCACAACGCCGCTCGGCGGTGTTCGCTGCCTGCAGGCGCGAGCGGGCACGGTGCGGCAACTGCGCCTCGAAGCGCTGTTCTGCTTCGTCCAGATCGCCGGGCGTGATCGCCCGCACCTTGCGCGCAGGACAAATCGCCTCTGTTCGCGACGCGAGCGTCTCGAAAGCTGAGCCGGCGAGGAGCTGATCCGGTTGCGATGCGAGAGCCAGGGCGAGGAGAAGCATGGATGTTTTCCGGTTCGCGAGTCTCCGCCCGTCTTACCAGAGCCGGGCGCGGCGGTCCCCACCCGGTTAGTTGGGTTGCGCTCTTGCCACGTTGGTCAGACTGCGCAGCGTCGCGGCGAGCTCATCGTTGCGGAAAGGCTTGGTAAGGCGCGGGCGGTCGGCATCGACGCCGCCCAGTTCGGCATAGCCCGAGACCAGCAGCACCGGCAGGGTCGGGTGCATGGTCTCCACGCGGCGGGCCAGCTCGGCGCCGTCCATCCCCGGCATCAGGTGATCAGTGACGACAATGTCGAACGGGCGACCTTGTTTGAGGATCGACAGCGCCTCTTCGGCCGAGGCGGCCTCGACCACCGAGTAGCCGAGGTCCACCAGCATTTCTGCCGTGCTCATCCGCACGAGGTCCTCGTCGTCGACCAAAAGGGCCACCCCCTGTTGCGCCAGCTCTGGCGGCGGGGGGAGAAGGACGGCGGTGGTCTCGGCCATTTCCGAGCTCACCGGCAGCCACAGTTCGGCGTTGGTGCCGACGCCGAGCCGGCTCTGGATCGTCAGCGCGCCGCCCAACTGCGACGCGAGCCCGTGCACCATCGAGAGACCCAGACCGGTGCCTTTGCCGATGCCCTTGGTCGAGAAGAACGGCTCGACCGCGCGGGCGAGCGTCTCCTCGTCCATGCCGGTGCCGGTGTCGGTCACGGAGAGGCGAATGTAGGCGCCTGGTGCCAGCTTGGACCGGTGACCGCGGGCAATGCTCTCGGCCTTCGCCGAGATACGCAGCGTGCCAGCATCGGGCATGGCGTCACGCGCGTTCACCGCAAGGTTGAGCAACGCCATCTCAAGCTGGTTGGGATCGACCTTGGCTGGCGGCAAGTCGGATGCTGCCTCGACCACGACGGAAATCTGCGGGCCGGTCGTGCTTTCGACCAGGTCGCCCATACCAAAGACCAATTGTCCGATGTCGACCGCGACAGATTGCAGCGGCTGGCGCCGGGCGAAGGCCAGCAGACGCTGCACGAGCACGCGGGCACGCTCCGCCGACTGCATGGCGCCGGCGATCAGGCGCTGCTCGCGCGGGCCGCCCACGCCTTTGCGCTGGAGCATGTCGAGCGAGCCGACGATGGGCGTCAACAAGTTGTTGAAATCATGCGCGACACCGCCGGTCAGCTGGCCCATCGCTTCCATCTTCTGGCTTTGCCGCAGGGCCTCGTGCGCCACCTCGCGCTCGGCCACCGCTTGCGTCACCCGCGCCTCAAGCGTGGCGTTGAGTTCGCGCAGCGCTTCCTCGGCACGCTTGCGGGCAGTGATGTCTAGCGCGGTCCCGGCGACGCGCAGGCATTGGCCTTGCGCGTCGAACACGCCGCGGCCCTTTGCAGCGACCCACCGGATGACGCCGTCCTCCTTGCCGACTGTCCGATAGTCGACATCGTAGAGCGACCGCTTCCGAGGGTCGGCGGCAGCGAGAAAGGCTGCCGTCGTGGCCTCGCGATCGTCGGGATGAAGCCCTTCATAGAAATCGGTCATGCTGACTGGAACGTCGGGCGAGATGCCAAACATCGCCTTGGTGCGTGGCGGCCAGATGAGCCGGTCGTTGACGACGTCGACGTCCCAGAAGCCAACTTCGGCATTTTCGACGGCCAGGCGCAGGCGCTCCTCGCTTTCGCGTAACCGCGCCTCGGCGCCGACGCGCTCGACATGGGCCCAGCAGCGCTCAACCACTTCGCGCACTAGCGCGACGTCGGCGGGTGACCAGTCGCGCGGGCGGTCGTGGTGGACTGCCATCATCGCTGCAAGGCGGCCGTCCTTGACAAGCGGGCAGCAGATGATCGCCTTGATGCCGGTCGCCAGGAGATCCTCTCGCCCTTCGTCCAACTCGAGCTCGCCGATGACGTCGTGGACGACGAGAGCGCGACCCAGGCGCATGTCGGCGGCCGCGCGGAAGCCGAACAGGTCGAGGCTGTATTCGCCCGAGGAGCTGGCGAGGCCGGGTGCCACGTAATCGTTGCGGATGCGGAAGCGGTTGCTGTCGATATCCACGTCCGCATAGGCGCAGCGCGACACGGCAAGCTTGCGCCCTAGGATCTCGGCCGCCGCCGCCATCGCTTCCGAGCCGTTCGCGGCGCTGGACAGCCGGTCCTCCAACTCGCCGAAGAAGCGCAGGCGCGATTCGCTTTCGCGCAGCGCCGCCTCTGCTTCGTGCTCGGCAGTGCGGTCACGGAAAATCTTCACATAGCCGCCGTCGCCATCGATCAGCGGCATCGTCAGGCCCGAGCCCCAGAACCGGCTGCCGTCCTTGCGCACGTGCCAGCGCTCGTTCACCGCGCGGCCTTCGGCGGTGGCCTGCGTCATCTCACCCAGCGGCACGCCTGCGGCGCGATCCTCGGCGGTGAAGAACAGGTCGCCAGAGCGGCCGATCGCGTCGGCCGGGCTGTAGTAGAGCAGTCCCGTCGCGCCACTGCTCCAGCCCCTGATGATCCCGGCGCGGTCGAGCGTGACGATCGCGAAGTCCTCGGCACCTTCCACGATCTGGCGGTAGCGCGCCTCGCTGGCGCGCAGGATGTCGGCGGTGCGTGCGCGCGCGATGACGATGCCGGCGGTGCGCACCACGAAGTCGACGATTTCGAGGTCGGCAGCGACAGGTTCGCGCGGCTCGCGGTGGTACATCGCGAAGGTGCCAAGCACTTCACCCTGCATCGAGATGATCGGCAGCGACCAGCACGCCCGCAGACCGTGGCCGAGCGCGAGGTCGCGGAAGTTCGTCCAAAGCGGGTCGGTGGCAATGTCCGTGACGTAGACGGGCTCGGCGCGGTGGACCGCCGTCCCGCATGAGCCAACGTCGGGCCCCACCTCGATACCGTCGATGGCCTCGTTGTAGGCGCTCGGCAGGCTCGGCCCGGCGCCGTGCCGCAGATGTCGGCCGCCCTCGTCCAGCAACAGGATCGAGCCGATCACCTGCGAGGTGGACAGGAGCTCGACCTCGTGCACGATAGCTTCGAGCGTGGCCTTGAGTGGAGCCTCCTGAACGGCGAGTTCGAGGATGCGGTTCTGCGCCGCGCTGAGCGCGGCGGCATGGCGCACTTCGTACTGGCGCGCACGCGCCTTCAACGCGGAGCGGACCGTGCCCAGCATCGCTTCGGCATGGAGCGGGCGCTCCAGCAGGACTACATTGCCCAGCGCCGCCAACCGGTCGGTCGCTGCTTGCGAGCGAGGTCCTCGCGATCCATTGGCGAGGACCACGAAGGGAATGTCCGACCAGGTCGGCTGGCCCGCGACCCATGCCGCCAGCGGGCTCGAGTCCCAGGTGGCCAGGGCCTCCTCGGTCAACAGCACCGCGCCAGCGCCCTCGCGCAGTTTGTCCAGGAGTTGCGTCTGGTCCGCGCACAAATCGGTGACGATCGCGTTGCGACCCAGCAGTTCGGCGGCGATGGTCCCGTCGCGTCCGCGGGGCGCCAGGATCAGGACACGGTCATACATGTCAGTACGACAGGACCTCTGCGGCCGGCTGACTCATAAGTGCGGCTTCCTCGCCCATGAACGTCGGGACGCCCATGAGGATGCCATGGAATTTGCGCAGCGGTTCGCCAAGTAACAGGCCGCTCGCGCCGATCTGGTACTCGCGGATCGTGCGCTCGTGCTTGGCGGTTCGGGTCTTGATGACCGAGATGGCCTGGCGCACTTCTCCATGCGCTTCGAAGTAGCGCATCTGCAGCACCGTATCGGAGAGGTAGCTGAGATCGACGTCGGAGCGCATGTCTCCGGTCACGCCGTGCAGGCCCAGGATCAGGAGGCTGACGACGCCTTTCTGACCCAGATAAGTGAGCAACTCGTGCATCTGCAGCACCAGGAACTGCTCGTTGGGCATGGATTGCAGATAGGCGTTGAGGCTGTCGATCACCACCACGCTGGCGTTCCGGGTCTCGACCGCTGTCCGCACCGATGCGGAGAACTCGCCCGGCGACATCTCAGCCGGGTCGACCGCACGCAACTCGAGCTGGCCGTTCTCGATGTAGGGCTGGAGATCCATGCCCAATGCCTCGCTGCGCGCCAGCAAGGTGGGCAGCCGCTCGTCGAACAGGAAGTAAGCGGCTTTCTCGCCTCGCTGAAGCGCGGCCACCATGCATTGGACCGAGGCGGTCGTCTTGCCGACGCCGGCGGGGCCAGTCAGCAGCGTCGCGGTGCCCGGTACCAGGCCGCCGCCGAGCAGGTCGTCGAGCTGGGCCGATCCGGTGGAATTGGGCGAGCCGCCGTCTTTGACGGCGTGGTCGGAAGCGACAAGCCTGGGATAGACCTGCAGGCCGCCGCGCGCGATTTCGAAATCGTGGTAGCCGCCGCGGAAAGCGACGCCGCGCATCTTCACCACGTGCAAGCGGCGCCGCTGCGCACCGAAGCTCGCCAGTGTCTGGTCGAGCGAGATGACGCCGTGGGCGATGCTGTGCAACTGCTGGTCGCTGCCGCTCGCGCCCTTGTCGTCGAGCAGCAGCACCGTGCAGTTGCGGGTCGAGAAGAAGTGCTTGAGCGCCAGGATCTGGCGGCGATAGCGGATGGGACTTTGCGCCAGGAGCCGCAGCTCGGACAGGCTGTCGAGCACGACACGCGCGGGCCGCAGCTCGTCGACCTTGGCCATGATGTTGCGCACCGTTTCACCAAGTTCCACTTCGCTAGGGTGAAGCAGGGTCTGCTCCTGGTCCTCGGCGAAACCATCGGCAGGAACCATCTCGAACAGCTCTAGCCCGTCGAGCGACCAGCCGTGCGACTCGGCGACGGCCCGCAGTTCAACCTCGGTTTCGGCCAGCGTGATGTAGAGGCCCTTTTCCTCCACCGTCGCTCCGGCCAGAAGAAAGCCAAGGCCAAGGGTGGTCTTACCGGTGCCGGGCGTACCCTCGACCAGGTACATGCGTTTGATGGTCAGTCCGCCGTTGAGAATGGCGTCTAATCCGGCGATTCCCGTAGAGGCGTGCGCGGGTGGGTTGCTGCTGGGGGGCACGTGGGACTTCCTTGACCGGGTTCGAATGATCTCGCGCTCTCTTGGCCACGCAAGTGCCGCGCCGGTGCTGCTCCTTCAAGCAACGAGGGAGAGCGCGCAGCTTCGAACGTGGCCGGCATGTTCAATACCTGACACGCGCAATAAAGTCGGGTGCCGAGCAAAGTTCCCTGGCCAGCCGCCGGACGGCCCGGGTTTGGCCGGCGGCGGCTGCGCGTTCAGGCGCCGATGAGTTCGCGGCCGATCAGCATGCGGCGTACCTCGTTGGTGCCCGCGCCAATGTCCAGCAGCTTGGCGTCGCGCCAGTAGCGCTCGACCGGCCAGTCCTTGGTGTAGCCAGCGCCGCCCAGCGCCTGCACCGCCTGCTCGGCGACCTTCACAGCGCTTTCGGAGGCGTAGAGGATCGCGCCGGCGGCGTCGTGGCGCGTGGTCTTGCCGGCATCGCACGCCCTGGCCACAGCATAGACGTAGGCTCGTGCCGAGTTGAGCGCGACGGCCATGTCCGCCACTTTGGCCTGTATCAGCTGGAAGCCGCCGATCGGCTGGCCGAACTGCCTGCGCTCGCGCACGAATGGCAGCACCACGTCGAGGCATGCTTGCATGATGCCAAGCTGGATGCCCGACAGTACCACGCGCTCGTAGTCGAGCCCCGACATCAGCACTTTCACGCCACCGTTGATGGGGCCCATGACCTGGCTTTCGGGCACGAAGCAGTCGTCGAACACCAGCTCCGCCGTTGGCGAGCCGCGCATGCCGATCTTGTCGATCTTCTGCCCGATCGAGAAGCCGGGGTAGTCCTTCTCGATCAGGAACGCGGTGATGCCTTTCGATCCTGCCTCGGGCGCGGTCTTGGCGTAGACCACCAAGGTATGTGCGTAGGGCGCATTGGTGATCCAGAACTTGGTGCCGTTGAGGCGGAAGCCGCCGTCGACGCTGTCGGCGCGCAGCTTCATCGAGACGACGTCGGAGCCCGCGCCCGCCTCGGACATCGCCAGGCTGCCGACATGCTCGCCCGAGACCAGCTTGGGCAGGTACTTCGCTTTCTGCTCGGATGTGCCCCAGCGGCGAATCTGGTTGACGCACAGGTTCGAGTGGGCGCCGTAGCTGAGCCCCACCGAGGCCGACGCGCGGCTCACCTCCTCGCAGGCGATCACGTGCTCGAGATAGCCGAGCGCGAGGCCGCCGAACTCCTCTTCCACGGTGATGCCATGGAGGCCGAGAGCCCCCATCTCGGGCCATAGCTGGCGCGGAAAGCTGTCCTCGGCATCGATCCTCGCCGCCAGCGGCGCGATCCGATCGGTGGCGAAGCGACTGGTGGTCTCGCGGATCGTGTCCGCCATTTCTCCCAGCGCGAAATCCAGCTGCAGCATCGTCCATCCTCCTCGGTTGGAAGCACCTTTAGCGGTTCCACGCTGCCCGGTATAATCGATAGTCGAGCAGCGGTGGGATAGACCCGGCCTATGATCGACCGACCACGCTGGTGCTTGCTGAGAGGCCCAGGAGCTAGGCCACGGCCAGTCCTGGCCGAGCGCGGCCGGGAGCCGCCAAGGCCCGCTCGTACAGCGCGCAGAGCTCGTCGAAATGGCGGTCGATGCTACGGCTGGCGGGGATCGTCGGTTCTTGACTATCGAGCACTTTGAGGATCGCCGCCGCGGCGGACGATGCGCTGCCCGGCGCATAGGCGACCCCGCCGCCGCCGTGAACGTGATCGGCTGCACCGCCCTCGTCGGGCACGACGATCGCGACGCCGCTGGCGCGCGCTTCGGCCGCGGCCATGCAGTAGGTCTCGGCCTCGCAGCCGTGGACCAGCGCGTCTGCGCTGGCGACGATGCGGGCGAACTGGCGGCGGTCGCGCTCGGGGGCGAACAGGCGCACGTGCGGGTTGCCTGCGATGTGTCGCAGCAAGGTGCGCTGCTCGCGCCCTTCGCCCAGCAACACGAGGCCGATCGGGCGCTTTGCCGCCGCGGCCGAAACCGCATCCACCACCATCGGCCAGCGCTTCTCCGGCGCGAGGCGGCCGACACCGAGCAGCAGGCTCGCCTCAGGGGGCAGGTCGCAGGCGGCAAGCAGGCGGGCGCGCAGCTCGGGATCGCGGCGCTCGGGCGAGAACAGCCCCGGCTCAACGCCCATCGGCATCGTCACCGTGTTGGCAACGTCGCCGGCGGCTAGCCGAGCCGAGAGCCCGGCATTGGCGCACACCACGTACTCGTACCGGCGGCTGTGCTTTCTCAAATGTTCCCAGTAGACCGAGAACTGCCAGTCGATCGTCTGCTGCGAGAACACCGCGCCGAACCAGCGATAGGCGAAAGCCGACAGTGGATCGGCATGCATCACCAGCGCGCGGGCGGCACGGCCCGGCCAGTTGGCGACGATCCCCGCGCTGCGCCAGGGCGAGCTCGCCTCCACGAAATCAGGCTGCAGTTCATCGAGCGCGGCGTGGACTTTCGCTTCGTCGGCGAAGTAGCCGTACTTGCGATCGAGCGGAAAGCGCGGGCTCTTGAGTAGCACGATGCGCGCGCCCGGTCCTCGCTCGATCACACCGTCCTCATCGCCGGGGGCAAGGATAACCACCTCGTGGCCCAGCCGTGGAAGGTGGCGCAGCTTCTGCTCGACGTACGTACGCACTCCGCCGCCGTGGGGTGTGTAGAAGGGGCAGACATCGACGATCCGCATGAACCTCGTCCTTTCAGCGCACGGGTCAGCGCACGGGCGCACGCAGTGGCCTCACGCCGAGGCCGTCGCGGTAGTTGAGCACGATCTTGATCGGCGTCGGCGACCCCCCGACGGTGGCGCTGGCCCGCATCGCGCGCGGCTTGCTCCAGCCCAGACGGGGGTTGCCGGCGAAGCCGATGCCGTCGACCCGCCAGTCGAACCGCCGGTTGCCGTTGCGATCGTGCAGCAGGCTCAGCGCGTAAGTGCCTGCCGCGGGTACGCGGATGCACAGACGTGGGGTCCCGGTGGCAGGCACTGGCACCTCCACCCGGCGGAACACCTTGCCAGCGTTTATCAGCACGTTGTCGTCGGCGAGGAAGTCGCCGTCATCGGCGGGATAGACTTCCAGCTTGAGCTTGCCCTGCCGGTCCTTGAGGCCATCGACTTCGACCAGGAACGCCGGCCCGCTCTCGTCAGCACGGCATCGGCCTTGCGCCATGCCGAGATCGGGCGTGGAGGGAAGCGCGGCGGCAAGTGTCAGGGCAAGCGCGATCAGGCTCATGGTTTGCGGTCCAGGTGGCGAAAGAGGTCGACGAGCGCGATCGCGCTTCCCAGCAGCAGGTGCATCGCCAGGATGAGCCCAGCCATCAGCGCCATCAGCGCCCCGATGTCGCGCTCGTGCCCCAGCAGCAGCGCGGTGACGCCCGCGAACAGCAGGTCTTTGTTCGGCACCAGCGGCAGGCGCGAGACCAGCAGGCGCAGCGCGGCGAGCGCTATCCACCAGGTCAGCGCCACCTGCGGCATCGCCAAGTGCCACAGCAGCGCCGACAGCAGCGCCGAGACCAAGATGCGCTCGAGGTGGACGCGCGCGATCATCGCAAGCTCGCTGCGCGGGAGCGTGAAGACGCGGCGGCGCAGCACCGTCACCGCGAGCGAGATGGCCACGATCAGCGCCACGGACGCAGCGAGCGCGCGCGTGTCGAGGCCCAGCGACAGCGTCGGCAGCAGCGGGATGACCGCCGCCGTCAGCAGGACGGTCACGGCATTGCCGGTCATCGCCGAGAGGATGGCGACGTCCTTCACCGCGCCGAACGGAGCGGCGGTCAGCGCCACGCGCTGGCGAGCCCAGCCATAGAAGTAGGCTTCGCCGAGATAGCCGAGCAGCAGCTCGTTGTAGATTTTCTTGCGCAGCAGCGCGTAGATCCCGCTCGGGGGGATGCCCCAGAGGCGGCGGAAGATCAGCCACTCGCTCGCCGGGGTGACGAAGTAGGAGGCGAGAAACGCCAGCCAGAAGGCAGGCGATGCCGGCACCATCGAAGGCAGGCGCGACAGCTCGACACGGCCGCTGGCAAGCACCACGGCACCTATGACGGCCAGCGAGAGCGCTAGTGAGATCAAGGCATTGCGTCCGCTCGTGGCGGGTCGATCCTGTGGGGTCAGCGCGACGAGTGCGCTGTCGCCGGCAAGTGTCATTTCGGGCAAGGAGAGGTTCCGGAAACTGGTGGGAAGCATCGGGGGAGGGTGTTCGGCTTCGGAAATCAGGACAGCGCATCGAGCAGGCGGGACGATGCCAGGGCGCTCAGTGCGAGCTTCTGGCGCAAACCCTGCTCCCGCTCGCGTACGAGTTCACGCATCAGCTCGAGGTGGGCGTCGGCTGCGCTCTCCACCTCGAATTGAGCCGCCGTGCGCCGGGCCCGCTCGGGATCCGGCCGAAGAGCGCGCAGATCCTTGAGGCCTTGCACCAGCGCGGCCTCGTCGCCGACGGGTACCAGCAGTCCGGTTCGCCCGTGGTCGACCAGGCTCTTCATGCTGACGCAGCAGTCGGTCGACAGCACCGGCAGGCTGGCGGCCAGCGCTTCCACGACGACGCCGGGCAGGCCTTCGTAGTCGGAGCTGAGCACGAGGCAGTCCGAACTGGCCAGCAAGCCGTCAATGCTGGCGACATGACCGATAAAGCGGACCTGGTCGCGGCCGCACAGCTCGGCCGCAAGCCGCTCCAGCGCCGCTCGCTCGGGGCCGTCACCGGCGATCGTGAGGGTGTCGGTGGGACGCGCCGCCTTGGAGAAGGCGCGGATGAGCAGGGTCAGATTCTTCTGCGGGACCAGGCGGCCGGCGGCGAGGTAGCGCGTGGCCCAGGCCGATCCGGGCTCACGCTTGATGCGCCCGAGCTGGCGCAGCCGGGCACGCGTGAGCAGGGGGTTGGGGATGACGCGCAGCTGGCGGCTGTCGCGTGCAAGCCGCTCGCGCACTTCGCGCCCCATCGGCTCGGATAGCGCGATCGCCCGGTCGAACAGCTGGCCCTGAGCCCTCAGCCATATCGCGTAGCCGCGGCGCATCAGCGGGCTCATGTCGCGCCGTTCGAGTGCGTTGCTGACCTTGAGCACCATCGGCGGCGCGTGTTCGCCCAGCAGCATCTTTATCGCCGCCGCCACGATCGCGTAGGTGTTGCCAGGGCAGAACAGCACGTCGACCGGGTTCTGGACGAGAAAGCTGTAAAGGCTGTGCACCATCCAGGGCGTCTCGAACCGGGCGGTGGGCCAGCGCGTCGCGATGCTCCAGTAATCTAGCGGTGGCGCGCTGCACAGGCTGCTGCTGCCACCCCCGCGACCCAGCACCACCGTGACCCGGTGACCGGCAGCCTGCCACTGGCTCGCAAGACTCATGCCCACGCGCTCGACGCCACCCGGTTCCAGGCAGTGGATCGGCAAGGCAATGCGCAATGCTCTGGTCATGTCCGTCTGACGCCGCCGCTTGTCCGGTTCCGCAGCCGCGAATTTGTAATAAGATTCGCTGCGGTCGTGGCGGCCTAGGACGTGGCGATTTCGGCTTTGTGACGGTGCCGGCACTGTCGGCGAGGCGACATGGGAATGCTATCCAACTGCCTTCCCGCGCTCCTCATCCAAGCAAATCGGCATAGCGTGCGGGGCGGTGGGTGTGCGTGAAGTGGCGCAGCGTCGCATCGACGCTCTGCAGGATGTCCGGGCGCGCGGCATCGCCGGGGTGCACGGCGATGCGCACTGACGGCGCCCGCAACGCAAGGCGCGCCAAGGCGGCGACGGCGCGCGACGAGGCCGCCCGCGCCTCGCTCCGGCTGGCCCAGGTGATGACCGGTCCGCGGGCCAGGATGCGGCCGGTCGCCGGGGCCCAGACCCGCCAATGGTCCTCGGCAAGCGGAAGGCCGCTGCGTCCCAGCGCCGCCTGCGCACCGGCCCCGTAGAGCCAGGCGGGCGCGATGAAGCCGGCCGCCGCGCGCCCGGTCGCGTCTTCCACCACTGCGATCCCATCGCGGATGCGGCGCAGCGCCTCCGCTTCGCTCAGCCCCAGGAACTCGCCTTCGCCGGCGGTGAAGTGGCGTGCCTTGAACCGTTGCCAGCCCCGATGGTCGGCGGTGTCGCGGTGGTACCAGCCGTGGACGAACATCTCGATCCCCGCGTCCGACCAACTCCGCAGGCGCGCCGCGAAGGCCGGCGAGCGGCTGATCGGTGCGCCGGCCCAGTGCTCGGGCACGACCAGCATCGCAAAGCGCGGCCCACCCAGATGCCGGTCGAGCCGCTCGCATAGCTGGTCGACGGCGCCCTCGAAGGCGGGTGCGACATCGTGGATGGACGCGAGCAAGCGGCGCTGCGAGGGCATGCGATCCTGTTGTCTTCCTGAGGTGACACGACAAAGACGCCACCGCGCGGCATTATCCGCAGCTCGCCTGCGCGCAGTGCAAGTGTTCCCCTAACGCCCGCGGACCGCGACGCCGCCCTTGAACAGCGCCAGGACGCGGCCTTGCACCGGCTGGCGGTCGAAGGGCGTGTTGCCGGCGCTGGCGGCCATCTTGTCGGAGTTGACGATCCAGGGGCGGTCGGTGTCGATCACCGCCACGTCGGCCTCCGCACTCACCTCCAGCCGGCCGGCGTTGACGCCCAGCAAGCGCGCGGGGTTGGCGGCTAGGAGGGCGAAGGCGCGCGGAAGGTCGATCACGCCGTCGCGCACGAGGCTGAGCGTGAGCGGCAGCAGCGTCTCGGCACCGGCCATGCCTGGCGCGGAGTCGGCGAAGGGCAGGCGCTTGTCCTCGGGCCCGCGCGGATCGTGGCCCGAGCCGATCAGGTCGATGGTGCCGTCGGCGATCGCAGCGATGACTGCCTTGCGGTCCGCCTCGCCCCGCAAAGGCGGGGAAAGGTGCGCGAACGTGCGGAAAGCGCCCAATGCCACGTCGGAGAGCATGAAATAGGCCGGACTGACCCCGGCGCTCACTTTCAGCCCGCGCGCCTTGGCGCGGCGCACCAGGTCGAGCGCGGCGGCCGTGGTCACGTTGCGGAAGTGGATCGGCGCGTTCGCCAGCTCGGCCAGCGCGATGTCGCGCGCCACCGCCAGCGCCTCGGCCTCGGCAGGTGCGCTCGGCAGGCCCAAGCGGGTCGCCATCTCGCCCGCGGTCGCGACCGCGCTGCCGACGATGCCGGCATCCTCGGCATGGGTGATGACGGTCAGCCCGAGCATCCCGGCGTATTGCAGGAGCCGCAGCATCGTGCCCGAATCGCCGATCCAGCGCCGCCCCGTGGCGACCGCACGGGCCCCGGCATCGCGCATCATCGCGATCTCGGCGAGCGCCTCGCCCTCGAGGTCGCGGGTCGCTGCGGCGAGCGGGTGCACCCAAAAGTCCGGCTTGCCCGACTGCGCCGCGAAGCGCACCCGCGCTGGCACGTCGAGCGGTGGGTTCTGGTCCGGCATCAGCGCGGCGCGAGTTACGCCGCCGAAGTGAAACGCCGGCTTGTCGATCGCGAAGACGCCGATGTCGACAAGGCCGGGCGTGACCAGTGCGCCGGCGGCGTCGTGCACGGTGTCGCCGTCCTGCGGGGCGACGTCTGCACCGAGCGCGACGATGAAACCGCGCTCGCTGCGCAGCGCTCCGGCGATCACGGTGCCGTCTGCGAGCAGTAGCCTGCCGTTGACGATGGCGAGCGGTGCGTGCTGGCTCATGCCCCTGCCTCCCCGCCCCAGCCGGGCACGCCGCGCGCCTGGCGCGTCAGCACGTCGAGGCAGGCCATGCGCATGGCGACGCCCATCTCCACCTGCGTTGTGATCATCGAGCGCTCGACATGGTCAGCGACGTTGCTGTCGATCTCGATGCCGCGATTCATCGGCCCGGGGTGCATGACGAGCGCGTCGGGCTCGGCCTTGGCCAGACGGTCGAGCGTAAGGCCGTAGAGATGGCGGTATTCGCGCGGGGAGGGGATGAACTGCCCCTGCATCCGCTCCAGTTGTAGGCGCAGCATCATCACCACGTCGGCGCCCGCAAGTGCGGCGTCGAAATCATGGAATGCGGTGACGCCCATCTGCTCGATGTCGGCCGGCATCAGCGCCGGCGGTGCGCAGACGCGCACCTCGGCGCCGAGCGAGGCGAGCGCGATCACGTTCGAGCGCGCGACGCGGCTGTGCAGGATATCGCCGCAGATGGTGACGCGCAGGCCCGCGAAGGCGCGCTTGGCCTGGCGGATCGTCAGCGCGTCGAGCAGCGCCTGCGTCGGGTGCTCGTGCTGGCCGTCGCCGGCGTTGAGCACCGGGCAGTCGACCTTGTCGGCGATCAGCTGCACCGCGCCCGAGCTCGCATGGCGGATGACGATGGCGTCGGCGTGCATGGCGTTGAGCGTCATCGCTGTGTCGATCAGCGTTTCACCCTTCTTAACGCTGCTGGTGGCGACCGCCATGTTGACGACGTCCGCGCCCAATCGCTTGCCGGCAATCTCGAAGCTCAGCAACGTGCGGGTGGAGTTCTCGAAGAAGGCGTTGATGATGGTCAGGCCCGAGAGCAGGTCGCGCCGCTTCTTCGCCTCGCGGTTCAGCGCCACCCATTGTTCCGCCTCGTCGAGCAGGAACCAGATCTCGTGCGGGGCAAGGCCGGCAATGGCCACGAGCCCGCGGTGCGGGAAGGCGGCGGCGCCTTCCGGGTAGGTGTATTCGGGACCTGTCATTGAAGATCAGGCCTTAGGCATCGCACCGGCTTCGCTCAAGCCCATTCACCGCGCTATCACCCGCGGCGCTTCCAAGCGGCGGGTTTGCCGGTTAAGCACGGGCGCGAAAGGCAGGTCCCCTCAAATGAAATTCGCGCGCAAGGTCTGGAAGTTGCTGGTCGGCATCAAGGATGCGCTGGCCCTGATCTTCCTGCTGATGTTCTTCGGCCTGATCTATGCCGCACTCGCCGCCCGGCCGATGGGTGGTCGCGTGGAGACCGGCGCGCTGCTGCTCAAGCTCGATGGCTCGATCGTCGAAGAGAAGAGCAAGGCCGATCCGTTCGGCATGCTCGTCTCGGGCGAAAGCGCCCTGCACGAATTCCAGGCGCGCGACGTGGAGCGGGCGCTGCGCCTCGCCGCCACCGATGACCGCATCAAGGTCGTGGTGCTCGATCTCTCCCGCTTCGTCGGCGGGCGGTTCGTGCATTTGCACGACGTCGGTAAGGCGATCGACGCGGTGCGCAAGGCCGGCAAGCCGGTGCTGACCTTCGCCAACATCTATTCCGACGACAGCGCGCAGCTTGCAGCGCACGCCAGCGAGGTCTGGGTCGACCCGATGGGCGGCGCCTTCGTGGCCGGGCCGGGCGGCAACTTCCTGTTCTACAAAGGCCTGCTCGACCGCTTCAAGGTGAACGCGCACGTCTACCGCGTGGGCACCTACAAGAGCTTCGTTGAGCCCTACATCCGCACCGATTTCTCCGATGCCGCGCGCGAGGACATGACCGGCATCTACCGCGCGTTGTGGGACGCTTACCGCGCCGACGTGAAGGCTGCGCGCCCGGCTGCCCAGCTTGACCGCATGACCAGCGATCCGGTCGGCTGGAACGCGGCAGCGGGCGGCGATATGGCGAAGGCGGCCAAGGCGGCCGGCCTGGTCGACCGTATCGGCGACCGCACCGAGTTCGAGAAGCGGGTCACCCAGATCGCCGGCGAGGACCCGGGCAGCGGCAGCGCCGAGGATCGCAAGGACCCGCTGCCTTACGCGCACACCCGGCTCGCCGCCTGGCTTGCCGCCAACCCGGTCAAGGAGGAGGGCGCCGCGATCGGCGTCGTCACCATCGCCGGCGACATCATCGACGGCGATGCCGGACCCGGCCAGGCCGGCGGCGATCGCATCGCCCGGCTGCTCGACGACAACATCGACGAGGGGATGAAGGCGCTGGTCGTGCGCATCGATTCGCCCGGCGGATCGGTGATGGCGTCGGAGCGCATCCGCCGGGCGCTCCTGCGCTACAAGGCGAAGAAGATCCCGATCGTCGTCTCGATGGCGAACTACGCGGCCAGCGGCGGCTACTGGGTCTCGACGCCAGGTCAGCGGGTCTTCGCCGAGCAGGGCACGGTGACCGGGTCGATCGGCGTCTTCGCCGTCATCACCAGTTTCGAGAAGACCCTGGCCGATTACGGCGTCACCAGCGACGGGGTGCGCTCGACGCCGCTCTCGGGCCAGCCCGACTTGTTCGGCGGCTTCACGCCCGAAGTCGACGGCCTGCTGCAGGGCTCGATCGAAAACGCCTACCGGCAGTTCCTGTCCGTTGTCGGCCAGGCGCGCGGCAAGACGCCGCAGCAGGTCGACGCGATCGCGCAAGGTCGCGTCTGGCCGGCGCTCGACGCGCGCCGCATCGGCCTCGTCGACGAGATCGGCGGCATGGACGCCGCGCTTGCCTATGCGGCCAAAGTGGGTGGCGTCGGCAACGGCAAGTGGCACGCCGAGTATCTCGAAGGCGACAAGGACGCTTTCGGAGCCTTCCTCAGCGATATGTTCGGTGGGGATGAAGACGGTGCGGCTGCTTACGACTTCGCCGGCCTGATCGCGCAGCGCCAGCAGCTGCAGGCTCGCCAGCTGGTCTCGCGGCTGGAGGTGCTGGGCGGCACCAAGGGCATGCAGGCCTACTGCCTGGAATGCGCCGCCGAGCCTTCGCCGGTGGCCGCGCTCTCGCCCGCGCGCGATGGCGTGGTGGCTCGGCTGGCGATGAAGCTGGCGGGGTTGCGGTAGGCGGGTCCCCTCCGCCGCCGCAGGCGGTGTGGAGAGGACCTATCAGCGAGAAAGCCTCAATCCGGGGGCGGCAGTTCGGTCGGCGCGCTGTCGGGAACGTCCACGTCGGGGCCGGCCGGATCGGTCTCGTCAGGGCCACCGGGCACGCCGGGACCGTCGGGCGGGGTCGGAACTTCGGCCGGCGTATCGCCGGGGAAATCTCCGGGCTGGGTGGCCATGGTGCAGTCGCTCCTTCGTTGAACCCCGTCCTCCCCCGCTACGTGGGCACGGCGGCAGCACGGCGCAAGGTCGCGGCGCTTGCCCTTTTTGGCGCGCTCTTATAAGGGCCCGTCCCTTGAGTTTCAGGCTTCATCCGAGCGGGCGTGGCGGAACTGGTAGACGCAGCAGGTTTAGGTCCTGCCATCGCAAGATGTGGGGGTTCGAGTCCCTTCGCCCGCACCAGTGACAGGCGCCCGGGGAGAGGGTGAGGCAAGTCAATCCGGCGGCGACGCCGACAAGAGTGCACAGGAAGGCTTCCACATGCAGATCGTCGAGACCACCAACGAGGGCCTGAAGCGCGCCTATACGGTGACCATCCCCGCCACGACCATCACCTCGAAGATCGAGGGCGAGGTCAAGAAGATCGCGCCGCAGATCAAGATGCCCGGCTTCCGCCCCGGCAAGGTGCCCGCCAATCTCGTCAAGAAGATGCATGGCCCGGCGATCCACCAGGAAGCGCTGAACACCACCATCCGCGAGGCGATGGACAAGCTGGTTACCGAGAAGGCCCTGCGTCCGGCGATGAACCCCGACGTCGCGCTCGGTGAAGGCTACGAGGAAGGCAAGGACGCCGAGCTGACTGTCAGCCTCGAAGTGCTGCCCCAGATCGAGGCGCCTTCGCTCGAGGGCCTCAAGCTCGAGAAGCTGACCGTGCCGGTGGACGAATCGGCCGTGGATGAGCAGGTCGAGCGCATCGCCGGCCAGCAGCAGCGGTTCGAGACCAAGGACGGCGCTGCCGAAGACGGCGACCAGGTGATCGCAGATTTCACCGGCAAGCTGAACGGCGTCGAGTTCGACGGCGGCAAGGCCGAGAAGCAGCCGATCGTGATCGGCGCCGGTCGCCTGATCCCCGGCTTCGAGGAACAGCTCGTCGGGATCAAGGCCGGCGAGGAGCGCACCATCACCGTGACTTTCCCCGAGGACTACCAGGCGGAGAACCTCAAGGGTCAGGAAACCACCTTCGACATCGTCGCGCACGAAGTGAAGGCCCCTGCCGAATCGAAGATCGACGACGACTTCGCCAAGGAGCTGGGCCTGGAAAGCCTGGAGCAGCTCAAGGGCCTGCTGCGCGGCCAGCTCGAACAGGAGACCGCGGGTCTCACTCGCACCGCGATGAAGCGCTCGCTGCTCGACCAGCTCGCCGCCGGCCATGACTTCGACGTGCCGCCGACCATGGTCGAGGCCGAGTTCGAGCAGATCTGGCAGCAGCTGCTGAACGAAACCCAGAACGAGGAAGACCCCGAGGCCGCGCTTGCCGAGATCGAGGCCGAAAAGGACGACTACCGCAAGATTGCCGAGCGCCGCGTGCGCCTGGGCCTGCTGCTGTCCGAAATCGGCCAGGCCAACGGTGTAGAGGTCTCCGCGCAGGAGATGTCGATGCTGGTCAGCCAGGCGGCGCAGCAGTATCGCCCGGAAGACCGCCAGCGCTTCGTGGAATACGTCCGCCAGGACCCGATGATGGCCGCCCAGCTGCGCGCGCCACTCTACGAGGACAAGGTCGTCGATTTCCTGATCGAAAAAGCCGAGGTCACCGAGCGCGAAGTGACTCGCGAGGAGCTGCAGGCCGCGATCGAGGCGGACGCTGACGGCAAGCCCGCCGCTACCGAAAAGCCCGCCAAGAAGGCGCCGGCCAAGAAGACCGCCAAGAAGGTCGAAGCTGCCGCCGACGCTCCAGCAGAAGCCGCCGCTGCTGAGGACGCGCCGAAAAAGGCTCCGGCTAAGAAGGCACCTGCCAAGAAGGCGGCCGCCAAAGCCGACGACGCCAAGGCTGGTGAAGCCAAGGCTGACGGTGAGAGCGCCGACGAAGCGCCGAAGAAGGCTCCGGCCAAGAAGAAGGCCGCTGCCAAGGAGGCTTGATCCACTCCTTCAGCGCAAGCGCTCAGCAAACGGCCCGGCAGTGCGAACTGCCGGGCCGTTTCCCGTTCAGGAACGAAGGCATCTTGCCCCTGCTCTGGAACACGTTCCTGTCAATCCGCTCGCCACTGCCGGAACGTCGGCTTGACGAGCTTGGCGCTTCGCACCTTCTCGTAGGCCGCGCCGAGCTTGAGCACCTTGGCGTCCTGCCACTGGCCGGCGATGAACGACAGGCCGATCGGCAAGCCCTCGACCGCGCCCATGGGGACCGAAAGGTGCGGGTAGCCGGCGATCGCGGCGAGGTTGCCGGCGCCGACGTCGACGAAGTGGTCCCCGGTGACGAGGTCGATCGGCCAGGCCGGGCCAGCGGTCGGGGCAACCACCACGTCGACCTTGTACTTGGCCAGCAACGCATCGATGCCCTCTGCCCCGGCGAGACGCCTGGCGTCGGCGCGGGCCTTGTCGTATTCGGCCTGGTCGGTGGTCTTGAGCGCCTTTTCGAAGATCTCCTGCCCGTACCAGCGCAGCTCCTCGGTGGCGTGGGCCTTGTTGAAGGCGATCAGGCCGGCAAGGTCGCGCGTCGGCGGGGTGCCGGGCAGGTCCTTGAGGTAGGCGTTCACGCCTTCGCGGAATTCGTAGAGCAGCACCGTGTACTCTGCCTCGCCCATGCGCTCCTCGGGCTTGTAGTCGATCTCGACGAGCGTGGCGCCGGCGCGTTTCATGTCGGCGAGGGCCCGGTCGAACAGGCTGGTCAGGCTCGCCATGTCGCCCGCCTGCTTGCGCAGCACCCCTACGCGCACGCCCTTGAGGCTGGCGGTGGCAAGCCCGGCGGTGAAGTCGGTAAGGTGCTTGCCGGCATCGGCCGTGGCGACGTCCGCCTCGTCGGGGCCGGCGATAGCGTTGAGCAACAGCGCGGCGTCGGCGACGCTGGTCGCCATTGGCCCGGCGGTATCCTGGGTGGAGCTGATCGGCACCACCAGCGACCGGCTGACCAGGCCGACGGTGGGCTTGAAGCCGACCACGCCGTTCAGCGAGGCGGGGCACGTGATCGAGCCGTCGGTCTCGGTGCCGATCGTCGCCCAGGCCATCCCTGCCGCGATCGCGGCGCCGCTGCCTGACGACGAGCCGCAGGGGCTGCGGTCGATCGCGTAGGGGTTCTTGGTCTGCCCGCCGACCCCGCTCCAGCCGCTGGAGGATCGCTCCCCACGGAAGTTGGCCCATTCGGAGAGGTTGGTCTTGCCCAGAATCACTGCGCCGGCCTCGCGCAGCTTGGCCACCAGCGGTGCGTCCCGTCCGGGGCTGTTGTCCTTGAGCGCCAGGCTGCCGGCAGTGGTCGGCATGTCGCGCGTCTCGATGTTGTCCTTCACCAGCACCGCGCGGCCGGCGAGCGGACCGGTGGCGGCCTCTGCGGGTGTATCGGTCACGGGCGCCAGCGCGATCACGGCATGGAGCGCCGGCCCCGCATCATCGATCGACTCGATCCGCTTGCGGTAGTCTTCGGGTGTCTGCTGTGGCCAGGCTTGCTGCGCCCATGCGGGCGCTGCGGTGAGCAGGAGGGCGGCGGCGATCGATGCGGTTCGGCGCATGGCGGGAAGGGCTCCTGAGCAAAGTCGCCGCAAACCTGCGCCGCAGCGACGCGATCCGCAAGCCGGGTATCGGCCCGGTAATTCGGATTGCTCGTCGCCATCCTCCACAGGCTTCGCTCGAGCGGGCCGCCGATACTTGGGTTAATGCCCTTGAACATCGCACGGCGAGCGTCGACATAGGCGGCTCCAATCAGATGAGGACTCCCATGCTCGACCTGTTTGGCGCCGTCGGCGCCCAAGGAAAGTTCAACGTCGATCCCGTGACTGGCGCTCTGGTGCCGATGGTCGTCGAGCAGACCAGCCGCGGCGAGCGCAGCTTCGACATCTATTCGCGCCTGCTGCGCGAGCGGATCGTGTTCATCACCGGCGCGGTCGAGGACCACATGGCCTCGCTGATCGTCGCGCAGCTGCTGTTCCTGGAAAGCGAGAATCCGTCGAAGGACATCTCGATGTACATCAACTCGCCGGGCGGCGTGGTGACGGCCGGCATGGCGATCCACGATACCATGCAATACATCAAGCCGCGCGTGTCGACCGTGTGCATCGGCCAGGCCGCCTCGATGGGCAGCTTCCTGCTCGCGGCGGGCGAGCCTGGCATGCGCATCGCGCTGCCCAATGCGCGGATCATGGTCCACCAGCCCTCGGGCGGCGCGCAAGGCATGGCTAGCGACATCGAGATCCAGGCGCGCGAGATCCTGCGGATGCGCAAGCGCCTCAACGATCTCTACGTGAAGTACACTGGCAAGTCGCTCGACGAGATCGAGAAGGCGATGGATCGCGACACCTTCCTCGAAGCCGAGGAAGCGCTGGCGTTCGGCCTCGTCGACAAGGTGTTCGAGACCCGGCCCGATGCAGAGAAGAGTGGCGAGGCCTGAGCATTGCCGATGCGGCACCGGGCCCCTACATCCGTTGCGATGCAGCCGATCGGGGGCTTCGGGCCGCACCTTTCCACCGGAATGGGGCCTTCAGCCCGTCGCAAGCATTTCGGCCTAGAGTTGCTAAACCGGTGACCCGAAGGGTAGACTGATCGAGTCGCTCCAGCGGGGGCCTAAGACGGAAAATGACGAAATTGAGCGGATCTGACGCGAAAAGCACCCTCTACTGCAGCTTCTGCGGCAAGTCGCAGCACGAAGTGCGTAAGCTGATCGCGGGACCCACGGTCTTCATCTGCGACGAATGTGTCGAGCTTTGCAACGACATCATTCGCGAAGAAACCAAGGCCGGGATCGCGGGGCGCAAGGACGGCGAAGTCGTCTCTCCCCGCGAAATCTGCGAGACGCTGAACGACTACGTGATCGGGCAAGAGCGCGCCAAGCGCGTGCTCTCGGTGGCGGTGCACAATCACTACAAGCGGCTGAAGCACAGCGGCAAGCAGGGCGACGTCGAGCTGTCGAAGTCGAACATCCTGCTGGTCGGGCCGACCGGCTGCGGCAAGACGCTGCTCGCGCAGACGCTCGCCAAGACCTTCGACGTGCCCTTCACCATGGCCGATGCGACCACGTTGACCGAGGCCGGCTACGTTGGCGAGGACGTGGAAAACATCATCCTCAAGCTGCTGCAAGCTTCCGACTACAATGTCGAGAAGGCCCAGCAGGGCATCGTCTACATCGACGAGATCGACAAGATCAGCCGCAAGGCGGAGAATCCGTCGATCACGCGCGATGTGTCGGGCGAGGGCGTGCAGCAGGCGCTGCTCAAGCTGATGGAAGGCACCACTGCCAGCGTTCCGCCGCAAGGCGGCCGCAAGCACCCGCAGCAGGAATTCCTGCAAGTGGACACGACCAACATCCTGTTCATCTGCGGCGGCGCCTTCGCCGGCCTGGAAAAGATCATCGCCGACCGCCTGCAGAAACGCTCGATCGGCTTCGGCGCGCATGTCGCCGATCCGGACAAGCGCCGCGTGGGCGAACTGCTCCAGAAGGCCGAGCCCGAGGACTTGCTCAAGTTCGGCCTGATCCCCGAGTTCGTCGGCCGCCTGCCGGTGATCGCGACCCTCAACGACCTCAACATCGAGGCGCTGGTCAAGATCCTGAAGGAGCCCCGTAACGCGCTGGTCAAGCAGTACGCCAAGCTGTTCGAGCTGGAAGACGTGGAGCTGACCTTCACTGACGACGCGCTCGAGGCGATCGCGCAGAAGGCGATCGATCGCAAGACCGGCGCGCGCGGCCTGCGCTCGATCGTCGAAAGTCTGCTGCTCGATACGATGTTCGACCTGCCGACCGAGCGTGACATCGCCGAAGTGGTGGTCGACAAGGACGTGGTCGACGGCCGCAAAGACCCGGTCCGCGTGCTCAAGGGCGACAAGACCGAAGCCGCCGCCTGAGGCGCATCGCGACGCCGGTCGTACTTATACCAATCGAACGAGGGCCGCTCCCGCAAGGAGTGGCCCTTTTCGCGTCAGCTCTGGCTCACGCCCGGATCACGTCGATGGCGATGCCCATGTGGTCGGTCGCCGTGGTGCCCGAGGACGACTGCGAGAAGTAGACTACGCGCCGTAGCTTGAGCGAGGCCTGGTTGTAGACCGCGACGTCGTACATCTTGCTGCCCGAGCTGTTGGTGCCCTTCTCGGTATGCATGTAGTTGTCGACCGGCTCGATGGCGCCCCCGCTGAAGGCATTGACGTACTGAGCGCCGGTCGCGCCTTTGGCCGCTTCAAGGCAGTCGCGCGTCTGATCGGCGCTCGACTGGTTGGTGTCGCCCATCACCAGGTCGATCGCGGCATAGCCTTTGCCAATCACGTCCTGGATGATGCGCCCGTAAAAGGCGGTGGTGGCGTTGCGGTCGCGTGCGAAGGCATTGGGCACGTGTACGAACAGCACGCAGATGCCGCCGAGGTCGACGCACAGGTAGCCCACCCCCTCGGCGATCATCTTCGACTGTGCGCCGCGGCCGGAAGCGGTGAAGGCAGTGAAGCACTGGCAGTTCTTGTCGGCGAACGTGGTGTGGGTGGAAAGCCCCGGAAACGCGCGCAACGCGGCGAAGTCGCCGTGGCTGGCCACATCGAGCTCGCCGCAGACCAGCAGGTCGATCTCGTCGTGCAAGGCGCGGGTGGAATTCTGGAAGATCTGCTCGATCTGCGCCCGCAGCGGGCTGAGCGAGGCGCTGGCCATCGGCGACAGCCGGCCCACGGGGACGAGGTGGGCAGGGCCTTGCACGATGGTGGCGGGATCTTCGGGGATCGTCGGATAGACCAGTGCGTTCACTCCGGCGCCGCTGACCCGCTGGTTCGTCTCCACCGTGAACTTGTTCTGGAAGATGGCGTCGGCGTTGTGCGTCTTGCTCGTGTTCGATTCGAACGACTGGTACGCGATGATCGCCATGGCCTTCCTTCCTCCCTTTCGCCTGTTTGCCTGGTGCTATGGCTCTCTCGTGCGGCAGGCAAGTGACACTCGCCGTCAGGCCATCGCGATGGGCGGCAGCTTCACGATCGAGCGATCGAGCCCGGAGACTTCCTCGACGCCTGACACGAGTTGGCGGGCTGGATTCCGGCGTCTTTAGCGCCGGCGGCTAAACGATCGCTTCGCTTTCCAGCGCGCAGACCGCTTCGCTGGTCTCGATCTGGATGGTCGGGTGGCCGATGCCGAACGTGTGGTTGAGATCATGGGCCAGCGCGTGCAGGAACGCGTCGCCCGGCAGGCCGGCGGGCATCACCAGGTGCGCGGTGAGCGCGGTCTCGGTGGTGCTCATCGGCCAGATATGCAAGTCGTGGACGCGGGTGACGCCGGTTCGCGCCTCGAGCAGCGCGCGCACGGCGGCCACGTCGATCGCGTCCGGTACGCCGAGCATGCCCATCCGTAGCGAATCGCGCAGCAGGCCCCAGCTCGACCAGGCGATGACGGCGGTGATCGCCAGCGAGGTCAGCGGGTCGAGGTAGCGCCAGCCGGTCCAGGCGATCAGCACGCCGGCGACGACGACGCCCAGCGAGACCACCGCGTCGGCCATCAGATGGATGAAGGCGGCGCGCAAGTTGAGGTCGCTTTTGGAGCCACGCGCGAAGAGCAGGGCGGACAGGGCGTTCACCGCGATGCCGATGGCGGCCACGACGATCATCGTCGTGCCCTGCACCGGGGCAGGATCGGTGAGGCGCCGGACTGTCTCCACCAGGATCGCGCCGATCGCCACCCACAGCAGCGCCGCGTTGGCGATCGCCGCCAGGATCGAGGAGCTCTTGAGTCCGTAAGTGAATCGCTCCGAGGGCGGGCGCGCCGCGAGGATGCTGGCGCCCCAGGCGAGCAACAGCGAGAGAACGTCGGACAAGTTGTGGCCCGCATCCGCCAGCAGCGCCATCGATCCGCTGAGCAGACCGGCGGCCACTTCTGCGACGACGAAGATCAGGTTGAGCCCGACCGCGATGGCGAAGGCCCGGCCCATGCTGGCGCCCGTGGGTGCCGAATGGTGATGGTGGTGCCCGCCCCCGGCCTGGTGGCGATGATCGTGGGCATGGTCGTGATGATGGAAACCAGACATCCTGGCCGCTTGGCATGACTACACGGGGGGGAGCAAGCGATGTGGGAACATCACATCGATCGCACGCTAGCGTGGCTCCTCGAAGCTTGGGAAGACGCGGATGCAGCACTGGCGGAGGGGGATAGCCAGAATTGCTCCGCCGTGACAAATATGCCGCAGTGCAGTAGTCGACACAGCGATTAAGTATCAGACATGAAAGCGAAATTTCAGGTTCGTTGCTGCTATGTGACGGTCACGTCATAAAATTTCGTGGCGGCGATCGCATTTGATTCCCAAACGTCAGAAAGTTGTCATATGCGCCACTTAGCAGCCGCAGCATCCGCGCGGCGTGGCGCAAAAACGTCGCAACTCATCTCGGTCTGACAAGCTCAGGGGGCATCAGATATGAAAAGCCAGTTTCTCCTCAAGTCCGCGACCGGCGCACTGATCGTCGGCACCTCTTTCTTCGCCATGCCCGCCTTCGCGCAGTCGACCGGTTCGGTCGATTTCGAGAACCAGGAGATCGTCGTCACCGGTTCGGTGAACCGTGCCGTTGGCGGCGTGGAGATTCCGGCCACCAGCAAGGCTCGCAGCGTGCTGACCCAGGAGATCATTGAGCGCCAGGTGCCTGGCCAATCGGTGAACGACATTATCAATCTGTTGCCCGGTGTTAGCTTCCAGAACAACGATCCGTTCGGATCGGCTGGCGGTACGCTGTTCATCCGCGGTTTTGACAACACCCGCATCTCACAAACGTTCGATGGCGTGCCGCTCAACGATTCGGGCGGCTACTCCATCTACTCTAGCCAGCAGCTCGATCCGGAGCTGATCGAGCAGGTGAACGTTAACCTCGGGACTACCGACGTGGATAGCCCGACTGCCGCGGCCACGGGCTCGACCGTCAACTACCGCAGCCGCAACCCTACCGACGAGTTTGGTGCGCGGCTGGTCGGCTCGGCTGGCGATTTCAACTTCTTCCGCGTGTTTGGTTCGATCGACACCGGTACTTTCACGCCGTTCGGCACCAAGGCCTTCATTGCGGCGAGCAAGTCGACCAACGACACGATCTTCAACGATCACGGCACGATCGACAAGATGCAGCTGAATGCCAAAATCTATCAGCCGATTGGCGACAATGGTGACTTCATCTCGATCGCCGCGCACTACAACCGCGCGCGAAACAACCGCTTTGGCTCGGTGACGTTCCGCAACGATGGCGTCGGCGCAGTTCCCAGCCGGTTTCCCGAGAACCGAGACGAGCGCGACTATGTCATTCCGTACTGCACCGTCAATACCGGCGCGCGACCGGGACTTGCCGACCTTGCGAACAGCTGCGGCTCGACATTCGACGAGCGCCTGAATCCGTCGAACACGGGCAACATCCGCATCAATTCGCGCTTTACGCTTAGCGACAAGCTGACGCTGACGGTCGATCCGAGCTTTCAATACGTCCGCGCTAATGGCGGCGGCACGGCAGTCGCTCGCGAAGGTCTGCGCGACATCAACCCGGCGGGTGGCGCCGGCACCTGCGGCGCGACTGCAGGTGCCATTTCGGCTGCGATCTTCTGCTCGCCCGGTTACCTCGGCGGCACGCCTTACTTCGGACGTGACTTGAACGGTGACGGCGACTTGCTCGACACGATCCGTCTAGCGACGCCGAGCGAGACCAATACGCGCCGTTATGGCGTCATCGCCTCGCTGCGCTACGACATTTCCGAAAATCACTCGCTGCGCATTGCGTACAGTCTCGACTATGCGCGCCATCGCCAAACAGGCGAGGTCGCCTTTTTGAAGAGCAACGGTCAGCAGCCGGCATTTCCTGAGGCATCGGACCCGTTGGCCGACGTAACTGGGGCGCTGCTGCAAAAGCGTGATCGGTTCTCCAAAGCGATTCTCAACCAGTTCTCCGGTGAGTATCGGGGCATCTTCGGTCCCGTTACCCTGACGGCAGGCCTGCGCGCGCCTTTCTTCAGGCGCGACCTGAATAACTACTGTGCCACCTCGAGCGCGACCGGCTTCGTCGAGTGTTTCGGCACCAACACGCAGGGAGCGGCGACCTACGCCACGCTGAACCCCACCATACAGGGTCCGCAGCGCCGCGTGTTCAAGTACGACAAGCTGCTACCAAACGTCGGCTTTACCCTCGACGCGGCTGATGCCCTCTCCGTCTTCGGCAATTACTCGAAGGGTCTGCAGGTTCCGGGCACCGACAATCTGTACAACAGCTTCTTCTTTTCCCGGGACACGCCGTCCGCCAATCCTTCGCCGGAGACCACAGACAACTTCGACCTGGGCGTGCGTTACCGGACGGGCCAACTTCAGGCACAGGCTTCGGTTTGGTATACGATCTATCAGGACCGTCTGGCCTCCGCTTACGATCCCGAGACCGATCGTACCCTGTATCGCAACCTCGGCCGCGTCGACAAATACGGCGTTGACGGTAGCATTTCGTACCGTCCGGTGCCCGAGGCTGTCATCTACCTCTTCGGTTCGTACCTGAAGTCGAAGATCAAGGACAACGTGCTCTATGGCGAGTGCACCGCAGTCAGCGCGGTCACGGGTTGTGCAGCGGTGGGCGATCCCATCTTTGCCGCGACCAAGGGCCAGCGAGAGTCGGGCGCCCCGGTCTACACCTTCGGTGCGCGCGCGCAGGGCTCCATCGGTCCGTTGGAGTTGGGTGTCCAGGCTAAGCGCACTGGGCCTCGCTATGTGAACGATCTCAATCGGCCATTCACGCTGGGCGGCACGATCGTCGGCGGCGTCGCTGTTGCGGGCGGCACCAAGGTCATGGATGCCAAAGCACCTGCCTATACGCTCGTTGATTTCGATGCGCGCTTGAGCTTGCAGTTTCTCGGGCTCAACGACCGTACGTTCTTCCAGCTCAACGTGACGAACGTGTTCGACAAGCTGTACTATGGCGGCTTCGACGGACGCCTTGACTCTGGGTTCGTTGCAGCCAGCAACCTTCCCTTCGTGCAAATTGGCAGCCCGCGCACGTTCATTGGATCGATCAGCTTCGGCTTCTGATCGCCGCCGCAGCACAACTATGAACAGAAGAAGAGGAGGAGCCGCGAGGTTCCTCCTCTTTTTCGTGCGCCGTCGTCTGGAACTTGGGCAACGTCACGGCGCAGCTTCCAATCGGCTTATCGCGCGCTATGCTGCAGCAGACCAACCGCAGGGGAAGCGCGAACGATGCCTGGCGCCAGCATGCCCGCAGCCGAAAGCCAGATCATTCAGACGCTGGCCAGCACCTTCAATGTCAGCTTCGACGATCTGAGCACGCCGGTGCTGAAGGCGAAGAGCTTTCTTTCGAGCAGCACGCGATTGAACCAAGCGAACGATATTTTGGTACGCGCGGACCTGGGCAGCGGACCGGGCATTCTCGATGCGCTCAAACTACTGGGCGGGCTCTACATGGGCGTGGAGGGTATTCTGATCGTCGCCAATGCGGGCCAGTTGGGCGTCGTCGTGGTCGAGGTACTCGGCCTTGTCACCGTATCGGCCTCCACCGCGACGCTTATCGGGCTCGGACTGGCCGTGCTTGGCGGCTACTTGCTCTACAAGGGATTGCAGGCGATGTGGCCGGTCATACAGCGCAAGCTGCGCAACGAATTCGGCTCGGCATGGGACGTGATGTTCCGCTCCGGCTCGAGCGATACGTTCGAGTGAGCGCGAAGCTCTACTGGTAGACGCAAGCGTCGAAGCCCTCGCGCTTCACCGTACCGATGCGAGCGGCGATGGTGTTGCCGTAGCGGCGGGTGAACCCGGCGGGGTTCGTGACGCTGCGGGTCTTGGGGCTGGGGAAGGCGGCTGCCATGCGCCCGGCTTCGGTGGGCGTGAGGCGCGCGGCGGATTTGCCGAAGTAGCGCTGTGCGCCCGCCTCGACACCGTAAGTGCCGATGCCGGTCTCGGCGACGTTCAGGTAGACCTCCATGATCCGCCGCTTGTCCCACAGGCTTTCGATGAGGAAGGTGAACCAGATCTCCAGCCCCTTGCGCAAGTAGCGCGTCCAGCCCTCACCCTGCCACAGGAACACGTTCTTGGCGGTCTGCTGGCTGACCGTGGACCCGCCGCGCAGCCGTCCGCCACGGGCATTGCGCTGCATCGCCTTTTCGATCGCCTCGGTGTCGAACCCCTGGTGGCTGCAGAACTTGCCGTCCTCAGCGGCGATCGCGGCGTCCACCATGTTGCGGTCGATGTTGCTCAGCGGCTCCCAGTCCTTGGTGATGCCGTTGCCGTCGACGATCATGGTCACCGTCACCGGCGGCGGCACGAAACGGTAGAGCACCGTCAGCCCCACGCTGATCGCGACGAACCAGAGGATGAACTTGGCAAGGAAACGCATGGTCGGGCCGGTACCTGTGGGATCGTCGATGCCGTGTCCTAGCCCAGACTTGCCCGGCCACGCCAGCGGTCCGGCGTGGTTCCTCCACCGCGGGGCGCCTTCGGCGCTTTCGCCGGACCGGCAACCCTTGCGCGGTGCTGGCTACCGACGCGACCACTGACACGGCGCACCCAGCGCAAAGCAAAAGGCCGGGCCATAATGGCCCGGCCTTCCGGTTGGACTCGCAAGGACGGTATCAGGCCGGCAGGAGACGCTTGTCCGAAGCGATGCGGTTCATCGCCTTCTGCAGCTTCTCGAAGGCGCGCACCTCGATCTGGCGCACGCGCTCGCGGCTGACGTTGTAGACCTGGCTCAGCTCCTCGAGGGTCTTGGGATCCTCGCTGAGGCGACGCTCCTTGAGAATGTCGCGCTCGCGGTCGTTGAGCGCGTCCATCGCCTCGATCAGCATGTCGTGGCGCACGCTGGCTTCTTCGGCGTCGGCGACGGTCTCGTCCTGCAGCGGGCGCTCATCCGCGAGGATGTCCATCCACTGGCCTTCGCCTTCCTCGCGCAGCGAGACGTTGAGCGACGCGTCGCCGCCCATCATCATGCGCCGGTTCATGTTGACGACCTCGGTCTCCGACACGCCCAGCGTCGTCGCGATCTTGGCGACGTCGTCCGGGTGCAGATCGGTGTCCTCGTAGGCGTCGAGGTTCTTCTTCATGCGGCGCAGGTTGAAGAAAAGCTTCTTCTGCGCAGCGGTGGTGCCCATCTTCACCAGGCTCCACGACCGCAGGATGTACTCCTGGATCGAGGCCTTGATCCACCACATGGCATAGGTGGCGAGGCGGAAGCCCCTTTCGGGTTCGAACTTCTTGACGCCCTGCATCAGGCCGATGTTCCCTTCGGAAATCAGCTCGGACACGGGCAGGCCATAGCCGCGGTAGCCCATCGCGATCTTGGCGACGAGACGCAGGTGGCTGGTCACCAGCTGCGCCGCGGCCGCAGGATCCTGATGCTCCGAATAGCGCTTGGCGAGCATGTATTCCTGCTCGGGCGCGAGCACCGGGAACTTGCGGATCTCGGACAGGTAGCGGTTGAGGCTCTGCTCACCGCCGAGGGCCGGTACACTGGGCAAGTTGCGTTGGTTGCTGCTCACGTTCATCCGTCCTTTCTAGGTCGGCACACGGTCAAAGACCCTTGAAGGCGTCTTAGCTTGTGGCCACCTGTTCACGATAGCACATAAAAGCGATTTCAGTGTTGCAATTCGTCGATCAGCATCTGCAGATCGTCGGGGAGAGGGCTGCTGAAACGCACCATTTCCTTGGTAACGGGGTGGCGGAACCCCAGTTCCGCAGCATGCAGCGCTTGGCGGCGAAACGAGAGCCGCTGAAGGATAGGGCGCAGTGCTGGTGGAGTTCGTCCATAGACAGGGTCTCCCAATAGCGCATTGCCCATTGACGCAAGGTGAACGCGCACCTGATGGGTTCGCCCCGTCTCCAGCCGGCACTCGATCAGCGTGGCGCCCGCAAGCGGCTCCAGCGTGCGGTAATGGGTGACGGCGTGCTTGCCGCGGCCGTCCTCGACCAGGGCCATCTTCTTGCGGTCGTGCGAGGAGCGGGCGATGGCGCCGCGCACGGTTCCCGTTGCCGGCAGCACGCGGCCGCCGGCGACGGCGAGGTAGGCGCGCTCTATCGAGTGGTCGGCGAACTGGGCAGCCAGGCCCTCGTGCGCCCGGTCGGACTTGGCGACCACCAGCAGGCCCGAAGTATCCTTGTCGATGCGGTGGACGATCCCGGGCCGCGCTACGCCGCCGATGCCCGAAAGCTTGCCGGCGCAATGATGGAGCAGGGCGTTGACCAGCGTACCATCCGGATTGCCCGCGGCCGGATGCACCACGAGGCCGGCAGGCTTGTCGACGACGATCAGGTCCTCGTCCTCGTAGGCGATGAGCAGCGGGATGTCCTGCGCCACCGCCTCGGCTGGCGCGGCCTCGGGCACCACGATGGCGAAGGGCGTGCCACCCGCGGCCTTGAGCGACGCCTGGGCCACGGGTGCGCCGGCAAGGCTGACCCGGCCTTCGCCGAGTAGCGCTTTCACGCGCTCGCGGCTGAGCCCGCTGGCGTCCGCCAGTGCCTTGTCGAGCCGGCCGCCCGCGAGTGGCAGCACGCCTTCGATGATGGTTTCGTGACCCCCCATTGTGCTACGATTTGGGGATGGAACTTACCGTGACAAGGGGCGTGATCGACCGCCTGCACGCGGAAGCGGCGCGCACCTCACCCGAGGAGTGCTGCGGCGTCCTGCTCGGCCGGGAAGGGCACATCGACGCGGTGGTGCCCGCCGCAAACGTAGCGGACGATCGCCTGCGCCGGTTCGAGATCGATCCGCTTGCGCTGCTGGCCGCCCATCGCGCCGCGCGCGAGGGCGGGCCGCAGGTGCTGGGATACTACCACTCGCACCCGGAGGGCCATCCGGTGCCGTCCGCCACCGATTGCGAACATTCCACCGGCGATTTGCGCATCTGGGCGATCATCGCCGATGCCACGGTTGCTTTCTGGCGCGATAGCGGAGATGGATTCGATCAACTGGCCGTGCGCATCGTGGCTTGAGGGGGCTCGCCTGGTTAACGGCGAGCACAGGCCGATGCGTAAAGCCGACGCAGACGACGAGAGCAGACTATCCATGACCACGAGTTCGCTCGAACTTGCCAGCCTCCTGTGTTCACGCCTGTGCCACGACATGCTCAGCCCGGTGGGCGCGCTGTCCAACGGTCTGGAGCTGCTGGCAGACGAGAAGGACCCCGAGATGCGCCAGCGCTGCTTCGAGCTGCTGGACCAGAGCGCGCGCATCTCCACCGACAAGCTCAAGTTCTTTCGCCTGGCGTTCGGTGCCGCGGGCGGCTTCAGCGAGCTGGTGCCGGTGAACGAGGCGCGCGTGCTGGTCGATGCGCTGGTGGCGAACAACGCGCGCATCACTGTCAATTGGGCCCTGGTCAGCGACGCCTTGCCCAAGCCGGCGATCAAGACGCTGCTCAACTTCGCGCTGATCGGAATCGAGGCGCTGCCGCGCGGCGGCACGCTGGACGTCGCGGCCGAGCGCCGCGCGGACGGGAAAAGCTCCGTCAGCGAGATCGTGGTGCGTTCGGCCGGCCCGCGCATCGCCTTCGATCGCGACGTGGGACGGGCGCTCGAGGGGGCGCTGCCCGAAGGCGACCTGTCGAGCCGGACCGCGCCCGCCGCCATGATCCAGCAACTGGCGCAGGCGACCGGCGGCAAACTGCAGTACGTTCTGGCCGACGACGCGCTGGTGCTGGGGGCGGTGCTGCCGGCGGCCTGAGCAAGGATTTGCCATTTCGGGAGCTTAACGGAGGCGCATGAACCGCTGGCTCGTCAACAAGGTGGTCGAAAGTCCGAATTTCAACGAGCGGCAGCTGCCGATCTCGATGGTGGTGCTCCACTACACCGGCATGCGCACCGCCGGGGAAGCGTTGGCGCGATTGTGCGACGTCTCATCGCAAGTCTCCGCGCACTACATGATCGACGAGGATGGAACCGTCATCAACTTGGTGCCGGAGGAGAAGCGCGCCTGGCACGCGGGGCGCTCGTACTGGCGCGGGATCACCGACGTGAACTCGGCGAGCATCGGCATCGAACTGGTCAACCCGGGGCACGAGTTCGGCTATCGCCCGTTCCCCGAGCCTCAGATGGACGCGTTGCTGCCGCTCCTGGCCGACATGATGGACCGCCACGATATCCCCCGCGCCAACGTAGTCGGCCATTCCGACGTGGCGCCGGCGCGCAAGGTCGATCCCGGTGAGTACTTCGATTGGGCACGGCTCGGAGAACTGGGCCTTGCGCTGGAAATCCCGGCGGCGAAGATGAACCTGTTCTACGACAACCCTGGCGCGTTCTACCTCGCGCTCGAGCGGTTCGGCTACGAGGTGGTGGACGGTCACGCGGCGATCCGAGCCTTCCAGCGCCGCTTTCGGCCCGAGATCATCGACGGCGAACTCGATGGCGAGATCGGTGGCATCCTGTTCGAACTGCTGTTGGAGCGCGACATCGGCCGTGCTAGGTGAGCCCCCGCGCCGGGGAGCCGGGCAGCCGCGTCGCCTTTCGGGGCGCCGAGGAAAGTCCGGGCTCCACGAAACAAGGGTGGCGGGTAACGCCCGCCGGGCGACTTCTGTGCATGCGCGGAGGGAAGCTTAGGGAAAGTGCCACAGAGAGCAGACCGCCAACCCCGCTCGTCCTGAGCTTGTCGATGGGCGCGGCGGGGCGGCAAGGGTGAAAGGGTGCGGCAAGAGCGCACCGCGCTTCCGGTAACGGCAAGCGGCATGGCAAACCCCACCCGGAGCAAGACCGAATAGGGGCTGCGGTCCGGCGTTCGCGCAAGCGGGGAGATCGGAGGGTTCGTTTCGGACCCAGGCAGCCCGGGTTGGTCGCTTGAGCCCCGCAGCAATGCAGGGCCTAGAGGAATGGCTGCCGCCGCGGCGTAAGGTCCCTCGATTGGGAGACCACGCCAGGCACAGAACCCGGCTTACAGGCTCCCCGGCGTTTCATTTGTCTAAGGATTGCGGCGCCGGCCCGCTCCCCCACCCAACCACCCGACGATAATATCTTAGGGGTGGTCGGGTGGGGGAGCGGGCCGGCGCCGAACCGCTTAGATTTACGCCGCTTCGAGCGCCAGCGCGGGGTCGCGTGCCTGGAGGAACCAGCGGTCGGTGCCTTCGAGGCCGATCGCGGTAAGGGTGCCGTGCACGAAAGCGCCAGTGTCGATGCCGATGCGGTTGACGCACAGGTCTGGCTGCTCGGTGATGGTGTGGCCGTGCACCACGAAGGCGCCGTAGTCGCCGCGGTGGCTGAGGAAGGGCTCGCGAATCCAGCGGCAGTCCTGGCCGAGCTGGTTGTCGAGCGAGCGGTCAGGGCGCACTCCGGCATGGACGAACAGGTAGTCGCCGATGCGCACCATCTTCTCGAACCCGGCCATGAACGTGAAATCCTCCGCGGGGATGGCCTCGTTCATCATCGCCTGCACTTGCTCGACGTCGGCTGCATCCAGCGTGCGCGCGTCGACACCGTAGGACAGGATCGTCTCGCGACCGCCGAAGCGCAGGAAGCCGCGCAACGAGTCGACGCTTTCGCGGCTGACGAGGAGCATCTCCTCGTGGTTGCCCTGGATGATGCGCACCTGGCGTCTGCGCGTGAGGTCGCGGGCACGCGCAACCACCTTGGCGCTCTCGGGACCGCGGTCGATGAGGTCTCCGAGCAGGACGATCGTCGTGCGCGCCTTGCCGCGGGCGGCGTCGTCGGTCTCGATACGGGTGATAAGATCGTCGAAGAGGTCGGCCCGGCCGTGGATGTCACCGACCGCATAGACCCGCTCGCCGGAGGGAATGGAAGGCTGTCGCACCGGGTCAGGGCGGCCGAGCAGTTTGAGCCACTTCGCAAACATCTTGTTGCAGTGCGATATAAGCCAGCCCGCTTCGACCTACAAGCCTGCGGGCGACGAAGCGATGCAAGTGGCAAAAAGTCCACACTTCCTTGCTGGATTGTTGCCGCTTTGAAATTTTACTTGTGCGTGGGCCTGGTGCGGTGCAGCAATATTGTGCTTGTGCAAACGACCCCGCAACGAGGGCGTGGCACTGGCGGCAGGAGGGACGAGGCACCAAGAATAATTGTGAGGGAATGATCATGTCTACGTCCGTCCGCGGCGCTATCGCCGCCACTCTTCTTGCGGGCACCGCGCTCGCCGCGACCCCGGCGCTGGCGCAGGACGCTGCTCCGGCAGACGCCCCCAAGGAAATCACCATCACCGGCAGCGTCGCGCTCACCAGCGACTATCGCTTCCGCGGCGTGTCGCAGTCGGGCGGCGACCTGGCGATCCAGGGCGGCATCACCGTCTCGCACTCGAGCGGCTTCTACGTCGCGATGTGGTCGTCCTCGATCAGCGAGAATAGCCTGCCCGGCTACGGTTCGCAGGAGCTGGACGTGTTCGGCGGCTGGACCGGCGAAGTGACCCCCGGCCTTACCGCCGACGTCGGCCTGCTGTACTACATCTACCCGAGCGGCACGAACCTGTTCAAGACCGACTTCTTCGAGCCTTATGCCTCGATCTCCGGCCAGGTCGGCCCGGCCAAGCTGAAGCTCGGCGCCAACTATGCCTGGAAGCAGAAGTCGCTGGTCAACGCCTTCGACGGCAGCTCCGAGGACAACATCTACGTCTACACCAACCTCGATATCGCGATCCCCAACACGCCCGTCACTCTTTCCGGTCACGTCGGCTACACCGACGGCGTCCTGGCGCCCTGCTACTACTGCAACGGCGACAAGACCGGCTGGGACTGGTCGATCGGCGCGTCGGGCACGATCTACGGTCCGCTTTCGCTGAGCGTGTCCTACGTCGGTGTCAGCAACTTGAGCGTCGACAGCTTCACCGACGACACGGTCGTCGCGACGCTGACCGCGGCGTTCTGATCGCAGCGACGAAACGCGAAAACGCTTTTCGCAGGAGGACCCGTCCGGAGCGATCCGGGCGGGTTTTCCGTTGTGCGGGGTGGAGCCGGCGGTGCAATCGGGCGTATAGACAAATGGCTCTTCGCCATTGCGCACTCCTGGGCTCCCGGCCGAGGGGTGACGACCGGCACGATGAGCGCTGTTTTTTGCCGCTGAAGTGAGACTGCCGTGACCCGCTACCTGCACACCATGCTCCGCGTGACCGATCCGGAGGCGACCATCCGCTTCTTCGAGCTGATCGGCCTGAAGGAGACCCGCCGCTTCTCGAACGAGGCCGGGCGCTTCACGCTGATCTTTCTGGCGCCGCCTGGGCAGGAGGGGGCGGAAGTGGAGCTGACGTACAACTGGCCGGCCGAGGATGGCGCGCAGGAGGCCTACCAAGGCGGCCGCAACTTCGGCCATCTCGCCTATCGCGTCGACGACATCTACGAGACGTGCCAGCGCCTCGCGGATGCGGGCGTCACCATCAACCGCCCGCCGCGCGACGGGCACATGGCTTTCGTGCGCAGTCCTGACGGGATTTCGGTGGAGCTGTTGCAGGACGGCACGCTCGAGCCGCGCGAGCCCTGGGCCAGCATGCCGAACGTCGGGGTCTGGTAGCAGTCAGCGCGGCATCTCAGGCAGGGGCGTGCGCAGGAGGACGCGCCAGCCGCAGGATCGCGAAGCCCAGCAGCGATGACAGCAGCGAGCCGACCAGCACCCCCAGCTTTGCCTCCTCCACCAGCAGCGGCGCTTGCGGGAATGCGAGGGCGCCGATGAACAGGCTCATGGTGAAGCCGATGCCGCACAGCGTGGCCATGCCCCACAGCTGCACCCAGCTGGTGCCTGCCGGTCGCGCGGCGAGCCCTAGCCGATCGCACAGCGCGATTGCGGCGAGCACGCCCACGGGCTTGCCGAGGAACAAGCCCAGCGCGATGCCGAGCGGCACCGGATCGAGTAGGGCGCCGGGCCCCAGTCCGGCCAGCGCGACCCCCGCATTGGCGAAGCCGAACAGCGGCACGATGACGTAGCTGTTCCAAGGCACCAGCGCATGTTCGAGCCGCAGCAGCATGCTGTCGCCGTCCTGTACCTTGTACGGGATCGTCAGCGCCAGCAGCACGCCCGCGATCGTGGCATGGATGCCCGAGTGCAGGACGCAGACCCATAGCAAAAGGCCAAGCAACAGGAATGGCGCAGGACGGTGCATGCCGAGCCGATTGGCGGCGACCAGCGCGGCGAAGGCGCCCAGCGCTCCGAGCGCCCACCAGGGCTCGATCTGCGCGGTATAGAACAGCGCGATGATCAGCACGGCGCCCAGATCGTCGACGATGGCGACCGTCAGCAGGAACAGCCGCAGCGCTGGCGGTACCCGGCGCCCGAGCAGACCAAGAACGCCGAGCGCGAAGGCGATGTCGGTCGCTGCGGGGATCGCCCAGCCGCGCAGCGCGTCCCCACCCGCTTCACCGGCCATGAAGACATAGACCAGCGCCGGGGCCGCCATCCCGGCCGCGGCTGCCACGATCGGCAGACGGCGGCGAGCAGGGTCGCTGAGCGCACCGCCCAGGACCTCGCGCTTGATTTCGAGCCCCACGACAAAGAAAAACACCGCCATCAGTGCGTCGTTGATCCAGGCGTGAAGACTTTCCAGCTTGGCAATTGGCGTCCAGCCGAGATGATGATGGAACAGGGAATGGTAATCATCGGCGTAATTCGAATTCGCGATTGCGATCGCCAGGATAGCGACCACGATCAGCAGCACACCGGCTGATGCTTCACCGCCCATTAATTTTGTGAAACCGCGCGCAAGGCGGTTTGCGTAGTGAGGGCGTATGACCATAACTGGGCCTTGCGATAGTTTACGGTTTGATTCAATCGGCAGGATGCACCTCCTCCCGATGTGACCGATCCATGGCGGATCGGGAAGGGGGGAGCTGTGCCTGCAGCCGAAGTGATCCGGTCCGCCGTGGCGGGCTTGCAAGTGGTCGAGCAGGAATTGCTGCTGTTCGCCGCGTTCTGGTTCATCGCGGGCGCGCTCGACGATATCGGCGTCGACTTGTGCTGGGTCTGGCTCAAGCTCACCGGCCGCGCCCCGACGCAGCGGCTGGCGGCAGGCGACGAGGCGGTACCTCTGCGTGGGCGCGCGGCAGTGTTCATCGCCGCATGGCACGAGGCGGAGGTGATCGGCCACACCATTCGTCATGCCCTCGCCGCATGGCGCCAGCGCGACTTCGTCCTCTACATCGGCTGCTACTGCAACGATGCCGCGACCATCGCCGCGGCCGCGCGCGCTGCCGGCTCCGATCCAAGAGTGCGGATCGTCGTCGGCGACCGGCCCGGACCCACCACCAAGGCCGACTGCCTCAACCGCGTCTATGCCGCGCTGTGCGCCGACGAGGCGCGCACCGGCGTGCGCTATCGTGCGATCGTGCTCCACGATGCCGAGGACATGGTCCACCGCGCGGAGCTCGCGGTCGCCGACAAGGGTCTCGACGAGGCGGATTTCGTGCAGCTCCCGGTCCGCCCCGAGCCGCAGCCGCATTCGCCGTGGATCGCCGGGCACTACTCGGACGAGTTCACCGAATCGCATGCCAAGGCGCTGGTCGTGCGCGATGCGCTGGGCGCGGCGATCCCCGCGGCCGGCGTGGGCTGTGCGTTCCGGCGCGAGATGATATCCCGCATCGCAGAGCTTCGCCGGCGTGAGGGCGGGTCGGGGCCGTTCGCCGCCGAGTGCCTGACCGAGGACTACGAACTGGGCGTGCTCGTGTGGCGCGAGGGCGGCAAGTCGCGCTTCCTGCGCGTGCGGGACCACGCCGGCGGGTTGGTCGCCACGCGCGCCTACTTCCCGGCGACGCTGGACGATTCGGTGCGGCAGAAGGCGCGCTGGATCCACGGGATCGCCTTCCAGGGGTGGGACCGGCTCGGCTGGGGCGCGGGCGTGGCGGACCTGTGGATGGCGCTGCGCGACCGGCGGGGTCCGCTGACCGCGATCGTGCTCGCCTGCGGCTACCTGCTGGTCTTGATCGAGGGACTGCTGGGGCTGGCGCAGCTCCTGGGCATCCAGCGCGAGCGGGTCACGGCGCCCGGACTGCGCTGGGTGCTGCTGTTCTGCTTCGCGACGCTGGTGTGGCGCTGCGCGGCGCGCTTCGCCTTCACCGCGCACGAATACGGACTTGTCGAAGGCGTGAACGCGGTCATGCGCATCCCGGTCGCCAACCTCATCGCCATCTTCGCCGGCCGGCGAGCGCTGGCAAGCTACGTGCGCGGTTTGTGCGGGGCGCGGGTCCACTGGGAGAAGACCGCGCACGCGGACCACCCGGCGATGCTGGTGCAGGCGCGGAGCCTGGCGCTGTGAGCGCTGCCAGGAGCCTCCGGGGCCAGCCGATCATCGCGCTCGTCGCCGTGCTGGGCGGATGGATGGGCGGCCGGGCAGCGACGTGGACGCCGCCCTTCGCGGTGCCCGAGGCGGCCGCGCTACAGACCCCGTCGCCGACGCCGCCGAACGCCACGCTGGTGGCCGACCCGCGCACCGGGCCGCAGACCGCGCCCGGTGCTGGCGATGGCGCCTCGGGCTATGCCTTGGGACCCTACGGGCCGATGGGGGGCTACCCGGCTGCCTATCCCGTAGCTTATCCGCCGGGCATGGCGGCAATTCCGCCCGGCTACGTGCTGGTGCCGGCCGCATCGCTCGGGCGCGCAACGACGCCTCGCGTGGTCTACGCCATGCCGCCGCGCGGGGCGGGGTGGTATCTTCCGGGAAGCGACCTGCCGGTCTACCGCCTGCCCGCAGGGGAGCGCGAGCGCGCCGCGCTGGCAGCGGGCGAACCGGCGCCGCGTTTCCTTGCGCCCGAGGCTGCCGGCGCCGGTAGCGCCGCTGCCACGCCGGGCTCCCCGGCGAGCCCCGCCAAGCCGAAGCGCTGGTCAGCCGACGCATGGGCGCTGCTGCGCCGCGACGGCGCTACCGGGCTGGGCTCGCCCGGTGCGCTTCCGGCCAGCTACGGGGCGAGCCAGGCGGGTGCGGTGCTGCGCTACCGCCTGTCGCTCACCGATCCGCACAAGCCCGCCTTCTACATGCGCACGACCTCGTCGATGGGCCAGCTGCGCGAGACGTCCGCCGCGCTCGGGCTTTCCGCGCGCCCGCTCCCGCGCATGCCCGTCGTGGCGGCGATCGAGGGGCGGCTGACCGAGCAGGGCGGTCGGCGCCGCATCCAGCCCGTCGCGATGGCGGTGACCGAGCTGGCCCCGTTCGGCCTGCCCGCGGGTCTGCGTGGCGAGGCCTACGGCCAGGCCGGCTACGTCGCCGGCAAATTCGCGACGCCGTTCGCCGACGGGCAGCTGCGCGTCGATCGCGGGCTGTTGCGGGTCGGCAGGGTCGACACCCGCGTCGGCGGCGGGATCTGGGGAGGGGCGCAGAAGGGCGCGGCGCGGCTCGACGTCGGCCCCACCGCCACGGTGGCGATGCCGCTGGGGCGCGGTACTTTCGGGCGCGTGGCGGTCGACTGGCGCTTCCGCATGGCGGGCGAGGCGCACCCCGGTTCGGGTCCTGCGGTCACCCTGTCCGCCGGTTTCTGATCTCACCGCTTTTCTCCGCTCGCCCGCTGCGGTAGCGAGGGAGCGGAAATGGACGTCTACCTTCCGATCGCCAACCTATCGGTCAACGGGCTGATCATCGTCTGCCTGGGCGCGATCACCGGCCTGCTGTCGGGCATGTTCGGCGTCGGCGGCGGGTTCCTGACGACGCCGCTGATGATCTTCTACGGCATCCCGCCGACCGTCGCCGCCGCATCGGCCGCCAGCCAGGTGACCGGCGCCAGCGTCTCGGGCGTGCTCGCGCACACCAAGCGCGGCGGCGTCGACTACCAGATGGGCGCGGTGATGGTGGCGGGCGGGATTTTCGGCACCGGGATCGGCTCGCTGCTGTTCAACCTGCTGCAGCGGCTGGGCCAGATCGATACCGTCATCAACATCCTCTATGTCCTGCTGCTCGGCTCGATCGGCGGGCTGATGGCCAAGGAGAGCATCCAGACCATCCGCGCCGAGCGCACCGGGGTGCCGATCGCGGCGCGCAAGCGGCGCCACCATCCGATGGTGGCGAGCCTGCCGATGCGCTGGCGGTTCTATCGCTCGGGCCTTTACATCTCGCCGCTGGCGCCGCTCTTGCTGGGCATCGCCACCGGCATCCTGACGATGCTGATGGGCATCGGCGGCGGCTTCATCCTGGTCCCGGCGATGCTGTACATCCTGGGGATGAGCGCCAACGTCGTGGTCGGGACCTCGCTGTTCCAGATCCTGTTCGTGACGATGGCGACGACGATGATGCACGCGCTCACGACCCATGCGGTGGACATCGTGCTCGCCTCGCTGCTGCTGATCGGCTCGGTCACCGGGGCCCAGGTCGGCGCGCAGTTCGCGCAGAAGGCGAGCCCGGTGAAGCTGCGCCTGCTGCTGGCGGTGATCGTGCTGCTCGTCGCCGGGCGCATGGCGCTGGGACTGGGCTACCGTCCGGACGAAATCTACACGCTGGCGCCGCTGTGAAAGCCGCCTGGCGCCTGGGCCTGGCGCTGGCGGCGTTGCTGCTGACGACCGGCGCGCGCGATCCGATCCTGGTGCCCGAGGTCTCGCAGCACGAGGTCGCGCTGCAGCAGGGCTTCACCGGCACCGAGCTGCTGCTGTTCGGCGCGATCCTCAATCCCGAGGGCACTCGCGCGGCCAAGGACTACGACATCGTCGTCGTGCTCAAGGGCCCGGTGCAGTCTATCGTGCTGCGCGAGAAGCAAAAGGTCGCGGGCATGTGGCTCAATGCCGCGAGCACGGAATTTCGCTCGGCGCCCTCGTATTACGCCATCGCCTCCACCCGCCCGATCGCGCAGATCATCGACGACAAGACGGCGGCGATCTACGAGCTGGGGCTCAAGTGGCTGCAGCTCTCGCCGATCGGCGCGATCGATCCCGACGAGCAGGCGCGGTTTTCCGCTGGTCTTGTCGACCTCAACCGTCGCAACGGCCTCTACCGCGAGGAGCAGACCGGGGTGCAGGTAAGCGAGCAGGTGCTTTACCAGGCGCGCATCGGCCTGCCCTCGCGCGTGCCGATCGGGACCTACACCGCCGAGACGTACGCGATCTCGAAAGGCCGCGTCGTCGCCTACGCCAGTTCGCAGGTCGAGGTGCGCAAGATCGGCGTCGAGCGTGCCATCGCCGGCTTCGCGGAATATTACGGGTTCCTCTATGGCCTGCTGGCGGTGGCGGTGTCGGTGGCGATGGGCTGGATCGCCGGCCGGCTGTCCAGCCTGTTCTGACCCCATCGGACGGGGTGAACGCCGCAAAACTCCCGCCTGCGCGAGACCGCTTAGGTCAAAATTAACCGCGTGGCCCTAGGCATCAATCGATTGCTCACGGCTTTGGTGCTCGATGAACCATATGCGAACTGACGGATTTGATTCCGCGCGGCCGGCGCATGCGGGCGAATTCGCGCCGGTCCATCCGGCGGCCTCGCCCCCTTCGCATCAGGATCCCGTCGGCGTGGTGATCGAGATCAGCGGCGCGGGCAGCCGCGTCGCGTTCGATCTCGAGCTGCTGCGCCGCAATTCCACTTCGCCCGACCCTTCGGTCGCCATTTCCGGCCAGGTCGGCAGCCAGATCAAGATCCGCATGGGCGACAGCTGGCTGCTGGCGAGCGTTCGGACGCAAAAGCAGGACATGCGCAACCCCGGTGACGGGATCGCCGAGGTCGACTTCCTGGGCGAGGGCGAGGAGGAGCGGCTGACCGGGCGCATCCACGGCTTCCGCCGGGGCGTCACCCACTACCCTATCCCCGGCGCGTTGGTCTATCCCGCCACCAGCGAGGACTTGCGCCAGATCTACGCCAGCGACGGGCGGTCCTCGATCCAGGTCGGCACGGTATTCCCCACCCGCGACATCCGCGCCGGGCTCTACGTCGACGCGCTGCTCGGCAAGCACTTCGCGCTGCTCGGCTCGACCGGCACCGGCAAGTCGACCAGCGTCTCGCTGATCCTCCACCGTATCTGCGAGCATGCGCCCGAGGGCCATGTCATCATGATCGACCCGCACGGCGAATATGCGGCGGCATTCCGCGATACCGGCGTGATCTTCGATGTCGGCAACCTGCAGATGCCCTACTGGCTGATGAACTTCGAGGAGCACTGCGAGATCCTCCTTACGTCGCGCGGGGACGATCGCCAGCTCGATGCAGAGATCCTTGGCAAGTGCCTGCTCGAGGCGCGCTCGAAGAACCGGCTGGCCGAGCAGATGGGCAAGATCACGGTGGATTCGCCGATCCCGTATCTGCTCTCTGACTTGGGCAACATCCTCAACAACGCGATGGGCAAGCTCGACAAGGGGCACGGCAGCGCGCCGTATCTGCGCATCCGCAACAAGCTGGACGAGCTCAAGGGCGACCCGCGCTACCAGTTCCTGTTTTCCGGCATGCTGGTGGGCGACACCATGGCCGACTTCGTGGCACGGCTGTTCCGCCTGCCTTCGCGCGGGCGGCCGATCTCGATCATCGACGTGTCCGGCGTGCCGACCGAGATCACCTCGACCGTGGTCGCCGTGCTCAGCCGCATGGTGTTCGACTTCGCGATCTGGGCGCGCGAGGAGCGCACGCGGCCGATCCTGCTGGTGTGCGAAGAAGCGCACCGGTACGTGCCCAACGAGAAGAACGCCGATGGCTCGTCGGTCGGCCGCATCCTCTCGCGCATCGCCAAGGAGGGACGCAAGTACGGCATCTCGCTGGGGCTGATCACCCAGCGGCCCTCTGACCTCGCCGAAGGCGTGCTCTCGCAGTGCGGCACGATCATCTCGATGCGGCTCAACAACGACCGCGACCAGGCCTTCGTGCGCGCCGCCATGCCCGAGGGTGCGCGCGGCTTTCTCGACGCCATCCCGGCGCTGCGCAACCGCGAATGCATCATCTGCGGCGAGGGCGTCTCGATCCCGATCCGCGTCTCGTTCGACGACCTGGAGGAGCATAAGCGGCCCGCCTCGGCCGACCCCTCGTTCACGCAGCTGTGGAACCAGACGGGCGGCGAGGAGGATGCGGTCTTGCGCACTGTGCAGCGCTGGCGCTCGCAGGGGAGGTAGGATCTCTGCTGGGTTCGGCACCGGCCCGCTCCCCCACCCGACCACCCATAGGGTACTATCGTCGGGTGGTCGGGTGGGGAGCGGGCCGGTGCCGAACCTGAGAAGCCCTACAGTTTGAACGCCTTGCGCCAGGGTCCGAAGCGGTAGTAGCCGACCGTCAGCAGCACCGTCAGCACCGAGCCGACCGGGTAGGCCCACCACACCGCGTCGCCGCCCAGGTGCGGATAGGCGAGGGCGTAGAAGCCCAGGCGCCCAGGGTACATGCCCAGGAACAGGAGCACCAGCGGCGCCACCACCGCGCCGTAGGCCCTGAGCGTGCCGGTCAGGATCATGGTGATCGACATGATCACGAAGGAGATGGTGCAGATCAGCTGGATACGCTGGGCGATCGGCACTGCCGGGCTGTCGCCGCCCAGGAACAGCGCGAGGAGCGGACGGTCGGCCGCCACGATCAGCGCGGCCAGCGACGTCGACAGCACCATGTTCACGCCAAGGCCGACCAGCGTCACGCGCCCGACCCGCGCATGGTTCCCCGCGCCCAGCGACTGCGCGACCATCGCACTCACCGCCGAGCTGATCGCGAAGGCGGGCATCTGCAGGTAGTTCCACAGCTGCAGCGAGGCGCCATAGGCGGCGGCGGTGTCCAGCCCCTCGCGATTGACGAGGCTGATCATGATCAGCCCGGCCGAGGACACCAGCAGCATCTGCGCGCCCATCGGCAGGCCCTTGGCGGAGATGTAGGCCAGGTCCGCCGTGCGTGGCAGCAGGTAGCCCAGTTCGCGCCCGCGCAGCCGCAGCGGCATGTCCTTGGCGTATATGCGCACGAGCTGGAACAAGAAGCCGGCGGTGTTGGCGACGGCGGTGGCGATCGCCGAGCCGGCGATGCCCAGGCCGGGGATCGGGCCGAAGCCGCGGATCAGCAGCGGGTTGAACACCACGTCGATGCACACCGTCAGGATCATAGCATAGAGCGGTGTGCGAGAATCGCCCGCGCCGCGGATGCCCATCGAAACCATCATCGAGAGCGTCGCCAGCGGCATCGTCACGAACACCACGCGCAAATACGCCAATGCCTCGATCTTGCTCGCGGCCGGCGTGCCCAGCGCGTCGAGCAGCGCGGAGGCACCCAGCGCGCCGAACACCGCGGTCAGCAGCGCCAGCACGAAGCAGAAGCCGATGCCGGCGCCAAAGGTGCGCCGCGCCGCATCAATGTCGCGCGCGCCGAAGTACTGGCCCACGCGCACCGTGGTCGCCATGCCGAAGCCGAACACGGCGGCGAACAGCAGGAACATCACGACGTTGGCGTTCGCGGTCGCCGCCAGCGCGCTCTCGCCCAGCAGGCGGCCGACCCAGATCGCGTTGATCGAGCCGTTCAGCGTCTGCAGCACGTTCGACAGCAGCATCGGCAGCGAGAACAGCAGCAGCGTCTTGAGGATCGGTCCTTGCGTCAGGTCGCCGCGCATCGCCGGGCGCGCCGCCGCCTCGTCCTGGGGCCGTTCGCCGAGTTCGATCTCCTCGCCGAGCGGGATGGGGCTTGCCTCGTTCACGTACCCCTCGTGTCGCCCCAGAGGTGGATGTGCAAGCGATCCGTGAAGCGCAGGCCGTTGCTGGCGCAGAAATCGGCCAGCCAGCGCGACCGCTCGCGCAGGACATCGCTGGAGCGGCCCTCGGGCATCAGGAACAGCCGCGGCCCGGGGATGGCATAGGCCTGCTGCAATTCGAGCACTTCGGCAAGGTCGTCGGTGCCAGCGACCACGAACTTGAAGAAGGCGCGGGGCTCGGCGGCCCAGGCGGCCAGCCGCTCGGGAATCAGCGCCAGCGCCGCAGGATTGCCCGAATGCGCGAGCTTGGGGCTGACGTTGTACTGCTGCACGCGGGCGTCGAGCGCGGTATTCGGCGCGACGGTGCCGTTGGTTTCGACCTCGACGTGGAAGCCGGGGCGCAAGGCATCGAGCGCGACCAGCATGCGCGCCAACGCCGCGCCCTGCAGCAGCGGCTCGCCGCCGGTCAGCACCAGCCGCTCGGGCGGCAGCGCGGCGACGGCGTGCGCCACCGCGGCTTCATCCAGCGCAAGCTGGTTGGCGGTGCGCTCGAACGCCAGCCCGTCGCGGTGCGGCCGGTTGTCGCCGGCGAAGCGCCAGGTGTAGGCGGTGTCGCACCACTCGCACGCCAGGTTGCATCGCGACAGCCGCACGAACGTGCTCGGCCGCCCGATCGACGGACCCTCGCCCTGCAGGGACGCGAAGATCTCGGGTTCGCACGGATTGGTGGTGGCCAGAGTCAGCATGCGGGCAAGGCTGCCACCACCAAAGTCACCCCAGCCTCGCCAGCGCCGCCGCCAGGCGCTCGGCTTCTGCGGCGTGGGCGGCGTGGTCGGCCTTGGCCTTCTCCACCGCCTCGGGCTTGGCCTTCTCCACAAAAGCCGGGTTCTCCAGCCGCTTGCCGAGCGAGTCTCGCTCTTTTTGAGAGGTCGCGAGCGCCTTTTCGAGGCGGGCCTTCTCGGCGGCGATGTCGATCACGCCTTCGAGGGGGATCGCCAGCATCGCATCACCCGCACCCACCTGCATCGCCGCGCCAGCAGGAGCGGCCTCGAAACGGATGGCTTCGAGGCGGGCAAGGCGGTCGATGGCGGGCCCGTTGCGGCCGATCACTGCACGCGTCGCGTCTGAAGGGTCGGCGAGGTAGGCGGCCAGGCGGGCGCCCGGCGCGATGCCGAGTTCGGCCTTGGCGGCACGCAGATTGCCCACCAGTGCGATCAGCCACTCCACTTCCGCCTTCGCCGCCGCGTCGACGCTGGCGTCGGGCTGCGGCCACTTGGCCACGATTAGCTCGTAGTCGCGCGGGCCCATGCTGGCCCACAGCTCCTCGGTGACGAAGGGCATGAAGGGGTGCAGCATCACCAGGATCTGGTCGAGCACCCAGCCGGCGACGGCCCTGGTCTCGGCCTGCTCCCCCTCCTCTTCAGGGGAGGGGGCCGGGGGGTGGGGGGTGTCGATTGACCCGGCGCCTGCCGGAGAGCCCCCATCCCCGTCCCCTCCGCTGAAGGGGAGGGGTGAGAGCGTCGGCTTGATCAGTTCCAGATACCAGTCGCAGAACTGGTTCCAGACGAAGTGGTAGATGGCGTTCGCGGCGGCGTCGAAGCGCAGGTCGGCCATGGCCTTGTCGAGCGCGGCGAGGGTCTCGACCACCTCGCCCACGATCCACTTGTTGATCGCGGTGGTGGCCGCTGGCGCCGCGACCGAGGCGCTCGCGCCGATGCCGTTGCTCTGGCAGAAGCGCGCCGCGTTCCACAGCTTGGTGGCGAAGTTGCGATACCCCTCGACCCGCTTCTCGTCCATCTTCACGTCGCGGCCCTGGCTTTCCATGGCGGTCATGAAGAAGCGCAGCGCGTCGGCGCCGTACTGGTCGATGAGGCCCAGCGGATCGACGACGTTGCCCTTGGACTTGGACATCTTCTGGCCGTCCGCCGCGCGGACGAGGCCGTGCAGGTAAAGCCGGCGCCAGGGCACGTCCTTCATGAAATGCAGGCCCTGCATCGCCATCCGCGCATCCCAGAAGAACAGGATGTCGAAGCCCGAGACGAGCAGGTCGTTGGGGTAGTGCTTGGCGAGGAGATCGTTCCTCCCCGAGCTTGTCTCGGGGCGGGGTGGAGGGGGCGAAGCCGCTCCATCCCCCTCCACCATGCCTGCGGCATGGTCCCCCTCCCCAAGCGAGCTTGGGGAGGAACTTGCATCGGGCCAGCCGAGCGTGGCGAAAGGCCACAGCGCGCTGGAAAACCAGGTGTCGAGGACGTCGGGATCGCGCGTGAGAACAAGGGTCTGTGCGCTAAGTTCCTCCCCAGTTTGTGCTTCCCATTCTCCTCCCTCGGAAAGATGGATGTCGTGATCCGGCCCATAATAGTCGCGAGCCTGCCGAAGAACTTCCTCTGACGTCGCCGCCACAAAGGCCCGCACCTCAGGGGTTTGGCCATTGAGAACGTCGCGCGCCACATCGCGCAATGGCCGATTTCCGATGGATGCCAGCCACTCGCGCGTGAAACCATACCAAGCCGGTATCCGGTGTCCCCACCACAGCTGGCGCGAGACGCACCACGGCTGGATGTTTTCCATCCAGTTGAAGTACGTTTTCTCCCACGTCTTGGGCACGATCTCGATGGCGCCGGACCTGACCGCCTCGATCGCTGGCTGGGCGAGGGTGGCCGCGTCGACGTACCACTGGTCGGTCAGCCACGGCTCGATCACCACGCCGCCGCGGTCGCCGTACGGGGTCTGGATGACGCGGTCCTCGACCTTCTCGAGCAGGTCGTCGGCGTCCATCAACTCGACCACGCGCTTCCTCGCCTCGAAGCGGTCGAGGCCCACCAGCTGGGCGGGGATCAGGCCGTCTGCGGTCTGGCACACGTGCGCTTCGGCATCGAGCATGTTGAGCATGTCGCGCGCTTCGATGCCGGCGCGGCGGCCCACCTCGAAGTCGTTGAAATCATGCCCCGGCGTGATCTTCACCGCGCCCGAGCCCAGCTCGGGGTCGGCGTGCTCGTCGGCGACGATCGGGATCTCGCGCCCGGTGATCGGCAGGGTGACGGTGGCGCCGCACTCCAGGAGCGGACGGTAGCGCTCGTCCGCCGGGTTCACCGCGACCGCCATGTCGGCCAGCATCGTCTCAGGCCGGGTGGTGGCGACCGAGATGTGGCCCGAGCCGTCGCTCAGGGGGTACTTGAAGTGCCAGAAGTGGCCCTGCACCTCGCGCGTCTCGACCTCCAGGTCGCTGATCGCGGTCTTGAGCTTGGGGTCCCAGTTCACCAGCCGCTTGTCGCGGTAGATCAGGCCCTCGTTGTAGAGGTCGACGAAGACCTTCACCACCGCGCGGGTGAAGTGCGGGTCCATGGTGAACTGCTCGCGGCTCCAGTCCATCGAGCAGCCCAGGCGGCGCAGCTGGCCGGTGATGGTGCCGCCGCTCTCGCGCTTCCACTCCCACACCTTGTCCACGAACTGCTCGCGCGTGTAGTTGGTGCGCTTGTCCTGGCGCGCTTCCATCTGGCGCTCGACCACCATCTGCGTGGCGATACCGGCATGGTCGGTGCCCACCACCCACAGCGCGTCCTTGCCGCGCAGGCGCTCGTAGCGGATGACGACGTCCTGCAGCGTGTTGTCGAGCGCGTGGCCGATGTGCAGCGACCCGGTGACGTTGGGCGGCGGGTTGACGATCGTGAAGGGCTGCGCGTCCGGGCGCTCGGGCCGGAACAGGCCCCGGCTCTCCCAATGCGCGTACCACTTCGCCTCGATCCGGGCGGGGTCGAAGGTCTTGTCGAGCGGGGCAGCCGGGGCGGTCGGGGCGGTGTCGGTCATGGCGCGGCGCTTTGCCAGCGCGCTCCTTGCGTTGCAAGCGAAGGGAGCGCGTAACCGGAAAAGCAAAGCGATCCCGGCGCGACCGGCCGTTCGTCGCACAAGTGGAACCACTTGCCGGTTGGAGCATTTCCCGCGATACGAGCGCTATGCGGGAATGGGCTGATTTCTCTCTGTCGGAAAACGACCAAGGCGGCGTGCCCACCCTCACGCTGAAGGGGCCGCTGCGCGTCCATTCGCTGGGCGACATCAGCACGCGGCTGGGCCAGATCGACAGCAAGGTGCAGCGGATCGACCTGAGCCAGGTCACCGACATCGACACCACCGGCGCCTGGCTCGTCACCCGCTACGCGCACGAGCACGACGTCGAGATCGTCGGCGAGAGCGAGCAGGCCAAGCGCCTCGTCGCCGCCATCGGCGACATGGAAGAGACCGGGGCCGAGCGCGCGTTGGCCGAACCGTTCGCCCGGCGGACCTTGCGCGAGCTTGGCGACCTGATGACGCAGTGGGGAGACGGCCTGCTCAAGACCGTGGCGTTCCTGGGCGAGTTGATCATGGCGTTCGGGACCGTCATCCGGCATCCTTCGCGGCTGCGCGGCACGGCCCTGATCTTCCACATGCAATATGTCGGGATCAACTCGCTGTGGATCATCGGGCTGATGAGCTTCCTCATCGGCATCGTCATCGCCCAGCAGGGCGCGGTGCAGCTGCAGCAGTTCGGCGCCGAGATCTACACGATCAACCTCACCGGCCGCCTCTCGATGCGCGAGCTGGGCATCCTGATGACCTCGATCATGGTGGCGGGTCGTTCCGGTTCGGCCTTCGCGGCGCAGATCGGCACGATGAAGCTGACCGAGGAGGTCGACGCCATGCGCACGATCGGCGTCTCGCCGATGGAGGCTCTGGTGCTGCCGCGCGTCCTCGCCTCGATGATCATGATGCCGCTGCTCGGGTTCTACTCGGCAGTGCTGGCGATCGTCGGCGGCGCTTTCATCTCCAACTTCGCGCTCGACATCCCGTTCCTCACGTTCCTGCAGCGGACGCAGGAGGTGGTGCCGCTCACCGACTACTGGATCGGCCTGGTGAAAGCCCCGGTGTTCGCGCTGATCGTGGCGCTGGCGGGCTGCTACCAGGGCATGCAGGTCTCGGGCAACGCCGAGGAAGTGGGCAGCCGCACCACGCAGGCGGTGGTCACCGCGATCTTCACGGTCATCGTGCTCGATGCCTTCTTCGCGATCTTCTTCACCAAGATCGGCTGGAAATGACCGATCTGTCCCCTCCTAAGCCGGGCGAGGACGACTATCCGATCGTCGTTTCGGGCCTGCGCAACACGTTCGGCGAGCACGTCATCCACGACGGGCTCGACCTCAAGGTCCGGCGCGGCGAGGTATTGGGCGTGGTCGGCGGCTCGGGCACCGGCAAGTCGGTGCTGATGCGCTCGATCATCGGCCTGCAGCAGCCGGACGCGGGCGAAATCACCGTGCTGGGCCACAAGATGGGCGCAGTGGACGAGGAACAGGACATCGACTTGCGCTCGCGCTGGGGCGTGCTGTTCCAGGGCGGCGCACTGTTCTCGACGCTGACCGTGGGCGAGAACGTCGAGGTGCCGCTCAAGCAGTTCTACCCCGAGATCGACGAGGGCCTGCGCAGCGAGATCGCGCGGTTCAAGGTGCGCCTCTCGGGCCTGGCCGAGGAAGCGGCATTCAAGTACCCCAATGAGCTGTCGGGCGGCATGCGCAAGCGGGCCGGCCTGGCGCGCGCGCTCGCGCTCGACCCCGAGCTCCTCTTCCTCGACGAGCCGACCGCGGGCCTCGATCCGATCGGTGCCGCCGCTTTCGACACTCTGACCCGCGAGCTCAAGGAGACGCTGGGCCTCACGGTGTTCCTCATCACCCACGACCTCGACACGCTCTATGCCATCTGCGACCGGGTGGCGGTGCTGGCGGACAAGCAGGTGATCGCGGTCGGCACGATCCCGGAGCTGCTCGCGCTCGATCATCCGTGGATCCAGGAATACTTCAACGGACCGCGCGGCCGCGCCGCGCTCGCCGCCAAGGACGACCCGGCGCTCGATGCGGCAGGCAAAGCCGGGACGGAACAGGGCCGCGGCTCGTCCGTTGCACCGGCCCCAGCCCCACCGGCGGCCGGGCCCGGACACCACCAGCAACAATCGCAAGGTAGCGTGATGGACGCCAGCACGGACGCCACGATGGACAGCGCCGACAGGACAGGGGCATAGGACCGGCATGGAGACACGCGCCAATCACGTCTGGGTCGGAGCGGTCACGCTGATCCTGCTCGCCGCGGCGGCGGCTTTCGCCATCTGGCTCGCCCGGCTGAGCGAAGGCGCCCAGAACGAGTTCGACATCTTCTTCAAGCAGTCGGTCGACGGTCTGGCGAAGGGGTCCGAGGTCGCCTACTCGGGCGTGCCGGTGGGCCAGGTCAGCCAGATCGAGCTGTGGCCCAAGGACCCCAGCTTCGTGCGCGTGCGCATCCGCGTCGACGAGAAGGTGCCGATCACGGTGGGCACCACCGCGACCGTCCAGGGCAGCTTCACCGGCGTGTCCGACATCCAGCTTGACGGCGCCAAGAAGGAAGCGCCGCCGATTTCCGAAGTCGGTCCCGAAGGCGTACCGGTGATCCCGACCAAGCCCGGCGGCCTGGGCGAGATCCTGTCGAACGCGCCGCTGCTGCTCGAGCGGCTCGCGACCTTGACCGAAAACCTCAACCAGCTCCTCTCCGAAGAGAACCGCAGGTCGATCACCGGTATCCTGAGCAACACCAACAAGATGACGCGCGACATCTCGCAGGCGACGCCCGAGCTGCGCGCGACGATTGTCGAGCTGCGCGGCAGCCTGGCGCAGGCGACCCGTACGCTTTCCGCATTCGAAGGCGTGGCCGGCAAGGCCAACGACCTGCTGGGGTCGGAAGGCAATTCGCTGGCCGACCAGCTGCGCAAGACGCTGGCTTCCGCGCAACGCTCGATGGACTCGCTCGACGTGACGCTGCAGCACGCGCAGCCCGCCTTCGACCAGGTCTCCAACCAGACGTTGCCGGCGGCCGAGGCGGCGATCCGCGATCTTCGCGCCACCAGCAAGTCGCTACGCGCGATCACCGAGAAGATCGACGACCAGGGCGCCGGCGCCCTGCTCAAGGGGCAGAAGCTGCCCGATTACAAGCCATGACCGGCCGGAGGACACTCGCGATGACGCGCCCCAGCACATCTCGTCTGCGCAAGCCACGCCTGGCGGCCGCCGCCGCTGCCGCTCTCGCGAGCCTCGCGCTCTCGGGCTGCATCAGTTTCGGGCCCAAGCCACCGGACAACCTGTTTCGCCTGACGCCGGCCGAAGTGGCACCAGCCGGCGCCACCGCGAGCGGATCGCTGACCGACGCGATCGCGGTGCTCGATCTGGAAGCCGACCGCTCGCTCGACGTGATGCGGGTACCGGTGACGGTCGACGCCTCGAACGTCGCCTATCTCAAGGACGCGCTGTGGCTGGAGCGCCCCTCGCGCCAGTTCCGCTCGCTTCTGGCCGAGACCCTGCGCGCCCGTACCGGACGGCTGGTGGTCGAGGGCGGCGATTTCGAGGTCACCGGCAAGACGTTGATCGGTGGTCGCCTGCTGCAGATGGGCTACGATGCGCCCAACGGCTCGGTCGTCGTGCGCTTCGATGCGATGCGCAGCGAGGCCAAGGGCCGCATCGAATCCCGCCGCTTCGAAGCCCGCGTCAGCGGCATCGAGCCCAAGGCCGTCGCGGTCGGCCCGGCGCTCAACCAGGCGGCGAACGATGTGGCCAGGCAGGTGGCGGACTGGCTGAAGGCCTGAGCGGCCCCGGCCAAGCCCTCCGCCAGCGCTGCGCGCTGCCACTTCCGCCCGGGGGGTATCTGCGATCGCGCAAGGATGAACCCTCTCCTGGAAAGAAGGAGACGGCCCGCGTGGCGGGTGGTCGCGGGGGATGCGCGGTCGAGCCGCCGTGACTACGCCTTGCACGGCATCTGGCTCTAGCTGCTCGCGTCCTTGACCGTTTCCATCGCCACGAAAGTGGAGGTGTTGGCGACGTGTGGCAGGCTGGAGATTTTCTCGCCCAGCACTTCGCGGTAGCGCCGGATGTCGGCGGTGCGCACCTTGAGCAGGTAGTCGAAGGAGCTGGCGATCATGTGGCACTCCTCGACTTCGGGAATGGCGCGCACGGCGCGGTTGAACTCGGTGAGGGCCGCCTCGCGCGTGTCCGACAGCTTGACCTCGGCAAAGGCGACATGGTCGAGCCCCAGGCTGGCGGGATCGACCACGGCGCGAAAGCCCCTGATGACGCCGCTGTCGATCAGCCGCCGCAGCCGCACCTGGCACGGCGTTTTGGACAGGCCGACCACGTGCGCCAAATCGGTAACGGTCATCCGGCCGTCCTGGCGAAGCGCGGCGACGATCTTGCGATCGAAACCATCCAGTTCGACTGTTCCTATCGCCTTTGGCATACCGATTACTCTGTTCGCGACCACATTGCAGGCCAATTTGCCTATAAAATGGCTGTCAAAGGTCTGAACGGCAAGTCGCATTGGAGTATGCTCCCGCGCATGCACTTCATCAACTTCGCTCCGCCCACCCGCCCGCTCTCGCCGTTGCGCCGCGCCGTCGCGGAAGCTCGCCGCCGTCCGGAAGCCGAGTGTCTCGCGCCGTTGCTGGAGGCTGCCAGTTTGCCCGAGCGTCAGCGCGAGGCGATCCGCGCCACCGCCACCCGCCTGGTCGAGGCGCTGCGGGCCAACCACAAGGGCAGCGGTGTCGAGGGGCTGGTGCAGGAGTTCGCGCTTTCCAGCCAGGAGGGCGTCGCGCTGATGTGCCTGGCCGAAGCGTTGCTGCGCATCCCCGACAACGCCACTCGCGACGCCCTGATCCGCGACAAGCTCGCCGACGGTGATTGGGGCGGGCACCTGGGGCAGGGCAAGTCGCTGTTCGTCAATGCCGCGACCTGGGGCCTGGTCGTCACCGGCAAGCTGGTTTCCTCGGTCGACGACCGGGGCCTCGCCGCCGCGCTGACGCGGCTGGTCGCGCGTGCCGGCGAGCCGGTGATCCGTCGCGGCGTCGATCTCGCGATGCGGATGATGGGCGAGCAGTTCGTCACCGGCGAGACGATCGAGGAAGCGCTCAAGCGTGCCCGCGAGCTGGAGGCGAGGGGCTTCCGCTATAGCTACGACATGCTGGGCGAAGCGGCGACCACCGCGGCCGACGCCGCGCGCTACTATCGCGACTACGAAAACGCCATCCACGCCATCGGCAAGGCCGCTGCGGGGCGCGGCGTGATCGAGGGTCCAGGCATCTCGATCAAGCTCTCCGCGCTGCACCCCCGCTACGCCCGCGCCCAAGTGGAGCGGGTCATGGCCGAGCTGCTGCCCAAGGTGGCGGCGCTGGCGCTGCTCGCCAAGCGTTATGACATCGGCTTCAACATCGACGCCGAGGAGGCCGACCGCCTCGAACTCAGCCTCGATCTGCTCGAGGGTCTGGCGCTGGACCCGCAGCTTGCCGGCTGGGACGGGCTTGGCTTCGTCATCCAGGCGTATGGCAAGCGCTGCCCCTCGGTAATCGATTGGATCGTCGATCTTGCGCGCCGCGCCGGGCGCCGGATCATGGTACGACTGGTCAAGGGCGCTTACTGGGACGCCGAGATCAAGCGCGCGCAAGTCGATGGGCTGGCCGACTTCCCGGTCTACACCCGCAAGGTCCACACCGACGTCGCCTACGTCGCTTGTGCCCGCAAGTTGCTCGCCGCGTCCGATGCGGTGTTCCCGCAGTTCGCCACGCACAACGCGCAAAGCCTGGCGACGATCTACCACCTCGCCGACCCGGATGCGTTTGCCAGCGACCAGTACGAGTTCCAGTGCCTCCACGGGATGGGCGAGCCGCTCTATTCGCAAGTCGTCGGCGCGGACAAACTGGACCGGCCTTGCCGCATCTACGCGCCAGTCGGCACCCACGAGACGCTGCTGGCCTACCTCGTGCGCCGGCTGCTGGAGAACGGGGCCAACTCCTCGTTCGTCAACCGCATCGCAGATCCCGGCGTGCCGGTGAGCGCGCTCGTTGCTGACCCCGTCCTTGTGGTGCGGGCCACGCCCGAGCCGGGCGCCAAGCACGAGGGGATCGCGCTGCCGGCGGATCTCTATGCCGCAGAAGGATCGGGCGGACGCAGGAACTCGGCCGGGATCGACCTGACCGACGAGCTGGCGCTCGAAGCGCTGTCAGGCGCGCTGCAAGAAAGCGCGCTAGGTGACTGGCGGGCGCTTCCACCTGGCGTCGAGGGGCCGGGGCTTCCCGTCTGCAACCCTGCCGACCATCGCGACGTCGTCGGCACCGTGGTCGAGGCCGCACCGGCCGATGCCACTCCCGTGGCCCGGCGCGCCGCCGGCAGCGGCTGGCCGGCAGTGCCACCCGTGGAGCGGGCTGCGATCCTCGAAACCGCCGCCGACGCCATGCAGGATCGGATCGCGCCGCTGATGGCGCTCGCCATCCGCGAGGCGGGCAAGTCCGCCGCCAACGCCGTGGCCGAAGTGCGCGAGGCGGTCGACTTTTTGCGCTATTACGCCCGTCAGGCGCGCGAGACGCTGACGCCCGCGCAGGCGCCGCTCGGCCCGGTGCTGTGCATCAGTCCGTGGAACTTCCCGCTGGCGATCTTCACCGGGCAGGTCGCGGCTGCGCTCGCCGCCGGCAACCCGGTGCTGGCCAAGCCGGCCGAGGAGACGCCGCTGATCGCCGCCGAGGCGGTGCGTCTGCTGCATGCAGCCGGGGTGCCGGCCGATGCCCTGCAACTGCTGCCGGGCGATGGCCAGCTCGGCGCGGCGCTGGTCGAGCAGCCAGAGGTTGCCGCGGTGATGTTCACCGGCTCCACCGAGGTCGCCCGGCTGATCCAGCGCCAGCTTGCCGGGAGGGTCTCGGACGAGGGCGGGCCGATCCCCTTCATCGCCGAGACCGGCGGGCAGAACGCGATGATCGTCGATTCCTCCGCCCTCGCCGAGCAGGTGGTGGCGGACGTCATCGCGTCGGCTTTCGACAGCGCCGGCCAGCGCTGCTCGGCACTGCGCGTACTGTGCCTGCAGGAAGACGTGGCCGATCGCACGCTCGCCATGCTCAAGGGCGCGCTGGCCGAGCTGTCGGTCGGCAATCCGGAGCGGCTTGCGGTCGACATCGGCCCGGTCATCACTGCCGAGGCCCAGGCGGGCATCGTGCGCCACATCGAAGCCATGCGTGCGAGCGGCTGCGCGATCACCCAGCTGCCGCTCGGTCCGGAAGCGGCGCTCGGCACGTTCGTGGCGCCCACGATCATCGAGATCGGCTCGATCGGCCAGCTGAAGCACGAGGTCTTCGGCCCCGTGCTCCACGTCGTTCGCTTTGCGCGCGACCGGCTGGGCGAGCTGATCGATGCGATCAACGCCACCGGCTACGGCCTGACCTTCGGCCTGCACACCCGGCTCGATGCCACCGTGGCGCGAGTGACCGCGCGAGTGAAGGCGGGCAACCTCTACGTCAATCGCAACACGATCGGTGCGGTGGTGGGCGTGCAGCCATTCGGCGGTCGCGGGCTTTCCGGGACCGGACCCAAGGCCGGCGGGCCACTCTACCTCGCGCGGCTTACACGCGACCCGCCGGAGGTTCTCGGCGCCTCGGGGCGTGCCGACCCGATGCTGGAGCGCTTCGCCGCCTGGTTGGAAACGACGGGCGAGCAGGAAGCGGCGACACGGGCCCGCGCCACGGGTGCCGTCTCGGCGCTGGGGCTGGAACGCGAGCTTGCCGGACCGGTGGGCGAGCGCAACCTCTATGCCCTCCACCCGCGTGGAACGATACTGCTGCGCCCGAAGACGCGAGAGGGCCTGCTGGGGCAGATGGCCGCCGTCCTTGCGACCGGCAACAGCGCGGCCATCGCGGGGATGGAGCTGCCAGCGGGACTGCCGGACGATCTGGCGGCGGGCTTTTCCGCCGGCCTGGACGCGACCTTCGCCGCTTGTCTGGTCGAGGGCGATGCCGATGCGGTCCGCGCCGCGGCTGAGGCGATGTGCGATCACGCAGGTCCGGTGGTGCCGGTCCATCGCGATGCCGGGCCGAACCTCGCCTGGCTGCTGGAGGAGGTCTCGACCTCGATCAACACCACCGCGGCCGGCGGCAACGCCAGCCTGATGATGATCGGCTAATTATGCCGCAAGGCTGAGCCGAGCCTCGTCGCGGCGGTGCAGGGCCAGGGTGAGCAGGAACAGCGCCAGGCCCAAAAGCGACAGCGCCATGCCGATCCAGCCCGTCGCGCGCAGACCGTAGCCGGCGGCGATCGCCAGTCCGCCGAGCCAGGGGCCGAGCGCGTTGGCGACGTTGAAGGCACTGTGATGCGCGGCTGCGGCAAGCGCCTGGGCATCCCCGGCGACGTCCATCAGGCGCGTCTGCAGCACGGTGCCCAACCCGCCGCCGAAGCCGATCAGCAGGATGTCGATCGAGAGCCAGACGATATCGCCGGCCGCGAACGGGAACAGGGCCAGCGCTGCCGCGCTCCACAGCAGCGCGCTGATGGCGGCGAGGTCCTGCCGCCGATCGCCCAGCCAAGCCCAGAACAGGTTGCCCGCGGTGATACCCACTCCGAAGATCGCCAGGACCAGTGGCACCATCGCCTTCGATACATGCGTCACTTCCAGCATGGTCGAGGCGACGTAGGTGTAGACGCAAAAGAGACCGCCGAAGCCGATCGCTCCGGTCAGCAGCGTCAAAAGCACTTGCGGTCGCCTGAGCGCGCCCAGTTCGCGCAAGGGGCTCGCCTCGGCGGCGGGCGGCTGGCGCGGGGCATAGAGCGCGACCAGTGCCATCGTGATCGCGGCCAGCACCGAGACCACCGCGAAGCCGTAGCGCCAGCCTAGCGCCTGGCCCAGCAGGTTGGCGGCGGGGACGCCGATGATCGTCGCCACCGTCAGTCCCGACATGACCAGCGCCACCGACTGCGCGCGGCGGTTCTCCGCCACCAGCGAGGCGGCGACCAGCGCGGCGATGCCGAAGTAGGCGCCGTGCGGCAGGCCCGAAAGGAAGCGGCAGGCCAACAGCGCATGGTAGCTCGGCGCGAGCGCGGAAAGCCCGTTGCCGATCGCGAACAGCGCCATCAGCGCGACCAGCAGCGTGCGCCGTGCGATCCGCGCCGCCAGCACCGCGATCACCGGCGCGCCGACCACCACGCCCAGGGCATAGGTACTGATCGCGTGCCCGGCCTGCGGCTCGGTGAGGTTCAGGTCGGCGGCGAAGAACGGCACCAGGCTCATCGCCGCGAATTCGGCGGTGCCGATGGCGAACGCGCCGACGGCGAGCGCGAACAGGACGAGGGCGGGGTAGGGGGCGCTTGGCCGAGGGGAGGCTGGACTGATCATGTTGCGGCGCAATATAGGCCGATCCGGCAAGGATGGGAGGCGTCGAGGCCCGGTTTCGGCCGAAAGACGCATGCGATCTATGCAACCGGTGCACAGACTTCCGCACTGCATGCTGTCAGAATGGCCGCCGTCACTACTGCGGAGCGGTCTTGGCTTTGGCGTCTTTCAACAGCGCGATTACGACAAAGGAGGATCGATGCAGTCCGTAGGGGTGACCGGATCGGCGACAGCGATGAGCAAGGTTCCGGCCGTGACCGTCGGCTTTTGGATCATCAAGATTCTGGCGACGACGCTTGGCGAGACGGGCGGCGATACGCTCTCGATGACATACGATCTGGGCTATCTGGCCAGCAGCGTGGTCTTCGTGGTGCCGCTGGTGCTGCTGGTCATGGCGCAAGTGCGCGCCTTGCGGTTCAACCGCTGGCTCTACTGGGCGACGATCATCGCTTCTACCACCGCGGGCACGACGATGGCCGACTTCGCCACCCGCTCGCTGGGCATCGGCTATCTCGGCGGGTCGCTTCTGCTGGGCGCGTCGGTGCTGGCTTCGCTGGCACTGTGGCGCGCGGTGATGGGCACGGTTTCGGTCGAAGCGGTCACCTCTGCGCGCGCCGAGGCCTTCTATTGGGTGACGATCACGCTGTCGCAGACGCTGGGCACCGCGCTCGGCGACTGGGCGGCGGATGACGGCGGGCTGGGTTACCTAGGCGGCGCGGCGCTGTTTGGATCATTGCTGCTGGTGCTCGTCGGCTTGTGGCGGTTCACGCCGGTCAGCCGCGTGCTGCTGTTCTGGGCCGCGTTCATCCTGACCCGGCCGCTGGGCGCGACGGTCGGCGATTTCCTGGATAAGCCGTTAGCCAAGGGCGGGCTCGACTTCAGCCGGCCGGTGGCGAGCGCCGTCCTGGTCGGCGCGATCGTGCTGCTGGTCGCGCTGGTGTCGCAACGCGTCGGGCGGCATCCCGGTGCCACCGCCCCATCCGGCTGACCCGCCTGGCTGACGCGTACGGCGGCTCCAAAATCAGAACACCGGATCAAAGCCGGGGGGCAGCTGGCTGGCGTCGCCCGCGTCGCTCTGGCCGGGCACGTGAATGCCGCATTCGACCTTGTCCCACCCGCGCCAGCGGCCCGAGCGCGGGTCCTCGCCCGGCGCCACGACGCTGGTGCAGGGCATGCAGCCGATCGAGGGATACCCCTGCGCCACCAGCGGGTGGGGCGGCAGGTCGTGCTCGGCGATGTAGGCGGCGATGCGCTCGGCCGACCAGTCGATCAGCGGATTGATCTTGAGCCTGCCTTGCGCGTCGGTGCCGTCGATCTCGAAGCGGGGCAGGGTGGCGCGGGTCGAGGCCTGGAACGCCTTGCGTCCGGTGATCGTCGCATCGAAGCCGAGCAAGGCCTTGGCCAGCGGCTTCACCTTGCGGATCTCGCAGCAGCCGTCGGGGTCATAGGACCAGCGCAGGCCGTTCTCGTCCTTCCTTGCCAGGTCGTCCGCATCGGGGGTGAGGTTGATCACGTTGGTCAGCCCCAGCCGCTCGACCAGCGCATCGCGGTAGGCGAGCGTCTCGGGGAAGTGCTTGCCGGTCTCGAGGAACAGCACCGGGATCGCCGGGTCGATGCGGCTGACGAGGTGGAGCAGCACCGCGCTCTCCGCGCCGAAGCTGGACACGATCGCGATGTCGCCCGCCATGTGCTCCTTGAGCAGCGTCTCGAGCATCTCGCTCGTGTCGGCGCCGCGGAACAGGCGGTTGAGGCGCACCGCGTCGGCTTCGACGAAGCGCGGCTTGGTGTCGATCGTGTCGCGGACGCGGCCCGCGTGGTCAGCTTCGGTACGCAGCATCGGGAAGTCCCTTCTGCCGGGCCTCAGGCGGCGGGGTGCCGCTTGGCCCAGATCGCCTGGCGGCCGTCCACGACGGTCGCCTGGTAGACGTTGTTCCAGCGGCCGAACGCAGCTTCGGCATCGGCCGGATTGAGTGCCTTGTCGGGCGCGAAGGCGTCGAAGCCGCAGCGCTGGAGGTGGCCGAGCATGTCGGGGGCGATGTCGCCCACCGCGCGCAGCTCGCCCGTGTAGCCGGCTTCGCGCAGGACCCGGGCCGAGGAATAGCCGCGACCGTCGGTCCAGGCGGGGAAGTTCACCTCGACCAGCGCGATCCGCTCCAGATGCGGCAGCAGCGCCCGCGCGTCGTCGCCCGGCTCGATGCGGACGGCGGCGGCATTGGTCTGCTGGGCAAAACTGTCGACGGTTACGGCAGGGTCGTTGACCGCCTCGTCATTCCGAAAGCGGAACTGCACTTCAACCATAGATCGCCTCCTTGAACGGAGCCATGCCGATGCGGCGGTAGGTATCGAGGAAGCGCTCCTCGCCCTGCTTGTTGGAAAGGTAGACGTTGGTCGCCTTCTCCACCGCGTTGACGATGCCGTCCTCGTCGAAGCCGGGGCCGGTGATCTGGCCGAGCGACGTGTCCGCCCCTTCCGATCCGCCGAGCAGCAGCTGGTAGTTCTCGACGCCCTTGCGGTCGACGCCCAGGATGCCGATGTGGCCGGCGTGGTGATGGCCGCAGGCGTTGATGCAGCCCGAGATCTTGAGCTTGAGCTCGCCCAGTTCGGCCTGCTTCTCGGCCGAACCGAAGCGCTGCGAGATCTTCTGCGCCACCGGGATCGAGCGGGCATTGGCGAGGCTGCAGTAGTCGAGGCCGGGACAGGCGATGATGTCGCCCACGGTGTCGAGGTTGGCGGTGCCGAGTTCGGCCGCGTCCAATGCCTGCCACAGCGTGTAGAGATCGGCCTTGCGCACGTGCGGGAAGACGATGTTCTGAGCGTGGGTCACGCGCAGCTCGTCGAACGAGTAGTCCTTGGCAAGCTGCGCCATCAGGCGGATCTGGTCGGCGCTGGCGTCGCCCGGAATGCCGCCTACCGGCTTGAGGCTGACGGTGGCGATCACGTAGCCGGCCTGCTTGTGGGCATGCGTGTTGCGCTCCACCCACAGGCGGAAGTCGGGGTCCGACAGGTCGAGTTCGTCAGACGCGCCCGCGTCGAATGCGGGTTCGACGAAGTGCGTCTTGATCCGCTCCAATTCGGCCAGCGGCGGTTCGATCGGCAGGGTCAGCAGGTGCGCGAACTCCTCCTCGACCTGGCGCGTGTACTCGTCCTTGCCCAGCTCGTGGACCAGGATCTTGATGCGCGCCTTGTACTTGTTGTCGCGCCGGCCGTAGCGGTTGTAGACGCGCAGGCACGCCTCGGAATAGGTGATCAGCTGATCCAGCGGCACGAACTCGCGGATCATCGGCGCGATCATCGGCGTGCGGCCCATGCCGCCGCCGACGTAGAACTGGGCGCCGATCTCGCCCGCATCATTGCGCACCATCTTGATGCCGATGTCGTGCAGCTTCATCGCCGCGCGATCCTTCTCGGACGCGATCACGGCGATCTTGAACTTGCGCGGCAGGGTCAGGAACTCCGGGTGGAAGCTCGACCACTGGCGCAGCAGCTCGGCGTAAGGACGCGGATCGACGATCTCGTCGGCAGCGGCGCCGGCGTACTGATCCGAGCTGATGTTGCGGATGCAGTTGCCGCTGGTCTGGATGGCGTGCATCTCCACCGCGGCGAGCTCAGCCAGGAGGTCGGGCGTCTCTTCCAGCTTGATCCAGTTGTACTGGATGTTCTGGCGGGTGGTGAAGTGGCCGTAGCCGCGGTCGTACTTGTCGGCGATGTCGCCCAGCACCTTCATCTGCGCGGAGTTCAGCGTGCCATAGGGCACCGCGACGCGCAGCATGTAGGCGTGGAGCTGCAGGTACAGGCCGTTCTGCAGCCGCAGCGGGCGGAACTGGTCTTCGGTCAGCTCGCCCGAGATGCGGCGGCGGACCTGGTCGCGGAATTCGGCGACGCGGGTGTCGACCATTTCCTGATCGTATTCGTCGTACTTATACATGGTCAGATCACCCAGTTGATCGCGTCGGGGTCGGAGGGCTTGAGCGTCAGGTCGGGGCGCACGGTCGGGCCAAGGGCGCGGATGCGTTCCTTGATATGCGCCGGGCGCACGCCTTCGTCGCTGCGCACGCCATCGATGACATAGGCGGCGAACACGTTCTGCACGCCTTCCTCGCGCGCGACGATCGCGGCGCCGTCCTCGGCCACGTCGGCGGCGTCGTTGACGTCCAGCGACCAGCCCACGCCCGTCCACCAGATGACCGCGCCGGTCTTCAGGTCATTTCCCGTCAGGATTTTCAAAGCCCCATCTCCATCTTGCGGGCATCGTGCGCGAGAGCGCGAATGGCTTGGTCGGGCGCCGCCGCGACATCGCCGATGACGATGAGCGCGGGGCTCCGGACCTTCTCGTAAGCGACGAGATCGGCCAGGCCGGCGAGCGGCGCGCGCAGCACCCGCATCGCCGAACGGGTCGCGTTCTCGATCACGGCGACCGGCACGTCCGGCGTCAGCCCGTCGGCGATCAGCTTGTCGGTGATCTGGGGCGCGGTGGCGAGGCCCATGAAGACCACCAGCGTGCGGCCCTTGCCGGCAAGACCCGACCAGTCCTGCTCGGACAGACCCTTGCACTGGCCGGCGACGAAGCTGACGATCGAGGCGTGATCGCGGTGGGTAAGCGGGATCTGCGCGGCCGCCGCGGCGCCCAGCGCCGAGGAGATGCCAGGCACGACCTCGACCGGAACCCCGGCGGCGCGGCAGGCCTCGGCCTCCTCGCCGCCGCGGCCGAACACGAAAGGGTCGCCGCCTTTCAAGCGCACCACGTCGTTGCCGGCGAGCGCCTCGCACACCAGCAATGCGTTGATCTGATCCTGCGCCATCGTGTGCCGCGAGCGGCTCTTGGCGACCGAGATCAGCCGCGCGGTGGGGCGTGCCATCGCCAGGATCGCGGGATCGACCAGGCCATCGTGCACGATCAGCGCCGCATTCATCACCAGCCGCGCCGCGCGCAGAGTCAGCAGGTCGGGATCGCCCGGACCGGCGCCGACCAGGTGGACAGTGCCGATCTTGCCGGGGACAGTATTGGCGGCGGGATTCGTCATGAAGCGCAGATGGGCGCGGCTTGCGGCAAGCGCCAATCATAATGGCTTTGGGGGGGCTAAGAGGAGCTTGTCGCGCCGCAACACGGCATGCGCCGGCCTCGTCTGGCCTGGCTTCTGCGCCCTTCTAGGGGAACACCGTTGGGTGGCGCGCTAACTTGATATTAACCCCGTTACCGGAAGGCTCGGGCGGTCAAGGAGACCGGACGATGCCGATTGCCGCCCATTTCGTGAATGCCGCGCCCGAGCCCGGAGCGGCAGGGATGCGCGTGCGCGCGGAACGGCGGCGGCTGCTGTTCGAGACCAGCGGTGCCTTGCCCTCCGGCGACGACGTGCCGGTGGCGGTGCACAACTTCTCCGAAACCGGGCTGCTGATCGAGACCGATGCTTCGCTGGAGATCGGCGAGACCATCGAACTGGCCCTTCCCGATGCGTCGGGGACGGCGGCGCGGATCGTGTGGGCGAGCGGACGGCTCTACGGCTGTGCCTTCGACCGGCCGGTGCCGGCGGCAACGCTGCGCGCGGCGCAACTGCGCAGCGCGGTGCAGACCGAGATCGGACTTGGTGCCGCTCCGGTGCCAGAGGGACCCTCGGGGGTAGGCGGTGGAAGCCTGGGCGAGCGGTTGCATCGCCTGCGCAAGTTGCGTGGACTGACGCAGGGCGAACTGGCCAGCCGTCTCGGGGTCAGCAAGCCGACCGTCTGGGCCTGGGAACAGGACCGCGCTCGCCCGATCGAGGACCGACTGGAGGCGATCGCCGAGGCGCTCGGCGTCACCCCGGCCGACTTGCGGCCGAGCCGAACCGTGCCGGGCCTCGCCGAGCTGATCACCCGCTGCCGCGGCCAGATCGCCGGCGCCCTGGAGACGACGCCGGACAAGGTCCGGATCATGATCGAGCTGTAGCTTCCCCGCAGCGGCAGGCCGACAATTCCATCTCCGGCGCCGCTTATCGCTGCTGCCGGGCGGCTGAACGTCAGTTTGCTCTTTCGCGCTCATAAAAATACTGGTAAATATAAAGATAACAATAGGGTAGGTTAAACTGCGTTAGGCAACAAAACTAACGGTCATATGGCCTGCTAGATAAATATAGCGACAATCACCTGTTGAAAGACGGTGCATCTGTACTGTTCATGGATCGATGGATTGTCGGGCCATAAGATGAAGCGGAACGCCGGGCGATGGGAATGAATTTCACTTTCGAAGACAGCACCACGCTTTACGGCATGTTGGCCGACAGCACGTCCGACGTGATCCTCAAGACCGACGGCAAGGGCTTCATCGTCCACGCCACCGCCGGCATCGCTCGCCTTGGCTTCCGCGAACCGAACATGCTGGTCGGCCCGCACCTGCTCGACCTCGTCGCGCCGGAGGCCCGGGACGCCGTCGCCCGTGCTCACGCGCATGCACTTGATCAACTAACGCCCAGCGACTGGATCGAATTCCCCGCGCAAACGCTAGACGGCCTCAATCGCTGGTTCGAGATCCGCTTCTGCGCGCTCGCCCAGGCCGACGGCACCATCTACGGCGCGCTCGGAGTGATGCGCAGCATCGAGGAGCGCCGCGCGCTCAGTGACCAGCTCTTCGCCGCGACGTATACCGATCCATTGACCCGCCTCACCAACCGCGGCGCCTTCATCGCCATGCTCGAACACATGCTGGAAAGCGGGATGGACGGCTGTCTGGCGCTGTTCAGCATCGACTTCTTCCGCGCCATCAATCTCCAGCACGGCCAGAGCGTAGGTGACGAGGTGCTGGTGGTCTTCGCCGACCTGCTGCGCGAGATGCTCCGCTCCGAGGACCTGATCTCGCGCATCGGCTCGGAGCGCTTCGCGGTGCTGCTTCCGGGAGTGTCGCCACGCGAAGCCGAAGGCATATGCCAGCGCGTGGTCTCGACCTTGGCCGATCTCAAGCAGCGCATCGGAAAGGGCCACCTGACGATCACCGCCAGCGCCAGCGTCGCGCGGATCACGGGCAGCCTCGATTCCACTATCGAGCGAGCCGAGATGGCGCTGTTCGTCGCCAAGGCCAAGGGTCGCAATCGGCTCGAAATGGAGAAGGCGGTGCGCCCCGCCGCTGCCTGAAGCGAGGGGGGACCCTAGGTCCACGCCTGGGTGGCCTGATCGCGGTGAGGCCATGACCGGTAGCGGATGGAAGGCCTTGTTCTGCCGCCGAGACGCCTGACGCGATACCGAAGGGTCTGGGCGCGTTCGATCTTACCAAAAGGAAACCCGAACTTCGGCGGCAACTTAAGGCCATCGATCGACGTTCTCGCTCGAGCTTCCATCCGATAGCGAACGACAGGACGCTCATGCAGCACGATAACCTTGCCCATGCCATCACCCCCGAGATGGCGGCAGCTTGCGGAGTGCTCACTTCAGCCTCAGAACCGCTTGCCCACGCCAAGCAGGGTGGCCTCGATCTAGAGGTGCGACAGGACGCGGACATGGTCTGGTTGATCATGCGGCGGGCGGATCAGGGGGGCCTTGCCCTGCGCATGCCGGTGTTCAGCCCCGATGCGCAGTGCCGCAAGCTCAAGCTGGCCGATACTCTCGCAGCAGTCGAGTGCAAGGGCAGCCTCGGCACGGCGCGCCTGGTCGTGACCGGCGAGCCGTTCGGTCTCGAGCAACTGCGGGCCACGTTGACGTTTACGCCGACGCGAGACTTGGCGATCGAGTGGGTGCCCCGCGATCTCGTGCCGTTCGATGCCAACGGCGATCCGGCGAGGACCTTGGGCTCAATCGAGGCACGGCAGCGCAAGATGAACACCGGCCTGTTGTACTTCTCGCTGGATGAGCCGGCGTTCGGCAAGGTGCTCTACGTCCAGAACCTGACCGCGCTGAACGACTACTTCAATCTTACCGGCAGCAAACCCAACAATGCGGTCGGCGGCGAATGGCCCGATCTGGGCTATCAGCCGCCCCAAGACGCCGAGACCGGCAAGTCTCTCCTGGCCAAGGGCAAGGAGGTCACCCTCTATGACACGATCCTCGCCGTCCGCGGCTATCCCCAATCGGGCGAGACAGACTCCGCCTGGCAGTTCCTGGACATGCTGGGGACCGTGTACCACTGGTTGCACCCGCCCGAGCCCGCCTTCCACGACTGGGCGGCCCGGGCCGAGCAGACGGTGAACGATCTCAGCCGAGGCGCCAACACACGCGTCCGCCACTACGGGCATACCTATTTTCACCCCTACACCGCGAGCGAGTACCCGGACTCGATGGTGCAACTGGCGATCGCCGCATCGCTAAAAGACTACGGTCGATGGCGCGGCGAAGAGCATCCGCTGGTACCCAAGATCATGAGCGGGCTCGGCAAGTTCTACGATCCGAAGCTGAAGACCTTGCGCCGCTATTTGCCCAACGTGGGCAAGGACAAGGACCCCGATGCGGTCGACAGCTGGTACTTGTACCATCCACTGCTGAACCTATCCAACATCGCGCTGAGCGGCGACAAGGAGGCGCGGGCGCTGTTCCTGGAGTCGATCGAGTATGGCATCGAGGCAGCGCAGCACTTCAAGTACAAGTGGCCGATCATGTACAAGATCGACGACTTCAGCGTCATCACTGAGGTCGCCGAGGCCGATGGCCGCGGGCAGACGGACGTGGGCGGCATCTATGCCTGGGTCATGCTCCAGGCATTCGAACTGACCCATGACGACCGCTATCTGTCTGAAGCGGAAAAGGCGATCGAGGCTGCGCGGGGCATGCGCTTCGATCTCAACTACCAGGCCAACCTGACCGCCTGGGGTGCTGCCGCCTGCATCAGGCTGTGGCGCATCACCAATCGGCCCGAACACCTGCAGCAAAGCTACGTCTACCTCGCCAGCTTCTTCCACAATTGCCAGATCTGGAAGAGCGACATCGGCCTGTCGCGGCACTGGACCAACTTCCTGGGCGTCACCTGCCTGCAGGACGCGCCCTACATGGCCGCTTACGAGTGCTTCGACAGCTATGCCGCCTTTGAGCGCTACCTCGATTACGTCGGTGCGGACATCATTCCGGGCGTCAAGTTGCTGCTCAACGAGTTCTGCCGCCATGCGCTGGACCGCGCCTGGTTCTACTACCCGGACGCATTGCCCGAGGAAGCCATCGCAACGGAGAATCGCAACGGCCACATCGATCGCAATTTGAGCTTCCCGGTGGAGGACCTTTATCCTGACGGGCAGCTGGCGGGGCAAGTGGGCCAAGAGATCTATGGCGCCGGAGCGGCGTTGATCTATGCCACCCGGGCGTTTCACCGCATCGAGGAAGCACCGTTTCTGCTGTTCTGCGACAGCTTTGTGCGCGCCATCCATCGCCTCGACGGCCAGACGCTGAACTTGCGCATCGATGGTCACGAGACGACCCCGGCGCGCCTCGCGCTGCTCCCTTTCGATGGGAAAGGGGCGAAGCTGGCACCGCGAATGTGGACGGCCAATCGCGAGTCGCTCGAGTTCAAGCGCGTGGATGGGCGTTACGAAACTTTCGTTCCGTCCAACAATTCGCTGCTCCTGCGGTGGGAACAGGCGTCCTGATGAAGGCGGCGGTCGCGGTACCCGAAGGCATCGCCCAGTAGCGGGCACAACCCGCGCGCGCGCCAGCATCTCCACGGATTGCACTCGTGCGGCGATTGGCCGTGAACCCGAGGACCCGGCGTGCGTTGCTAGGGGCATCCAACGAAAAAGGACACCACATGCTTCTTCGCCTCGCCTCAATCGGCGCACTCGCATACCTCGGCTACAAATTCGTCCAGGCCAACGGCAGCCAGGCCACTGCGCCTTCGGCCGAGCCTTCGGACCTACGGCTGGCAGGTGGTCCTCTCAGCCCCCAAGCGACGGTGCAACACACAGCCGACGCGCCGGCGCTTTGAAATGGCCGGCACCATGACGGAACAAAATCGCACCCCCGCCGACGACCTGTTCGATGGCGATCAGGGCCTGGGCGAGAAGCTGGCGCAACAGGATGGCGAACACACCGATCCGATCAAGCCGGACGGAGCCGCTCATGGCTCCTCGGGTGGCGCCGGCTCTGGCCGTGCTCCCGGCCCGGACGAGCAGGGCTTGCAGCGCGCCGGTACCCCCGGCACCGGCAATCCTCGCTGACAACCGGGGCCGGGTGGGTGGCTACGCCGCGACCCGGTCCCTCCCAGCCAACTTGGCCGCATAGAGCTGGGCGTCCGCACGGTCGACGGCGTTGCTGAGAGACTGGTCCTGCGGCTCGACTTCGGTAAGGCCGATGCTCACCGTCCAGCGAAACGAACCCAACCTCTCGATCGACGTCCTGACGATCTGCACCAGCCGCTGGGCTTCCAGCAATGAGGCGTCCGGCATGATGATAAGAAACTCGTCCCCGCCCATGCGCACGACGTGGCCGAGGGACTGCAATCGGCTGCTCCGGGTTGCCGCCACCAGCGCGCCGGCGAGCTCCACCAGTGTCTGATCGCCGGCGGCGTGGCCGAAGCGGTCGTTGATCGACTTGAAATGATCGACATCGATATGCGCCAGCCAGGTGCCGGGCCGGAGAAATTCGGTTCCACGGCTCGCCAGCCAGGCGCGATTATAAGCGCCGGTAAGCCCGTCGCGCCAGGCGCTCTCGCGCAGTGCGGCCAGCGCGGCTTCGGCGGGCATCGCCAGCAAGCCAAGGTTGAGCAGCATGAGCAGGAGCTGGTCTGAAAGCAGCGCCAGAGTGGCGAGCGTAAGCGGCGTCGTGAGATGCAGCACCTCGCCGGCGATCGAGAGCAGATAGCAGGGAATGTAGGCCAGCATGGCGACCCCGGCGATCCTTCCGCCATGACCACCCTCCACTGCCTTGTCCGCTTGGACGATCATGTCCCAGCCGAACAGGCCCATGCCCAGCATCAGGCCGAGCGCCGCCAACACTTGCTCGCTCTGTGGTAGCATGACGGTGCCTACGCTGGCGGCGAAGTGCGGCAGCAGGAAGCCCGCCATTGTGACAGCCGCCGGAATGACCATCCAGGATCGCCACGGCGGCTGGCCCGCGAAAAGCCGCACGCCGGTGACGACCGGAATGTTCGATGCGGTGAGGGCGGCCAGAAGCAGCGACCTGACGAACACGCTGTCGGGCTTGTTCAACCAATCCAGTCCCGCAAGTGCGACGCAGTAGAGCACTAGGCTGCCCGCCCAGTGCAGATGGTGGAGCTGGTCCCTGCGTCCGCGCCACAATGCAAGGAAGATCACGATGAATGTGATGGAAGCGAGCACGCTGCATAGGCGCAAGGTGGCAAGATCGACGGCAAACGACATGGTGTGCCGCCACCTCTACGGGTCAATGCTTAAAAAGGTTCTATGAGGATGAACGCATTTGTGAGCTAGGGCGACATCCTCGGGGGCGATCGTCTAAGCGGCCGAGGCATGTTCAGTGTTTGCCGGGCTCGCTGCTCGGCGCGTCCCGGCGCTCGTCGATCGCGGCGATCAGGGCGCGCAAGGCCTCGCTGTCGCGCAGATTCAGGTCGCGCTGGGGGAATGGGATGGCGATGCCGTTCTCACGGAAGAGATGCCAGAGCATCTTCAGCACGTCGGAACGCAAGTTGCCGACGCCTTCTTCGGGATCGGTGATCCAGCAGTTGATCACGAACTGTACGCTGCTCTCGGCGAAGCTGTCGAGCCAGACCGTTGGCGGCGGCGCCTTCAGCACGCGCGGCGCGGCGCGTGCGGCTTCGAGCATCAGCGCTTCGGCGCGGGCGATGTCGGCGGTGTAGGCGATGCCGACCGGCACCTGAATGCGCACGTTCTTGCTGGAATAGGACCAGTTCTCGACCTGGTTCACCATCAGGTTTTCGTTGGGGATCAGGTACTCCTTCTGGTCGCGCGTGGTCAGCGAGACCGCGCGGATGCCGATGCGCCTGATCTGGCCGAAGGTGTACTTGCCGCCCTGGTCGGTGATCGCGATGACGTCGCCCGGCTTGATCGACTTGTCCATCAGCAGGATGATGCCGGCGATCAGGTTGCCGAACGTCTTCTGCAGGCCAAAGCCGATGGCGAGGCCGAAGGCGCCGGAGAACACGGTCAGCGCGGTCAGGTCTATGCCCAGGACATCGATGCCGACCAGGATGGCGATCGCCCAGATCAGCAATCCCGCCATCTTCTCGATCAGCAGCCGCTGAGTGAGGTCCAGGTGCCGGGCGCGTGCCAGCAGGCGGCTGGTGAGCCGGCTCGAGGCCCAGGCGATCGTGATCACAAGCGCGATCACCACGAAGACCACCATCAGGTCCCACAACGACACGCGCGTGTGTCCGACCTGCACCGCCAGCTTGTCGAGCGTGTCGACGATATCGCCGAAGGCGTCGCTGCGAGAGGCAACGACGTTCTTGATCCCCTCGGCACCGGCAACGGGCTGCTCGACCACGACCTGGGTGACGGTGGACGTCGGCGTCGGGACCGGGGTCGCCAATGCGGCCGCCGTGCTCACCGCGAGGCCCAGGCGCCGAGCGCCTGCTCGAGGTCGGCTATGAGATCGGCGGGGTCCTCCAGTCCGATCGACAGGCGCACGCCGTGGCAGTTCTGCGCGTCCCCGTGCGGGGGCCAGGGCATGACGCTACGGTAGCGACGCGGTTCGATCGGCAGCGCCAGGCTTTCGAAGCCGCCCCACGAGTAGCCGATGCCGAACAGCTTGAGGGCATCGACGAAGCGGTCGCGGTCGACCGCGCTGCCGCCAGCGAAGACGAAGCTGAACAGACCGCAGCCGCCGGTGAAGTCGCGGGCCCACAACTCGTGTCCGGGCGAGCCGGGGAGCATGGGGCAAAGCACTTGCGAAATCTCCGGCCGGCCTTCCAGCCAGCGGGCGAGTGCAAGGGCGCTGGCGGTCTCGTGAGCCAGCCGCAGGTGCAGGGTGCGCAATCCGCGCAGCGCCAGCGCTGCGTCGTCCGGCGAGACCACGGTGCCGAGCTGCTGGGCCCGCTGGCGCAATCTCGCGTAGAGTTCCGCGTCGGCTGTCGCGGCGCCCAGCATCAGGTCCGAGTGGCCGCCCACATGCTTGGTCAACGCCTGCACCACGATGTCGATGCCGCGATCGAGCGAGGCGAAACCGAGCGAACTGGCCCAGGTGTTGTCGAGCACCGAAACCGCGCCGTGCTCGCGCGCGATACGGGCAAGTGCGGGCACGTCGCACATTTCCATCGACAGGCTGCCGGGTGCTTCCAGCAGCGCCGCCTTGGTGGAGGGGTCGAACAGGGCCATGTAGCCGGCGTGGTCGAGCGGATCGAAGTAGCGAGCCTCGATACCGAAGTCGGCGAGCAGACCCTTGCCCATCGTGCGCGTGGGATCATACGCATTGTCGGTGATGAGCACGCTGTCGCCCGGCCGCAGGAGAGTGAGCAGCGCGCCGGAAATCGCGGCGACGCCCGAAGGATAAAGCACTGTCCCTGCCGCGCCGGGTTCGAGGCCGGTCAGCGCGTCGGCCAGCGCCCACTGCGTCGGCGCGCCACGGCGCCCATAGAAGAAGCGGCCGTCTTCGTTGGAGCGGGGCCCTTCGGCCAGCGCGGCAGTGTCGGCATAGAGGTGGGTGCTGGCGCGCCAGACCGGCGGATTGACGACGGCCCCGGTCCACTCCGCCCGCCGCCCGGCTCCGACGATCCTGGTGGCTGTGCCAAGGTCGTCCATTCCGCTTTCCTCGCTCACCCTCGTCTCCGTGCTGCTGGCGTTCCAGCCCTAGGGCAATCGCAGCCGCCGGAAAACCGCCCGTGGCAATTGCGCGGCTAACCAGCGATACGGCGGTCGGAAGAGGAGAGCGTGCGCGCGGCTTCGATCTCACGCGCGCCGAGCGCATCGAAAGTGCGCGGGCCGGTGTCGAGGCGCAGCGGTGCGAGCGCGGCGCCGCCGGTTGCGCCGACCGTGACGACACGCCGCACCGGCTGCCTGCCCTCGGTCGTCAGCACCAGCCGGACGAGCGGTACGAGGTAGCTTGCCGTGCCGCGCATCAGCGGCCGGATCGCGTTGAGTGGCAGCTGCACTTCTGTGGTGAGCAGCTGGCTTTCGCCCGCTGCCATCGCAGCGACCGGCTTAAGCCGAACAAGCATCGCGAGATCGGGGGAGAGCTGCTGGTCCTGCGGCAGCGAGGCGTGGGCCGAGATCATGTCACCCAGCAATTGCCCGGCAGGACGATCGGCCGCCGCGGTCAGGGTCACCCGCAGCTGCAGCGTGGCATAGACAAGCGATAGCCGCAGCGACACGGGCTCGATGGCGAGGGTGACGTCATCGATGGCGTCGACTGTAGCGAACCCAGGCGACGGCGGAGCGGGCACCGGTTTCACCGGCGCGGCCGATAGGACCGGGGCCACGGTTTCGGGCGCTGTGACGGGCGAAACCGGTTCTTCGGCCGGCCAATCCGCCTCGGGTGCTTCCGCAGCCTTCCTCCCACGACGCGTCCAAAGCACGGCTGCAATACCAAGCGCGATCAGGACCAAGACGCCCGCAGCGATCGGCCACCAGGACGGGTTCGAATCGCTGTGCTCGGTCGCCGGAACGGCAGCCGCAGCGATATCGCCCGTCTCGGTGGGCACCGGCTCAGGCGTGGGCGTGGCAGCGGGAGAAGCAGGCGACGGGGCTTCCGGCGCCGCCGAGGTCGGTACCGGTGCGGGTTGTGTCGAAGGCAATTCAGCCGTCGGGCGAGCCGATGGCGAGGCGATCGGGCTTGGTGTCGGCGTCGCGCTTGTCGCAGAAGGTGGCGGAGGCGGCGCGGCGATGGTCGGGACGGCTGTCGGGGCCGCTGCGGTAGGGGCAGGCGCCGGCGCGTTCTGCCTTGGGCGCACGACCGGGTTCTGCGGATCGGTGGGTCCTTGGGCCGACGGCGTCGAGGCGCCCGAGGGCAGGCTCCAGGTGCCACCGTTCGGGTTGCTTGCATCCTGCGCCTGCGCCGGCAGAGCCAAGGCAGCCGACGCCATCGCTGTTACACGCAACAGGATCGAAACAGTGCCCCTCATGGCCTCTCCCCACAGCGCCGACGGGCTGAACCGGGACTTAATGCCGGCACTCCGATTCGCCGGAGGCGCCAGGGTGTTGCCGCCAGAGGTTCAGCCGCTGCGAGCGGACGCGCGAGACTTGTCTTGCCGCCGCCTTGGCGGCATGGCCGGTGCATGAGCCAGTTTCCTCCCGAACCTTCCCGGCCCGGCGAATCCGCAGCGGGCGCAAGCGCGCCGCTGCATCTGGGCCGCCAGAGTGCGTTGCCATCCTCGCCCGAGGAGGCCGTGCTCGATTACGTGCCTAACCCGCGGAGCACCAGCCTCTATCTCGTTCGTTTCGCAGCGCCCGAGTTCACTTCGCTATGCCCGGTTACCGGCCAGCCCGACTTCGCCCACCTGGTGATCGACTATGCGCCCGGCGACACGATCGTCGAATCGAAGAGCCTGAAACTCTTCCTTGGAGCGTTCCGCAACCACTGCGGTTTCCACGAGGATGTTACGGTGGGCATCGGACAGCGCCTGTTCGACGAGATGAAGCCGCATTGGCTGCGCATCGGTGGCTACTGGTATCCGCGCGGCGGCATCCCGATCGACGTGTTCTGGCAGTCGGGCACCCCGCCTCAGGGGCTATGGGTGCCGGATCAGGGCGTCGCCGGCTACCGCGGCCGCGGCTGATCCTCAGTAGGCCGAGGCGAGGCGCGCGCCGCTGACCTGCGTCAGGTTGACCGTTCCATCGCCGAGCGAGGCCAGTTGCTTGCCGCTGAGGCACTGCGCATAGACGGTGGGGGCATCGGCCTTGCGTGCCGCTTCGCTGTCCAGCGCCTCGTCGACTCTGGCCGAGCAGGCGGCGCGGGTCTCGAATGTCAGGACCGGCTGCTGCAGGCGCTCGCAAGCTGTACCATCATCGGAGCAGGCAAACAGGGCAAGGGCGAAGAGGGCTGCGCTCATCGGCGATCTCCTTCCATTGCTGACAACGAGCCTCCGGCCTGGAAGTATCCCGGATCAAACGATCTTTTTTTGAAAGTTGTCCCGGACTGGGAATGTTGCCGCAAGGTCAGCTGGCTGCCTTTCCCTCCGGCTTTAAACTGTCGGCCACTCGTGCTCCGCCTCGACCGGCAAACTCGACGACGCCGATCGCGTGGTGGCCATGGAGTGGCATCGTCCTGGGCTTCCACATCGCCGCGCCGATCGGCCGAGGCCGGCTGCCGCCAGCAACTTTCAGTCGCTTTTGCTCCCGGATCGGCGTTTCCTTTTGCCGCGCATGTCCCTACATGCGCAGCGACATGGCACGCCCTCAACATTCCGCCTTCGACAAGGTCAAGACAGTCGCCGAAAACCGCCGGGCTCGGTTCGAGTACTACATCGAGGACAAGTTCGAGGCGGGCATCGCCCTGACCGGTACCGAGGTGAAGTCGCTGCGCTTCGGCGAGGGCTCTATCGCGGAGTCCTTCGCCGAGATCCGCGGCGGCGAGTGCTGGCTGGTCAATGCCAACGTGCCCGAGTTCAGCCATGGCAACCGCTTCAACCACGTTCCGAAGCGCCCGCGCAAGCTGTTGCTGCACGAGCGCGAGATCGCGCGCCTGCAAGGTCAGGTGGAGCGCAAGGGCATGACCCTGGTGCCGCTGTCGATCTACTTCAACAGTCGCGGCCGGGCCAAGGTCGAGCTGGCGCTGGCCAAGGGCAAGAACGCCGCCGACAAGCGCCAGACGATCAAGGACCGCGACTGGAAACGCGATCAGGCGCGGATCTTGCGGGACCACAAATGAGCACGGTCATGACCCGCCTGTCGGCCTGGCTGCACAGCCAGATGCCGACGCACCAGCAGCTCGAGGCCAATCGCTTCACCCGCCCCTTCGCCAAGCGGCAGGAACTGTTCCGCTTCACTCGCCGCTCGGTGCCGCGCGGCATGGCGGTAGGGATGTTCATCGGCATCTTCGCGCTGATCCCCGGCATCCAGATCGTCGGCGCAGCACTGATGTGCGTGCCGTTTCGCGGCAACATCCCGCTAGCTGCTGCCGTCACCTTCATCAGCAATCCGTTCACGACACTGCTGGTGATCCTGCCGCTGGCGGTCGCGATCGGCAACAGCTTCGGGTACCATGCGGACATCGGCACGGTGAGGACGATGGTGTCCGAAGGAGCCGGGCTCCACCAGTGGTGGTCGTGGCTATGGTCCGACACCGCGCCCGCGGTCGTGATCGGCCTGTTCATCCAGTCGGTGATCGCCGCTGCCGTCAGCTACGTGCTGACCGTTTGGTTCTGGCGCTTCTGGATCGGCCATAAGCAGCGCGCCCGCAAGGCGCGCAACGCGCGGCCCGCTCCGCCTGCCTCGCCGCTAGAGGATACTCTGGCGTGAACCTGGCCGGGGCGGGGCCGGGCTTTGGCGACCGGCGCGTCGACCTGCTGGTCGTCGCGCTGGCGCTGGCGTTCAGCGTGCTCGTGGTCGGCCTCATCACCGGCGACGCGACCATCACCACCGTGTTCCTGGCCGCAGTCCTGGCCTTTGCCGCGCTCGCCTGGATGGTCTCGCGCCGCCGGCCCGTCGCCGTCGAGCCGGAGTTCGCGCAGCCTGACTGGTCGGTGACCGTCGCCTCGATCGAGCGCCCGGACATGGGGCTCGCCATCACCGACCGCGCCGGTCGGCTCACGTGTGCCAATGCCTGCTTCGAGGGCTGGTTCGGTACCGGCACCGCTCCCCCGCGCCTGCCAGTGGGCGAGCTTGCGGCCGAGCGCTTTGCCGACGCGACGCGGCGTGCCTGGCGCGACGGCGTCGGCACCGCCGAAGCATCGGACGAAGCGGGGCGCCACTGGCATGCCGAGGTGCGCCGGGCCGGGCGCGGCGACGACTACCTGGTCTGGCGCATCAGACCAGTCGATGCCGTCGACCCCGTGGTCGATCTCGTCGCCGGGCTCGACGGAAAACTCGGTCGTGCGCTTACCAGGGCAGGCATTGCCGCCGCGCTGGTCGACCCCGACGGCAGCATCCGCTCCGCTAGCGCCGGCTTCGCCCGAGCCGCGACCGGCGATGCGATGGCCGACATGACCGGCAGCGACTTCGTCGACCTGCTCGCCCAGGAAGAAGGCGAGCGCATCGGCTGGGCGCGTGACGGCGGCCGCGGGAACGCCTTGGTGCTCTACCACCTCCCCGTCGCCGATCCCGACGCCGAGGAGGAGCCGGACCCCGCCACCACACCGTCGCTAATGCTGGTGGTGGACGCAGCGCAAGGGATCGGCGCGCGCGCTGGCGGCACCGGCTCGGCTCCCCACCTCGAGGCGCTGCTCAGCCAGTTGCCGCTGGGCCTTGCCATGGCCGACCGCGACGGCCGCCTGCTGTTCGCCAACCCCGCCTTCATGCGCGCCGCCGGACGCGAGGCGCAGGAGCCGCCGACTTATCCCACCGACCTCGTCGTGCGCGAGGACAAGCGCGCGCTTTCCGAGGCGATCCGCCGTTTCGCGCAGGGCCCGGCCGCCGCGGGCGACCTGGCGATCCGGCTGGCCGCGCTGCCAGACGAGCCGGTGTCGCTCAGCCTCGCCGGCGTCCGGGGCCTTGGTGACGCCGCCGTGCTGCTCGGCCTGACCGACAGCTCGGAGGAGGCCCGGCTCAAGCGCCAGGTCGCGCAGGCCACCAAGATGCAGGCGGTCGGCCAGCTCGCCGGCGGCGTCGCGCACGATTTCAACAACGTGCTGACCGCGATCCTGGGCACCTGCGATCTTATGCTGATGCGCCACACGCCGGGCGATTCGGACTACGACGACATCCAGCAGATCCGCGCCAACTCCAACCGCGCCGCCTCGCTCACGCGCCAGCTTCTGGCGTTCTCGCGCCAGCAGACACTGCGCCCCGAGGTGCTGCAGCTGCCCGACGTCGTGGCCGATGTCTCGCAGATGCTGCGCCGGCTGATTGGCGAGAAGATCGAGTTCGTCGTCAGCCACGACCGCGATCTTGGCCCCGTGCGCGCCGATCCGACCCAGCTCGAGCAGGTGATCGTCAACCTGGCGGTCAACGGCCGCGACGCGATGCAGGGCCGCGGCGATGGTTCGGGCCGGCTGACGCTGGCGACGCGGCGCGTCACCACCACCGACGTGCGCGCCATGCGCTCGGAGATCATCCCCGCCGGCGACTATACCGCGCTGATCGTCGAGGACACCGGCAGCGGTATCCCGCCCGAGCACCTGGGCAAGATCTTCGAGCCGTTCTTCACCACCAAGGAGCAGGGCAAGGGCACCGGCCTCGGTCTCTCCACAGTCTACGGCATCGTCAAGCAGTCGGGCGGGTTCATCTTCGCCGAGAGCGAGCCGGGCAAGGGGACGCGCTTCACGGTCTACCTGCCGGTGCATCACGTCGCTCCCGGCGCCACGGCCGAGATCGGCGCCGCCAAGGTCGAAGCCGCGCCCAGCCAGTGGGCCGGCGGCGGCTCGATCCTGCTGGTCGAGGACGAGGACCCCGTGCGTGTCGTCGCCGAGCGGGCGTTGACGCGCCAGGGCTACAAGGTGACTTGCGCGCGAGACGGCGAGGAGGGGCTCGATTTGGTCAAGGACGGCGGCACGTTCGACCTGGTCGTTTCCGACGTCGTGATGCCGACGATGGACGGCCCCGCGATGGCGCGTGAGATCCGTCGCATTGCGCCCGGCCTGCCGGTGCTGTTCATGTCGGGCTACGCCGAGGAGCAGCTGCGCAAGGAAATCGGCATCGCCAATGCCTGGTTCATGCCCAAGCCGTTCTCGGTGCAGCAGCTGTCGGAAAAAGTCGGGGATGTCCTGGCACGCACGGCCAAGCGTTAAATTTCCGAAATCCGCCGAAGTTCTCCTCTTGTTCTCACGGAACAAACAGAATACATAGTCCCTCGTGCCGTTGACCTTTCCGGTCGGCCAGCTAGCAAAGGGGACGTTTCATGGCTGCTCAGCTCAAGCTGATCCAGGAAGGCAAGGACAAGGACTCGATGGACCGTCAAAAGGCGCTGGAAGCGGCGCTTGCCCAGATCGACCGGGCGTTCGGGAAGGGCTCGGCGATGAAGCTGGGTTCCAAGGAGACGATGCAGGTGGAGGCGATCTCCACCGGCTCGCTGGGCCTCGACATCGCACTCGGGGTCGGCGGCCTGCCGCGCGGCCGCGTGATCGAGATCTACGGCCCCGAAAGCTCGGGCAAGACCACGCTCGCGCTCCACGTCATCGCCGAGGCACAGAAGGGCGGCGGCACCGCGGCCTTCATCGACGCCGAGCACGCGCTCGACCCGGTCTATGCCAAGAAGCTGGGCGTCAACATCGACGAACTGATTGTGTCGCAGCCCGACACCGGCGAGCAGGCGCTCGAGATCACCGACACGCTGGTGCGCTCCAATGCCATCGACGTGCTGGTTGTGGACTCGGTCGCCGCCCTGGTTCCGCGCGCCGAGATCGAGGGCGAGATGGGCGACAGCCATGTTGGCTTGCAGGCCCGCCTGATGAGCCAGTCGCTGCGCAAGCTGACCGGCTCGATCAGCCGCTCGCGCTGCATGGTGATCTTCATCAACCAGCTGCGCATGAAGATCGGCG
>Ga0070667_100000084_pt1 | contig 118027 bp, 109 predicted proteins | sample KBSS33metaG_FD_64659 | JGI IMG/M metagenome (GOLD analysis project Ga0070667, IMG submission 64659) | Switchgrass rhizosphere microbial communities from Kellogg Biological Station, Michigan, USA - KBS S3-3 metaG | ecosystem: Host-associated > Plants > Roots > Rhizosphere > Soil ...
GTCACGTTGCCGACCGCGTCGTAGTCGATGTGCGTGGTCGCGTCGCCGACGCCGGCAGAGCCCGTCGCGCTCGCGCGCACGATGCGGTCGGTCAGCCAGCCGCGGGGGTGATAGACGAAGTCGGTGTAGGTGCCGTTCGCGTCCTGCATCCGCGTGACGCGGCCGTTCTTGTCGTAGGTGACGTAGGTGGTGACTTGGCTCAGCGCATTGGTGACTTTCCACAGGTCGCCCTTGCGGTGCGGGCAGGCGCCGTTCGTGGCGCAGGTGCTGTCGTCGGCTTGGTAATACGTGTAGGTCGTCGTGTCGTCGTGGCTCGCCATGCCCGCGTCGGTCGTCGCGCGCGGGCCGTTGGTCGACTTGGTCAGGCCGACCAGCGGACAGGTGCCGGCGGTCACGTCGGCTTGCTCGCAATAGGTCGTGAGCCATTGGCGCACGCCGGCCGGGGCGGTGGCCAGCGAGCCGCAGGCGTAGGTCGTGGCACCGGAGACCGAGGGATCGGCTTCGCAACGGGCCGTAGCTTGGCCGCGGGTGTTGTAGGCCCAGCTCGTCTGCGCCTCGACCGTGCCGCTCGCGTTCGCTGTCGTGCGCAGCGTCGGTACGCGGAAGGTCGGGTGCCATTGGGTGGCGATCGTGCGCTTAGGTGAGGACGAGCCGGTCGCGTTCGAGGCTTCCGTGCGACTCGTCTCGAGGCCGCGCGTGTCGTCGTACGTGTACAGCGCCACGTTGCCATTGAAGTCCGTCATGCTCAACGGATACCCAGCCGCATCGTACTGCCTGGATCTAGCACTGCTGCCACACGCCGGGCACAACGTATCCACGGCCGAGAAGTAGGAGACGCCATTGAGCGTCGAGAACGTCAGCGTGCGCGACTGATTGAGCGGATCGACCATCGTAGTGGTCGTCGTGCTTGGATAGGCGAAACTGTTGCGTTCGATCGTCCCACCGGCCGAATCGGGAGCCAGGTAGGAGTCGATCGCACGACCCGAGCTGTCGTAGTCGATCGTCTCGTATCGCGTCGTGTTCTCGTCGACGACGCCGGTGATGGCGTTGAACAGCGTCGCATTCTCGTAGAGATACGTCCGGCTCGTGCCGTTCGGATACGTCACGCCGGTCAGGTTGCCGAACGGATCGATCGCATAGGTCGTGATCTGCCCTGACGGCGCCGTCATCTGCACCGTCTGGCTGGCATCAACCGCGACGGTGTAGGCGAAGCCGAGCGAGCGGCCTCGTGCATCCGTGACCTGCTGCAGGCGGTTGTTGCCGTCGTACGTCAGTGTCTGCTGCAGACCCGAGCGGTCCCACAGCGACGTCAGGCGGCCTTGCGCGTCGTAGGTCTCGACCTGGTCGGACCCGGTCGTGTACGTCCACGAACTATCAGCGTTGACGACCAGCGATTCGACCGGCGTGCCGGCGAAGTGCGGATACTCGCTGCCGTCCGGTCGGAAATACTTCACCGTGCCGTCTGCGCGCACGACCCCCTTCGTGACGTACGTCGAGCCGCTGATCGAAAACACGTGCGTGTCGTACGGCGTGCGCCACATACGCCCGAGCACGCCTTTCATGGCGTTCGGGTCGACCGTCGTGCCCGGCGGGTTGTAGCCGAAGCTGTTGTATGTGCGCGAGAACGTCAGCGGACCGGTGCCAGCGGCAAAGTCCGACTCGGTGAAAACCTTCGCGCCGCCACTCGGTTGGACCGGATGGCCGATCGGGCAGATGCCGGAGCAGGCTTGGGGGGTGTCTTTGATGCAGATACCATTTGACGGAGAGAGACGATGGAAGCCGGCTGGGCAAACGACTGGCTCTTCCTTCCACATTCCCAGCTGATGGTAATACTGCCTGGCGCTGCATTGATTACTAGAATCTATTTCCGAATAGTCCCACGCGTATCCGTCGTAGTAGCTCCATTCCCCATTAATAACGACTGATCTGCATTGCCACGTAGGATCATAACCAGGTATCGTGGAGTCAATGCATTCTATGAACGGATTGGTAGGATACAATGAATCGGAGCCACAAAGATCGGTTCGCCAACAGGTCAGTTCCTGATGCAGCAACTCGACTGCCTCCCCCTCAGTGGGTAGTAACCCTGCGGAGGAATAGGGAAACGGTGGCGCTGGCGGCGCCGGAGCACATGCGCTATAGGAATAACCAGCTGGCGTAAATCGCGGTGGAAGCTGGGTCGCCATGGCGCAAATCGCCGTGCCGCTTGCTTCAACACACGTCTGTGCACGTGCGAAGGAAGTGCAGAACGACAAACACAATAACCATACAGCCAGCCATCCATACAGCACTCTTTCAACCGATGCGCTGCGCGCTGCTCCAGAGCGCTCCGCCAATATTCTCATACGACCTTCCCCTTAGTCCTTTTCATGCAGGTTGATTGGTTCGAAATTCACCGACTCCCGCCAACATGTCGCTCATCCGTATTTTCAGAAGCCGACTGTTCCAGTAAAACTTCGCGACCGAGGTCGGCGATGTCTACCAACGCGCGCACAATCACGCCAATGCTTTGCTCGGCGTGAGGAAATTTCGAATCTTCCTGTAACGAGCGTCTTTTGTCGCATCGCCCTCCCATTTCCTCCTGACATACTCGCCTTGTGAGTCATCGAAACGACTCTGACTTGTCGGACGATGGCTCGGTCCAAAGACACGAGAACACTCGCTCGCTTGTTTCGTCGATGAAACGTAGCGCGTTCCGCGTGAGCCGGCAGACATCCTCGACCTCAGAGTCTCACGCAAATGCGATGTCCATCAAGTGGCATTTTGTATCAAACCAGGGCCAACCACGAATGCGCCGCATCTGCCGCGGCGCTTGCGTGCATTTGCCGGCCGGCAGGCTGGTCGCGTCGAAGTCGACGTTGCAGACGCCGAACGGGGCGTCCGGCTCGGCAATGCCCGGTATCGATCCCAAGGTCAGCCACGATGCGTCGAGCAGTTGCGCGCACTCGTCCTCGACTCTGGCAATCGCAAAACGCGATCGACTCGCAGCCCTTGCCACCCGGCGGAATCGCCTCGGATGCCTCTTCGACATCAGGTCGCCGCGCCCTTGCGCGATCTTTGCACCCCGCCCCTTTTGTTCGCCCGCCCCACCCTCAAGTGATACAAATTCCACTTATCCGCAGAGACCCTTCGCCATGATCGCCCGCAAGCCGATGTATGCCCTCGCCCTCGCACTCTTCGCAGGTTTGAGCCTGTCCAGCTGCGCGAGCCTCGATACCTGCAAGGGCGCCGCGTGCAGTGCGGACGCCGGCATCACCGCGTCGGTGAAGAGCGAGCTGGCCGATCACGTGGAGCTGCGCGACATCGGCGTGCAGACGATCGAAGGCGTCGTCTACCTGCGTGGGCTGGTCGACACGAACTTGGAGCGCGAGGAAGCGGAAACGGCCGCACGCCGGGTGACCGGGGTCGCCAGCGTGGTCAATACGATCACGGTGCGCAACGCCGGCCAGGGCTGAGGCCGGCCGGCGCGGGAGGAGAAGCGCGAAGCCTCAGAGCTTCGCGGTGCCAAGCTGCTGCACGATGTGCTGCACGGCCGGTTCCATCAGGTCGGTCAGCGGCTTCGGATAGATGCCGAGCGCGAGCACGCCGGCGGCGAACGCGCCGAGCACGATCCACTCGCGTGCATCGAGGTCCTTCATCTGCGCGACCTTGTCGTTGCCGACCTCGCCGAACACCACGCGCTTGACCAGCCACAGCGTGTAGGCGGCGCCGATGATCAGCGTGAACGCGGCGAGCAGCGCGATCCACGGGCTGTCCTGGAACGCAGCCAGGATGACCATGAATTCGCCGACGAAGCCGCTGGTGCCCGGCAGGCCGCAGTTGGCCATCGCGAACAGCACCATGAAGGCGGCGAACCACGGCATCACGTTGGCGACGCCGCCGTAGTCCTTGATCATGCGCGTGTGCAGGCGGTCGTAGACGACGCCGATGCACGAGAACATCGCGCCCGAGACGAAGCCGTGCGAGATCATCTGCACCATCGAGCCCTGGATCGCCAGGCGCGCGCCGAGCGGGTTGTGGTACGTGCGCACGAGTGCGAGCGCAATGAAGATGCCGAGCGTGACGAAGCCCATGTGCGCGATCGACGAGTACGCGATCAGCTTCTTCATGTCTTCCTGCACCAGGGCCACGTAGCCGATGTAGAGGATCGCGATCAGCGACATCGCGATGACGACCCAGGCGTATTCCTGCGACGCGTCGGGCGTGATCGGCAGCGAGAAGCGGATGAAGCCGTAGCCGCCGACCTTCAGCATGATCGCGGCCAGGATCACCGAGCCGCCGGTCGGCGCCTCGACGTGCGCGTCCGGCAGCCAAGTGTGTACCGGCCACATCGGCACCTTGATCGCGAACGCGATCAGGAACGCGAAGAAGAGCCAGGCTTGTTCCTTCGTCGTCAGGCCCGCCTGCGCGAACGCCTCGAGCGAGAACGCGCCGGTCTTCATGTGCAGATAGATCAGGCCGACCAGCATGAAGATCGAGCCGAGGAACGTGTAGATGAAGAACTTCAGCGTCGCGTACACGCGCCGCGGGCCGCCCCAGATGCCGATGATGATGAACATCGGAATCAGCATGCCTTCGAAGAACACGTAGAACAGCAGCGCGTCGGTCGCCGCGAACACGCCGATCAGAAGGCCTTCGAGCGCGAGCATCGCCGCCATGTACTGCGACACGCGCTTCTCGATCGGACCCCACGACCCGATGATCACGAGCACGCTGGTGAACGCGGTCAGCACGATCAGCGCGATCGAGATGCCGTCGACGCCGAGCGCGTAGTTCGAATTCAGCGCCGGGATCCAGGCGAGATGCTCGACGAACTGCATGCCGGGCACGGCCGGCTGGTAGCCCGTCCACAGCGGGATCGAGATGGCGAAGGTGAGCAGCGCGACCACGACGGACAGCCAGCGCGCAACGTTCGGCTGGCGGCCGAGCGCGAGCACGGCGACCGCGCCGAGGATCGGCAGCCAGATCAGGAGACTGAGCAGGTGTGACGGGGGCATGGGTTGTCTATGTCCCTGATTCGTTCGTGTAAGGCGTGGCCGTCGCAGCGGCATTCGATGTCGTCGTCATGGCGAGAACCGCGATTGCGTTTTCTCGTTGCGAAGCGAAGACGCTGGGTCCCGGCGTTCGCCGGGATGACGAGTCATGGGTTCTGTGCGTTCGTTGATACGACGAGCACACGGTGGCGAGATCAACCGAGGCCATGCGACACCGCCCACCACACGCCGCCGAGTAGCGCGATCAAGCCGAGGATCATGGCGAACGCATAGTGATACAGATAGCCGGACTGCAGCAGGCGCACCGTCGCCGAGACGCGTTGGACCACCGCCGCCGAACCGTTGACGACGAGCCCGTCGATGACGCCGACGTCGCCGCCCTTCCACAGTGCGCGGCCGAGCGCGAGACCGCCTCGCGCGAACACGGCCTGGTACAGCTCGTCGATCCAGTACTTGTTCGCGAGCACGTTGTAGACCGGGCGCAATGCGTTCTTCGCCTTGTCGGCGATGCCGGGGTTGAGCAGCCAGATATACGTCGCGACCGCGAAGCCGGCAAAGGCGATCCAGAACGGCCATTGCAGGAAACCGTGCAGCACCATCGCCATCGGTCCGTGGAACTCCTCGGCCAGCTCGTGCAGCACGTCGTTCGACTTGGCCACGCGGACGCCCGCCTGGAACCAGCCTTCGTACAGCATCGGCCCGATCGTGAACCAGCCGACCAGCACGGAAGGAATCGCGAGCAGCACCAGCGGCAGCGTGATGACCCACGGCGACTCGTGCGGCGCGTGTGCGAGATGACCCGGTTCGTGGTGATGGTCGTCGTGATCGTGATGACCGTGGCCATGGTGATCGTCGACGACGAAGCGTTCCTTGCCGTGGAACGTCATGTAGAGCAGTCGGAAGCTGTACAGCGACGTAACGAACACGCCGGCGAGCACGCAGAAGTACGCATAGCCCGAGCCGAAGCGGTGCGATGCGCCGACCGCCTCGATGATCGCGTCCTTCGAGAAGAAGCCGGCGAAACCGGGCGTGCCGGCCAGCGCGAGCGAGCCGATCCACATCGTGATCCAGGTGATCGGCATGTATTTCTTCAGGCCGCCCATGTAGCGCATGTCCTGCTCGTGGTGCATCGCGACGATGACCGAGCCGGCGCCGAGGAACAGCAGCGCCTTGAAGAACGCGTGCGTCATCAGGTGGTAGACGCCGCCGGCGTAGGCCGACACGCCGAGCGCGACGGTCATGTAGCCGAGCTGCGACAGCGTCGAATAGGCGACGACGCGCTTGATGTCGTTCTGCACGATGCCGATCAGGCCGGTGAATAGCGCCGTGGTCGCGCCGATGATCAGCACGAACGAGAGCGCCGTATCCGACAGTTCGAACAGCGGCGACATGCGCGCGACCATGAAGATGCCGGCGGTCACCATCGTCGCGGCATGGATCAGCGCCGAGATCGGCGTCGGGCCTTCCATCGAGTCGGGCAGCCACACGTGCAGCGGAACCTGCGCGGACTTGCCCATCGCGCCGACGAACAGGCAGATGCAGACGATCGTCGCGACGTGCCACGGATGGCCGGCGATCAGCTCGACGGTCTTCTCACCCAGGCCCATCGCCGGTGCGGCCGCCTGGAACACCTGCGCGTAGTCGAGCGAGCCGAACCAAAACAGCACGCCGGCGATGCCGAGCAGGAAGCCGAAGTCGCCGACGCGATTGACCAGGAACGCCTTCAGGTTCGCGAAGATCGCGCTCGGCCGCTTGAACCAGAAGCCGATCAGCAGATACGAGACGAGACCGACCGCTTCCCAGCCGAAGAACAGCTGCAGGAAGTTGTTGCTCATCACCAGCATCAGCATCGAGAACGTGAACAGCGCGATGTAGCTGAAGAAGCGCTGGAAGCCGTCGTCCTCGGCCATGTAGCCGATCGTGTAGATGTGCACCATCAGCGAGACGAAGGTGACGACGACCATCATCATCGCGGTCAGGCGATCGATCATGAAGCCGACGTGCGCGCCGAAGCGGCCGATTTCGAACCAGGTGTAGAGGTTCTGGTTGAACACCGGTGCGCCGCCCCAGGCGAGCTGGTAGAGCACGTAGAACGACAGCGCGCAGGCCAGCGCGACGCCGGCGATCGTGACGCCGGCAGCGCCAACGCGACCGACCTGGCGGCGGAACAAGCCTGCGACGAGCGCGCCGAACAAAGGCGCGAGGACGATCGTCAGTAGTATGTTTTTGTCGATCACAAACCACCCTTTATTCGAGCAACCATCCCTGGTGCGTAGTTCCGGTCTCGACATCCATGTCGAGCCGTTCGCCGGCTCGCGATGCCCGAAGGCATCGCTCGAAAGCCCGGCTCACCCTTTCAGGCTGTCGATTTCAGTCACGTTGATCGTCGCGCGGTTGCGGAAAAGCACGACCAGGATCGCCAGGCCGATCGCCGACTCGGCCGCCGCGACGGTGAGGATGAAGAACACGAACACCTGTCCCGACGGATCGCCGAGATAGCGCGAGAACGCGACGAAGTTGGTATTGACCGCGAGCAGCATCAGCTCGATCGCCATCAGTAGCGTGATGACGTTCTTGCGGTTGATGAAGATGCCGGCGACCGCGATGCAGAACAGGATCGCGCCGAGCGTCAGGTAGTGCGACAAGGGGATCATGGCGCGGGCGACTCCTTGGTCTCGGCGGCGGGCTTGACGGCATCCATCTTGACGATGCGCACGCGATCGCGCGGATTCACGCGCACCTGGCGGCCGGCGTCCTGCGTCTTCACGCCGACGCGATGGCGCAGCGTCAGCGGGATCGCGGCGACGATCGCGACCGTCAGGATCAGCGCGGCGACCTCGAACGGCAGCAGGAAGCGGCTGAACAGCGCGCTCGCCAGCCACACGGTATTGGACATGCCCGCCGCGGCGGCAGGGTCCGCGGGAGCCGTGATCTGCATCGAGCGCACGCCGATCAGCGCGAGCATTTCCACCAGCATCACGACCGCGACGACGAGGCCGATCGGCAACGCGCGCACGAAGCCTTCGCGCAACGGATCGAGATCGAGATCGAGCATCATGACGACGAACAGGAACAGCACCATCACGGCGCCGACGTAGACCAGCACCAGCGCGATCGCGAGGAACTCGGCATCGGCGAGCAACCAGAGGCACGCGGTCGAGAAGAAGGTCAGCACCAGGCACAGCGCCGCATGCACCGGGCTGCGCACCGAAATGACCGCGAGTGCGGCAGCCGTCGTGATCGCGGCGAATGCGTAGAAGCAGATCAGTTGGAAGCTCATTCGCTCACCGCCGGACGTTGGGTGCCGGTGCCATGCCTTGCGCCGACGTCATTCCCGCGCATGCGGGAGGTGTTCTTCAACGGCGAATGCCGGTCATCCATTGAAGATGCCGTTCCGAGTACGCCCGCGCGCACCCGTGTGCGCAGGAGCGACGGCCTCGATTGGAAAATGCCCTTGCTCATCGGTAGGCCGCATCCTGCGCGCGCGCCGCGGCGATGTCCTTCTCGAAACGGTCGCCGATCGCGAGCAGCTGCGGCTTGGTCACGATGTTCTCGCCGCGCTTTTCGAAGTGGTATTCGTGGATCGACGTCTCGACGATCGAATCGACCGGGCAGCTCTCTTCGCAGAAGCCGCAGTAGATGCACTTGAACAGGTCGATGTCGTAGCGCGTCGTGCGGCGCGTGCCGTCTTCGCGCGGCGCCGAGTCGATCGTGATCGCCAGCGCCGGACAGACCGCCTCGCACAGCTTGCACGCGATGCAGCGCTCCTCGCCGTTCGGATAGCGGCGCAGCGCGTGCAGCCCGCGGAACCGGTTCGACTTCGGAATGTGCTCCATCGGATAGCGCACGGTGTACTTCGGCTTCCACAGATACTTGAACGTCAGCTTGAGGCCGGACAGCAGCTCCAGCAGCAGCAGACTCTTGAGATAGCTCGTAGCTCGATTCATGCGAAAGGCCTCAGGCACCCGCCCCGGCCCAGCCGAGGTACTTCAAGCAGCCCGCCACGAACACCCATACGATCGTGATCGGGATGAACACCTTCCAGCCGAGCCGCATGATCTGGTCGTAGCGGTAGCGCGGGAAGCTCGCGCGGAACCATACGTAGGCCGTCGCGAAGATGAATGCCTTGCCGACCAGCCACCACCAGCCCGGCTCGCCGAGGAAACCCCAGCTCGACGGGAACGGCGACAGCCAGCCGCCGAGGAACAGGATCGGCGCGAGGAACGACACCAGGATCATGTTCGCGTATTCGGTCAGGAAGAACACCGCGAACGGCGCGCCCGAATACTCGACGTGGAAGCCCGCGACGATTTCCGATTCGCCCTCGGCGACGTCGAACGGTGCGCGGTTGGTTTCCGCTACGCCGGAGACGAAGTAGATGACGAACATCGGCAGCAGCGGCCACATGAACCAGTTGCCGATGCCGAAGCGGCCACCCTGCGCGTTGACGATGTCGGAAAGATTGAGGCTGCCGGCAAGGATCAGCACGCTGACCAGCGAAAAGCCCATCGCGATTTCATAGGAGACCACCTGCGCCGCCGAGCGCATCGCGCCGAGCATCGCGTAGCGCGAATTCGACGCCCAGCCGGCGAGGATGATGCCGTATACGCCCATCGAGGTCATCGCGAGCAGGAAGAGCAGGCCCGCGTTCGCATCCGACCACGCCTTGTGATCGCCGAACGGCACCACGGCCCACGCCGCGAACGACGGGATCAGTGCCCACAGAGGCGCCAGCAGGAACAGTTTCTTGTTCGAGTTGGTCGGGTAGATGACTTCCTTCAGGAGCAACTTGAAGACGTCGGCGAAGGTCTGGAACAGGCCGAGCGGACCGACCTTGTTCGGTCCCATGCGCACGTGCATCCAGCCGATGACCTTGCGCTCCCAGTACACGTACATCGCCACGCACAGGATCAGCGGCAGCAGCGGGAACAGGAACAGGCCGATGCCCATCGACAACGTCGGGAACGTCGTGATGAACCAGTGGAAGGCGTCGATGATCGCAGTCATGTCGTCGTTACGCCTTTGCGATGTCCAGAGTGGCGCCGTACGGCGGCAAGGAGGCCGTTGCGGCGTGGCCGCTTTCGATCCAGGCACCGCCGCGCGGCACGCGCGTCGAAAGCTCGACCGGCAGCACGACGCCGGACACGCGCGCCGAAGCGCCCTGTCCGAGACCGAGCGCGAGCGCATCTTCCGGATGCAGCGCGACGCCGGCGTGACGCGAGAGCGGATGCGCCTGCAGCGCCGGCGAGCGTCGCAGCACGGCGTCGCCGCCGTAGATCGCCGTCGTCGCAATGCGAGTCAGACGCGCTGCCTGTTGCGCAGGAGCGCCCTGCCCGATCAGCTCCGGCAGAATCGGACTGATGCTCGAATCCGCTTCGAAGCGTACGGAGCCGATCTGCGCACGCACTTCGGCGATCTCGGTGAAACCGAAACCGTCGATCGACAGCGCCGAACCGATCGCGCGCAGCACTTTCCAGCCCGGACGCGCGTCGCCCGGCGGCTTCGCGGCCGCCGTGACGGTCTGCGCGACGCCGTCGACGTTGACCAGGGTCGCATCGATTTCCGGCAGGAGGCCGATCGGCAGGATCACCGTGGCGACGCGCTTCAACGCTTCGCTGGCGAACGCGGTGAACGCGACGACGTGTCCGGCCTGGCCGAGCGCCGTCAGTGCCGCGGCGCCGTCGGCGAAATCGGCCGGCGGCTCGCAGCCGTACAGCACGTAGGCCTTGCGCGGCTTGGCCAGCATCGCGCGCGCATCGAGCGCCGTATCGGCCGGCACCGCACCGACGCGGGCGAGCCCGAGCGCATTCGCGCCGAGCGGAATTTCATTGCACGAACTCTGCGTGGCGCGCGCGAGGTAGTGCGCCGCCTTGCGCAGCTGCGAAGACTGCGGATGCATCTGCGCGGATTCGCCGACGATGACGACCGCCGCGCTCGCGTCGGTCAGCGCCTTGGCCAGGTCGCGCGCGAACGCGTCCGAGGCTGTCGCGCCGCCGACCGTGTTGGCCGCGCGCGCAGCGCCGATCAGCGCATCGACGAACTGGTCCGGCGCAACGATGCGCTTGCCGGCCAGCGCGAACTCGAAATCGAAATCGAAGTCGACCGGATTGATCGCGAAGATCTTCGCGCCGCGCTTGGCCGCCTTGCGGATGCGCGCGCCGAGCAGCGGCATTTCGTGCCGCGGATTGCAGCCGACCAGCACGATCGTGCCGGCCTTCTCGATGTCGGCGGCCGGCATCTGCCACGACAGCACGTTGGCGCCGTCGGCGAAATCGAGCTGGCGCAGACGGTGATCGATATGTTCGCTGCCGAGCGCGCGCACGAGCTTGGCCACCAGATGGCCCTCCTCGTTCGACGTGGCCGGCGACAGCAGCGCGCCGATCTCGCCGCGCGGCGCGGCGCGCAGCGCTTCGCTGGCGACACGGATCGCTTCGTTCCAGTCGATGTCGACCCAGGCGCCGTTGCGCTTGACCTGCGGCTTGGTCGCACGGTCGGCGGCATGCAGCGCGTCGCAGCTGTAGCGGTCGCGATCGGACAGCCAGCATTCGTTGATCGCTTCGTTGTCGCGCGGCACCGCGCGCAGCGCTTCGCCGCGGCGCGTGTGCAGCCACAGGTTCGAACCGAGCGCGTCGTGGTAGCCGACCGACTCGCGCGCGATCAGCTCCCACGCGCGGGCGCGGAAACGGAACGGCTTGTTCGTCAGCGCGCCGACCGGGCAGACGTCGATGACGTTGCCGGACAGCTCGCTCATCAGCGGCTTGCCGACGTAGGTACCGATCTGCAGGCGCTCGCCGCGCTCCATGCCGCCGAGCTCGTAGGTACCGGCGACTTCGGCCATGAAGCGCACGCAGCGCGTGCACTGGATGCAGCGCGTCATCTCGGTCTCGACCAGCGAACCCAGGTCTTCGTCGGGGATCGTGCGCTTGCGTTCGACGAAGCGCGACACCGAGCGGCCGTAGCCGACCGACATGTCCTGCAGCTCGCATTCACCGCCCTGGTCGCAGATCGGGCAATCGAGCGGATGGTTGATCAGCAGGAATTCCATCACGTTGCGCTGCGCGGAGAGCGCCTTCGCCGACTGCGTCATGATCTTCATGCCGTCGGCGACCGGCGTGGCGCAGGCCGGCTGCGGCTTGGGCATCGGCTTGCCGCCCATCTCGACCTCGACCATGCACATGCGGCAGTTCGCGGCGATCGGCAGCTTGTCGTGGTAGCAGAAGCGCGGGATCGCGATGCCGGCCTTGTCGGCGGCAGCGATGATCATCGAGCCCTTCGGCACGGCCATCGAACGACCGTCGATCTCGATCGAGACGTGGTCGGGCGGGACGGCGGGGGTTGCGGGCTGGGCGCTCATGCTTGGGCTCCTGTCGGAGCCGGGATTGGGGAATGGGGAATGGGGAATGGGCGAAGCGAACGCTCCTGCCTTACCCATTCCCTATTCCCGATTCCCGATTCCCGATTCGCGACCACAAAACGCGTGCTCATGCCGCAGCCTCCAGTCGCGAATCCACCATCGAGCGACCGTTCCTGATGAAATATTCGAATTCGTGCCAGTAGTGGCGCAGCATGCCCTGTACCGGCCATGCCGCGGCTTCGCCGAACGCGCAGATCGTATGGCCTTCTATCTGTCCGGCCGCCTGTTTCAGGATATCGAGGTCGCCGAGTTCGGCCTTGCCTTCGACGATGCGCGTCAGCATGCGGTACATCCAGCCGGTGCCTTCGCGGCACGGCGTGCACTGGCCGCAGGATTCGGCGTAGTAGAAGCGCGAGATGCGCTGGCAGGCGCGCACCATGCAGGTGCTCTCGTCCATCACGATGACGGCGCCGGAACCGAGGCCGGAACCGGCCTTCTGGATCGCGTCGTAGTCCATCGTGATCGCCATCATCGTCTCGGCCGGCAGCACCGGCATCGACGAGCCGCCGGGGATGACCGCCTTCATCTTGGCGCCGTTGCGCATGCCGCCGGCCATCTCGAGCAGGTCCTTGAACGGCGTGCCGAGACGAATTTCATAGTTGCCCGGCTTGGCCACGTGGCCGGAGACCGAGAAGATCTTCGGGCCGCCGTTGTTCGGCTTGCCGAGATTGAGGAACCAGTCGGCGCCCTTGTTGAGGATCGCCGGCACCGAAGCATAGGTTTCGGTGTTGTTGATCGTCGTCGGCCGTCCGTACAGGCCGAAGCCGGCAGGGAACGGCGGCTTGAAGCGCGGCTGGCCTTTCTTGCCTTCGAGCGATTCCATCAACGCGGTTTCTTCGCCGCAGATGTAGGCACCGGCGCCGAGCGCATTGTAGATGTCGACGTCGATGCCGCTGCCCTGGATGTTCTTACCCAGCAGCCCGGCTTCGTACGCTTCCTTCAGCGCCAGCTCGATGTGCTCGAACGGCTCATGATGGAATTCGCCGCGCAGGTAGTTGTAGGCGACGGTCGAGCCGGTCGAATAGCAGGCGATCGCGAGGCCTTCGAGCACCGAGTGCGGATTGAAGCGCAGGATGTCGCGGTCCTTGCACGTGCCGGGCTCGGACTCGTCCGAATTGCACAAAATGTACTTCTGCCCCGGCGCGGTGCGCGGCATGAACGACCACTTGAGGCCGGTCGGAAAGCCGGCGCCGCCGCGGCCGCGCAGCGAGCTCTTCTTCAGCTCGTCGATGATCGTGGCCGGATCGGGCTTCTCGGCGAGGATCTTCTTCCACGCCTTCCAGCCGTCTACCTTGAGGTAGTTCTCCAGCGTCCACGGCTGCTCGAAATGCAGCGTCGTGTAGACGACCTGATGTTCCTGCGGTGCGGGACCAACTGCCATGGCGAATCCGATAGTCAAACTGTTGCGAACTTCAATCTGCCGTCATTCCCGCGCAAGCGGGAATCCATCTTCTTGCGGCGCCCATTCTCTCGGCGCCTGGAGAACCCATTTGGATTCCCGCTTGCGCGGGAACGACGGCGCTCTTTTTTCCTATTTCGATGGACGCTACTTCAACTCGTCGAGAATCTTGTCGACCTTCTCGATGCTGAGGTTCTCGTGGTAATGACCGTCGACGACCATCATCGGCGCGCCACAGCACGCGGCCAGGCATTCCTCTTCCTTCTTGAGGTAGATGCGGCCGTCGGCGCTGCTCTCGCCCAGCTTGATGCCGTACTTCTTCTCGCAGTGGCGCACGAGGTCTTCGGCGCCGTTCAACCAGCACGAGATGTTGGTGCAGATCGCCACGTTGTGACGGCCGACCGGCTTGGTCTCGAACATCGAATAGAACGTCGCGACCTCGTACGCCCACACCTGCGGCAGGCCGAGATACTTCGCGACCGCCGTGATCAGCTCGTCGGTCAGGTGACCGCCGTTCTGTTCCTGCGCCGCCATCAAGCCCTGGATCAGCGCCGAGCGCTTGCGATCGGGCGGAAACTTCCCGACCCAATGATCGATGTGGTGGCGCGTTTCCTCGGCGAGGACCACCTGGGGATCCACGTCGCGGACGGCTTCGTAGGTGCCTGTTGATTTCATGGGTGGCGAGCCGGGAATGGGGAATGGGGATTGGGGAATGGAAAAAAGCGGATCTGCGCGTCCCCCCGCATGCAACGACTAGGCGACGACGAAACGACAAGAGACTGCCGCGAAACGGCTGCTGCCATTCCCGACTCCCTATTCCCTATTCCCGTCATCACCGATCCACCTCTCCAAACACCACGTCGTACGTACCGATCATCGCGACGACGTCGGGCAGCATGTGTCCGCGGACGATCGCGTCCATCGATGACAGATGCACGAAGCTCGGCGCGCGGCAATGCAGGCGGAACGGCTTGTTCGCGCCGTCGGAAACGAGATAGATGCCGAATTCGCCCTTCGGTGCCTCGACTGCCGCGTAGGTCTCGCCGGCCGGCACCGAATAGCCTTCGGTGAACAGTTTGAAGTGATGGATCAGGGCTTCCATGTCGTCCTTCATCTCGACACGGGACGGCGGCGCCACCTTGAAGTTCTTGACCATCACCGGGCCGGGATTGGCGCGCAGCCAGTCGACGCACTGCTTGATGATGCGGTTGGACTGGCGCATCTCCTCGACGCGTACCAGGTAGCGGTCGTAGCAGTCGCCCTTCACGCCGACCGGGATATCGAAATCCACTTCGGCATATTTTGCATAAGGCTGCTTCTTGCGCAGGTCCCACTCGATGCCGGAACCGCGCAGCATCGGCCCGGACATGCCCCATGCGAGCGCCTGTTCGGGCGGAATGATGCCGATGTCGACGGTGCGCTGCTTCCAGATGCGGTTGCCGGTCAAGAGTTCTTCGTATTCGTCGACGCGGCGCGGGAAATCCGCCGTGAACGCATCGAGGAAATCGAGCATCGAACCTTCGCGCCAGCTGTTGAGGCGCTCCAGATCCTTGCCCTTGTGCCACTGCGATTCGTTGTACTTCGACATCTGCTCGGGCAGGTCGCGGTAGACGCCGCCCGGGCGATAGTAGGTCGCATGCATGCGCGCGCCGCTGACCGCTTCGTAGCAGTCCATCAGCTCTTCGCGCTCGCGGAACGCGTACAGGAACACCGCCATCGCGCCGAGATCGAGCGCGTTCGAGCCGACCCACATCAGATGATTGAGGATGCGCGTGATCTCGTCGAACATCGTGCGGATCCACTGCGCGCGTTCCGGCACGGCGACGCCGAGCAGGTTCTCGATCGCACGCACGTAGGCGTGCTCGTTGCACATCATCGAGACGTAGTCGAGGCGGTCCATGTAGCCGATCGACTGGTTGAACGGCTTGGACTCGGCCAGCTTCTCGGTCGCGCGATGCAGCAGGCCGATGTGCGGATCGGCGCGCACGATCGTCTCGCCGTCCATCTCCAGCACCAGGCGCAGCACGCCGTGCGCGGCCGGATGCTGCGGGCCGAAGTTCATCGTGTAGTTCTTGATTTCTTGCATGGGATAGGCCGAACTACATCAAGAATTAGGATTGTCGAAGGCTGTTGCTCGTGCGTTCACTTCTTGACCCCAGCCTCGGCGACGGACTGCTCGTAGCGGGAATCGTCGCGGATCGTGCGCGGCACCAGTACGCGCGGCTCGACCGAGCTCACCGGTTCGTAGACGACGCGCTTCTTCTCGGGGTCGTAGCGCACTTCGACGTTGCCGATCAGCGGGAAATCCTTGCGGAACGGATGGCCGACGAAACCGTAGTCGGTGAGGATGCGGCGCAGGTCCGGATGACCTTCGAAGACGATGCCGAACAGGTCGAACGCCTCGCGCTCGAACCAGTCCACGCTCGGCCAGATGCCGATCAGCGACGGCAGGCTCGGCAGGTCGTCGTCCTCGCAATGCGCACGCACGCGCAGGCGGCGGTTGTGCTTGATCGACAGCAGCTGCGCGACGACGCCGAAGCGGTGCGGGATGTTGCCGTTGCGCGGACGGTCGGCCCAGTTGAAGCGGCCCGGACCCGAATCGCCTTCGACACCGCGCGAAAAACCTTCCGACGACACATCGGTGGTGTCCCACTCGGCGTCGCCATAGGAGAGGTAGTCGACGCCGCACAGGTCCATCGCCTGTTCGAAATGCAGGTCGGCGTCGTTGCGCAGCAGCGTCGCGACCGCGAGCCAGTTTTCCGGCAGCACGTCGATCATCGTCTCGCCGCGCGCTTCGGTCAGCGATACGAACTTCTGGTCGAGCTTGGCTTCGAGATGTTGCGCGAACTTGGTCGTCGTCATGACGGGGATCCAGAAGAAATTGCGTCATTCCCGCGAGGAGCTTCTTCAACAGCGAAGCTGGTCAAGCGGGAATCCAACTTCGCTTTCGCAGGCAAATGGATGACCGGCATTCGCCGTTGAAAGGCGACTCCCGCTTTCGCGGGAATGACGGCACAAAACGACGATGCGCGCTGATTCATGGCTGCAGCCGTCAACGTGCAATCGTATTGGTACGACGAATCTTCTTCTGCAGCTGCAAGATCCCGTGGATCAGCGCCTCGGCCGTCGGCGGGCAGCCCGGCACGTAGATGTCGACCGGCACGATGCGGTCGCAGCCACGCACGACCGCGTAGGAATAGTGGTAGTAGCCGCCGCCGTTGGCGCAGCTGCCCATCGAGATGACCCACTTCGGGTCGGGCATCTGGTCGTAGACCTTGCGCAGCGCCGGCGCCATCTTGTTGACCAGGGTGCCGGCCACGATCATGACGTCGGACTGGCGCGGGCTCGGACGGAAGATCACGCCGTAGCGGTCGAGGTCGAGGCGCGCCGCGCCGGCGTGCATCATCTCGACCGCGCAACAGGCGAGGCCGAACGTCATCGGCCACATCGAGCCGGTGCGCGCCCAGTTGATCAGTTCGTCGAGGCGCGCCGTGGCGAAGCCGTGCTGCACCAGCGGGTTGTCTTCGACGGGACGCAGGATGTCGTCGACGACGTTGACCGGCGCCGGGTTGTGCATCGTCTCGCTGATACGTTGGACTATTCCCATTCCAGCGCTCCCTTCTTCCACACGTATACGAAGCCGAGGACCAGCAGCAGCAGGAACATGCCCATCTCGACCAGCCCGACCAGGCCGAGCTTGCCGAACACCGTGGCCCACGGGAATACGAACGCGATTTCGAGATCGAAGATGATGAACAGGATCGCGATCAGGTAGTAGCGCACGTCGAAGCGCATGCGCGCGTCTTCGAAGGCCTCGAAGCCGCACTCGTACGGAGCGGATTTCTCCGCCTGCGGCCGGCTCGGGCCGATGAGGTTGCCGATGGCGATCAGCGCGATGCCGACGATCGCGGAAACCACGAGGAACAAGAGGACCGGAAAATACTCGGCCAGCACACACACCTCCGCGCCGGGCGGCGCATCAGCGATCGCGCCGGCCGGAGCCGATGCGACGACGGTAAAGGAGATCTCGCGAGACGGCTCCGGCAACTACGCCGAAACCGGCCTCGAAAGATCAGATGGTGCCCAGAAGAGGACTCGAACCTCCACGACTTGCGTCGCTACCACCTCAAGGTAGTGCGTCTACCAATTCCGCCATCTGGGCACTGCTTACTTTCCGTCCTTCCCGCCATCCTTCGGCTTGGTCGTCGCGGGCTGGTCGCCCGTTGCCGCGGGTTTGTCCGGGGTCGCTGCGGGCGTCGGCGCCGGCTTGTCGGCCGTTGCCGCGGGCGCTGCCGCCGGTTGCGGGACTTCGCCGTTCGACGAAGGCGCCGCAGCGGGAGCGGCCGGTTTCGCCGGAGCGGCGACGCCGGACATCACGCCCAGATCGTCCACAGGGGCCACGTCCGGCCCGGTGCGACCCAGAAAAATGCCCATGCCGAGGCTGAGCAGGAAGAACAAACCAGCAAGGACCGCCGTGCTGCGCGACAGGAAATTCGCCGAGCCGCGCGCACCGAAGACGGTCGCCGACGCGCCACCGCCGAAGCCCGAACCCGCCGCCGCGCCAGCACCGCGCTGCAGGAGGATCAAGGCCGTCATGCCGATGGCGATCAGCACATAGAAGATGTTTGCAACGATGGACAACATTATCTGTGAACTCTTACGTTTGCGCGGCTGCGCAGATGGCGATGAAATCCTCGGCCACCAGCGACGCTCCGCCGATCAATCCGCCATCCACATCGGGTTGGCCGAACAGCTCGGCCGCATTGGCGGGTTTGACGCTGCCACCGTACAGAAGCTGCAGCGAGCCTGCGATTGTAGCATCCAGTCCAACGAATTTGTCACGAATGAATCGATGAACCGCCTGCGCCTGTGCCGGCGAGGCGGTCAGGCCGGTTCCGATCGCCCACACCGGCTCGTAGGCGATCACGGCCTGGGCGAACGCGGCGACGCCGGCGCGCGCCACCACCGCATCGAGCTGGGCCGCAATGACGGCCTCGGTCGTGCCGGCCTCGCGCTCGGCCAGGGTTTCGCCGACGCACAGGATCGGCAGCAGTCCCGCCGCCTGCGCGGCGACGAACTTCGCCGCGACGGCCGTATTGGATTCGGCGTGATACTGGCGCCGCTCCGAGTGCCCGACGAGCACGTAGCGGCAGCCGATGTCCTTCAGCATGGCGCCGGCCACTTCGCCGGTGTAGGCGCCTTGCGCGTGTTCGCTGAGGTCCTGCGCGCCGAAGCCGATGCCGGACGCGCCATGCAGCGCGATCAGGCCGTCCAGGTACGGGAACGGCGGCAGCACGGCGACATCGACGCCGGCCGGCAATGCGGCCGCGGCCGCGCCGACGAGCTCGGCCGCCAGCGCGCGCGAACCGTGCATCTTCCAGTTTCCGGCGACCAGCGGGCGTCGCATGGCGACTCCAAGGCGGACAAGGCGCGCAAGAATAGCGGCGGCTCGATGCAGCGACAACCGCGGGCAGCGTCCGGCTGACGCCGTACCGTCGTTGCGATTACGCTGCGCCATTGCCCCGAAGCGAGTACGCCGCATGAGTCCATCGAGCTACGCCCTCGTCACGGGCGCCTCCGCCGGCATCGGCGCCGCGTTCGCGCGCGAACTGGCCGCGCGCGGCGAATCGCTGGTGCTGACTGCGCGCCGCGCCGACCGGCTCGATGCGCTGGCGGCCGAATTGAAGTCGCGCCATGCCATCGACGTGCAGTGCATTCCCAGCGACCTGGCCGATCCGAAGGCGCCGCTGTTCCTGCACGACGAGATCGCACGCCGCGGCCTCGCCATCGGCACGTTGATCAACAACGCCGGCTACGGCGTCACCGGCACGTTCTTGTCGCGGCCCTGGTCGACGCACGCGGAGTTCATCCAGGTGATGATGACGGCGCCGACCGAGCTCTGCCATCGCTTCCTGCCCGGCATGCGCGAACGTGGCCAAGGCCGCATCGTCAACGTGGCCTCGCTGGCCGGACTGATTCCGGCGCCGGCAGGACACACGCTGTACGCCGCGTCGAAGGCCTATCTGATCCGCTTCTCGCAGGCGCTGGGCTTGGAGAACCGCGCTCATGGGGTCAAGGTCTGCGCGCTCTGCCCCGGATTCACCTACTCGGAATTCCACGACGTCAACGGCGCGCGCGAGCAGGTCAAGGGCATGCCCTCATGGCTGTGGATGGACGCCGAGCCGGTCGTGCGCGATGCGCTCGATGCGGTGGACCGCGGCGAGATCGTGCGCGTGAGCGGCGGCGTCAATCGGACGATCAAGCGCCTGTTCAAGCTGCTGCCCGATCGCCTCGCGCTGCGCCTGATCGATCAGCGCGGCAAGGATTTCCGCGTCACCAACGAAGCGCCGCCGTCCCCGCGCTGATCCGTGCTCGCCCCCCTCGCTGCCGCGGACGGGGGCAAACCCAACGCATCGGCCACTTCGGCGGCGACGGCATGCGTATCGCCGTGCGGCACTGCCGAGTACGTTTGCCGGCCGCGATTCCAGGCATCGCCGAGCGCGAACCAGTCGATCGGCGCGGACGGCGCGCCGGTGCGCAGCTGTGCATCGAGCGCATCGAAATAGGTTTTCCAGCGCACGCCGTAATAGTCGCGCGTCAGACCGGCCCAGTCCTTGTTGCCGTAGTCGTGCAAGTCGGCGCCTTCGCTCGCCTTGCGATCGCCCCACGTCGTGAGGATCGAGCGCGCGTCGTAGTCGAGCCGCGCGCGTTCGGCCGCATCCGACGCCCACGACGGCACGCGCGCGAGCCAGGTGCCGACCAGGAAATCGGCGTTCGTCGCGAGCAGGCGGTCCTGCAGGTCGATCAGATGCAGCCAGCGTTGCGTCGACGTGTCGAAGGCGGCGCGGTCCTTCGCTTCGAACGCGGCCTTGATGCGCGGCAGCAGCAGCCGGCTTTCGTTGGCGAGCGCCTGCCGCGCGACATCGACGAGGTCGTAGCGATAGGTTTCGCTGGTGCGCAGCGCGGGCGCGACTTGCAGCAACTCGGTCAAGGCACCGGCGAACGTTTTCGCGTCGTAGCGCAGCGCGACCGGCGACCAGTGCGAGGCCTGCACGGCATCGAGGCTCGGCTGCGCGGCGAACAGCGACTCCTGCCCCGCCTCGCGCTCGCTGTTGAACTCCACGCCGTCGACCGGAATGCTGTAGGCGGTCTCGAGCAGGATCTTCCAGGCCGACAGCGCATGCGCGTCGCGGCCGCCATAGCGCCGCTGCGCATAGTCGGCGGTCCATTGCACGAGATCGACCGGCGCGCTGCGCCAGGCCATTTCGGTGAACAGATCGAAGGCGTACGGATTGGTGTCGATGCCCTCGGGGAACACCGCCGTGCCGACCAGGTTCGGATTGGAGCGCGCCATGCGCGGCAGCCGCTCGGTGTAGTTGCGCACGTTCGCGCCGAGCGTGCTGCGCCCGCCGAAGGCCCAGATGCCGCCGAACAGGAACGGTGCGCCCTCGAAGTTCTTCATGCGATCTTCTCGCGGCACCTTGTCGTGATCGATGTCGACGATGAACAGGCGGCTGCGATCGACGCCGGCCAGCAACTCAGCCTGCGGGTTGCCCTGCCAGGCGAGCATCATCCACTTCGCGCCCGGATGCGCGGCGTCGAGCGCGGCCTGCACTCGCCCCGCTGCGGCGCGCACCGGCACGTCGCCGGAACTGCCGCCTTCCTGGAACACCTCCATGTCGTAGATCGCGCTGTCGCCGAACAGCTCGCGCTGATGGCGATAGAACGATGCCGCGATCCTGGCGAACAGCGGATCGCGCGGATCGAGCCAGCCGGGGCGCGTGAAGCCAGCCCAGTCGCCTTGTTCGATCACGTGCGCCGCCGGGAACTTCTTGTCGAAATCCGCCGGCACGACACCGTAGAAGCCGGGCAGCACCGGCGTGATGCCGAGTTCGCGCAGGCGCGCGACGATCTGCTGCGCGGACTTCACGCGCCGGGCCATCAGCGCCGGACCGACCGGGCCTCCGAAGCAGCACAGGTTGCCCATCAGCTGCCAGTTCTGGTGTGCAGGCGCGGCGATCCAGGCGCGCAGCGCCGCCTCGTCGTAGCCGAACTCGCGGAACGTTTCGTACAGCACCGCGTCCATGCCGCGCTCGACGACGATCGCGTTGATGCCGGACAGCGCGAAGACGTCGATCTCGTGCTGCCAGCGCGGCCAGTCCCAGTACGGCGTCGAGTAGCCGTCGGTGTTCTGGTTGAGCGCGTAGCGCCAGGCTACGTTCGCCGCACCCTCGATCGGCTGTGCCGGCAGCGGCAGCTTGCTCACATCGCCGAGACGAATGCCGTTGGTCGACACCTGAGCCTTGGCGACGACTTTGAGATACCAGTTCACGCCGAACAGCAGCGCGCTCGTGCTGCTGCCGGCGACCCGTACACGCGCATGGTCGGCCGAAACAACGAAACGCTCGCGCTCGCCCTGCGCGTCCGGCAAGGCGACGAGATCGATCTGGCGGGTAAGTTCCGGCGCGAGCCGCTGCAGGACTCCGCGGGCAGCCTGCACATCGGTACGCGGCGCGGGTGCCGCGGATTGCCCCGCGGCAGGATTCGACGAAAGGCAGAACGCAAGAACGGCTGCCAGCGCGTGCACCGCCATCACAATCCGCGTCACGCTGCTCCTCCCCGGTGTCGCCTTCGGCACGGCGGCCGTGCGATTCGTTCGTTGTCGCCGGCGCCGCTTCGTGCGCGCGCCTTCGACGGCACGGCGCTCAGATCAGCTTGATCTCGCGCAGGCGTTCCTGCAGGTACTCGTGCGCGGTGATCGGCTGCGGGTAGCGGCTCGGATGCGCGGCGTCGACACATGAGGGCAGCACGTCGATGACGAAATCCGGATTCGGGTGCAGGAAGAACGGCACCGAATAGCGCGGCTGGCGCGCCTGCTCGCCCGGCGGGTTGACCACGCGATGCGTCGTGGACGGGTACACGTGGTTGGTCAGGCGCTGCAGCATGTCGCCGATGTTGACGACGATCGTGTCGGCCTCGGCCGTGAACGGCACCCATTCGCCGGCATGCGAACGCACTTCCAGCCCTTGCGCGCTCGCGCCGACCAGCAGCGTGATCAGGTTGATGTCTTCGTGCGCGCCGGCGCGCACGTTCGGGATATCGGGCGCCGTGATCGGCGGATAGTGGATCGGGCGCAGGATCGAGTTGCCGAAATTCGTCTTGTCGCCGAACCAGTTCTCGGGCAGGCCGATGTGCAGCGCGAGACCGCTCAGCACGCGCGAACCGAGCGCATCGAGCGCCTCGAACAGGCCGTAGCCGTACTCGCGGAATTCGGGCACTTCGACCGGCCACAGGTTCGGCGCCATCACCTCGGCATACGCCGAGTCGCGCGGGATCTCGCGGCCGATGTGCCAGAACTCTTTCAGATCCGGGTATTTCGAATCCTTCGCCGTCTCGACGCCGAACGGCGTGTAGCCGCGCGCGCCGCCACTGCCCTTGACGTGATAGTTGCGCTTCACCTCGTCCGGCAGCGCGAAGAATCGCTGGAACGCCGCATAGGCGCCGTCGATCAGATCCTGCGCGATCCCGTGGCCGCGAATGCCGGCGAAGCCCCATTCGCGATAGGCCGCACCGAGTTCGGCGACGAAGGCGTCGCGGTCGCCGTGGTAGCGGCGGATGTCGAGGGTCGGAATGCGCGACGAGGCCATGGCTCAGGCTTCGCTGCGCGCAGCGGCCGACTTCACCGCATCGGCCAGTTCTTCGGCGAGCCGCGCGACGAGCGCGTCGTCGCCGGCTTCGACCGTCACGCGCACCAGCGGCTCGGTGCCGGATGGGCGCAGCACGACGCGGCCCTGCCCTTCGAGCTCGGCGCGCACGCGTTCGAATACGCGCTGCACGCCGGCGTCGGCGACCAGTGCGGCGCCGCCGGGAACACGGATGTTCACCGTCGTCTGCGCCACCTTGCGCATGCCGGAGACGGCCTCGTCGAGGCGCAGGCCGTTGCGCACCAGCACTTCGAGCACCTGCAGGCCGCTGACGATCGCATCGCCGCTCGTGGCGCGGTCGAGCGTGAGGATGTGGCCGGACGTCTCGCCGCCGAGCACGCCGCCGTGCTGCTTCAGCTGCTGCAGCACGTAGCGGTCGCCGACGTTGGCGCGCACGAACGGCACCTGCAGTTCGCGCATCGCGCGTTCCAGCCCGTAGTTGCTCATCAGCGTGCCGACGAGCGGACCGTGCAGGCGGCCGCTGCGATGCCAGTCGCTCGCCAGCACGTAGAGCAGTTCGTCGCCGTCGACGAGCGCGCCGCTGCGATCGACCATCTGCACGCGGTCGCCGTCGCCGTCGAACGCGATGCCGAGATCGGCGCCGGCATCGAGCACCGCGCGCGACAGCGCCTGCGGACTGGTCGAACCGCATTCGCGGTTGATGTTGAGTCCGTCCGGACGGTTGCCGATCGCGATCACGTTCGCACCGAGTTCGGCGAACACCTTCGGCGCGATCTGGTAAGTCGCGCCGTGCGCGCAGTCGAGCACGACCTTCAGGCCGCGCAAGGTCAGCGATGCCGGGATCGTCGATTTGCAGAATTCGGCGTAGCGCGCGGCGGCGTCCTCGATGCGCACGACCTTGCCGATCGCTTCGGAATCGACGGTGACGAACGGGGCATCGAGTTCGGCTTCGATCGCGTGCTCGACGGCGTCGTCGAGCTTCTCGCCGGAGGCGGAGAAGAACTTCACGCCGTTGTCCTGGTGCGGATTGTGCGAGGCGCTGATGACGATGCCGGCACTCGCGCGCAGCGACCGCGTCAGGTAGGCGACTGCCGGTGTAGGCATCGGGCCGAGCAGGCGCACGTCGGCGCCGGCAGCGACGAGGCCGGCTTCCAGCGCCGATTCGAACATGTAGCCGGACACGCGCGTGTCCTTGCCGATCACCACGACCGGCTTGCCGTTCGTGCCGGCCAACACGCTGCCGACGGCGCGACCGAGCTTGAGCATGAACTCGGCCGTGATCGGCCACTCGCCCACGCGGCCGCGGATGCCGTCGGTGCCGAAGTAGCGTTTCATGGGAGCCGGGATTCGGGATTCGGGATTGGGGATTCGGTAAAGATGCGCGATCGGCAACGTGTCGCGAGCTGGCCGCGTGCTGCGTTGCCGAATCCCCGATCCCGAATCTCCAATCCCCGCTTCACTCAATCGCCCATCTGCTTCTGGCGATGCTCCCAGCGCTCCTGCGCGTCGAGGCTGAGCGTCGCGATCGGGCGCGCTTCGAGGCGGTCGATGCCGATTTCCTCGTCGGTTTCCTCGCAGAAACCGTAGCGGCCTTCCTCGATGCGCTTGAGCGCCTTGTCGATCTTCGCGATGAGCTTGCGGTAGCGGTCGCGCGTGCGCAGTTCGAGCGAATTCTCGGTCTCGCGCGTCGCGCGCTCGGCTTCGTCGCCGACGTCGCGCACTTCGTCGCGCAGGCTTTCGATGGTCTGGCGGCTTTCCTCGACGAGCTCGTCGCGCCACTTCGACAGCTTGTTGCGGAAATACTGCAACTGGCGCGGGCTCATGTATTCCTCTTTCGAGGTCGGCTTGTAACCGTTCGGCAGTTCGATGCTGACCGTGGTCGGCAGCGCGTAGCGGCCGTCCTGCATGGTCACGCCGTTGTCCGACGGCGGCGGCGGCGGTGTCGCACGTGCTTTCGCGCCCTTCGACGCGGTGTTCGTTTCTGGCTTGCTGGTAGTCACGAAATTCCTGGCTTGTTCTGCAGAGCTGCTGGTGGAAGGTTTCGATGCCGAAGACGGCGCTGGGGTTGCCTTCGGCGCGGCGGCCGGTTTGGCCGGTGCCGCCTTGACGCTCGCCGGGGCCGGCTTGGCAACCGGTTTGGCGGGCGCTTTCACGGGTTTCGCGGGAGCCGCTTTTTTCACAATGGGACTTTTGGCGATCGGCTTGGCGGCCGCTTTCGACACCGGTTTGGCTACGGCCTTCTTGACGGCGGGTTTGGCCGCCTTCTTCGGCACGCTGGCCGCCGGCTTCTTCTTCGCCGGCACCTTGCGCGCGCTGTGTGCGGCCGCGCGCGCCACGGTCTTGCCCCGCGCCGGTGCCTTCGCGGCTTTCGCCTTGCTGCCCGGCTTTACTTTGCTGTTCGCCATTCCTAAGCCCATCTTGTGACTCGGCGGTCGCGTGTTATAGCCTAAGTCCCTACCCCCGGCAACCGCCGAAAACCTTGTCGCGACGCGCAATTAAGCGCGCCGCCGCGGCCTGCACGATGTCACGGCCGATCATTCTGCTCATTCGATGTTACAAGCGCTGGCTGAGCCCTCTGCTCGGCTCGCGCTGCCGTTTCCATCCGAGCTGCTCGGACTATACGCGGGTCGCCGTCGCCCGGTTCGGCGGGGTTCGCGGCGGTTGGCTCGGTCTTTGCCGCATCGTACGCTGCCAGCCTCTGTGCCGCGGCGGCCACGATCCGGTGCCGTTCCATTTCCACTTCTGGCCGCGCTGTGCGCCCGCCTCCCACCCTGGACACCCCGATGACTGACTGGTTGATCAGCAACGCCGAACTCGTCAACGAAGGCCGCCGGTTCCATGCGGACCTGCGCATCAAGGACGGCCGTATCGAACGCATCGGGCCCGAGCTCGCCGCGCGGCCGGGCGAGCGCGTGCTCGACGCCAAGGGCCGCTGGCTGCTGCCCGGCATGATCGACGACCAGGTGCACTTTCGCGAACCGGGCCTGACCCACAAGGCCGATATCGAGCACGAGTCGCGCGCCTGCGTGGCCGGCGGCATCACCAGCTTCATGGAAATGCCCAATACCAAGCCGCCGGCGACGAACCGCGAGGCGCTGGAGGCGAAGTACGCCCGCGCCGCCGAAGTCTCGCGCGCGAACTATGCGTTCTATCTCGGCGCCACCAACGACAATCTCGCCGACATTCGCGCGCTCGATCCGAAGGCCGCGCCGGGCATCAAGGTGTTCATGGGCGCCTCGACCGGAAACATGCTGGTGGACGATCCGGCCACGCTCGACGCGATCTTCCGCGACGCGCCGACACCGATCATCACGCACTGCGAAGACACGCCGACGATCGCCGCGAACGAGGAGAAGGCGCGCGAGCGATGGGGCGAGGACATCCCGCCCGAACAGCATCCGCTGATCCGCTCGCGCGAGGCCTGCATCAAGTCGACGCGGCTGGCGATCGAGCTGGCGCAGCGCCACGGCACGCGCCTGCACGTGCTGCACATCTCGACCGCCGACGAATGCGCGCTGTTCGCGCCCGGCCCGGTCGCCGGCAAGCGCATCACCGCGGAAACGTGCGTGCACTTCCTGCATTTTTCCGATGCCGACTACGCGCGCCTCGGCCACCTGATCAAATGCAACCCGGCGATCAAGACCGCCGCCGACCGCGAAGCGATCACGCGCGCGCTCGCCGAAGGCCGCATCGACGTGCTCGCCACCGATCACGCGCCCCACCTGGTCACCGAGAAATCGGCGAAGTACCCGCGCTCGCCGTCCGGCCTGCCGCTGGTGCAGTACGCACTGCAATGCGCGCTGGAGCGCGTGTTCGACGGCGTCCTCACGCTCGAGCGCGTCGCCGAGGCGGTCACGCATGCGCCGGCGACGCTGTTCAACGTGCACGAGCGCGGCTACCTGCGCGAGGGCTTCCACGCCGACCTCGTGCTGGTCGATCCAAAACGGCCGCACACGGTCGTCGCCAACGAGGTGCAGTCGAAATGCGGCTGGTCGCCGTTCGAGGGCTACACGTTCCGCTCGAGCATCGCGGCGACGTTCGTCAACGGACGATTGGCGTGGCACGAGGGCCAGCTCGACGACGGCGTGCGCGGACAGAGGCTGGAGTTTGCGCGGTGACGGGGGCGAAACGGCGTGCGCAAACCTCGACGTCGGTCCCGCGGGTGCTGAACTCCGATGCCAAGCACGTTCCAAGCGCAATGGATTCCCGCCTGGGCCGTACGCTTCGCGTAAATGACGTCGGAATGTTTTTCGGTCGGCTCCTCTTGTTTTTCGCCAGCCTGACCGCCGCCCCTGCCGCTTTTGCCGAAGGCGGGACAACCTCCCCGTTCCCCGCCCGCGTCTCCCAGGGCGCGCTCGTCATCGCCAAGGTCGTGCCCGGCAGCGAAGTGAAATACGCCGGCAAGACCTTGCGCATCGCCGCGGACGGCACCGTCGTTTTCGGCGTCGGCCGCGACGAGGAAGGTCCGCTGCGAGTCAGCGTGAAACCGCCGCGCGGCGCGGCGACGGTCGCGACGATCGCGGTCGATCCGCGCGATTGGCCGATCGAACGCATCGAGGGCGTGCCGCCGGCGACGGTCGAACCGCCACCGGAGATTGCCGAGCGCATCCAGCGCGAACAGGCACGCGTGGTCGCCGCGCGCGCGCGCGACGATGCGCGGACCGACTTCGAGGAAACCTTCGCCTGGCCGGTCAGCGGACGCATCAGCGGGCGCTTCGGCAACCAGCGCGTCTACGTCGTCAAGGGCAAGGACGTGCCGAAATCGCCGCATGCCGGCATGGACATCGCCGTCCCCGAAGGAACGCCGGTCAAGGCGCCGGCCGCCGGCATCGTGACGTTCGCCGATCGCGATCTCTACCTCACCGGCGGCACCGTGCTGCTCGACCACGGCCACGGCGTCAGCTCGAACTTCCTGCACCTGTCGCGCATCGACGTGAAAGTCGGCGACCGCATCGAGCAAGGCCAGGTCATCGGCGCCGTCGGCCACACCGGGCGCGCGACCGGGCCGCATCTGCACTGGGGGATGAATTGGTTCGACGTGCGGATCGATCCGTTGCTGCTGTTCGAAGGTGAGCACAGAGTCGGCTTGGAAGATCCGGTGGTCGAACTGATCGGGCCGACGGCTGTCGCCTATGCAAATTCAGCCTCGCAACAAGGCATCGGCCGTTCGGCCGACGGGCGTGAACTGAAGCAATATCTGAGTGGCGTCGAACAACTGACCCATTGCGCCGAATCGCATCGATTTCCGCTCGGCGTCGCCACTGTCGGCGGGCCGGTGCTGCTAGTGCGCGAGAAAGGCCAACCGGACGTCGAGCTCGTCCTTGCGGGCACCGTCGGCGCCTATTTGTTCTGGCCCGGCAAGAAGCCGGGCCGCAGCGTCATCGCGAGCGACACGAGCACGTTCGCGCAAACACTCGCGCAAGCGGCGGCCGAGTATTTCGAGCAGCCGGAGTGCAGCGCCGGTTAGGTGGCATTCGCAAGTGGCTGCGCTCGGCACCGCGCTCGCCCGGTCTGATATGAACGCCGATACCAGCCTCAACCCGTTCGACGAGATCAACGCTACGGCTCCGCCGCAGTGATCCGCAGACGATGATGCCGCGATCTCAGGCGAGCTCGTCTTGCCGCCTCGCCTGCATCGAGACCTGCTTCTTTCCGCCATGCAGCCACTGCGTTCCGACCTCGTGGAACCCCATGCGCTCATGAAAGCGCATCGATGCCGGATTCGGCGGATCGAGATCGAATTCGCAGGTCAGCGGCAACGCACCGGATCGCGCTGCGAACGCAATGATGTCTTCGTAGAGCAGCGCGGCGACTCCGCGGCCGCGCGCAGCCGGCGCCGCCACGATGCGATCGATGTAGAGGAACTCGGGATAGCGGCCGGCGAACCAGGCGTAGTTCGGACTGTCGTAGTCCGTGCCTTCGCGGAACGCGAGCAGGAACGCCGCGACGGCACCGCCGTGGTCGACGACCTTGTGGTACGCGGCCATCCAATGCAGGCGATGCAGGCGCTCGGCGGTCAGCGGACTCAGGAAGTGCACCGATTCGGCATTGAGTTCCAGAATCGCCTGGAAATCGGCCGGTACTGCGTCGCGAATCATCGGTCGGAAATCCTTGCGCCGCCCGGCTTCTTCAGCGCAGCGACGCGATGCGGGAGTACTGTGGATGTCGCAGCGCCGCGTCAGTGAACGAGCCGGCAGCCTGACCTCTGACGGTGCCGATCGCTATTCGCGATCGGGTCCGTAGCCGCCGGGCACGCCCTTCGTCGCGACCGCCACCGCATCGTGCGGATGCAGGCTTTCGTAGTGCGCCGTACGAAGCCAAAAGTCGGCGAGGCGCTCGTCGGTGTTCAAGGCGCGGCGGATGCGGCGCGCAGCGTCCTCGCAGAACATGAGGTTCTGGCCGTTGGCGAGCGCGAAGGCTTGTTCGTCTTCGCGCTTGACGGCGGTCTGTACCGGCGTATGCAGCGCCTTTTCGACGAGATCGATGATGTCGATGATCGGGAAATCGAAGCCGGCCGCAAGCTTGACGCGCACCTTCGCCATGCTGCGCTGCGCATGCGGCGTGGCGACGATGCCGGCCGGCGTGCCGAGCCAGGCCAGCACGGCCTCGCGATCGACGCTCCTGCCGGCGCCGAAATCGCGCACGAACTGCTCCTGGATCAGCTGGCGCGACAACGCCGCCGAGGCCGGGCACGTGCTCGAATACTGCACTTCGACGCCGAGCTCGACCTGGAACTCCGCGCCGTCCATGCGCGCCGTGATCTCGACCGGATACGAGCGCCAGCCGCTGTTCGCGCTGGCCAGCGCGGGCCGGCGCACGAGATGATCGAAGCGCACGCGCAGCAGGGCGCGGTCGGACAAGCCTTCGTGCGAGTCGAGGAAATCGCGCAGCACGCGGCGCAGCGAGGCCGGCGTCAGCGCCTCGGCGGACAGATGGCGATCGACTTGCAGATACAGGCGCGACATGTGGATGCCGCGCACGTCGGGTCGGCGCAGGTTGACGAAGGCGGCGACGCGCGCGCTGACGCGCTGCACGTGCTCGTCGGCGCCGGCCAGCAGCACCGGCATCTCGATCTCGTCCATGCCGACCCAGTCGAGCGGACCGGCCAGCTCCGCCTGCGGGTCGCTGGCGACATCGGGCATCGCGCGCTGGGTGTTGTCTCGATTCGGGTTCATGTCTCGCATTTCCGGAAAGCTTGCAGGCTCTGCCGTCGTCGACGGCCGCTTTGCGACCGCAACGAACTGCGGCCATTCTCGCCGATCCTCAATGGCCGGTGCAGCGAATCGGCGCGACGCAGCGTTCAGGCGGGCGAACGACGCCCGGCGCGCCACGCCGCCCAGACCGCCGGAAACGGCAACTGGCCGAGGCTGCCGTTCAACGCCGCCAGCGGATCGTCCGCACGTGCGGCCCGGTGTGCGCGGACGCGATGGGCCGCAGCCATCGCGGCGCGCAGGGGGGTCAAACGGGCTTTGCGCACCCCGTCCAGCTCGGCGGCGACCGCCTGCAGCCATTCGCTCAACGCCGCGGTCTGCGGCGCGGACGTGCGCGCAAGATCGCCGCGCGCGAGCCGGTGCCGTGCGAGCAGGTCGAGCGGCAACGGCAGCCGGCCGGCGCGCAAGCTGTCGGACAGCGACGCGCTTTCGTGCAGGGCGCGCGCAGCGCTCGCGACCTGCGCGCTCGCCTGTGCATCCACGCCGAACAGGCCGGCCTCGATCGCGGACAGCGGCGCATACAGTTGTTCATAGCTCTGCAGCAAGGCGGCGCGGTCGGCCGCGGGTTCCGGGTCGCGCTGCGCGAGCGCGCCGCGCACGGTCGCGAACCAGCGGGCCGGTGCGATGCTCGCAAAGGCCGGATGCGTGGCAAGCGCCTGCGTCAGCGGATGGCGCGCTTCGCCCTTGCCGGCGCGCACGAATTCCTCGGCCCACCACTGCAGCTTGATCGCGGCCGGTTCCGCATCGCGCGTCGCGAAGGCGGCATGTTCGAGCTCGAAAACGAGGCAGGCGAATGCAGCCTGCGCCGACCGGTCGCGCTCTGCGACGAACTTCAGCGCCAGATCGAGTTCCGGGTGCGCCGCCGTCCACTTCGCCTCGAAGCTCGCCAGCGGCGTGCCGCTTTCGCTGTCCATCAGACGAAGCCGAGCGCCGGCAGCAATCCGCTCGGCGTGTCGATGACGAGATCGGCGCCCCAGGCCTGCGGGTCGCCGCCGTCGAGATATCCCCACGCCGCGGCGACCGTCAGCAAGCCGGCGGCGCGTCCGGCCTGCACGTCGCGCAGGTCGTCGCCGACGAAAACGCAGCCTTGCGGCGTCACGCCGGCCAAGGCGCAGGCGTGCAGGACCGGCGCCGGATCGGGCTTTTTCACCGCCAGGCAATCGCCGCTGACGAGCGCGGCACAGCGGTCGCTCAAGTGCATCTGGTCGAGCATCGGACGCGCCAGCCAGCCCGGCTTGTTGGTGACGATGCCCCACGGAATGCCCTGTGCTTCGAATCGCGCCAGCACCTCGGGCATGCCGTCGTACAGTCGGGTGTGCTGCACCATGTTGACCGAGTAGAGATCGAGGAAGCGAGGCAGCCATTGGTCGATCATCGCGTCGTCCGCGCCGGCGAGACCTCGACGCAGCATCGCGCGGCCACCCGCCGAGACGACTTCGCGCACGGCGTTCGCGTCCGGCGGCGGGGCGCCGAGTTCGCTGCACAGCGCCTGCACGGCGGCGACGAGATCGGGCGCGGAATCGACCAGGGTACCGTCGAGGTCGAAGAAGACGGCGCGCGGAACGGCGCTCACGGCGATCGCACCGATATGCCCCCTGCCCCGCGAACGCGGCGCTTCGGGAAACGCGGGCACGTCTCGATGGCCTTCCTCATGCTACGGCTTCGACGCGCACGCGAGATAGTTCACCGCGACGCTCCCGCTCAACCATGCCTTGCGTGTCAATGGGTTGTAGGCAAGACCTGAGAGGTCGTCGAGGACCAGCCCGGCCGCGCGCAGGTCCGCCGCGATCTCGCTCGGCTTGAGGAACTGCGCATAGTGATGCGTGCCGCGCGGCAGCAGGCGCAGCAGATGCTCGGCGCCGACGATCGCGGCGCCGAACGCGAGCGGCGTGCGGTTCAAGGTGGACAGGAACAAGCGGCCGCCGGGTTTGAGCAAGCGCGCGCAGGCGCCGATCACGCTGGCGGGATCGGGCACGTGCTCGAGCATTTCCATGCAGGTGACGACATCGAACGCGGCCGGCATATCCGCCGCGAGCGCTTCGACGCTGACTTCGCGGTAGTCCACCGCAAGCCCGCTTTCGTGCAGGTGCAGGCGGGCGACGTCGAGCACCGCCGGCGCCAGGTCGATCGCCGTCACCTGCGCACCGCTGCGCGCCAGCGCCTCGCTGAGCAGGCCGCCGCCGCAGCCGACGTCGAGCGCGAGCGCGCCCTGCAGCGTGCAGCGCTCGGCGATGTAGCCGAGGCGCACCGGGTTCAGATCGTGCAACGGACGCGATTCGCCGTCCGGATCCCACCAGCGCGAGGCGAGGCGGTCGAACTTGGCGGTTTCGGCAGGGTTGACGTTTGCCGCGTTCATCGATGCTCCGAGATGCGCTCGCGCCAGCGCCGAGCCACCGCGCGCAGCTCGGCGACGTCGAGATCGACCAGTCCGCCCTCGCGCAGCTTGCGCGCGCCGGCGATCCACACGTCGCTGACCAGGTGCCGCCCGGCGGCGTATACGAGTTGGGAAATCACGTTGTACAAAGGTTGCGTCTCGATCGCATCGAGGCGGATCGCCGTGAGGTCGGCCAGCTTGCCGGCTTCGATCGAACCGATGCGGTCTTCCCAGCCGAGCGCCTTGGCGCCGGCCAACGTGGCCGCGCGCAGGGTGCCGGCCGCGTCGAGCGCGCTGGCATCGGCGGCGACGGCCTTGGCGAGCAGCGCGGCCGTGCGCATTTCGCCGAACATGTCGAGGTCGTTGTTGCTGGCGCAGCCGTCGGTGCCGAGCGCGAGATTGACGCCGGCACGGCGCAGTTTCTCGGCGGGACAGAAGCCCGAAGCGAGCTTGAGGTTCGACTCGGCGCAGTGCACGACCGAGACGCCCGACTCGGCGCAGGCGGCGATCTCGGCATCGGTCAGCTGCGTCATGTGCACCGCGATCAGGTGGTCGTTGACGAGGCCGAGCGCCTGCATGCGCGCGAACGGGCGCGCGCCGTGCTCGCGCTTGGCTTCCTCCACTTCGTGCGCGGTCTCGTGCAGGTGCAGGTGCACGGGAAGGTCGAGCTGGTCGGCGAGCATGCGGATGCGCTCGAAGCTTTCGTCCGACACGGTGTACGGCGCATGCGGCGCGAACGCCGTCCCGAGCAGGGATTCCCCGGCGAATTCGTCGTGCACGGCGAGCGCGCGGTCGAAGTATTCGTCGCGCGTCTTCGCCCAGGCGCTCGGGAACTCGATGATCGGCAGCCCGACCATGGCGCGGAAGCCGAGCCGGCGATAGGTCGCCGCCTGCACGTCCGGAAAGAAGTAGTTCTCGTTGCAGCAGGTGGTACCGCCGCGCAGCATTTCGGCGACCGCCAGCTCGACGCCGTCGCGCACGAACTCGGGCCCGATCGCTTTCGCCTCGGCCGGCCAGATGTGCTCCTGCAGCCAGCGCATCAACGGCAGGTCGTCGGCGAGCCCGCGCATCAAGGTCATCGGGTTGTGGGTGTGCGAATTGACCAGCCCGGGGATCAGCGCGTGCTCGTCGAGATCGACGCGTTCGCGCGGCGCGTAGCGCGCGGCGGCCTCGGCCGTCGGCAGCACGGCAACGATGCGGTCGCCGTCGATCGCGACGGCATGGTCTTCGAGGACGACGCCGTGCGGCTCGACCGGAACGAGCCAGCGCGGGGCGATCAGGAGGTCGATGGCTTGCTGTGGATCGGTCATGGATCCTGGCTCTTGCTGCTTTTCGCTACCTTCGTCATCCCGGCGAACGCCGGGATCCCGTGTCGCTATGCCGTCCCGATGTCAGGAGCTGGGTCCCGGCTTTCGCCGGGATGACGATGGGCAATCGAGCGAATGGATCCCCGCTTGACCAGCCCTTCGGCTGTTGAAAGCCGCGAGGATGATTGATTCGCGACGAAATCCGCTGCACGGATTTCTGCGTCGGACCCGAAGCGAACCTGGATCCCCGCTTGACCAGCCCTTCGGCTGTTGAAAGCCGCGGGGATGATTGATTCGCGACGAAATCCGCTGCGCGGATTTCTGCGAATCAATCACTTCACTCTCGACATGTACTCGCCGGTGCGCGTGTCGACCTTGATCTTCTCGCCCTGGCCGACGAACAGCGGTACGCGCACGGTCGCGCCGGTCTCGAGCTTGGCCGGCTTGCCGCCGCCGCCGGAGGTGTCGCCGCGCACGCCGGGATCGGTTTCGACGATTTCGAGTTCGACGAAGATCGGCGGGGTCACCAGCAACGGCGCGCCGTTCCACAGCGTCACGATGCAGACCTCGTTGCCCTTCAGCCACTGCGCCGCATCGCCGACCGAAGCCTTGTCGGCCGCGATCTGGTCGTGCGTGTCCGGATGCATGAAGTGCCAGAACTCGCCGTCCGAGTAGAGGTACTCCATGTCGGTGTCCATCACGTCGGCGGCCTCGACCGAGTCGGTCGACTTCATCGTCATTTCGACGGTGCGGCCGTTCTTCAGGTTGCGGTATTTCACGCGCGTGAAGGCCTGGCCCTTGCCGGGTTTGACGTATTCGGTGTCGACGATGGTGCACGGATAGCCGTCCACGATGATCTTCTGACCGTTCTTTACGTCGTTCATGCCATAGCTGGCCATGTGTACTCCTGGAAAACTCGATCGGGACGCCGCGCGCAGCGGCTAGAATGGGTGCAACCTTTCCGGCCGGCGCGAGCCGACACAAGAGCCGAATGATAACCGCAATGCCGCTGGTCGCGCAGCCGCGCCGCTGGCAACAACTCTGGCGCGAGGCCGTCACCGACCCGCTCGAACTGCTGCGCCTGCTGGACCTCTCGGCGCAGGCGCCGCAACTGCTGCCGGCCGCCGATACCGGGTTCCCGCTGCGCGTGCCGCACGGCTTCGTCGACCGCATGCGCCGCGGCGATGCGGCCGATCCGCTGCTGCTGCAGGTGCTGCCGCAGGCGGCCGAACTCGGCGACGTGCCCGGTTTCACGCGCGATGCGGTCGGCGACCTGGCCGCCCGCGCCGCCAGCGGCGTGCTGCACAAGTACGACGGCCGCGCGCTGCTGATCGCGACCGGCTCGTGCGCGGTGCACTGCCGGTACTGCTTCCGCCGGCACTTTCCGTATGCCGAGGAAACCGCGGCGGCCAATCGCTGGCAGCTCGCGCTCGAACACCTGCGCGCGGACGCGTCGATCGGCGAGGTGATCCTCTCCGGCGGCGATCCCTTGTCGCTGTCGACGCCGAAGCTGGCCGAGCTCGGCGATGCGCTCGCGTCGATCGGGCACGTCCGCCGCCTGCGCATCCACACGCGCCTGCCGGTGGTGCTGCCGGAGCGCATCGATGCCGAGTTCGCCGATTGGCTGGGCGCGCTGCCGCTGCAGAAGGTCGTCGTGCTGCACGCCAATCACCCCAACGAGATCGACGCCGGCGTTGCCGCGGCGTGCCTGCGGCTGCGCCACGCCGGCGCGACCGTGCTCAATCAGGCGGTGCTGCTTCGCCGCGTCAACGACGACGCACAGGCGCTGATCGGATTGTCCGAGCGGCTGTTCGACGCCGGCGTACTGCCGTACTACCTGCACCAGCTCGACCGCGTCGCCGGCGCGGCGCATTTCGAGGTCGACGACGGGCGCGCCCACGCGCTGGTCGAGGCCATGCGGGTGCGCCTGCCGGGCTACCTGGTGCCGCGCCTCGTGCGGGAAGTCGCCGGCGCCCCCTTCAAACTGCCGCAATGAATAGATTGTTTCATGGAAAAGAGCAGGCGAATCCGGTAAATATCCGGCTGGCAGGCCGGGATCGATGCTCGCAACACGATCCCGCCATCCCGCCGCCCACGCCTCCTCGACGGGTCCCGCCTGCGAACGGGGCTTCCGGCGCGAGGCGCCCCATGCAACCCGTGGACCTTTCCACCCGCACCAACCCCTGAGACCGACCGCCCGATGAGCCGATCCGACAACATCATGAAGCTGCTGCTGGTCGACGATTCGGCCGACGACGCAGAGCAGGTCATCAGCGTCCTGCGCAACGGCGGCATCGCGGTGCGTCCGGCGCGGGCGAGCAACGAGGCCGAACTCGAGGCCGCGCTCGAACAGCAGCCCGACCTGATCCTGTTCGACCTGAACTGCCGCGACCTCAAGCTGGCGCAGGTGCGCGACGCCGCCTCGCGCGGCGGTCGCGATTTCTCGCTGATCGCCTGCGGGCGCGAGCTGACGGAAACCGTCGTCGTGGCGGCGTTCCGCGACGGCGCGCATGCACTGATGCTGCGCGATTCCGACGAACTCATCCAGATCATCGCCCGGCGCGAATTCGAATCGCTGACGATGCGCCGCGGCGTGCGCCGCCTCGAAGCCTCGCTGCGCGAATCGGAGCGCCGCTGCGAAGCCCTGCTCGATTCCTCGCGCGATCCGATCGCCTTCGTGCACGAAGGCATGCACGTGCGCGCGAACAAGGCCTATCTCGAAATGTTCGGCTTCGACGACTTCGACGACATCGAAGGCATGTCGATCCTCGACCTGATCGCCGCGGAAGACGCGGAAGACTTCAAGGCGCTGCTGAAGCGCCTGTCGAAGGGCGAGAAGCCGCCGCAGCGCCTGAACCTGAAGGCGAAGCGCGGCGACGACACCACCTTCGACGCGACGATGGAATTCGCCGAGGCCAGCTACGAAGGCGAGCCCTGCCAGCAGATCACGTTCCGCCGCCAGATCGCCGACGCCGCGCTCGAACAGGAACTCGACGCCCTGCGCTCGAAGGACCTGATCACCGACCTCGCCAACCGCCAGCACATGATCGCGCAGATCGAGATCAGCGCGGCCGAAGCGGCCAACGGCAAGACCGACCAGTCGCTGCTGCTGATCGAGCCGGACGATTTCCGCCGCGTGCTCGACGCGATCGGCCTCGGTCATACCGACGTGCTGCTCGGCGACCTCGCCAACCTGCTGCGCAAGCACATCGGCGAGTCCGACGTCGCCGGCCGCATCGCGGACCACACCTTCGGCGTGCTGCTGACCTCGCGCACCGGCGAAGCCACGCGCCAGCTCGCCGAAACGCTGCGCAACGCGTTCAGCGAGCGCATCTTCGAAGTCGGCAAGCAGTCGATCAACCTCACCGTCAGCGTCGGCGGCGTGCTGATCGGCGAGAAGAACGCCAGCGCGGCGACCGTGCTCAGTCTCGCGCAGGGCGCCTTGCGCAGCGCGCAGAGCGACGGCGGCAATCGCATCCGCCTGGTCGATCCGTCCGAGCAGGACAAGGCCGCGGCGGAGAGTTCGCGGCGCTGGGTCGCGCTGATCGACAACGCGTTGGCGACGAACGGATTCGTGCTCTATTACCAGCCGATCGTCAGCCTGCACGGCGCCGACGGCGATTTCTACGAAATCCTGCTGCGCATGACGGGCCCCAAGGGCGAGATCGCGCCGAACCATTTCCTGCCGATCGCCGAGCAGCACGGCAAGCTCGTGGCGATCGACCGCTGGGTCATCGCCGCCGCGATCCGCGCGCTGGCCGAACGCGAACGCGCGGGCAATCGCACGACGTTCTTCGTCAAGCTGACGCCGCAATCACTGGAAGACCAGACCCTGCTGCCGTGGATCGCGCAGCAGCTGAAGAACGCGCGCCAGCGCGGCGATTCGCTGGTGTTCGAGATGCCGGAAAGCAAGGTCGTGACGAACCTGAAGCCGGCCCGCGCATTCGTCAAAGGGCTCGAACAGGTGCGCTGCGGTTTCGCGCTGGAGCAATTCGGCTCGGGCCTGAACTCGTTCCAGCTGCTCAAGCACATTCCTGCGCACTACCTGAAGATCGACCGCAGCTTCATGGCCGACCTGCCCAAGCACAAGGAAAACCAGGAGAAGATCAAGGACATCTGCGAGCAGGCGCACCACGCCGGCAAGCTCACCGTCGCCGAGTTCGTCGAGGACGCGGCCAGCATGTCGATCCTCTTCAGCTGCGGCGTCAACTTCGTGCAGGGCAACTTCCTGCAGGAGCCGGAGAAGATCATCTCGCAGGGTGCGGCGGCTTAGAGATCTGCAACTAAAGCCTGAACCGGGCATCCACTCAAGACAGGCTTGCCGCCGTCGGGGCAGCCCAAAACCCAATCGAAAGATTGAAAGGCTTCGATCTTCGCCTGTCGAACTCGCGCTGGACGCCCGGCCAAGACGGGCGCCCAGCGAATCGGCTACGCCGCAGCGCGCAGGGCGGCGACGCGCTCGGCGATCGGCGGATGGCTCATCAGCAGGCGCGAAAGGCCGCCTTCGCCGGAGATGCCGAACGCCTGGATCGCCTTCGGCAGCGTGTTCTCGCCATGATTGCCGGCCAGCCGCTCCAGCGCCGAGATCATCGATTGCTTGCTGGTCAGGTGCGCGCCGCCGGCGTCGGCACGGAATTCGCGCCAGCGCGAGAACGCGAGCACGATCAGCGAAGCGAGGAAGCCGAGCGCGATCTGCAGCACGAATACGATGGCGAAATACGCGAACCCGCCGCCGCCGTCGCGATTGCCGCTGAGCATGCGGTCGACGACCGTGCCGATGATGCGCGCGAGGAAGATCACGAACGTATTCAACACGCCCTGGATCAGCGCCATCGTGACCATGTCGCCATTGGCGACGTGCGTGATCTCGTGGCCGAGCACGGCTTCGACCTGGGCGCGGTCCATGCTCTGCAGCAGGCCCGTGCTGACGGCGACCAGCGCATGGTTCTTGCTCATGCCGGTCGCGAACGCATTCATCTCGGGGGCTTCGTAGACCGCGATCTCGGGCATGCCGATGCCGGCCTTCTCGGACTGGCGGCGCACCGTGTCGAACAACCAGGATTCGGTCGGATTGCGCGGCTGCGCGATCACCTGCGCGCCGACCGACATCTTCGCCATCCACTTGGACAGCGCCAGCGAGATGAACGAGCCGCCCATGCCCATCACGGCGGACATGATCAGCAGGCCCTGCAGGTTGATCCCGCCGCGGGTCTGCGTGTAGATATCGATACCGGTCAGCTTGACGACGATGGTCAACAGCGCCATCACCGCCAGGTTGGTCAGAACGAACAGAACGATGCGCAGCATGGCCTACCTCGATGGTCCGATATCAATGCGATGGTGCAGTCGTCGTGACGGCGGTCCTCGCAACGCCCCGACGTTCCCCTTCATGCGTCTTCCCGGCATGGATTTAAAGCCTACGCCGTTCCGATTGCGCGCACGAGTCGGCTATTGGACCGCGTCGGCGGCCATGGGTTCACCGGCACGGACGCCGCGCCGATGACGCGCTACCGCGGCCGCTTCGCCCCGTCGCCGAGCGGCCGCCTGCACTTCGGCTCCCTCGTGGCCGCGCTCGGCAGCTGGTTGTTCGCTCGCGCCGCCGGCGGAGCATGGATCGTTCGCATGGAGGATCTGGACCGCGAACGCGAAGCCCCCGGGGCCGCCGCAGGCATTCTTGCGACGCTGCGCGATTTCGGATTGGAGTCGGACGAGCCGATCGTCTACCAGAGCGAACGCGGCGAAATCTATCGTGCCGCCCTGGAGCGCTTGGCCGCAGCGGGCGACGCCTACCCGTGCTGGTGCAGCCGCAGCGATCTCGAACCGTTCGGCGGCTCCCATCCACCGCGATGCATCGCCTCCGCACAGGCCACTCGTGCGCCAGCCTGGCGCCTGCGCGTGCCCGGCGAAATCGTCGTCTTCGACGATGCGATCCAGGGACCGCAGCGGCAGGACCTCGGCCGCGAAGTCGGCGACTTCGTGATCTGGCGCGTCGAAGGCAATGCGGCCTATCAGCTTGCCGTCGTCGTCGACGATGCCGCTCAGGGCATCACCGACATCGTGCGCGGCGCCGACCTGCTCGACTCGACGCCGCGCCAGCTTCTCCTGCAGCGCCGGCTCGGCCTGGCGCAACCGCACTACGCGCATCTGCCGCTGGCGCTCGGCGCCGACGCGCGCAAGCTGAGCAAGCACGAACACGCGTTGCCGGTGGACGCTGCCGACCCGCTGCCCGCGCTGCGCGCCGCACTTGCCTTCCTGGGTCAGCCCGTGTCGGACGGGCGTCATCCAAGCGCCCTACTCTCCGCGGCGCTGCACGAGTTCGATGCGGCAAAAGTGCCGCGCGGTGCCGGCGCGCCGGCGCCGTATGCGGCGCTGCGGAAGGACGTTTGCTGAGGCTGCGGGCACAATCGGGGCGACGCAACCGCGTCGCTCGCAACGAATCAACGGGAGTAAAAGTCATGACGACACGCGTCGCCCTGGTCACGGGTGGAACCGGCGGCATCGGCACCGCGATCTGCCGGCATCTGGCCAAACTCGGCCACAAGGTCGCCACGAACTATCGCGACGAAGCCCGCGCCAAGGCGTGGCAGGACGCGCAGCGCAAGGACGGTTTCGACTTCGCGATCGCGCCCGGCGACGTCGCCGATCCGGCCGGCGCCGAGACGATGGTGCGCGCCGTCGAGGACAAGGTCGGACCGATCGACATCCTGATCAACAATGCCGGCATCACGCGCGACACGACGTTCCACAAGATGACCGCGCTGCAATGGGCGGAGGTCATCAACACGAATCTCGGCTCGTGCTTCAACGTCACGCGCCCGGTCATCGACGGCATGCGCAGCCGCAAGTGGGGCCGCATCGTGCAGATCAGCTCGATCAACGGCCAGAAGGGCCAGTACGGCCAGGCGAACTACGCCGCCGCGAAAGCCGGCATGCACGGCTTCACGATTTCGCTGGCGCAGGAAAACGCCAAGTTCGGCATCACCGTCAACACCGTATCGCCGGGCTACGTCGGCACCGATATGGTGATGGCCGTGCCCGAAGACGTGCGCGCCAAGATCGTCGCCCAGATTCCCTTGGGTCGCCTCGGCGAACCCGACGAAATCGCCTACGCCGTCGGCTTCTTCGCCAACGAACAGGCCAACTGGATCACCGGCGCCAACCTCGCCATCAACGGCGGGCAGTATATGGGTTGGTAAATGCCGCGCTCAGCCGATGCCCTCGGGCATCGGCTGCGGCATTTACCAGGCGAGCCATGGATGGCGAGCGGGCGGGTCCGCCACGGACGGCCAGCCATGGATGGCGTATGGAACGCGCCATGGACGGCTGCTTGAAATCGCCTCTCACCGCGCGGCGACGTCATCAGACATTCGCCAAGCTAGGCTCGGATCCTAAGCGGCGATCGCGCCGCAGAAGGCCACTTTCTCGACTCGCGAAGCATCGAGGCGAGCGCCGCCAAACCGCCATTTCCCGGTACCAAACGCGCGCCGCAACACCCCCGTCACCCCGCGCAGCATGCCCATGTAACAAAAGTTTGCTGCGCAACATCCGCAACTGGTGCGCCGCCGCACATTCTGCTAGCGTTGCAGGAATGGCCCTTCGCATCATCAAGAAATACCCGAACCGGCGTCTCTACGACACCGAGATTTCCAGCTACATCACGCTGGAGGAAGTCCGCCAGCTCGTACTGGACGGCGAGGAGTTCGAAGTCCGCGACGCCAAGTCCGGCGAGAACCTGACCCGCTCGGTCCTGCTGCAGATCATCTCGGAGTACGAGGATCGCGGCCAGCCGATGTTCACGACCAAGCTGCTCTCGCAGATCATTCGCTTCTACGGCGATTCGCTGCAGGGCTTCATGGGCGGTTATCTGGAACGCAGCCTGCAGATCTTCCTGGACCAGCAGCAGCAGTTTCGCGGGCAGCTCAACAACATCCTCGGCCAGACGCCGTGGTCCATGCTCAACGACCTCACCGAGCGCAACATGGACCTTTGGAAGTCGCTGCAGCAGGGTTTCCTGACCTCGGCGGCGAACAGCGTGCGCAACGGCACGATCGATCCGACCAAGAAGAAAGATCCGAAGTCCTGAGCCGGTTCCGGCTTGACACGCCTGCGTCACATTCCTAGCATCGCGCGCCGCTGCGTCGCAGCAAACTTTTGTTGCGTCCGTTGACGCAGCGCACGAGCGGGGTCTGTCGAATGAGCAAGCGCGTCGCAATCGTCACTGGCGGCATCGGTGGCCTCGGTACCGAAATCTGCAAGTACCTCGCCCGCTCCGGGCGTTTCGTCGTCGCCGCCGACCTCGCCAGCCGCGGTGAGCGCATCGAGGCATTCCGCCAGGAAATGGCCGAGTTCGCCGACAGCGTCGCGTTCGAGTCGCTCAACGTCGCCGACTTCGCCGCTTGCGCCGCGCTGATCGAGCGCGTCGCGAAGGACCACGGCCCGGTTTCGATCCTCGTCAACGCAGCCGGCATCACGCGCGACACCAGCCTGCGCAAGATGGCGCCGGAGCAATGGATCGACGTGCTCAAGGTCAACCTCGAAGGCGTCTTCAACATGTGCCGCCATGTCGTCGACGGCATGTCCGCGCAGGGTTTCGGCCGCATCGTCAACATTTCCTCGGTGAACGGCCAGACCGGCCAGTTCGGCCAGACCAACTACTCGGCCGCGAAAGCCGGCATGCACGGATTCACGATGGCGCTGGCGCGCGAAGTCGCGAAGAAGGGCGTGACCGTCAACAGCGTCTCGCCGGGCTACTGCAACACGGCGCTGGTGCAGGCGGTGCCGGAAGACATCCGCAACCAGATCATCGCCGGCATCCCCGTCGGCCGCCTCGGCGAACCGCGCGAGATCGCGCGCGTCGTCGACTTCCTCGCCGCCGACGACGCCGGCTTCATCACCGGCGCGAACATTCCCGTCAATGGCGGGTACTTCATGGATTTCTGAGCGGAAATCCACTTCCGCTCGATGGAGCTCGATTTTCACGGGCGCTCGCGACTGCGCCCCGTGCAAGACGCTCACGAGGCGCTCACGCGATCCGCGCGTATAGTAAGCCGATGAAACGGCGCTCCGCGAAATCGACCGAGGCCGGCGTCGCCGAGCTGCAGGAGCTCTACAGCCGGCCCGGGTTCCTGTTGCGCCGCGCGCACCAGATCAGCGTTTCGCTGTTCATGGACGAAGCCTGCGACGAAGGCATGACGACCACGCAGTACGGACTGCTGTTCATCCTCCGCGCGATGCCGGGGCTCGATCAGATCGGCTTGGCGAAGCTGAGCGGCCTCGACCGCTCGACTACCGGCCTCGTACTCGGCAAGCTGGAGAGTGCCGGCCTCGTCGTACGCAGCGCGGCCGACAGCGACCGCCGGCGCAAGCAACTCAAGCTGACCCGCAGGGGCGAGACGGCGATGCGCAAACTCGCCGAACCCGCCCGGCGCGCGCAGGAGAAAGCGCTGGCGCCCTTCACCGCCGCCGAACGCCGACAGTTCCTCGCGCTGCTGACGAAGTTCGTCTGTACCTACAACGAAGTGGTGCGCACACCGCTCATGCGCTAGTGGCGACGCGGCTTCAGTCGAAGCCGTTCTCGAACAGCGGATCGGCCGGCGGCGTATCGGGGGTTCGCACGCAATCGTAGGTCAGGTCGATCAACGGACCCGGGTCGATGATTTCGAAATCGCTCGCCTGGACGCCGAACAGCGAGTGCGAATCCATGTCGATCGCGGCTTCGTCCCACTTGTGCGTGGTCAGCGTGTCGACTTCCGCGGTGAGCGGCACGCTGCCGCCGTCGGCGAGCACCATGCCGTATTTCTTCAGCGTGCGCAGCATCACGCGCACGCCTTCGTTGCTGCTGAAGCCGTTGATGTCGAAGCCGGCCTTCAAGCGGAAGCGCGAACCGTAGGGAATCGAAGACGCGCTCGAACTCGACGGGCCTCCGGCGTGCGTCGCCGGATACACGAACACGTCTTCGCGCATGCGGTTGTTCGGCAGGATGAAGCGAATCGCATGGCCGATGTCGCCCTGCGATTGGATCGCGGCATACACCTCGTCCGCGTTGAACAGCAGCGGCGCGACCGGGAAGCCGGCGGCGTCGACGCTGGTGCACTGCTCGCCGCGCCCTTCGGCCGGATACACGCGCGTCAGGTCCCAGCGCACACCGCATTGCGTCTGCAACTGACCGGAGGAGACATTGGCGCGATAGGCCTCGAACAGCTGCGTCCCCTGCACCACGAGCAGATGGCAATCCTCGCCGTCGTTGTCGCAGCTGTAGTTCGAAGAACCTTCGATCGCACCGCCGGCGGGCACCGGAAATGCGAAGCCTGGATCGTCGCAATCGGGCGAGTAGTACTCGCCTTCGGGATAGCCGACCACGGGCACCGTCGGCGACGACGCATCCGCGTGCACGACGACCATCGAAAAATCGATCTGGAAATGCGTGCTGCCGGTGCCCCAACCGCCCTGGCCTTGCAGCCAGTCGATCATCGAGCCCGACGTGGGACTGAGCGGAGCGGCGCTGATGTCCTGGTTCCAGACCGCACCAGCGGGAAAACGGGGCAGCGGATCGGCGGATACGGCTGCGGGGAACGCCGCCAACGCGGCAATAACGAGTAAATAACGCATGAGCAATACAACCAACTGAAGACTACCCGCCCATCCTCACGTCCACTGCCGGCCCAAACTGCGACCCAGGTCTCCGGATGGGAAATCGGCGTGTGACCCGGTTCGCGTTAGCGGCGATAGATGCTGCGGATTGGGACCTACCAGACCAGATCGGATGGAACATCGTCCTCGTCGGTCGCCTGCGCGTCGCTCAGCAGCACGAGCACTTCAGGATCGACCGCCTGCGCGGCAAGTCCGACCTCTTTGGTCACCAGCAGATAGCGGCCGGCCAATTGCACGACGGCGAGTTCGCCGCCGTTGAGCCGCGGCAGCTGCTCGGCCGTGACGTAGATCCGACGGATCTTGTTCGCGTGCGGGAAGTGACGCGGAATTTCCGCGGCCGCGTCGTTCAAGGCCTTGCCGCCGAGCAGCTCGGCAAGTTTCTGCCTGCGCTCCTTCTTCTCTCGCGCGCGCTGTTCGGCGGCGCGCTGCTCGCGCTCGCGCTGCTCGCGCTCGGTCTTGTCGCGCAGCGCATACGCTTTCGCCAGGTCCATTTCGGACGGCTCGCGCTGCGGCGGACGCGACGGGCCCTGCGCAGGCCTCTGCGAATTCGGTCTCTGCGAATTCGGTTTTTGCGAATGCTGCGGCTTCTGCGGCGACGGACGCGCCGGCGCTTGCGCGCGCGAATCCGTCTTGAATTTTGCGGCGAGGCCGCTCTTCAACAATTGGTCGCGCAGGGATTCCGACATGGCACGGTGTCAATGGTTACGGGGATCGGGACGGCCGAAGTCCGCCCGGCGAACTTCAACCTTCGATCATCCTGACAACCGGGGCATGCGGTCAAGCCGTCCGAGCCAAGGAAGTGAATTTTCCAAACAATTGCCGCGAACGCTGCAAGCGGCGCGCAATAAGGCTACGCTTGGCATGCGCCGCACGACGGTCGTGCGGCGTACCTACTGCCAAGGAAACCCGTTAAATGGCCAAATCCTCATCTGCCGCGAAACCGAAGGCGCCGAAGCCGGTTGCCGAAGTCCTCTCCAAGTCTGCGCTCGTCAGCCACCTGGCGACCCAGGCCGGCACCGACAACAAGACCGTGCGCAGCGTGCTCGAAGCGCTCGAGCACACGATCGCCGGCTCCGTGCACAAGAAGGGCGCCGGTACGTTCACCCTGCCCGGCCTGCTGAAGATCACGGCGGTTGCCGTCGCGGCGAAGCCGAAGCGCAAGGGCGTGGATCCGTTCACGAAGGAAGAACGCTGGTTCGCCGCCAAGCCGGCAACGGTCAAGCTGAAGGTGCGTCCGCTGAAGAAGCTCAAGGACGCCGCGCTCTGATGCAGCGCGCGCACCGCCGGCCCAGCGCCGGCGGTGCAGTTTTTGCGTCGCGGCAGCGCGTCTACGGCACCTGCATCACGGCCGGACGCAGCCAGTAGAACGCCACGGCGATCACGATCAGGTAAGCCAGCAGGATCAGTGTCCAGCCCATGTTGTGGCGGATCACCGTGCCCTCGTCGCGCACGAACTGGCTGGTCGACACCCCTACGCTCGCCGTCTGCGGCGCCACCGGCTTGCCGATCTCGGCGCCGACCGAATTCAGCGTCGGCAGCAGCAGCGGCGGCATGCCGAGCTGCGCGCCGACCAGCGCCTGGAACTTGCCGAACATCGCGTTCGTGGACGTATTCGACCCGGACAGGGCGACGCCGATGAAACCGAGGATCGGCGCGACGACGATGAAGGCGGTGCCGAGCGAGGCGAAACCCCTGGCCAGCGACGAAGCCATGCCGGAGAAGTTGAAGATGTAGGCGAGGCCGAAGATGAAGAAGCCGACCAGCAGGGCGCCCCACATCTGGTGGAAGGTCTTGCGGAAGATGCCGCCGATCTGATCGGCCTTGAGCTTGCCCACGCTCATCAGCAGCACGACGACGATCAGCCATGACGCGAGGATCGCGGTGCCGCCCGCCCACGGCGCGAACTTGAATGCGGACGTGATCGTCGCGCCGTTGATCGCCGGCGCCGTCGCGCTGACCTGCGCGGTGTACCACAGCACCGTCGGCAGCTTCGACCACGGCCCGGTCCAGGCGGCCACGACGACGAGCAGCACGACGAACGGCATCCACGCCTGCACGACGTCGCGCGTCGCCAATCCGTGGCTGGCCGAGGCCGCGTGCGCCGACGCCGCGATCGGCACCCCGCCGTAGCCGAGCATCTGCTTGGGCTGCCACACCTTGAGCAGCAGCAGGAGCGCCGCGAAGGCGACGATCGAGCCGGTGATGTCCGGCAGGTACGGGCCGAGATAGACCGCGACCGGATACTGGCCGGCGATGTAGCCGAGCGAGCCGACGATCGCCAGCGGCCAACCATCCTTGAGCCCGCGCTTGCCGGAAACCAGGTAGATCAACACCCACGGCGGCAACAGCGCGAGCACCGCGACGACCGCGCCGATCGACCCGGACAGCGCGAGCAACGGGTAGCCGGTGACCGCCGCCAGCGCGATGACGGGGGCGCCGAGCGCGCCGTAGGACACCGGCGCGTTGTTGGCGATCGCCGCGACGCGGATCGCGTCGAGATCGCGGATGCCGAGCGAGATCAGGATCGGCGCGACCACCGCCCACGGATAGCCGAAGCCGACGAGGCCCTCGAGCAAGGCGCCGAATGCCCATGCGAACAGCATCGTCTGCACGCGCACGTCGGCGCTGCCTTGCGCGATCAGCCAGCGCCGGAAATTCTCGAACAGGCCGGTCACGCCGAGCGTGTTGAACAGGATCAAGCCCCAGAACGTAATCCAGTCGACGTTCCACACGCCGGTTGCTGAGCCGTAGAAATACGATCGCAGGCCATCGGCCAGCGGCATCTTCCACACCCACAGCGCGAGCAGGAACGTCACGACCGAGCCGAGCAGCGTCGCCAGCCATGCCGGCAACCGGAACACCGCGAGCAAGGTCAGCAGGAACACGACCGGAATCAAGGCAACCAGGCAGGTCAGCGCGAGATTGCCGAGCGGGTCGATGATTTGCGTGAACATGGAGGAGCCTCCCTGTACTGCGCTGCCGCCGACCGGGCAAGCCGAGCCCCGGCCGCACCCGGTGCGGCGGGGTTGCGGGTGCCGCGCCGGCCACAGCCGGCCGGCCGAAACTAGCATCCCCGCGGGCGTAGCGGACTTCGCCTTTGGTCTAAGGATGGGAATCGCGCAACGCCTCCACCTCGCCTTCGCGCGCGTCGGGCTAGAATGTCCCCATGCGCTCGGATGTCGTCCGCCTTTTCCAGACCCTGCCGCATCCGTGCGGGTATTTCAGCGACCGCACGGCGCAGAACATCGTCATCGATCCGAGCGCCCCGCAGCTGCCGCAGATCTACGACCTGGCCGTGCAGCGCGGCTACCGGCGCGCCGGCGGCCATGTCTACCATCCGCAGTGCAACGGCTGCCGCGCCTGCGTCGCCTGCCGCGTGCCGGTCGGCCGCTTCCGCCCGGATCGCAGCCAGCGCCGCTGCGTCGCGCGCAATGCCGACGTGTCCGTGCATGTGGCCGCGGCGACCTACTCCGACGAATATTTCGCCCTCTACCGGCGCTACCTGCGCGCGCGCCATCCCGACGGCGGCATGGACGATGCGCGTCCCGAAGATTTCGCGCGGTTCCTGTACACCGCGTGGAGCCCGACGCGCTTCGTCGAATTCCGCCGCGGCGAGCGCCTGCTCGCCCTCGCCGTGACCGACTTCTGCGCGGCCGGCCTGTCGGCCGTGTACACGTTCTACGACCCCGACGAAGACGCGCGCGGCCTCGGCACATTCGCGATCTTGAGCCAGTTGCAGCTGGCGCGCGAACGCGCGCTGCCTTTCGTGTATCTCGGGTTCTGGATCGACGGCCACCCGAAGATGCACTACAAGACGCGTTTCCGGCCGCTCGAAGTCCTGCGCCAGAATGCCTGGGTCGAACTCGGCGACGAGCCCCGCTAGCGGGCCGTCAGACGAAGCCGATCTCGTGCTCGCCGTGCATCGACATGACGAGCTTGATCATCGACACCGGCACCATGATCTCCAGTTCGAGCCGCTCGCCCTGCGGCCCTTTGCCGGCGAGCGTCATGCCGAACAGCGGGCCGGAGGAATCGATTTCGGCGCACACGATATGCGCTCCGCCCGGCCCCTCGCGCAGATACGGGCGGATCGGCTCGCCGATCGATTCGAGCGCCTGCGGGAACAGGAAGACGGCGTAGTTCGGTGCGTCGGTCATGAACGGTCCTTGCTGCGGCTGGCATGCCCTTCGATGCGAAGAGCGGTTCGTGTAGGCGTGTCGCTGTCGGCGCTCAGGGTTCGACCGCGAGCTGCGCGGCGGCTCTCACCGCCTTGGCGACCGCCGCGTCGATCGTGTCCGCGCGCGCGAGCGTGACCGCCATGCGCCGGCGGCCATGCACTTCGGGCTTGCCGAACAGCCGCAGCATCGTATCCGGCTCGCGCAGGGCCGCCGCGACGCCGAGATAACGCGGCCGCGCACCGTCGCCTTCCGCCAGCACCGCGCACGATGCCGAAGGGCCGGCCTGGCGGATCGCCGGTACCGGAAGGCCGAGGATCGCGCGCGCATGCAGCGCGAATTCGGAAAGATCCTGCGAGATCAGCGTGACCAGCCCCGTATCGTGCGGGCGCGGGCTGACTTCCGAGAAGATCACCGCGTCGCCCTTGACGAAGAATTCGACGCCGAATACGCCGCGCCCGCCGAGCGCGGCCGTGATCGCCGACGCCTGACGCTCCGCCTCGGCCAGCGCCTTCGCGCTCATCGCCTGCGGCTGCCAGGATTCGCGATAGTCGCCGTCCTCCTGGCGATGGCCGATCGGCGCGCAGAAGCTCGTGCCGTCGACGTGGCGCACGGTGAGCAGCGTGATCTCGTAGTCGAAGTCGACGAATCCCTCGACGATGCAGCGCCCCTGGCCGGCACGGCCACCGGACTGCGCGTAGTCCCAGGCGGCATCGAGTTCGGCGGCGGTGCTCACGATGCTCTGGCCCTTGCCGGAACTGCTCATCACCGGCTTGATCACGAACGGCAGGCCGATCTCGCGCGCCGCCGCGGCGTAGTCCTCGCGCGAGTCGACGAAGCGATAGCGCGACGTCGGCAAGCCGAGTTCCTCGGCGGCGAGGCGGCGGATGCCTTCGCGATTCATCGTCAGCCAGGTCGCGCGCGCGGTGGGAATCACGCACAGGCCGGCCTGCTCCAGTTCGACCAGCGTCGGCGTGTGGATCGCCTCGATTTCCGGGACGACGAAGTCCGGCCGCTCGAGCTCGATCACGCGGCGCAGTTCGACCCCGTCGAGCATGTTGATCACGTGCGAACGATGCGCCACCTGCATGGCCGGCGCGTTCGCGTAGCGATCCACCGCGACGACCTCGACGGCGAGGCGTTGCAGCTCGATCGCGACTTCCTTGCCGAGTTCGCCCGCGCCGAGCAGCAGCACGCGGATCGCGGTGTCGGTGTGCGGAGTGCCGAACGCTTTCATGGAGGGGCCTGCGAAGATCGGGGGCGCATTGTACTGGCGGACCGGATCGGCATCCCGCTCCGCCGCCCATCGCCCATACGGGCTGCTTCAGGCTCGATTCCGCCCCGCCACGCCGATTCCCGGCACAATAGGCGGTCACTCGTCCGGATGCCCGCATGCGTCGCCTCTGCCTGGTTGCCCTGTTCGCCCTGCCCCTGTTCGCGCACGCCGCACCGCCGCAGGACCAGTGGTTCACCGTGCTGCTCGACGGCCGCAAGATCGGCTCGTTCGAGTCCAGGCGCGAACCGGACGGCGAACGCGTCGTGACGACGCAGAAGCTCGATCTCGTGCTCGATCGCGCCGGCATCCGCGTCGCCCTCGCCAGCAGCGAAGCGAGCACCGAGACCACGGACGGCAAGCCGCTCGGATTTCGCAGCGTGTCGCAGCTGTCGGGCAGCGAGACCGTCATCGACGGCAGCGTGCGCGGCGACACGATCCAGATCAGCACCCGCGGTGCCGGCGCCGAGGCGGCACAGCGCCAGATGGCGTGGCCGAAAGGCGCGCTGCTGCCGGAAGGCCTGCGGCTCACCGGCATCCGCGCCGGCCTCAAGGCCGGCACGAAGTACCGGGCGCTGGCGTTCCAGCCATCGAGCCTCGACGCGGCCGAAGTCACCAGCGTGGTGCATGCGAAAGAAGACGTCGACCTGCCGGAGGGGCGCCGCAGCCTCACCCTGGTCGAGCAGACGATCGCGTATCCCGGCGCGCCGATGAAGACGCGGGCGTGGCTCGACGAGGACCAGACGATCTACAAGCTGACGATGCCGGTGATGGGCGTCGAGCTGACCCTGCTCGCCTGCGAACGCGCGTGCGCGACCGCGCCGAACCAGGACAGCGACGTGTTCGAGCGCACCTTGATGCCGTCGCCGCGCGCGCTCGCCGCGAACGAGCTCTCCGGCACGATGCGCTACACGCTCGCGCCGCGCGAACACGGCCTCGTGCTGAACCTGCCCGACACCGACGAGCAGCGGGTGGTGCGCAAGGGCGACCGCATCGAGGTGACGATCCAGCGCACCGCCGCTTCGCACGGCGAGAAGAAGCCGGACAAGGACGACTTCGCACCGAACGATTGGCTGCAGAGCACGTCGCCGGACGTCAGCAGCCTCGCGGAACGCGCGGCCGGAATGACCGGTCCGCCGCGCGAACGCATGCTTCGCATCGAGACCTTCGTGCGCGGATTCATCCGCAACAAGACGCTCGGCGTCGGCTACGCCTCGGCGCTCGAGGTCGTGCACAAGCCGGAAGGCGACTGCACCGAGCACGCCGTGCTCGTCGCCGCGCTCGGCCGTTCGATCGGGATCGCCACGCGCGTCGTCGACGGCCTGGTCTACTCGCCCGGGTTCGCCGGCAAGGAACGGGTGTTCGTCCCGCACGCCTGGGCGCAGGCCTGGATCGACGGACGCTGGCAGAGCTTCGACGCCGCGCTGATGGGTTTCGACGCCGGACACATCGCGCTGTCCGTCGGCGACGGCGATCCGTGGCGCTTCTACGCCGGCCTCGACCTGCTCGGACGCATCGACCTGCGCGAGGCCGAATCCGTCGCCGTCGCCATTCCCTGATCGGCCGCGCTACGCCGCCGGCGCGACCTCGGGCGGCGACACCGCCGGCAGGCGCGTGCGCAATTCGCGGCGCAGGAAGATCAGGCTGATCAGCATCTGCAGCGTGACCGAAGCGACCGACAGCAGCCACAGCTGGCGCAGTTCGAAACCCGCCGTCGACGTCATCGCGATCGCCGGGACCACGAACGTCAGCAGGCGGCTCGCGCTCGCATACAACGCCGGACGCGTGTTGCCGAGCGCCTGGAACATGCCCGAGCACGTGAAGATCAGGCCGGACGCGACGAAGTTCCACGAAATGATCTGCAGGAACTGCGCCGCGACCCGCACGACTTCCTCGTCGGTCGTGAACGGATGCACGAACCATTGCGGCCGCCATTGGCAGATCAGCGTCAGCGCGAACATCAGCACGCTGCCGATCCACGCGGCGACGCGAAACGTGGCGCGCACGCGATCGGATTTGCGCGCACCGAAATTCTGGCCCGCCAGCGGCGCGGTCGCGAAGGCCACGGCCATCACCGGCAGGAAGATCGACTGCATCACGCGCATGCCGATGCCGTAGCCGGCCTGCGCTTCGGCGCCGAACCCGCGGATGACCCAGTAGATGACCGCCATGTAGACGAACATCAGCGCGAACTCGCCGCCGGGTGGCAGGCCGATGTGCAGGATGCGCAGCCAGGTCGCCGGCTGCGGCTTGAGATAGGCGCGATGGAAGCCGACGAACTTTTCCAGCCGCACGAAGTAGAGCGCCATCAGCACGACGCCGGTCGCGATCGACAGCGTGCTCGCCCAGCCCGCGCCGGCGACGCCGAACGCCTTGCCGGTGAGCCAGCCCGCGATCAGCACCGGGGCCAGCAGTGCGTTGAGCAGCACCGTGATCACCTGCACGAGCATCGTCGGCTGCGCAATGCCGGTGCCGCGCAGCGCCGAACCCATCGTCGTCAACGCGAACTGCAGCGCGAGGCCGGGCAGGAACGCCTGCAGATAGACGATGCCCGCCTGCGCCGTCGCCGCATCGGCGGCGATCGTGTGCATGTACCACGTGCAGCCGGCATAGCCGCCGGCCAGCGTGAGCACGGTGCACGCCAGCGCCAGCCCGAGCCCTTGGTTGAAGACGAGGTTGGCGTCGGCCGCGTCCTTGCGTCCGCTCGCGTGCGCGATCAGCGCCATCGTGCCGACGCCGAGCACCTGGGTCAGCGCCATCACCAGGAACTGCACGTTGCCGGCGGCACCGACGCCGGCGATGGCGGTGTCGCCGAGGCGCGCGACGAAGTACAGGTCGATCAGGAAATACAGCATCTGGAACAGCATGCCGATCGCGATCGGCATCGCCAGCGCCATCAGGTGGCGCGGGATCGAACCTTCGGTGAGGTCACGCACGAGAGGGATCCTTCTGCAGTGTCGATACGGTGGTCGCCGGTGCGCGCCGCACCCTTCAACGCATGGCCGGCGACGATTCTGGAATGCGGTCTTCGGATTGTCGCGCGAAAGCGAGCGCGGCGAGACGCGCCAGATATTCGCGCACGTCGCGCGGCCAGGCGGCGGTGCGTTGCGCGAATGCCGGTCCGTCGGCCGCGAACAGCGCACGCGCGGCCTCTTCGAATCCTTTCGCGTCGCCGGCCATTGCCGCCATGACCCGATACGCCGCTTCCTGTGCTTGCCGCCGCCGATCCGCCTCGGCCCCGCTGCGGCGCGCTTGTTCGACGAGCTTGCGCAAGGCCACCGACGCGCCGCCCGGCTGCCTGCCGAGCCAATCCCAATGACGCGGCAGCAAGGTCACCTCGCGTGCCACGACGCCGAGCTTCGGACGGCCGCGCCCGCGCTTGGGAGGATCGCCCGCCTCCTCGGCGTCCGTGCCCGCCGCATCGACGGGCGGTGCCCCGTAGCGCTTGCGCACGCCGCGCTCGCCGCCGCCGAGGTTCAAATCGATCGGCGCGCCGTCGCGGTCGTCGAAGACCAGCACCCGCGCGGAGCGATCGGCATCGAGCGTCGCCTTCACGCGCAGCGCCACGTCCAACAGCGCGCCGGCCGCGATGCGCCGCGACCCGGCGAACGCGGTGCACATGATGGGGCGCGAATCGTCCATTCGAAGTCCGCAGGGCCTTCGATAAATTTACCCGGATATATTTAAAGCGTCAATAACATCCGGGTATTTATTGGACACTTGCAGGGAGATATCTAAATGATATCTTAATGTTCGAAATCGAGGAGACACCGATGAACGAACGCAACGCGTTTTCCCTGGGCGGCATTCCGATGTTCGTGGTCCTGCTGGCCGCTTGGATCGCTGCCGGCGTCTGGCTGTTCACCACGGTCACCGCGCAGCCGCACGCTCCAGGCTCCGCCCTCGCGGCGATCCCCGTCTTCGCGATCCTCGGGTTCCTCAGCAAGGGCTTTTTCCAGGTGCAGCCGAACCAGGGCCAGGTCCTGCAGTTCTTCGGACGCTACTCCGGCACGGTGCGCGAAGAAGGTCTGCGCTGGACCAATCCGCTGTACGCCAAGCGCGTGGTGTCGCTGCGCGTGCGCAACTTCGAATCCGGCCGGCTCAAGGTCAACGAGAACGACGGCAATCCGATCGAGATCGCGGCGGTGGTGGTATGGCAGGTCGTGGATACGGCCGAAGCGCTGTTCTGCGTCGACGACTATGAAAACTTTGTGCACATCCAGACCGAATCCGCACTGCGCCAGATGGCGCAGAGCTACCCTTACGATTCACACGATACGAAGGAGCCGTCGCTACGCAGCCATGGGGACATCGTCAACCACCACCTGCGCGACGAGATCCAGCAGCGCCTCGGCAAGGCCGGCGTCAAGGTCATCGAAGCGCGCATCAGCCACCTCGCCTACGCGCAGGAGATCGCACAGGCGATGCTGCAGCGCCAGCAGGCCGGCGCGATCATCGCGGCGCGCACGCGCATCGTCGAAGGCGCGGTCAGCATGGTCGAGATGGCGCTCGCCGAGCTCGGCAAGCGCGGTGTCGTCGATCTCGACAACGAACGCCGCGCAGCGATGGTCAGCAACCTGCTCGTCGTGCTGTGCGGCGAGCGCGGCACACAGCCGGTCGTCAACACCGGCACGCTCTACACCGGCTGAGGCCGTGCCGGAGAAAAAAGCCTATCCGCTTCGCATCAGCGCACCGGTGCTCGACGCCGTGCAGCGCTGGGCCGACGACGACCTGCGCTCGCTGAATGCGCAGATCGAGTACCTGCTGCGCGAGGCGCTGCGCAAGAGCGGCCGCCTGAAGCCGCCGGCCGCAACCGAACCGATCGAGGACGAACCCTGAGCTAAGGAGGATGAATCATGAATGCGTTTGTGCGTTGTTGCTTCGGTGCGGCGGGTCTTGTGCTGGCTGTCGCGCCGATCGCGTCGCATGCGGACGACGATGCCTGTCGCGAGCGGACGCTGCAGGTCCTGGCCGCGCTCGACCGCGACGACTACGCGGCAGCGCGCCGCGACTTCGATGCGCGCGTGCAGGCAGGACTCTCGGAACAGCGGCTGCGCGAAACCTGGACGATGCTGCCCAAGCAGCTCGGTGCGCTCGATCGCCGCGGCGAAGCGTTCGTTCGCCATGCCGAAGGCTCGGTTGTCGGCGTCGTGCCTCTGCACTACGCCATGGGCTGGTTCGAACTTCAGATTTCCTGTGCCGGCGACGGCAAGATCAGCGGATTCTGGATCAAACCGGCAACGCAGGCGCCGGCCGAAGCCGCTGCCGAGCCAGTCGCCCTGCCCGCCTACGCGAAGCCTGACCGCTACAGCGAGCGGACCCTGTCGATCGGCGACGGCGCCAACGCGCTGCCGGCGACGCTGACCTTGCCGAAAGACGCGCACGCCGTCGCCGCCGTCGTGCTCGTGCACGGCTCCGGCGCGCACGACGCCGACGAAACGATCGGGCCGAACAAGCCGTTCCGCGATCTCGCGCTCGGCCTCGCCAGCCGCGGCATCGCCGTGCTGCGCTACGAGAAGCGCGCCGCGGCGCATCCGGAAGCCTACGCGCCGGGACGCGCGTTCACCGTCGACGACGAAACCGTCGACGATGCGCTGCTCGCGTTGAAGCTGCTGCGCCAGCAGGCCGGCGTCGATCCCGCACGGACCTTCGTGCTCGGCCACAGCCTCGGCGCGATGATGGCGCCGCGCATCGCGCAGCGCGATCCCGCGCTCGCCGGAGCGATCCTGCTGGCGGCGCCGGCCGAACCGCTCGAAGACATGATCGTGCGCCAGGTTCGATACCTGCGCGGGTCGGCGGACAACAAGGAACTCGACGCGCTGGAGAAGCAGCGCGAGCAGGTCAAGCACCTCGATGCCGCGCAGCCGGCTTCGAGCCCGGCGATGATGCAGCTGCCTGCGAGCTATTGGCTCGACCTGCGCGGCTACGATCCGGTTGCGGTCGCCGGGAAGCTGACGATTCCGCTGCTCGTCCTGCAGGGCGGCCGCGACTACCAGGTGACGCCGAAGGATGATTTCACGCGCTGGCAGTCCACCTTCGCGCACGATTCGCGCGTCGAGCTGAAGACCTATCCGACGCTCAGCCACCTGTTCATGCCCGGTGGCGACCCGCCCGGGCCGAAGGACTATCAGCACGCCGGGCACGTCGATGCCGCGGTCCTGGCCGATATCGCCACCTGGATCGAGCACCACGCGACGGCGACGCATTCCTGATTCAGGTCGGACGTGGTTTCATTGGCGCCCATCCGGGTTCCAAGGAGTTGCCGATGCGCCCACTAGGCCTGTTGCTCTGCCTGTCGATCTCGACGGCTTTCGCGGCTGCCCCTGCCAAGAAACCGCCGCCTCCGCCGGCCGATCCGGCGCCGCAGGAGATCGACGTCGATGCGATGGCGCGCGCGAAGGACGTCGACGCACAGGCGGCCGCGGCGAGCGCCGAGCCAGCGGCCGCGCCGACCGAATCGGCAGCTGCGCCGACGGCCGACGCGGCCGCGGCGGCGGCGCAGTCCGAAACCGGGGCAACGGCGCCCGCGCCGCAGGCTTCTTCGGCCGACGCGGCGGCCAATGCGCCCGCGCTCACGCCGCCCGCCATCGATCCGCAGGAAAAGCGCCAGGCCGGCGGCTGCGAGTCGCGCGCCAAAAGCCTGCTCGATGCGGCGCAGAAAGGCGACTTCGCGACGGCCTCGAGAGACTTCGACGCCAAGATGCGCGGCGCGTTGCCGCCGGACAAGTTCAAGGAAATCTGGAACTCGCTGTCGCAGTTCGGCACGCTGCAGGCGCGCGGCCAGTCGCATCCCGGCAAGGGCGAAGGCTACTTCATCGTGATGACGCCGCTGATCTTCGCCAAGGCCACGCTCGTCTCGCAGGTCGCCTGCGGCAGCGACGGCCTGATCGCAGGCTTCAACGTGAAACCGCTCTCCGCGGTGCAGTGACACGCGCATCGTGGCGACGGGCGTGACGAAAGCCGGCGAACCCCCGGCACGGTGCGATGCGCAACAGCGCGCGGCCGTGCTGCAGGAAGCGCGCCGCCTCGGCATACCGGCCGACTACGCGAGCACGCGCCGACTCAGGCTGCAGCGCGAACCGAAGGCGCTCGTCTCCATCGGCGAAGACGTCCATGCGCGCATGCAGTGGCTCGCGCCGCGCGCCGCGCGCGCGTTCGTGCGCATGCGCGAGGCGGCGGCCGGCGATGGCGTCGCACTGCAGGTCGTATCGGCCTTCCGCTCGGCCGACTACCAGCTCGGCATCCTCAAGCGAAAGCTCGACCGCGGCGAGACGATCGCGCAGATCCTCACCGTCAGCGCGGCGCCGGGGTACAGCGAGCATCATTCCGGCCGCGTCGTCGACCTGACGACGCCCGGATACGCGGCGCTGGAAGAAGCCTTCGAATCCTCGCCGGCATTCGCCTGGCTGACGTCGCACGCGCACCGATTCGGCTTCGCGCTGTCCTACCCGCGCGACAACCCGCACGGCATCGCGTACGAACCTTGGCACTGGTGTTGGCATTCGCGGCCGAGCGCCAAAAGCGAGAGCGGAAGATTGAACCACGGAGCACACGGAGTACACGGAAGAAGCAGTTGATGCTTTTTCTCCGTGTGCTCCGTGGTTCAGGCTTTACGGTTCCTTCGCGAGCGCGCTGGTGCCTGCATTCGCAACTCGAGATGAGCGCAACAGCGAAAGATTGAAACACGGACCACACGGAGAAAAACGATTGACTGCTTCGCCCGTCTTTTGCGTTTTCTCCGTGTGCTCCGTGTGCTCCGTGTTTCAGGCTTTACTGGACGCCTACGAACCCCGTCTCAAGGCGTGAAGTTAACCGTCGTCGTCGAAGCGGCCGTTGCCGCCGACGCCGGGATCGGCAGCGCGTGGTACTGGTTCGTCAGCCACAGCGGCAGCTGGTCGGCGTAGTACGGACTGCCGAGCACGGCCGAGTTGCCGCCCGGAATCACTTCGCTCGCGCCGATCGTCGAGGTCATCTCGCCGACGAAGCGGCGCGCCGAACCCGAGCCGAACATGAAGCCGTTCGAGTCGTGCGCGCGCAAGTCGTAGCTGCCGACGTTGACGGTTTCCCAACCGCCGCCGCGGGCGATGCCGTGCAGGCCGTCGGCGAGATCGGTGTAGCCGTACGGACTCGACTGGCCGTCCTGGCCTGGAATGCTGAAGGGGCCGCCGAGTGGGTGATCGAAAACGATGCGATGCAGGCGGCCCCAGCGGTAGTCGGCCATGTTCGTGGATCCGCCGAAAGCGGCGCTGAAGTCGGAACCGCCCAATTCGTTCGCCGCCTCGAAGAGGCTGCCGAGCAAGGCGACGTCGCGTTCGGTCGCCGCATCCAGCGGAGTATCCGACGCGCTGGCGAACGCAGCGAAGAAATCGAGACCGGACGCGCTGTGGCCTTGCAATGCATCGAAGTTGTCGAGCAGGAACTTGACGCCGGTGAACGCATTGCTCGAGCCCGGCAGATGGTCCTGCAAGCCGACTTGCGTCAACGTCAGGTCGATCGTGTTGCGCAACAGGTCGCTGCGCCATGTCGCCCACAGCGTGGCGGCGACGCTGGCGTCCTGCTCGGCCTGGTCCGGTGCCGGCAGCGCCAGCGGATTGTCGCCGGGGTCGAAGCCCTGCGCGATGCCGGTCGGCGTCGAGTAGTCCCAAGCACGCAAACGCCCGATCGCTTCGACGACGTTCGGGAACTGCGCGATCTGCGCGAGCGCTTGCGGTGCGCCGTCCGCCGTCGCGTGGTCGTAGGCGGCGAGCAGGTACGGCAGCAGCAATTCCGCATCGAGCGCCTGCGTGTTCGCCTGCAGCGCCTGCATGTCGGCCGTCGTGATCTTGTGGCCGCTGTCCTTGAACGCCTGGATCACGCGGTCGATGCGGCCCATGCGGAACGAGGACGCGCCACCCCAGTCGAGATAGTAGACGCCGCCGTCGGGCCGTTGCTGGTTGAGCGGATCGTTGTCGAGCGAGAAGCCGATCGGATCGTTGTTCGCATTGGCGAAGTAGCCGCTCGACGGATTGATCACGAACGGCATTTCGTCCGCCGGCAGGATCTCGTACGGCGTCGCCTGGTTCGGCTGCGGATTCTGCACCGGCATCCAGTCGTGCCCGAGCGCACCGGAACCGTCGCGGATCAGCCACGGCGGGATGCCGCCGCCGGGCGCGCCCTGCGTCTGCAGATCGGTACGCACCGGCGCTTCGGCACTGGTGAAGTAGGCGATGTTGCCGGCGGTGTCGGCGTAGGCGAAGTTCTGCGAACCGAAATCGAAGTACGTCAACGCATCGCGGAACTGGTCGAGGTTCGCGGCGCGGTTGATGCGCCGGAACGATTCGATTTCCTGCGTCGCGCCGAAACCGGTATAGGCGATCGACAATGCGCTGTCGCCGTCGGTCTGCACGATCGGTCCGTCGTTGCGCCTCGGCACGACGAAGGTGACGGCGCCGTTCGCGTAGCCGATCGTCTCGTCGCGAACGACGTGGTCGGGCGAGCCGTCGAGCTGGTTCACGTAATAGCTCTGGAACAGCCACTGCACCGGCTCGTCGATGCCATCGTGCACGATCGCGACCGGCAAACCGAAACCATCGACCCGCAGCGTTTCCTTGAACACGTCGGTGACGTCGAGCGAATTGGTCGTCGTGCCCCAGCAGATCTTCTGGTTGCAGCCCTGGATCACGCCGGGCGCGCCGGGCACGGTGACGCCGGTGACGTCGAGCGGCGCCGTGTAGCGGCTGTCGGTCGACACGATGTGCTGCTCGGTGAACACCGGCGGCAGCGAAAGACTCAGGTGCGGATCGTTCGAGAGGATCGGCTTGCCCGACGCGGTCAGCGAACCGCCGACGACCCATTCGTTGCTGCCGACCGGCGTATCGCGACCGGCAAGCGCCTTGGCGAACAGCGGATTGGCCTGGATGCTCGCGCGATAATCGCTGGCGAGTTTCAGCGTGACCGGATCGATCCGGCCCGGCGTCGCCACGCCTGCGCTCTTCGGCGCCGCGCCGGCGGCGGAATTGCCCGGCTGGAATCCCGGAATCGTCACGCGATCGTCGGCCGGTGCCGAGCGATGCAGGTCGCCGAAGAACAGCGCGGTGCCATCGAAACCCGCCGCCGCGCCGGCTGCCTGGTAGGCGCCGAGCTGGATCGTCGCGTCGATGTCGAGGTCGAACGAGAGCTGATACGCCAGCCCCTTGCCGACGACGACCGAATCGACCGGTGTCCACGGGTCTGCCGCGGTCAGGTCGAGCGCGCCGTATTCGGGCGGGAGCGGATTCGTCGCGAGCCATTGGTTGACGCCGGCCGCATAGGCGGAAAGCCAGCTGCGCGTGTCGTCCGACATCGCCGCCCAGCTGCGCTCGGCGGCGCGTCGCAGTCCGAGCGTGCGCGCCTGCACGTCGTTCGCCAGTTGCGACGGCCCGACCAGGGCCGCCAGCGTGCCGCTGACCTGGCGTCGCGTGAGATCCATCTGGAAGAAGCGATATTGCGCGTGCGCGTAGCCTTGCAGGAAGGCGGCGTCGTTGTCGCTGGCCGCCTGGATCGTGGGCATGCCGCGCGAGTCGTAGGAAATCTTGCCGGGCGCATCGAGCGCCGGCGCGGTCACGGTTTGCGCATCGGCGACGGCCATCGACGCCAACGCGACGGCGACGGCGAGGGAAAGCGAACACGAGCTTGCGCCGCGACGGCGCACGCAGAACGAACGCGACATGGTTTCCTCCCGGGTGAGCGACGTTCTTCTGAAATGGGAACGTCTGCAACGGACTTCGATTATGCGACCGCGATCACAGTCCAGGAAGAACAATCGTCATTGCGTCGCAGCATCGCGCGCGGCGTGAGCGGCCAGCGCAATCCAGCCGGCGATGAAGGCCACGCCACCGAACGGCGTGATCGCCCCGACGATGCGCGGCGAACCCAGGGCCAACATGTAAAGACTGCCGCAGAACAGCACGATGCCGGCGACGAAAGCGATCGCGGCGACCGTCGCCGCGCGCGTCGTCCTCGCGCGCGCGAGGACGCCGACGGCGAGCAGCGCCAGCGCGTGCCAGAACTGATACTCGACCGCGGTATGCCACGTCGCCAACGCGCGCTCGTCGAGCACGCCGCGCAGCGCATGCGCGCCGAACGCGCCGAGGACGACCGCGATGGCGCCGGCAACGGCGCCGGCCAGCAGTGGGAAACGCGCAGAGGTCATGGCCTGTCCGTATCGATCGAAGGACGACGCGCCTGTCGCGCGAACGCATCGGCGATCGCGAACACGCGGCGGCAGCGAACGGATCGCCGCCGGCCCATCCTACGCGATGCCTGCACGCGCGTGCGGCGGCGCCTTGCCGCGCCCGGCACCGGTTGCCGCCGGTGCCGGGCGAATCCGGTCGCTCAGGATTTCTTCGGCGCCGCGGGTTTCTTGGCGGGAGCCGCGCCTTCGTTCGCCTTCGGCGCATCGAGCGGCTTCAGCAGGTCGTCGAGCGACTTGTTGATGGCGGCGTACTTGTAGGCCGGCAGGACGAAGGTCCAGCCGTCGAAGCGCGCGTTCAAGTCGGCGATTTCCTTGTTGACGGCAGCAAGGCGGTTCTCGCGGTCCTTGGCCGGATCGCTCACCGACAACGGCTTGATCGGCGCGTCGGCGGCATCCTTTTCCTGCGCGTCCTTCGACGCTTTCGCGGCTTCCGCCGCAGCCGCCGCCACGTCGAAGTCGGCCTTCGATTTCGCCTGCGCGGCGGCGATACCCTCGTCGGCCTGCGCGGCATCGAAAGACGCCTTGAATTGCGCGTAGTTCTTGCCGTCCTTCTCCCACAACGTGGCGTCGACGACGATCCCGTCGAACGTGGCGTAGTGCGCCTTCAGCGGCTGCGCATCCGGCGCGGCATCCTTGGCCGGCACGACGTCGTCGAAGCGAAGGCCGGCCAGCACGCCGGCGAGTCCGTTGATGGTGAACTCCGATCCCGCTTCGCGTCCCTTCGGAACGTCGGCGAGCTTGTAGTTCGCGTCGCCCGCGGCGTCCTTGGCGATGCGCACGCTCTTGCCGTCCGCATGCGTGATCGCGACCGCTTCGATGCGGTTGGCCGGGACGTCGGCGAGATCCTTCTTCAGCCACTCGGCGGCGTCCTTCGGCACGGTCAGCGTGGCCGATGCGAGCCAGCTCTGCGCCTCGCCTGCGCGACGCACGAAGGTGCCGCCGCCGCGCTGGTTGGTAGTGCCGACGATCACCTTCACCGGCTGCGCGAGGCCACCGAGTTCGACCTGCACGCCTTTCGCATCCTTCGCGGCGACATCCTCGACGCCGAGCGCGGCGTACTTGTCCTTGTTCGACGTCTTCTGTTCCAGCAGCTTCGCGTCGGCCAGCTTGAGCACGAATTCGCGCAGCTTGCCGGTATCGACCGCGTAGCCGCCCTTCTCCGCCAGCGTCCAGCCGCCGGCGGCGCGCGCCAGCGTCGCCACGGTCTTGCCGTCGGCGCCGGTCACGACCAGCTTGTCGACGTCGTTGACGTGATCGCGCAAGGCCGGCGCGAGATACGTGGTCTGTTCGCCGCCTTCGCTGCGCGGCTGGCTGCGCTGGTTCAGCACGACCGCCGCGACGATCGCGATCAGCGCGGCGACGGCGAGCCCGATGAGCGTCTTCTGGTTCATGCGCGGGCTCCCTGTGCGGCGCGGCGGCGCTGGCTGCGCCACCAGGCGAAGCCCAGTGCAGCCAGCGTGACCAGCAGCGGCATCAGCACGATGTTGACGATCTTCAGATGCGTGCCGAGCGTTTCGATCTCGGCGTCGAGCTGACGGCGTACCTGGCGCAGTTCCTTGCGGATCTCGAGCTTGCGCTTCAAGAAGTTGTCGAGCTCGCTCTTCTGCTCGGGCGACAGGATCTGCTGCTGGTCCTGGCTCTTGGCGCTCTGCAGCTCGGTCAGCTTGCGCTCGGTGTCGGACAGTTCCTGCTGCAGTTCCTGTTCCTTCGCGCGGAAGCGCTCGTCGGCGTTGCGCTTGAGCGCTTCGACTGTCGTGAACGGACGCTGCGACGTCGCGCGGCCGCGGATCGAGATCAGGTCGCTGGAGCCAGCCATGTTGTCGAGCGCGTTGACGGCGAAATCGCCGTTGTTGGCGAACGCGTTCATGACCTGCTGGCCGAAGAACGGACGGATCTGCACCCACAGGCGGTCGCTGAGGATATCGGTATCGGCGACGAGCACGATCTGGCCTTCGCCCTTCGATTCGGCCAGCGCGCCGTCGCCCTTGCGTTCCGGGAAGGCGGTCTTGAACTTGCCGGACAGACGCGCCGCGATGACGAACGGCGCACCGGCGGGCTTGTAGCCGGTCAGCAGCGAACTCGGATCGGCCAGCATGCGCAGACGGTCGCTCGGCACGCTCATCGCATCCGACGAGGTCTGGATCAGCGGCACCAGTTTTTCGTCCTTGGCGTCCTTGGACAGTTCGAAATAACCGGCCGACGACACGTTGATGTTGTCGAGATTCGCGGTGACGACGTCGTCGTGATTGAGGTCCGCCTGGGTCAGCCCGAGGATGCCCGGATGACGCACCGGCGCCTGCCCTTCGGCCAGGTTGATCGGCAGCGCGCGCGCGCGATCGAGCACGACCTTCTTCGGGTCGTATTCGACGTTCCAGGCCTTGAACAGCTTCGGCAAGTCGGACGACTTGTCGGCCATCATCGCCGACATCGGATTGTTCGGATCGGCGCCGCTGTCGTCGAGTTCGGCCTGCGGATCGACGAACACGAGCAGATGGCCGCCGCGCAGCACGAACTGGTCGATCGCATACTGCGCATCGTCGCCGAGCTGCTTGGGCTGCACGACGACGAGCACGTCGATGTCCTTGTCGATCGCCTTCAGCGCGGCGGCGTCGACGTTGCGCATCTCGAACAGCTGCGACCACTGCTGGTCGATCGCCCACGGCTCGCGCATCTGACGCGCCGCCTGGTCGGGGCCTCCCGCGATCGGCAGGCCGGAGAGCAGTCCGACGACCGGCTTCTTCGGCGTCTCCAACTCGTGGATCAGCTTGGCGACGTCGTACTCGAGGAACGATTCCTTGTCCGGCTGCAGGAACGGAATCGAGGCCTGGCCGTTGGTCGAGTTGGTGCCGGCGAGTCCGAAGAACACCTTGTCGCCGGCCGCGCTGACCGGCACCGACTGCAGGCCGAAACTCGTCGCGCGATCCTCGTCCTCGGAGAACGGCAGCGGATCGATGACTTCGAGCTTCAGCTTGCCGCCGGAGCGCGAAGCCATTTCCTCGAGCATCTCGCGCACGCGGGTGAAGTACGTGCGCAGCTGCGGCAGGTCCTGCGTGCCCTTGTCGGAATAGAACAGGTACAGGTTGATCGGTTCGTCGATCGATTTGACGATGTTGTCGGTGCCGCTCGACAATGTGTAAAGGTGGCTCTGCGTGAGATCCACGCGCGCGCCGCGGAAGACGACGTTGACCAGCAGCATGATCGCCACGAACAGCACGGCGATCACGGCCAGGGCGGTGCCCGAGAGGGCCTTGCGATTGATGGACATCGGGATCCCTCCTCAGGCCGCTTTCTTGAGATCGATGACGACCGCGGTCGCGTACAGCCACGCGCCGATCATCAACACGAAATAGATCAGGTCGCGCAGGTCGATGACGCCCTTGGCGATGGAGCCGAAGTGGGTCAGGAAACTCAGCCCCGCGATCGCATCGACGATGCCTTGCGGCGCCACCGCGCGGAAGAAATCGAGCACCAGCGGAAAGCCGGCGAGCAACAGCAGGAAGCAGATCACCACGGTCAGGATGAAGGCGACGACCTGGTTGCGCGTCGAGGCGGAGATGCACGAGCCGATCGCGAGGAACGCGCCGGCCATCAGCAGCGAGCCGACGTAGCTGGCGAAGATCACGCCGTTGTCGGGACTACCGAGATAGTTGACCGTGATCCAGATCGGAAACGTCAGCGCCAGCGCGATCGCGATGAACGCCCAGGCGGCGAGGAACTTGCCGAACACGGCCTGCCACATCGTCACCGGCAGGGTCAGCAGCAGTTCGATCGTGCCGCTCTTGCGCTCCTCGGCCCACAGGCGCATCGACACCGCCGGCACCAGGAACAGGTACAGCCACGGATGGAAGTTGAAGAACGGCTGTAGGTCGGCCTGGCCGCGCTCGTAGAAATTGCCGAGATAGAACGTGAACGCGCCGGAGAGCAGCAGGAAGATGACGATGAACACGTACGCGACCGGCGTGGCGAAGTAGCTGCGCAGCTCGCGCTTGAAGATCGTGGCGATGCCGCTCATGTGCGTGCCTCCTGGCCGGCCGCGCCTTGCGTGATCGTGCGGAACACCTCGTCGAGGCGGCCCGGCTCCAGCGCGAGTTCGCGCACCGCGACGCCCTGCGCCTTCAACGCATCGCCGACCGCGACGAAGATCGAACGGCCCGGCTTCGGGAATGCGGTGATGCGCCCGTCCTGCGGATCGACTTCGATCGCGGCGACGTCGGCGACCTTGGACAGCGCGTCCTTCGCCTCGGCGACGTTGACCGCCGTCAGCGAGACGGCCTGGTGGTAGCGCGAGCGCGCTTCGAGCTCGGCGGGACTGGCGTCGGCCAGGATGCGGCCGGCCGCGATGATGATCGCGCGGCTGCACACGGCGTGCACTTCCTCGAGCAGGTGCGTCGAGATGATGATCGTCTTGTCGCGCGCCATCGAATTGATCAGCGTGCGCACTTCCTGCTTCTGGTTCGGATCGAGGCCGTCGGTCGGCTCGTCGAGGATCAGCACCTTCGGATCGTGCAGGATCGCGCCGGCGAGGCCCACGCGGCGCTTGAAGCCTTTCGACAGCGTGTCGATCGGCTGCTCGAGCACGCGCTCCAGATGCAGGCGCTCGACCGCATCGTCGATGCGCTTGTCGCGCAGGTCGCCCGCGAGCGAGCGCACGTCGGCGATGAAGTCGAGGAACTCGCGCACGCTCATCTCGCCGTAGCTCGGCGCGCCTTCCGGCAGGTAGCCGAGCGCACGCTTGGCTTCGAGCGGCTGCTTCTCGACGTCGAAGCCGGCGACGGTGGCGCCGCCCGCGGTCGGCGCGAGGAAGCCGGCCAGCATCTTCATCGTGGTCGACTTGCCGGCGCCGTTGGGTCCGAGGAAGCCGAGCACCTGGCCGGGCTCGACCTTGAAGGTGATCGCATCGACGGCCGTGAAGCCGCCATAGCGCTTGGTGAGTTGCCGCGTTTCGATCATCGGGTATGCACCATTTCAAGAAAACATGGAGGCCGCGGCGACGGGAGCCGCCGGGCGGATGGCCGTTTTGGAAGCGCTTCGGGGATCCCGTGCACCCGATCGAAACACGCCCGATCGGATCGGCGGTCGGCGACCGCACGCGCGGCGACGGAATAGCGAAGCGCCGCGAAAGATACCGCAAGCACGGCGGAAAGTTCCCTCGCTCGGGGCCGCTGCAGTCGCAGCGGTCGCTCAAGAGGGCCGGACGGGCGCCGCCAGCGACAGCGGTGCGGGGTATCTGCGCCCGGGGCGCAGAGGCCGGAAACACGGCGCCGTGCCGACGAACGCAGGTTCCGCGCCGCGCACGTGCCAGCCGGGAATGCCGGCCAGCGGCAGCGGACGCAATTCCTGCGGATCGGCCAGCACGCGCGCCTGGGCGATCGCGGCGGCGACGGCGGATTCGGCCTCGCCGCCGCGGCGCACGACGGCCCCTTCGCCGGCAATGCCGCGGATCGCCGAAGCATCGGGCAGCTGCGCGACCAGCGCCTTCGCGACCGGCAGGTCGTTGCCGTTCCAGACGTGCTCGACCAGCGCGTGGCCGAACACCGTGACCGCGATCGACTCGCCCCACGAGGCGCTTCGATCGAGGAACAGCGCAGGCCAGTCGTGCGTGTCCCACAGCGGCAGCAGCGAAGCATCGGCCAGCCAGACGATCGCGCCGGCTTCGTCGAAATGCGTCAGCGCGCACTGTCCGCGCGTGCGCTGCTTCGGACCGACACGGGCGATATCGGCCACCTGGCGCGTGTTCAAGGCGTGCTTCAACTGCGGATGACGCAGCCAGACCAGCGCGTTGAACAGGTCGTGCGGATTGCGTTCGCGCGTCGCCAGCTCGCCGCGCTCGGCGATGCGCGCTTCGTAGTGCAGTCCGTCGTCGAGCAAGGCCGCGTCCTGCGCGCGAAAGCGCGGACGCGCGCAGGCGTCGGCCGCGATCGCCGCTCCTCGGCATCGCTCGAGCGCGCCGACATCGATCGCGTCGGCGCGTTCGATCAGTTCGGCATAGTCGTCCCACGCGCGCAGCAGCGGATGCTGCGCGCACGCCGCTTGCGACGAACGTTGTCCGTCTGAATCGCCGATCATCCTCTCGCCCGAACGCATCATCGATGCCGATGATACGCGGCGCGGCGTGCGCGCCCGCCGCCGCCGGCGCTCAGCGGATGCTGCGCAGATGCCGCAGCTGCAGCGCGGCGCCGAGCAGGAACAGCACGACCAGCACGCCGGTGGCGATCTGCAGCTCCGGCGCATCGGCATTGGGCAGCAGCGGCCTGCCCGGCGGCAGGCGCGTCGAGGCTTCGGTGATCGCCGGGATCCAATGGAACAGGAAGGTCGCCGAATAGCTCAGCGTGGCCACGTGCAATCCCGCACGTCCGAATGCGCGCGTGTACTCGGCGACGGCCGCGACGCCGAGCACGACGAGCGTGACGACGCCGAGCAGATGCGCCTTGCCGAAACCGTCGTGCTGGAAGATGCCGAAGCCGGTGAAGCAGGTCAGCACCGTCGCGATCACGTAGACCATGCCCACGCCGTCGCGCGAGGTGATCAATCCCTCACGCAGCAGCGCGACGATGCCCGCGCCGACGGCGACCAGGCTGATGGCCGTATGGATGACACCCAGCGGCGTCAATCCGAACATGCGAACCCCCAGTGGTTCACGTTCAAGACATCGAGCGCGACGCAGGGTCGAGCCGCGAACGCGTCGCGGCTGCCCGACCTGCAGCGCACTCCCCAGTGAATCCGCGCCGATGGCCGGCGGATCGGTGCGGATGGCCCCGATGCTAGCAGGCGCGGAGACTGTGCGCGTGACGACCCGGACTCAGCTCGCCAGGCGGCCGATCAGATCGTGCTCGTCGGTATGGATGATGTCGACCTCGACGAACTGGCCGGGCTTGAGTTTCTGGCCGTCGTCGATGCGCACGACGCCGTCGATCTCGGGCGCATCCGCTTTGGAACGCGCGACGGCGCCGTCGGCATCGACTTCGTCGACGAGCACCTGCTGGCGCGTGCCGACCTTGCGTGCCAGGCGCGCGGCGGAAACCTCGGCCTGAACTTCCATGAAGCGCTCCAGGCGCTCCTCGCGCAGGGCGTCGGGTACCGGGTCGGGCAGCTCGTTCGCCTTCGCGCCATCGACCGGCGAATAGGCGAAGGCGCCGACGCGATCGAGCTCGGCTTCGCGCAAAAACGCCAGCAGCTCCTCGAATTCCGCTTCGGTCTCGCCCGGAAAGCCGACGATGAAGGTGCTGCGGATCGTCAGCTCCGGGCAGACGCGGCGCCAGTCGCGGATGCGCTGCAGCGTCTTGTCGACCGCACCCGGCCGCTTCATGAGCTTGAGGATGCGCGGACTGGCGTGCTGGAACGGAATGTCCAGGTACGGCAGCAGCTTGCCCTGCGCCATCAGCGGAATCACGTCGTCGACGTGCGGATACGGATAGACGTAGTGCAACCGCGTCCACACGCCGAGTTCGGCGAGCCCTTCGCACAGGCCGTTCATGCGCGTGGCGTAGGCCTTGCCGCGCCATTCGCGCTCGGCGTATTTCAGGTCGACGCCGTAGGCGCTGGTGTCCTGCGACACGACGAGCAGCTCCTTGACGCCGCCCTTGACCAGCTTCTCCGCCTCGACCAGCACCTCGTCGACCGGCCGCGAGACCAGGTCGCCGCGCATCGAGGGAATGATGCAGAACGTGCAGCGGTGATTGCAGCCTTCGGAGATCTTCAGGTACGCGTAGTGCTTCGGCGTCAGCTTCACGCCCTGCGGAGGTACCAGATCGAGGAAGGGATCGTGCTTGGGCGGCAGCGCCGCGTGCACTGCGCCCATCACGCTGGCGTAGTCCTGCGGGCCGCTGATCGAGAGAACGTCCGGATGCGCTTCGCGGATCAGCTCGGCGCGCTTGCCGAGGCACCCGGTCACGATCACCTTGCCGTTTTCCTCGAGCGCCTCGCCGATGGCGTCGAGCGACTCGGTCACCGCGGCGTCGATGAACCCGCAGGTATTGACGACGACGATGTCGGCCGCGTCGTAGCTCGGCACGATGTCGTAGCCCTCCACGCGCAGCTGCGTGAGGATGCGCTCGGAGTCGACGAGTGCCTTCGGGCAGCCGAGGCTGACGAAACCGACCTTGGGATTGCGACGCGACATGGTGTTCCGGGTTGAGTCAAACCAGCGATTTTACCGGCGAATGCGTTCAGGCACATACCAGAGCGAATGGTAGACTGCTCCGGTCGCAGGCGGGGGCTTGCGGCGGGTCGACCAGGGGGAAGCGACGCCGGCCATGGTGCGTGACGTTCAGCGAGGGGTTCTTCCGCCTGCACGCGAGCGATCCCGGCTGCCCCGATGCCGAGCGGCGGCCATCGCGTTTGCATTTGCGTCTGCCGTCTTCGCCTGCCTGCCAACGCCGGCCGCGGCGGAGTATGCGCGTGCGCAGCTCGCTGCCGACGCCCAGCACTTCGCCGCCGCGATGGACCGCACCGCCGGCGCCGGCGGTGCCGCCCTGGCGCACGCGATCGGCGGCGACTGGGGCGAGCAGAGCCTGATGATAGGCCTCGCCCACCTCTCCGCCGCCATGGACGCGCCGGCACTCGCCGACCGCCAATGGGCGCGCGCCACCGCCATCGCAGAAGGCCGCGGCGACGGCTCGGCGCTGGTACGCACGCTTTCGGGCGCGACGCAGACCGCGCTCAGCCTGGGCGACTACGAGCGCTGCATCGTCCTCGCCGACCGCTTGTCGCACGCGTCGCGCCAGCGGGGCGACCTCGTCGGCGAAGCGATCGCCGAAGACGTCCTCGGTGTCGTCGCGCGCCGGCTCGGCCACCTCGACGAGGCGCTGCGCCACGAGGAACGTGCGCTGGCGTTGCAGCGCCAGGCCGGCAACGCCGCCGGCGCTGCCCTGGTCCTCGGCGACCTCAGCGTGGTGCATCGCGATCGCGGCGATTTCGCGCGCGCGCTGGAAAGCGGCCTCGACGCGATCGCGCAGCGCGAGCAAAGCGGCGACAAGCTCGACAACGCCTATCGCAACGTCGCCCTGCTCTATCGCGAGATCGAAGATGCACCGACGGCGCACACCTATTTCGAACGTGCGCTCGACGCCGCCGTGAAGCGCGGTGCTCCTTCCGCCTATGCGACCGTCGTCGGCTCCTATGCGAGCTTCCTCAACGACGCCGGCGAATGGACCCGCGCGGAAGCCGCAGCGCGCGAAGCGCTGGCGATCGATACCGCGCTCGACGACCGCCCGCACCAGGGCCTGGAACACCTGGAAATCGGCCGTGCCCTGCTCGGCCAGCACCTCGTCGACGCCGCCACCGTCGAATTCGAGCAGGCGCTGAAACTCGGACGCGAGCTCGGCCAGCGCGAGATCGTCGCGCGCGCGCTGCTGCACTCGAGCGAAATGGCACTCGCGCGCCGCGATACGCTGCGCGCGCGCGGCATGATCGACGAAGCGATCGCCGGACTCGAAGGCGCGCGCCTGCGTCCGCAGCTCGCGCAGGCCTATGCGCTGCGCGAGCAGCTGGCGCGCGCCGAAAACGACGACGCCAATGCGCTGCGTTTCGCCCACAAATACGCCGCCGAGCGCGAGGAGCTGCTCGGCATCCGCGCGAGCCGCCAGCTGACCGCGATGGAAACGCGCCACGCGCGCGAAGAGGCCGACCAGCGCCTCGCGCTGCTGGCCAAGGACAACGAGCTCAAGGCCGCGCGCATCCAGACCCAGCAACTGCAGTGGCGCCTGTATGCGGCGGCGGTGGCCGGCTTGCTGGTGCTGCTGGCGATGCTGGTCTGGCGCTATCGCGGCATCAGCCGGCTGAACCATGCGCTGGCGCTGCGCAATGCCGAAGTCGAGCGCCAGCGCGCTGCGCTGAGCGAAGCGAACGACTGCCTCGAACAGCAGGCGGCCGACCTGTACCACGCCGCGACGACCGACTGGCTGACGCATACCGACAACCGCCGCCACCTGCGCGCGCAGCTCGAGCGGCGCCTGGCCGAATGCGCGCGCGACGGCCGCGAACTGGCGCTGCTCGCGATCGACTTCGACCATTTCAAGCAGATCAACGATCTGGGCGGACACCCGTTCGGCGACCGCGTGCTGGTCGCCGGCGCCGCGGCGATGCGCGAATGCCTCGATCCGGACGACCTGCTCGGCCGCTTCGGCGGCGAGGAATTCGTCGCCGTCGCCTGCGACCGCGATCCGGCGGCGGCGCTCGCGCTGGCCGAGCGCATTCGCGCGCACGTCGCCGAGCAGCTCGCCGTGCTCGCGCCGGAGCTGCGCACGATGGCGACGATCAGCATCGGCGTCGCGCGCCTGGCCGAGCTCAGCGGCCCGATCCATGTCGAAGTCCTGCTCGAAGCCGCCGATCGCGCGCTGTACGCGGCCAAGAGCGAAGGCCGCAATCGCGTCGCGCGCTACGCTGCCTGAGTCTCGCCCCGTGCACTGCGACGGCGGCTGCGGCAGCCCCTTCCGCCTGCCGGCACCTTCCCCCGCTGCGCAGGGGAAGGATTCGACAGGAGACGCCGACGCCGAGAAGCGCCGATGCCGTCCCTTTCCCCGCGTACGGGGAAAGGTGGCCGAAGGCCGGAAGGGGGCGAGCCACGTCGAGAGTCGCGGCGAAAGATGAAAACACCCGCAAAGCCCTTTGCGCGATCCGCCGGTTTGATGGATGCTCATCCGACGTATGCCGCCGCCGGAGGATTTCGAATCGTGGGCCAGCAGATCCAACTCGGTACTTCGCGCCCGCATTGCATCGGCGCGTACCTGGCGCGTGCCGCCGGCACGCCGAAGGGTGGCCTCGTCGTCGTGCAGGAGATCTTCGGCATCAACGCGCACATGCGCAGCGTCGTCGACCGCTTCGCCGAATCGGGCTACACGGCGATCGCACCGGCGTTCTTCGATCATGTCGAAAGCGGCGTCGAGCTCGGCTACGACGCGGCCGGCTTCGACGAAGGCCGGCGCCTGGTCGGCGAGATCGGGCTCGACCTCGCCGTCGAGGATGTCGCCGCCGCCGCGGCCGCGATCGCCTCGGCCGGCCGCATCGGCTGCGTCGGCTACTGCTGGGGCGGCACCGTGGCGATGCTCGCGGCAACGCGCCTCGGCCTGCCGGCAGTCAGTTACTACGGCGCGCGCAACGCGAAATTCCTCGACGAGGCGCCGCAGGCATCTCTGCAGTTCCACTTCGGCGAGCGCGACCGTTCGATCCCGCCCGAGACCGTCGCGCTGCATCGCGCGAAGCTGCCGCAGGCCGAGGTCTACACGTATCCGGCCGACCACGCGTTCAATCGCGACGTCGATCCGAATGCCTACGACGCGCCGAGCGCGAAGCTCGCGCTCGAACGCACGCTGGCGTTCTTCGACCGTCACCTGGCGAGCGCCTGAGCGTGCCGTTCATGCTCGACCCGCGCCTCGCTGCCGACACCCACGAGATCGGCGAGCTGCCGTTGTCGCGGCTGCTGCTGATGGACGACGCGCGCTTTCCATGGCTGATCCTGGTGCCGCGCATCGCCGGCGCGCGTGAGCTGATCGACCTCGACGGCAACGATCGCGCCGTTCTGCTCGACGAGGTGTCGGCGGTCGGCCGCGCCCTCGAAGAATGGCTGCATCCGGACAAGCTCAACATCGCCGCGCTCGGCAACGTCGTGCCGCAGCTGCACGTGCACGTCATCGCGCGCTACGTCACCGACGCCGCGTGGCCGCAGCCGGTCTGGGGCCGCGGCGAGCGCGTCGCGTATGCCGCCGACCAGGCGAGCGCGCGCGTGGGCATGCTTCGCCGTGCGCTGCGGGCGAAGCTGCAATGACGCCGGCCGGCGGCGCGAACGATTTCACGATCGAGCCGCTCGGCGAGTCGGTGCTGCTGATGCGCTTCGGCGACGCCATCGACGCCGACACCAATGCGCGCGTGCACGCCGCCGCCGATACCTTGCGCCGCGTCGAAATGCCGGGCCTGATCGACCTCGTGCCGGCGTACGCCACGTTGGCACTGCACTACGACACCGCCTTCTGGGTCGGCCGCAACGGCGACACCGCATGGCAGCACCTGGCCGGTGCGCTGCGCGCCGTGTTCGCCGCGCCGCTGCGGCCGGAGCCCGGCGAAACGCGGCTCGTCGAGATTCCGGTCTGCTACGGCGACGAGTTCGGTCCCGATCTCGCCGACGTCGCGCGTCACGGCGGGCTCGGACCGGAGCAGGTGATCGCGCGCCACGCGCAGGCCGACTATCGCGTCGCGATGCTCGGATTCGCGCCTGGCTTCGCGTATCTGCTCGGGCTCGACCCGGCACTGCAGGTGCCGCGGCGCGCGAACCCGCGCACGCGCGTGCCGCGCGGCTCGGTCGCGATCGGCGGCATGCAGACCGGCATCTATCCGGCCGAGCTGCCCGGAGGCTGGCAGCTGATCGGGCGCACGCCGCTCGCCTTGTTCGATGCAGCGAGCCCGTCGCCCTGCCTGCTCGCACCGGGCGACCGCGTGCGCTTGCGCGCGATCGGCCGCGACGAATTCGACGCGCTCGCGCGCACGCCGGCGCCATGAGCATCCGCGTGCTGAAATCGGGCCTGCTGACGACGCTGCAGGATCGCGGCCGCAGCGGCTTGGCCGCGTTCGGCATCGGCAGCGCGGGACCGATGGACGAGGTCGCGTTTCGCCTCGCCAACGCGCTGGTCGGCAACGGGGACGACGCGGCGGCGTTGGAAATCAGCCTGATCGGTCCGCGCCTGCACTTCGGCGCCGACGCCGTCATCGCGCTCGCCGGCGCCGAGTTCGATGCGCATGTCGGCACGCAGGCCATCGCCGGCTGGCAGCGTCGGCTCGTCGCCGCGGGCGACATACTCGACTGCGGCCGCGTGCGCCACGGCGCGCGCGCCTACCTGGCGGTCGCCGGCGGCTTCGAGGCGCCGGTCGTGCTCGGCAGCCGCTCGTGCGACGTCAATGCCGGCCTCGGTCCGCTGAATGGCCGGCCGCTGCGCGAAGGCGACGCGCTGCCGGTCGTGCGAATGCGCGACGGCGCGGACGACACCGCTCGCGCGTGGCAACACGTTGGCAGCGCACACGCCGTCGAAGCGGCGTGGTCGCTCGACCCGCGTCCGTGGTTCGACCCGGATCCCGGCCATGCGATCCACTTGATCCGCGGCCGGCATTTCGATGCGCTCGACGAAGCGTCGCGCGAAGCGCTGTTCACGGCCGAATTCAAGGTCGCGCCGGACTCGAACCGCGTCGGCTTCCGCCTCGACGGGCCGCGCCTCGCGCTCGCAGCCCCGCTCGAACTGGTCAGCGAAGCCGTCGCGTTCGGGACGCTGCAGCTGCCGCCCGGCGGCCAGCCGATCGCGCTGCTGGCCGAGCACCCGACCACCGGCGGCTATCCGCGCATCGGCCAGATCGCTGCGATCGACCTGCCGCGCCTGGCGCAGCGCAAGCCCGGCGACAGCGTGCGCTTTCGCGAGATCGATCTCGACGAGGCGCAAACGCGTTATCTTCGGCGCGAACGCGAACTCGCCCAGATGATCGAAGCGATCGCCAAACGACTCGACGCATGAACCGATCGATCGATCTCAACTGCGACATGGGCGAATCCTTCGGCGCCTGGACGATGGGCGACGACGCCGGCGTGCTCGCGCACGTCTCTTCGGCGAACATCGCCTGCGGCATGCATGCCGGCGATCCCGCCACGATGCGGCGCACGGTCGATCTTGCGCTCGCGGCCGGTGTCGCGCTCGGTGCGCACGTGTCGCTGCCGGACCTGCAGGGCTTCGGCCGCCGCGAGATGAAGATCGGCGCCGACGAGGCCTACGCCTTGACGCTGTACCAGATCGGCGCGCTCGACGGCTTCGCGCGTGCGGCTGGTGCGCGCCTGACGCACGTCAAGCCGCACGGTGCCTTGTACAACATGGCGGCGCGCGATGCGGCGCTGGCCGACGCGATCGCCCGGGCGGTGCGCGCGTTCGATGCGTCGCTGCGCCTGGTCGGACTGGCCGCCAGCGAACTGCCGCGCGCCGGCGAGCGCGCCGGCCTCGCCGTCGCGCACGAAGCCTTCGCCGACCGTCGCTACGAAAACGACGGCTCGCTGACGCCGCGCCGCGAGCGCGACGCGGTGATCGAGGACATCGACGACGCCGTCGCGCAGACCCTTGCGATCGCGCGCGGCGAGGGCGTGACGACGCGCCAGGGCAGCCGGCTCGCGCTGCACGCCGACACGATCTGCGTGCACGGCGACCGCCCGAATGCAGCGGCCTTCGCGCAGCGACTGCACGAAGGCCTGCGCGCCGCGGGCATCGGCGTCGCGCCGCTGCAGGCGGCGGCCGCTTCGAACGAAACGAGCCGGAACGACGCGCGATGAACTACTGGCCCCTGCTCGGCGTCGCCGTCGTCGTCGCCGGCTTCGTGCTCAAGCGCAGCCCGGTGCTGGTCGTGGTCGTCGCCGGCGTCGTCAGCGCGCTCGCTGCCGGCATGGGCGTCGGCGACCTGCTCGCCCTGCTCGGCAACTCCTTCGTCAGCAATCGCGCACTGCTGCTGTTCGTGCTGACGCTGCCGGTGGTAGGCCTGCTCGAGCGCTACGGCCTGCGCGAACGCGCGCAGGCGTGGATCGCCGGATTCCGTTCGATGACGCTGGCGCGCCTGTTGATCGCCTATCTCGGCCTGCGCCAGCTGCTGTCGATGTTCGGCCTGATCGATCTGGCCGGCCACGCGCAGACCGTGCGGCCGCTGCTCGCGCCGATGAGCGAAGCGGCTGCGGGCGCGGACGAGCCGATCGACGACGCCACGCGCGATCGCGTACGCGCGCTCGCCGCGGCGACCGACAACATCGGCCGCTTCTTCGGCGAGGACGTCTTCCTCGCGTTCGGCGGCGTGCTGCTCATCCAAGGCTTCTACGATCGCCAGGGCATCCACCTCGAACCGCTCTCGATCGCGCTGTGGGCGCTGCCGACCGCGCTTGCCGCATTCGTGATCCATGCGATCCGCATCGCCTGGTTCCAGCGCGGGCTGGCGCGCCGCGCTCTTCGTGAAAAAGACGATTCGGGAAAGCCGCTTCTCGATGCGCGCACCCAAGGCGGAGCGCCGCAATGATCGCCATCGAGCACGTCTACTGGCTGATCGGTGCGTTCCTGGTCGTCGCAACCGGATTGAACCTGCGCGAACGGCGCTGGGCGATGGCCGCGTTCTGGGCCGTGCTCGCCAGCGCGTTTCTGTTCGGCGACGCGATCCAGCGCGCCGGCGCGAACGGCGCACGCTGGCCGGCGCAGGCGATGGGCCTCGGCGTGATCGCGCTCGGTCTGCTGGCCGCGAGCGGGAAGATGCAGACCGCTCGCGACAGCGAAGGCGCGGCGAGCGTGCGGCGCGCCGGCGCGCAGCGGCTCGGCAACCGCCTGTTCGTGCCGGCGCTGGCGATTCCGCTGGTGACGCTGGCCCTCGTGCTCGGCGCGAAATACCTGCGCTGGGGAACCACCACACTGATCGATCCGGCGCAGCCGACCCTGATCTCGCTCGGCATCGCCTGCACGATCGCCCTGATCGTCGCCTTGCGCACGACGCGCGCTCACGTGCCGCAGGCGTTCGGCGAAGGACGCCGCCTGCTCGACACGCTCGGCTGCGTCGCCGTGCTGCCGATGCTGCTGGCGACGCTCGGCAGCGTGTTCGCGGCGACCGGCGTCGGCGACGCAATCGCGGCCCTGGTCGGCATGGTGATCCCGACCGACAACCGCATCGCATGCCTGGCCGCGTTCGCGCTCGGCATGGTGCTGTTCACGGTGATCATGGGCAACGCGTTCGCCGCCTTCCCGGTGCTGATGGCCGGCATCGGCCTGCCGCTGCTGGTGCTGCGCCACGGCGCCGATCCGGCCGTGCTCGGCGCGATGGGCATGCTCACCGGCTACTGCGGCACGTTGCTGACGCCGATGGCGGCGAACTTCAACATCGTGCCGGCGGTGCTGCTCGAACTGCCGGACCAGTACGGCGTGATCCGCGCGCAGATGCCGACCGCCTTCGCGCTGCTCGCGGTGAATGTCGTGCTGATGGCGCTGCTGGTGTTCCGGGTCCACTGACGTGCCCAAGGCCACGCAAAAACCGTCCGGCACGGTCGTCCTGACCGGCTTCGAGCCGTTCGGCGGCGAATCGAGCAATCCCTCCGAAGAGATCGCGCGCGCGCTCGATGGCGAAATCATCCAAGGACACCGCGTCGTCGGTGCCGTGCTGCCGGTGGCTTTCGCACCTGCGCCGCTGCGGCTGGCGGAGCTGATCGAGCGGCACCGGCCGGCGCTCGTGCTCGCGCTCGGTCAGGCCGGCGGACGCAGCGAACTGTCGCTCGAGCGCGTCGCGATCAACCTGATCGATGCGCGCATCCGCGACAACGAGGGCCTGCAGCCGATCGACGAAGCCGTCGTCGACGGCGCACCCGACGCGTACTTCAGCAGCCTGCCGCTGAAAGCGATGCAGGCCAGGCTGCACGCGCTCGGCATTCCGGCTGCGCTGTCGCTGACCGCCGGCAGCTATCTCTGCAACCAGGTCTTCTTCGCGCTCGCGCATCTGATCGCGACGCAATATCCGAATGTACGCGGCGGTTTCGTGCACGTGCCGTGGCTGCCGCAGCAGGCGGCGCGCCATCCGGGCCAGCCGAGCATGGCGCTGGAAACGATGATTGCCGGCGTTCGCGCGGCGCTGGAATGCGCGCTCGTCACGAAGCAGGACGTGCGCGTCGCCGGCGGCGCGACGCACTGATGGTTCCGATGCTCAACAGCCCTTGCCGGCTGCGGGCGCGGCGGTCACTTCGAGGATCAGCGTGCCGGTGTCGGCATAGGGAAGCTTCGCCTTGACCGCATCGGTCGTGTAGTAGAACCCGTTCGGCGTCGGCGCGCTGACGGCGTCGCGCACTTCGCCTTCGTAGGATTTACCGACGGCATCGGGTGCGGTCGCGAGCGCGAAGCGCTGCACTTTGTCGAGCGTCACGCAGCCGAGCAGCCGCGTGCGCCGGAACGGCCGCATGTCCAGATGCAGCGGCTTGGCCTCGACCGGATCGCGCAGGCTGTCGCCGTCGCCGAAGACGTACAGGAGCGGCTTGAACACGGCATTGCCGCGGCCCTTCTTGTTCGGCTCGGCGACGACCTGCACGCGCACCGCCGCGTGCTCGAGTTCGCTGGGCAATTCGAACTCGCGGTAGCGGCTCTTGCCCTTCGGGAAATCGCGCTCGGGCGCGTCGTCGGCCACCTGCACGCGCAGCGGATGCCCCGGTTCCATCGCGATCGGTCCGCTCGCCGGCGCGTCGACCACGTCGGGCGTCGGATGGCCGGAGCCGAACAGGCGCTCCTTCCACTGCGAATAGGTTTCGCCGATCAGATCGAGCGGATTGGCGGCGCAAGCCGACGATGCGGCGACCGCGAAGGCGAAAGCCAGGGAGAAGCGACGATGCTGGGTCATCAAATGGAAAAAGGGAACAGACGCGCCAAATGCAAGAGTGGACTACGCAGCGAAACGAGCGCGCCGTCCATGGAAACGAAACGACGGGCGCAGGTGCCGCGGAGGCCGAGCTGCGCCGTGACGGCGATCAGATGCTTGCCGATCGATCGCGGACGGGCCCCGTCCGCGAATCGGACTTGCCGCAGGCGCCGCGCCGTATTCGCCCTGGCGCGACGTTTCCTGCGGGGAACACCCTTCAACCGCCGGACTTGTTCTCGATCGGCGGCGGCGGCGGAGTCGGCGCGGTGGCCGGCAGGTCGATCGGCTTCAGATCGCCGCCGTCCTGCTCGAATGCCTTCAGCTGCAATGTGCGCGCGATCGAGCCGATGATCTTGCGCTGCTCCTCGTCGCCGCCGCGCTTGAGCACCACGCCGGTCAGGTGTTCGCGATCCTTCAGGTCGCTGATGTAGCCGAACAGCTCGGCCTTGCCCATCGTCGAGCCGTCGATCGAGAACTTCGCGTTCTTCACCGGCTGCACCATCGCGTTGCCGTCGCGCACGTCCGAACGCGCGAATGCGGAACTCGCCGCCAACAGGCCCAGCGACAGCATCATGCTTCTTGCCAGAATCTTCATCTCGGTGCTCCTAGGGCTCGTCAGTGTTGCTGGGCGTGGTCTTTCATGGGCGGTACGGGCTTGGCCGGCTCGGCGGCCTCGTCCTTGGCGCGCGCCTGGATCTCGGAGATCACGCCGTCGTCTTCGACATAGGCCTTGAATTTCATCGTGTAGGCGATGCGCGCCAGCGCGATGATGTGCTCGCTCTTGACCTTCTGCTTCTCGCCGCGCTTCATCAGCACGGTGGTCATCGGCAGCTTTTCTTCCTGGCGGTAGCGGAACGCGCTCTGCAGGTCCTGCGCGTTCAGCGGAGCGCCTTCGAAATCGAACTGGGTGTCCTTCTCGGCGAGCAGGGTCACGTCGAACGCGGCCGGGATGTTCGCAGCCTGCACGATATCCGCCTTGTTCGCGCCGCGATGGCAGGCCGCCATCGACGCCACGGCGAGCGCGACGGCGCCGGCCTTGAGGAACATCGAGATCGAAAAACTCCGCATGGTTGCGCCTGCTCCGGATCGGTTGCGTTGGGGGCGCCAAGCCTACCACCAGCGCGCCGCGCCGGCATGCGGGCGTTGGCGCGGGTTCAGGCGTGCGGCAGGGTCACGCCGGTCTGGCCCATGTATTTGCCGCCGCGATCCTTGTAGCTGGTTTCGCACTCCTCGTCCGATTCGAGGAACAGCATCTGCGCGACGCCTTCGTTGGCGTAGATCTTGGCCGGCAGCGGGGTCGTGTTGGAGAACTCCAGCGTCACGTGTCCCTCCCACTCCGGCTCCAGCGGGGTCACGTTGACGATGATGCCGCAGCGCGCGTAGGTGCTCTTGCCGAGGCAGATGGTCAGCACCTTGCGCGGGATGCGGAAGTACTCGACGGTACGCGCGAGCGCGAACGAATTGGGTGGGATGATGCAGACGTCCGACTTGACGTCGACGAAGCTGCGCTCGTCGAAATTCTTCGGATCGACGATGGTCGAGTTGATGTTCGTGAAGATCTTGAACTCGTCGGCGCAGCGCACGTCGTAGCCGTAGCTGGAGGTGCCGTACGAGATCAGCCGCTCGCCGCCGTTGCGCTTGACCTGGCCGCGCTCGAACGGCTTGATCATGCCGGCGCTTTCCGCCATGCGGCGGATCCAACGATCTGACTTGATGCTCACTGCAGGTCCACCGTGCTGGCGCGAAACAGCCGATGATACGCGTCGCGGCGCCTGCGCTGAAGGTCGGCGCTGGCCGCACCGTGCCCGTGCGGCCGCGGCGGCGGCCGTTTCAGTCCGCGCCGGGAGCGGCGTCGGCGCCCTGTCCCGCCACCTGCTCGGCCGGCCGGGTGCGCGCGGCGACGAAACGCGCCAGTGCCGGACCGAAGGCGATCACCAGCAGCAGCCGTACCGTCTGCAGCGACATCACGAACGGCAGGTCGACCTCCTGCGGACTCGATGCCGCGATGATCGCCACCGTGTCCATGCCGCCCGGGCTCATCGCCAGATAGGCCGTCAGCGCGTTCGCGCCCGTCCAGCGCGCCAGCAGCCACGACAGCGCGCCGCACAGCGCCAGCAGCGCGACGATCGACAGCACGATGGGACCCAGAGCGCGCAGCGCGTAGCGCAGCGACTCGCGCGTGAAGCGAAGTCCGATCGTCCAGCCGACGGCGGCATACGTCGCCGCGAGCAGCCAGGGCGGCAGCTCGATGCGCAACGCGCCGCCGAGGTGCAGCGCGATCGCGGCGAATGCGGGCAGCAGCAGCGCGCCGGCCGGCACGCGCAGGCGCACCCCGAGCACCGCGCCGACGACAGCCACGGCGAGCGTCGCCGCCAGCGCCGCGGGATCGAACGGACCGAACCAGACCGCCGGCACGCGCGAAACGCTGCCCAGGTGAAGCCACAGGTGGGCGATGGCCGCCGCCACGAAGGCCACGAGGATCACGCGCAGGTATTGCATGAAGGCGACCAGGCGCGCGTCGGCGCCGAACGACTCGGCCATCAGCACCATGGCGGTGGCCGCGCCGGGCGTCACGCCCCAGATCGCCGTCGTTCCCGGCAGGCGCCGCGAGAATCGACTCAGCACGACGCCGAGACCGCTGCTGCCCGCGAGCGTCGCCAGCACGCTGCCGAGGAACCAGGGCCAATGCACGTAGAACGTGTGCACGATGGCCGGCGTGATCGTGCCGGCGATCATCACGCCGACGATCGCCTGCGCGGCCAAGTAGGTCGCCTCGGGCGTGCGCACGCTCGCGCCGTGCGTGCCGCAGGCGATTCCCGCGAGCATCGGCCCGAGCAGCAGCGCCGCGGGCATCTGCAAGGCCAGCAGGACGCCTGCAAAAGCGATCGAACCGGTGGCCAGCAGCGCCCACTGCGCCGCGCGCGGCCAGCGGGCGAGATCGATGGTCATCGTGCGCGTCCGCGCCGATCAGCCCGCGCCGAGCTGGATTTGTGCGGTCTTGGCGATGCGGGCCAGGCGCGGAAAGATGCGCTCGAACGCGAATGCGTGCATCTCGGCCGAATTGCCGGTCGTGGCGTCTTCGACCACGACCAGGTCGTAGCCGTGTTCGTGCGCGCTGCGCGCGGTCGATTCGACGCCGATGTTGGTGGCGATGCCGGCGAGGACGATCGTGCGCACGCCGCGGCGGCGCAGCAGCAGATCGAGGTCGGTGCCATGGAACGCGCCCCAGTGGCGCTTCGTCACGATGAGGTCGCCGCTGGCCGCCGGGTCGTCCGGGAAGGCCGCGAAGTCGGCGCCGTAGCCTCCGGCCGGACGCTGCGTCGGCGCGTCGACGCGGTTGGACGGCGCGTCGGCGAAATCGGCGGCGAAGTCGACGCGCACGCGCACGACCGGCGAGCCGACGGCGCGAAAGCGCGCGGACAAGTCCATGCCCTTCGCATAGACCTCGCTGCCGCTGTACGGCGCAACGGACATCGACAGGATGCCCTTCTGCAAATCGATGAGGACGAGGGCGGTCGTGGCGGGATCGAGCTGGATCATGGCGGCTCCGGAAGGCGTGGGGAGGCATGCGCTGGACAGCGCGCGCTCGCGATGTAAAGATGAGGATATCCTCACAAAATATATGAGAGAACCCTCATAAATGTCAAACCCCGAGCACTCCGCGACGGCGCGCGCACCACAGCGCGAGCGCGGCCGCCAGCGCGTGGCCGACCTGCTCGAAGCCGCCTCGGCCGTGTTCGCTGAGAAAGGCTACGCGGCGGCGACGATGACCGAGATCGCCGCGCGCGCGGGCGCGCCGATCGGTTCGCTGTACCAGTTCTTCCCGAACAAGGACCTGCTCGGCGACGCGCTCATGCGGCGCTACGGCGAGCGCGCCGTCGCCGCGCTCGAGTCGATCGAGGCCGTGGCGGCATCGCTGTCGGCGAGCGCGCTGGCGCAGGCACTGCTGAAAGTCTTCCCCGATCTGCGCGACGAGCGCGCCACGGTGCGCGCGCTGATGGACGCAAGCCCGCAGCTGGCCGGCGCGCGCGGCGGCGAGTTCCGTCGCGGCGTGCTGGCGACGATCGCACGCATCCTCCAAACCTGCGCGCCGCGGCTGTCGGCGGAGCGCACCGATGCGCTGTCGCTGCTGATCCTGCTGCAGATGAAAACCGGCATCGGCCTGCTCGAACTGGGCGCCGAGCCCGGCAGGACCGCAGCGACGCAGCGCGAACTGACGCAGATGCTGGCGTCGCACCTGTCCGAAAGCCTAGGCATGTCGATAGGCCGCGCAGCCAAGAGCGGTACGCGAGCGCGCTGATGCGCAGGTGATACAACGTGACGCCTAGCGGCCGTGACGGTGCTCGTCGTCGTCGAAGCCGCCACCGAGTCCGAAACCACCGGCAACGGCACCGGCACCGGCGCCACCGCCTCCCCCGACGCCTTTGCCGCCGCCCTGCCGGCCCTCGTCCTTCGCGCCGCCGTCGCCCTTGCCACGCGACGCGCCGGGACGTGCCGGTCCTTGCTTGGGAATCGCCAGCCCGGGCGACACCGGATCGAGATCGAGCACCGTGCGGATGAAGTCGCGCAGGGACACCACCAGTTCGTGCGTGTGCGTGGGCCGGCCGGCCGCCAGCTCGGAAGCGGCATGCGCGGCCAAACGCACCTGCTCCTCGGTGCCGAGCAGGATGATGTCCGACAGCGCCGCCTCGACCGCATCGCGAACGCGGCGCGAACGATCCGCACTCGCCCGCGCCGGTTCCGCGTCCGCCGTCGCGGACGCCTCATCGCCCTTGGACGCCGCGCTCGCGGTGCGCTGCTTCAGGTCGCGCAGATGCGTCGGATCGACCGCCAGGTTGCCGGTGAACGAACCGCCGAGCGTCTTGTAGGCGGCGATCAGCGTGCGCAGCCGCTCGTTGATCTGGCGATTCTCGCGTTCGCGCCGCTGCTGGATCACCTGCATCGCGAGCAGACGGATGCCGACGCCGAGCAGCGTGATCAGCGCAAGACCGGTCAGCGTGGACAGCAACGCCTGCCAGGAACTGAAATCGAGATTGCGCATGGGCGGCTCCGCATCGCCGGTCGGCGGCTGGGTCCAAGCATAAGCCGTGCGGTGCGCGGTTCGACGAACGTGGCGCGACGCCCCGAAGAGCGTCGCTGCCGAAGCCCCTCCCGCCCGTCGCATTCATGCTGCGGAAAAGTGGACGGCAGCGTGCGTGCGAACTGAGGCGGGCTAACCCCAGATCGCCGCGCTGTCGACCTGCGCCGCGGCGATGCCGTCGAGCGCGAGCCGATACGCCTGCAACGCCGAGCGAATCGGCTGCGCCAGCGCTTCGTCCGCCGCGATGGCGGCCGCATCGAGGTCGCGCCCGAGCAGCGGCACGGCCATCGACGCTTCGTCGAGCAGACGCGCCGACATCGTCGCCAGTATCTCGCGCAAGGCGGCCTGGGCGTGCGAGGCGCGCGGCGAGGCATTGAACAGCACGACCGGCTTGTTCGGAAATTCGCTGCTGCCGACCAGCCAGTCGAGCGCGTTCTTGAAGACGCCGGGCACGCCGTGCGCGTATTCGGGGCAGGCGATCAGCAAGCCGTCGCTCGCGCCGACGGCGGCGCGCAGCCGGCGAACCGCGGCAGGCGGCTGGTCGTCGTCGAGGTCCGGATTGAACGGCGGCAGTTCGCCGAGGCCTTCGTAAAGGCAAATCTCGAGCCCCGACGGCGCGAGACGCTGCGCCGCCTGCAGCAGGCGCGTGTTGTGCGAGGCGGCACGCAGGCTGCCGGACAGCGCCAGCAGGCGACGCGGCGCATTCGCACCCGCCTCGGCCGCCCGCGCCGCCGTCACGTGTTCTGCACGACGATCTTCGGGAACGAGATCGCCTTGTTGCGCGCGCGCAGCGACAGGCGCGCGGCCGCGTTGCGCGCGATCTCGCGATAGCGCGCGGCTAGATCGGAGTCGGGCATCGCGGCCACCGTCGGCGTACCGCCGTCGGCCTGTTCGCGGATGCGGATGTCGAGCGGCAGCGAACCGATCAGCGGCACGCCGTACTGCGCCGCCATGCGCGCGCCGCCGCCTTCGCCGAAGATGTGCTCCTCGTGGCCGCAGTTCGTGCAGACGTGCGTCGCCATGTTCTCGACGATGCCGAGCACCGGCACGTTGACCTTCTCGAACATCTTCAGCGCCTTCTTCGCATCGAGCAGCGCGATGTCCTGCGGCGTCGTCACGATGATCGCGCCGGACACCGGAATACGCTGGCACAAGGTCAGCTGGATGTCGCCCGTGCCGGGCGGAAGATCGATGATCAGATAGTCCAGGTCGGTCCAGTTGGTGTCGCCGAGCATCTGCTGCAGCGCCTGCGTCGCCATCGGGCCGCGCCAGATCATCGCGGTGTCTTCCTCGATCATCAGGCCGATCGACATCGCCTGGATGCCGTGCGCGAGCTTGGGCTCGATGCGCTTGCCGTCCTTCGTGTCCGGCTTGCCGACGAGGCCGAGCATGCGCACCTGGCTCGGTCCGTAGATGTCGGCGTCGAGCACGCCGACGCTGGCGCCTTCGGCCTTCAGCGCGAGCGCGAGATTGGCCGCCACCGTCGATTTGCCGACGCCGCCCTTGCCGGAGGCGACCGCGATGACGTTCTTGACGCCGGGCAGCGGCGTCAGGCCCTGCTGCACTTCGTGGGCGAAGACGCGGCAGGCGACGCTGACGGCGGCGTGCGCGATCGCCGGATCGGCTTCGAGCGCCTGCTTGACCGTGGCGGCGAGCGCGGCCTGCGCCGACAAGGCCGGATACGGCAACAGGATATCGACGGACACGTCGCTGCCGGCGACGCCGACGCCGCGCACCGCGCCGCTGGCGACGAGGTCGCTGCCGCTGTGCGGGTCGATCACGCCGGCGAGAATCTGCCGCGCGCGCACATCCAGAGATTCGGTCATTGCTGCACGTCGAGAATGAAGATCGCTCATTATGCCAGCCGCTCCGCTGCGGCGCGGCTTGACGGGTGGGTGCCGCGACGGCAAGTTGCCGCAGTCACCCATCGCCTGGAGTCGTGCCATGACGCCCTGCCGCTCGATCCTGCTCGCCACCGCCCTCGCCTTCGCGGCACCGGCGTTCGCCGCCGACCTCACTTCGCCGGTCGGCCGCTGGACGACGATCGACGACGCCACCGGCAAGCCGAAATCGATCGTCGAACTCAGCGAGCAGAACGGCGAACTGACCGGCAAGGTCGTCGAAGTGCTGCAGTCCGACCAGGGCCCGCATCCGATCTGCAAGGAGTGCGACGGCGAGCGCAAGAACCAGCCGGTCGAAGGCATGACGATCATCTGGGGCATGAAGAAGGACGGCGACGCCTGGGAAGGCGGCAAGATCCTCGATCCGCACAACGGCAAGGTGTACAGCTGCAAGATCCACCTGACCGACGGCGGCCAGAAACTCGAGATGCGCGGCTTCATGGGCTTCTCGCTGCTCGGCCGCTCGCAGATCTGGGAGCGCAAAGCGGCCGAGTGAGGGTTGTGGCATAGAAGCCGAAGCCTGAAACACGGAGCATACGGAGAACACGGAAAAAAGCCCTTTGACGCGGCTTTTCCTTCGTGTTCTTCGTGATTCGATCCTACCTCTAGCCAACGCATCCGGCGGCGCGCGGCGGCCGAAGCCGGAAGCGATATCGCGCTTTTTCCTCCGTGTGCTGCGTGTGCTCCGTGTTTCAATCTTCCCCACCGACGCCCCCGAAGCCGCACCGCGGACATGCGATAATTCCGCTTTGCAACAACGCAGCGGACATCAGGACGCATGAAGGCGCCGACACGCAACATCCTCGTTACCTCCGCCCTCCCCTACGCGAACGGCCGCATCCATCTCGGCCACATCGTCGAGCACATCCAATCCGATACGTGGGTGCGTGCGATGCGCATGGCCGGCCATGCGGTGCACTTCGTCTGCGCCGACGATGCGCACGGCACGTCGATCATGCTGCGCGCCGAACGCGAGGGCATCACGCCGCAACAGCTGATCGCGCGCGTGTGGCAGGAGCATACGGCGGACCTGGCGGACTTCGGCGTCGTCTACGACCACTATTCGACGACCGACAGCGAGACCAACCGCGCGCTGACGTACCGCATCTGGAACGCGCTGGTCGCCGCCGGCCACACCGAGGCGCGGCCGGTCAAGCAGCTGTACGACCCGGTCAAGGAGCTGTTCCTGCCGGATCGTTTCATCAAGGGCGAATGCCCGAACTGCCACAGCCTCGACCAGTACGGCGATGCCTGCGAAGTCTGCGGCAAGACCTACAACCCGACCGACCTGATCAACCCGTATTCGGTCGTGTCCGGCGCCAAGCCGATCGAGAAGGAATCGCAGCACCTGTTCGTCAAGCTCGGCGACTTCGAGAACGTCCTCAAGGATTGGCTGGAAGAGCGCCGCGACGCCGGCGGCCTGCAAGGCGAGGTGGTCAACAAGCTGCAGGAGTGGTTCGCCGACGGCCTGCGCAGCTGGGACGTGTCGCGCGACGCGCCGTATTTCGGTTTCGAGATCCCCGACAATCCCGGCAAGTATTTCTACGTCTGGGTCGACGCGCCGATCGGCTATCTCGCTTCGTTCCGCGAGTATTGCGACGCGCACAACGCGAAGCATCCGCAAGCGCCGCTGCGCTTCGAGGATTTCGTCGAGCGCGCCGACTCGGAGTCCGCCGGCACCGAGATGGTCCATTTCATCGGCAAGGACATCGTGTATTTCCACACGCTGTTCTGGCCGGCGATGCTGCGCGGCGCGCGCCTGCGCATGCCGACCGCCGTCAACGTGCACGGCTTCCTGACCGTCGACGGCGCCAAGATGTCGAAGTCGCGCGGCACCTTCATCAACGCCCGCACGTATCTCGAACACCTCGACGCGGACTGGCTGCGCTACTACCTCGCGACGCTGCTCGGACCGACCCTGGCCGACCTCGACCTGGATCTGAAAGGCTTCGAGGATCGCGTCAATTCGCACCTCGTCGGCAAGTGGGTCAATATCGCGAGCCGCACCGCCGGCTTCGTGCACAAGTTCTTCGGCGGCCGCCTGGCCGATGCGCTGCCTGCGGAGGAACGCGCGCGCTACGACGCCGCCGCGAAGAAGCTGTCGGCATGCGCTGCGCTGTACGAGGCGCGCGACTATGCGGCCGCGACGCGCCTGATTGTCGAAGTCGCCGACGAGGCGAACGCGTACGTCGCCGACAAGGCGCCGTGGCAGCTCGCCAAGGACGAAGCCAGGCACGCCGAACTGCACCTCGTGTGCACGCTGGCGCTGAACTATTTCCGCCTGCTGTCGATCTGGCTGAGCCCGATCGTGCCGGCCGTGGCGCGGCGCGCGCGCGATCTGCTGCGCGACGACTGGACCCGCTTCGCCGCAGCCGCGACGCCGTTGCTCGGCACGACCTTGAACGAATTCGTCCCGCTGACCACCCGCATCGACCCGAAGAACATCCAAGCCATGATCGAAGCGTCGAAGGAATCGCTGCAGCCGGCGTCGGCTCCCCCTGTCGTCGAGGGAGCAGCGGCGGGAGCGGCTTCAGCCGCGACTCCCGCCACCACCGGGGCTGCGCAAAAGAAAAGCACGGCGGCTGAAGCCTCTCCCGCGGCGCTCGAAAACATCTCCATCGACGACTTCGCCAAGCTCGACCTGCGCGTCGGCAAGGTGGTCGCCTGCGAGTTCGTCGAAGGCTCGGACAAGCTGCTGCGTTTCGAACTCGACGCAGGCGAACTCGGCACGCGGCAGATTTTCTCGGGCATCCGCGCCGCCTACGGCGAGCCGGAAAAACTGGTCGGCCGCAGCGTCGTGTTCATCGCCAACCTGGCGCCGCGCAAGATGCGCTTCGGCGTCTCCGAAGGGATGATCCTTTCCGCCGGCAGCGGCGGCAGCGATCTGTTCCTGCTCGATGCCGATGCCGGCGCGAAAGCCGGCATGCCGGTGAAATAGCGCCGCAGCCAGGGCATCGCATGCGACGCGCCTACTGGTCGATCGATTTCTTCGACGCGCAGATCGTCGCCGATTTGCTGCGGCAGCAAGGCATCGACGCGTGGGTGTTCGACATGGAACTCATCCGCCAGGACTGGCTGTACGCGATGGCCTTGGGAGGCTTTCGCGTCGTCACTGCCGATGCCGATCATGCGCAGGCCGTCGAATGCATCGCGCGATGGCGAGCCGGCGAATTCGCGTTGGCGCCGAATGATCTGGACGAGGCGAAATGCCCTCGCTGCGGATCGCATGCGTCCGAGGCCGACCCGTGGCCGCGCCGGGCCGGATTCGTCGCGTTGAACCTGTTCGTCGCCGCGATGCTGCTCATCCGATACCGATCGCGTTACCGCTGCCGCTCGTGTTCCCGCCGCTGGACGGCGACGCCCGAGACGTACGGCGATCTCGCCGCGCGTGTCGATGCCGCGGAGGCGTCGAAGGAATGAACGTTCTCCCGTCCCTGGCCGTTCGCATCGACGCCGCGTTGCCGCAGACCCAATGCACCCGCTGCGGCTACCCGACCTGCCGCGCGTACGCACAGGCCATCGCGGACGGCGAAGCCGACATCGACCGCTGCCCGCCCGGCGGCGAAGCCGGCGTCGCCGCGCTGGCCGGGCTGCTCGGCCGTGCGCCGAAGGCGCTCAATCCCGACTACGGCGTCGAGCAGGCACCGCTCGTCGCGCTGATCGACGAAGACGTCTGCATCGGCTGCACGAAGTGCATCCAGGCCTGCCCGGTCGACGCGATCGTCGGCGCCGCCAAGCGCATGCACACGATCATCGCGAGCGAATGCACCGGCTGCGAGCTGTGCCTGCCGCCCTGCCCGGTCGATTGCATCGCGCTGGTGGCGACTGCGCCCGCGCCGCTCGCGCGCGCACAGGTGCTCGCTCGCGCGGCGCACGCGCGCGCGCGCTTCGAGGCGCGCGAAGTGCGCCTCTCGAGAACGCGCGAGGGGAAAAAGCGCAACGTCGGAGCGGCTTTGGTGGGAGCGGCTTCAGCCGCGACCGACATCGAGAAGTCTTCGGGCATCGCGGCTGAAGCCGCTCCCACAGAAGCCGCTCCTGCATTCGCCGAGCCTGCCGGAAGCCAGGAAGATCGGCCCGCCGAGAACGCCAAGCCCATCACCCGCTCCGCCGTGCTCGAAGCGATCGCGCGCGGCAAGGCGCGCCGCCACAAGGATCCGCCTCCGCGATGAAGCGCGAAAAGATCGTCGAACTGTTCCGCCGCCTGCGCGAACTCGATCCGCATCCGACCACCGAACTCGACTACACGACGCCGTTCGAACTGCTCGTGTCGGTGATCCTCTCGGCGCAGGCGACCGACGTCGGCGTCAACAAGGCGACGCGCAAGCTCTACCCGGTCGCCAACACGCCGCAGGCGATCCTCGCGCTCGGCGAAGAGGGCCTCAAGCGCTACATCAGCACGATCGGCCTCTACAACGCGAAGGCGAAGAACGTCATCGCGACCTGCCGCATCCTCGTCGAGCACTACGACAGCGAGGTGCCGCGCTCGCGCGAAGCGCTCGAAGCGCTGCCCGGCGTCGGCCGCAAGACCGCGAACGTAGTCCTCAACACCGCCTTCGGCGAGCCGACGATCGCGGTCGACACGCACATCTTCCGCGTCGCCAATCGCACCGGCCTCGCGCCGGGCGCGAACGTGCGCGTCGTCGAGGACAAGTTGAACAAGGTCGTGCCGGAGGAATTCCGCAAGGACGCGCACCACTGGCTGATCCTGCACGGGCGCTACGTGTGCAAGGCGCGCAAGCCGGAGTGTCCGTCCTGCGCGATCAACGATCTGTGCGCGTATCGGCACAAGACGCCGGCCGATGCCGCGCATTCGCCGACGCGCTCGGTATGATCGACCGCACCACGATGTGAGGGATGCCCAATGGCGCGAGTACTCGTCATCGAGGACGACGCCGCGACCGCGCAGGAGATCGTCACGGAACTCGCCCAGCGCGACATCGCCGCCGACTGGGTCGCCGACGGACGCGAGGGCCTGAACAAGGCGCTGGCGGGAGGCTACGACGCGATCACGCTCGACCGCATGCTGCCGGGCATGGACGGCATCGCCGTCGTCGCCGCCTTGCGCGAACGCGGCCGCCACACGCCGGTACTGATGATCAGCGCGCTCAGCGATGTCGACGAGCGCGTGCGCGGCCTGCGCGCCGGCGGCGACGACTACCTGACCAAGCCGTTCGCCTCGCACGAAATGGCCGCGCGCCTGGAAGTGATGCTGCGCCGGAGCCAGCTGCAGCCGCTCTCGAAGCTGCGCGTGGCCGACCTCGAAATGGACCTGATCGAACGCACCGCACGGCGCGGGCAGCGCACGATCGAACTGCGCTCGGCCGAGTTCCGCCTGCTCGAATACATGATGCGCAACCAGGGCCAGGTGCTCACGCGCACGATGATCTTCGAGGCCGTCTGGGGCTATCACTTCAATCCGACCACGAACGTGATCGAAGTGCACGTCGCGCGCATGCGCAAGCAGATCGACGGCCCCGGCGAGCCGCCGCTGCTGCGGACGGTGCGCGGCTCCGGATACGTCCTTGGCTAGGTTCGCCGACCACTGGCGCACCAGCGCGTTCCGCCTCAGCCTGCTCTACGGCGGCGTCTTCGTCGTGGCCGTGCTCGCCCTGCTCGGCCTGATCTACTGGCGCACCGCCGGCTACATGATCCTGCAGAACGACGAGGTCATCGATCTGGAATTGCACGCGTTCCAGAAACTCGACGCGGCCGCGCTGCGCGAGCGCATCGCGCACGAGATGGATCGCGACGTCCGCCACATCAACGTCTACGGCCTGTTCGACCACGACGGCAACCAGATCGCCGGCAATCTCGTCTCGGCGCCGCCGGGGCTGCCCGAGGACGGCACGGTGCACCGGCTGCGCGATGCGCGGCTCGGCGAACCGTGGCAGGCGCTGCCGCAATTGCGCGGCGCCGCATTGCTGCTCGGGTCGGGCGAACTGCTCGTGGTCGGGCGCGATGTCGCGCCGCTGATCGAGATCCGCGCGATCATCCTGCGCGCGCTCGCCCTGGTCGGCTCGCTGACCTTGCTCGCCGGCATCGGCGCCGCAGGATTGCTCAGCGTGTCGCCGCTGCGCCGCATCGGCGCGATCAAGAGCGCCAGCGAACGCGTGATGCGCGGCGACGTGAAGGCGCGGTTGCCGATCGCCGGCCGGCACGACGAACTGGACATGCTGGCCGGCATCGTCAACAGCATGCTCGACGAGATCGAACGCCTGCTGTCGGAGGTCAAGAGCGTATGCGACGGCATCGCGCACGATCTGCGCACGCCGCTGACGCGGCTGCGCGCGCGCATCTACCGGCTGCAGCAGGACCTGGACCGGCAGCCGCAGCATCAAGCCGCGGCGGAACAGGCGGTCGCCGAGACCGACGCCCTGCTCGCGCGCTTCCAGGCCCTGCTGCGGATCTCCGAGATCGAGGACAGCCAGCGCCGCGGCGGCTTCGCCGACGTCGCGCTCGACGACATCGTCGCGCAGACGATCGAATTGTACGAACCGATGGCCGAAGCGCGTTCGGTTCGCCTGGTCTACGCCGCACGCGCCAAGCCGCGCGTGCACGGCGACGGCGAGCTGTTGTTCGAGGCGATCAACAACCTGGTCGACAACGCGATCAAGTTCTCGCCCGCGGGCGGCAGCGTGCAGGTGGAGCTGGACGAAGACGCGCGCGGTGCGCGCATCGACATCGTCGACAGCGGCCCCGGCATCCCGGCGCAGGAGCGCGAGGCGGTACTGCAGCGCTTCTACCGTGGCGAGGGGACGCGCGAGGCGCCCGGTTCGGGGCTCGGCCTCAGCATCGTCAGCGCGATCGCGCGGCTGCACCGCTTCGAGCTGGAGCTGGCCGATGCGGACGGCGGCACGCGGGTGACGCTCTGGTGCGCACCGCTCCGCTTGCACGGCTGACGCCCGCCGCCTGCCCGAGCCGCGGCGGAATATTGCACCGCTGTCATACATTGCAGCGATTTAACTAGGTCGCGCGCCGGCCGCTCGCAACAATGCCACCGAATTCGTGGCACCGGATGCTTCCGTGTGCCACGCCTGCGAACGCTGCTCCCCGCCGCAGCGAAGACCGGCCTCGATGCTCGCGATCATCCGCGTCGCCCTGCAACGCCCCTACACGTTCATCGTGCTCGCGATCGCGATCGCGATCTTCGGCACGCTCGCGGCCCTGCGCATGCCGACGGACATCTTTCCGGCCATCCGCGTGCCCGTCATCAGCGTGATCTGGACCTACAACGGCATGCCGCCGGCCGACATGTCCAGCCGGATCGTCACGTACTACGAGCGGCAGATGACGTCGACGGTCAACGACATCGAGCACATCGAATCGCAATCGCTTCCCGGCGTCGGCGTGGCCAAGGTGTTCTTCCAGCCCGGTGTCAACATCAACGGTGCGCTGGCGCAAATCACCGCGGTGTCGCAGACCGTCTTGAAGCTGATGCCGCCCGGCATCACGCCGCCGAACATCATCAGCTACGACGCCTCGAGCGTACCGATCCTGCAGCTGGTGCTGTCGAGCAAGACGCTGTCGGACCAGCAGCTGTTCGACCTCTCGAACAACTTCATCCGGCCGCAGCTCGCGCAAGTCGAGGGCGCCGCGATTCCTTCGCCCTACGGCGGCAAGGTGCGCCAGGTGCAGGTCGATCTCGATCCGGCGGCGCTGCGCGCGCGCGGACTGGCGCCGCAGGACGTCACGGCCGCCATCCTGCGCCAGAACCTGATCCTGCCTTCCGGCACGGAGAAGATCGGCAAGTTCGAGTTCCAGGTCTCGCTCAACGCGAGCCCGACCGCGCTGGAGGAACTCAACGACCTGCCGATCCGCGTCCAGAAGGGCGCGACGGTCTACCTGCGCGACGTCGCGCACGTGCGCGACGGCTATTCGCCGCAGACCAACCTGGTGCGCGTGGACGGCAAGCACTCGGTGCTGACGACGATCCAGAAGAACGGCAGCACATCGACGCTCGACATCATCGACCACGTCAAATCGCTGCTGCCGAAGATCCAGGAAGGCGCGCCGCCGGGGCTCGATCTCGCCATCGTCACCGACCAGTCCATGTTCGTGAAGGCGGCCGTCGGCGGCGTGGTCCGCGAAGGCGTCATCGCCGCCGCGCTGACCGGCCTGATGATCCTGCTGTTCCTCGGCAGCTGGCGCTCGACCGTGATCATCGTGATCGCGATTCCGCTGGCCATCCTCGCTTCGCTGGCCGCGCTCGCGGCGTGCGGCCAGACCATCAACGTGATGACGCTCGGCGGCCTCGCGCTCGCGGTCGGCATCCTCGTCGACGACGGCACCGTGACGATCGAGAACATCAACTGGCATCTCGAACAGGGCAAGGGCGTGGTCGAATCGATCATGGACGGCGCGCGCCAGATCGTCGTGCCGGCGCTGGTTTCGCTGCTGTGCATCTGCATCGTGTTCGTGCCGATGTTCTTCCTCGGCGGCGTCGCCGGCTACCTGTTCCTGCCGATGGCCGAGGCGGTCGTGTTCGCGCTGATCGCTTCGTTCGTGCTCGCGCGCACGCTGGTGCCGACGATGGCGCAGTACCTGCTGAAACCGCATCCGGGCGGCGCCGCCGACCCATCCGGCCATCTCGCCTACGTGATGCACGACCACGATGGCGCGCCGCAGCCTCGGCAAGGCCATGCGCTGTCGCGCTTCCAGCAGTCATTCGAACGCGGCGTCGCGCGCGTGCGGCGCGGCTACCACGCGCTGCTGACCCTCGCTCTGGCGAACCGGCGCATGTTCGTGCTCGGCTTCCTCGCCGCGATCCTCGCTTCGTTCGCGCTGACGCCCTGGCTCGGTCGCAATTTCTTCCCGAGCGTCGACTCCGGCGAGATCAAGCTGCACATGCGCGCACAGACCGGCACGCGCATCGAGGAGACGGCGCGCCTGGCCGACCGCGTCGAGCGCGCCATCCACGGTTTGATACCGCCGTCCGAGCTCGGCGGCATCGTCGACAACATCGGCCTGCCGGTCAGCGGCATCAACCTGACCTACAGCAACTCCGGCACGATCGGCCCCGGCGACGCCGACATCCTGATCACGCTGAAGGAAGGGCATCGCGCGACCGGCGACTACGTGCAGGCCTTGCGCGAAACGCTGCCGCGCCAGTTCCCCGGGACCAGCTTCTCGTTCCTGCCGGCCGACATCGTCAGCCAGATCCTCAACTTCGGCCTGCCGGCGCCGATCGACGTGCAGGTGATCGGCTTCAACCGCGACGCGGACCATGCCTATGCGAAGGAGCTGATGCGGCGCATCCGCAACATTCCCGGCATCGCCGACCTGCGCATCCAGCAGGCGTTCGACCAGCCTGCACTCAACGTCGCTGTCGATCGCGCTCGCGCGCAGGAGCTCGGCTTCAGCGAACGCGACGTTGCCGACAGCCTGCTGGTGACGCTGTCCGGCAGTGCGCAAACGGCACCGACGTTCTGGGTCAATCCGAAGAACAAGGTGTCCTACCCTCTCGTCGCGCAGACGCCGCAGTACCGTGTGGATTCGCTGTCCGACTTGGAAAATATTCCGGTCACCAGTGGGACATCGAACGAACCGCAGATCCTCGGCGCGCTCGCCGACGTCAAGCTCGGCCAGACCGAAGGCGTGGTCTCGCACTACGACGTGCAGCCGACGATCGATCTCTACGGCGCCGTGCAGGGACGCGATCTCGGCGCCGTCGCCGGCGAGATCGAGCAGATCCTCGAGGACACCGCGAAGGACGTGCCGAAGGGCTCGACCGTGGCCCTGCGCGGCCAGGTCGAGACGATGAACGCGGCGTTCTCGGGGCTGGAGTTCGGCCTGCTCGGCGCGGTCGTGATGATCTATTTGCTGATCGTCGTGAATTTCCAGTCGTGGCTCGACCCCTTCGTCATCATCACGGGCCTGCCCGCCGCGCTGGCCGGCATCGTCTGGATGCTGTTCCTGACCGGAACCACATTGTCGGTGCCGGCGCTGACCGGCGCGATCATGTGCATGGGCGTGGCGACCGCGAACAGCATCCTGATCGTCAGCTTCGCACGCGAACGCCTCGCCGCCGGTCTCGACGCCACCGCGGCGGCGCTGGAAGCGGGCTTCGTCCGCTTCCGCCCCGTGCTGATGACCGCACTCGCGATGATCATCGGCATGGCGCCGATGGCGTTGGGCCTCGGCGAGGGCGGCGAGCAGAACGCTCCGCTCGGCCGCGCGGTCGTCGGCGGCCTGCTGTTCGCCACCTGCGCCACGCTGTTCTTCGTGCCGACGATCTTCGCGATCGTGCATGCGCGCGACGCGAAGAAGACGGCCGCACCCGATTCTCCACTCGCTGACGGCCACGCCGTTTGACCTGGAGCACTGCATGAACGCTTCCGACTCGCTCCCCCGTGCGCCGCGCCGTCTGCGCGCCTACGGCCTCGCCGCCCTCCTCGTCGCGATGGCTGCCGCCGGCATCGGTATCGCGATCCGCGCGCACAGCCACGCCGCGTTGCGCCAATGGACCGACGCGCAGGCGATCCCGTCGGTGGAGGTGATTTCCGCGTCGCCCGCGCAGGGCGACCAGCACCTGACCTTGCCGGGCAACGTGCAGGCCTTCATCGACGCGCCGATCTACGCGCGCGTGTCGGGCTACCTCAAGCATTGGGATGTCGACATCGGTGCCAAGGTCAAGGCGGGCGATCTGCTCGCCGAAATCGAAACGCCCGAGATCGACCAGCAATTGCAGCAGGCGCAAGCCGACTTGCGCACGGCCGAAGCGAAGACGCGCCTGGCCGCGCTCAGCGCGAAGCGCTGGACGCATCTGCTCGAAAGCGAATCGGTATCCAAGCAGGATGCCGACGAGAAGGCCAGCGACTACGAGGCGCGGCAGGCCGAGGTCGCGGCGGCGAAGGCGAACGTCGACCGTCTCAAGGCGCTCGAATCGTTCAAGCGCATCGTCGCGCCGTTCGACGGCATCGTCACCGCCCGCCGTACCGACATCGGCGACCTGATCGATGCCGGCGGCGGCAGCCGGCCGGAGCTTTTTCGCATCGCCGACACGCACAAGCTGCGCATCTACGTGCAGGTGCCGCAGGCCTATGCAAGCCAGCTCCAGCGCGGCATGAAGGCTCGATTGCAACTGCCCGAGCAGCCCGGCAAGGACTACCCGGCGACCGTCGTCGAGACGGCCGACGCGATCAACGTGGCCTCGCGCACGCTGCTGGTGCAGCTGCAGGCCGACAATGCGGACAACAGGCTGCTGTCGGGTTCGTATGCCGACGTGCGCTTCGACCTTCCGGCCAGCACTCAGATCGTGCAGGTGCCGATCAGCGCGCTGATCTTCCGCGAGCAGGGCCTGGAAGTCGCAACCGTCGATGCGAAGCATCGCGTCGTCATGAAGCCGATCGTTGCAGGACGCGACTTCGGCACCGCAGTCGAGGTGCTCTCGGGCCTCGATGCATCCGACCGGATCATCGACAGTCCACCCGATTCACTCGCAGCGGGCGACCAGGTCGATGTCGCGCCCGCCGCCGCGACCGCCGAAGCATCCACGGACAAGGCTGCCAAGGCATGAGGCCGCTGGCCGCACTCGCGGTACTGCTGCTCGCGGGCTGCTCGACGGCACCGGTCTACCACGTGCCGGCCACGCCCGTACCCGACACCTACAAGGAAGCCGGACCGTGGCAACCGGCGGCGCCGTCGGATCGGATCGACCGCGGCGACTGGTGGACGATCTATCGCGATGCGACGCTCGACGCGCTCGAAGCGAAGATCGACAGCGGCAACCCCGACCTCGCCGCCGCGCTCGCGCGCTACGACGAAGCGAACGCTTATGCACAGCAGGCGCGTTCGGGCTTGTTCCCCACGATCGGTGTCGGCGCGCTCGGCACCGGCAATCGCCAGTCCGACCACCGGCCGCTGCGCTCGGCGAACCAGCCGACCTTCTACGGCAACAACACGCTCGACGCCGAGGTCGACTACGAACTCGACCTGTGGGGACGCGTACGCAGCGAAGTCGCCGCCGGAAACGCGGGAGCCGAAGCGGCCGCGGCCGATCTCGCTTCGGTACGCCTCAGCCTGCATGCGCAGCTCGCCAACGCCTACCTGCAGCTGCGCGACCTCGATGCGCAGGCGCAGTTGCTGCTCGACACGACGAACGCCTACGAGCGCGCCTCGACGCTGACGCAGAACCGCTTCCGCGACGGTATCGCCTCCGGACTCGACGTCGCACGCGCACGCACGCAGCTCGATATCGCCAAAGCGCAAGCCGGCCGCGTCCGTGCTACCCGCGCGCTTTACGAGCACGCGCTGGCGAGCCTCGTCGGCGAACCGGCCTCTTCGTTCGCGATCGCACCGGCCGTCGTCAAGCTCGACGTACCGGCGATTCCGAACGGCGTGCCGTCGACGCTGCTGCAGCGCCGCCCGGACATCGCGGCGGCCGAGCGACGCGCAGCCGCGGCGAACGCCGAGATCGGCGTCGCGCGCGCAGCGTTCTTTCCGCGCATCACGCTCGATGCGCTCGGCGGCTTCCAGAACACCGGCGGCGCCGGCTGGCTGACGGCGCCGAACCTGTTCTGGACGTTCGGCCCGCAAGCCGTGGCGACGCTGTTCGACGGCGGCAAGCGCGAAGCGCGCGTCGCGCAGGCGCGCGCGCTGGAAGACGAAGCGGCCGCGCGCTACCGCGGTACGGTGCTGGCGGCCTTCCAGCAGGTCGAGGACAACCTGGCGCTGCTGCGCGAACTGGAAACGACGGCGCAAGCGCAAGGCGATGCCGTCGCGTCGGCGCAGCGCGAGGTGCAACTGGCGCTCAATCGCTACCAGGAAGGCGTGGTCGACTATCTCGAAGTGATCACGGCGCAGACGCGTTCGCTGCAGACCCAGCGCGACGCGCTCGATCTCGATACGCAGCGTCTCAATGCCAGCGTGAACCTGATCCGTGCGCTCGGCGGCGGCTGGTCGACCGAACAGCTCGGCGATTCGCGCGAAACGCCGTCGCCGTCGAGAACGAATGCGGGCTAGCCGCCGCCGAGCGCACCGTGACGGTATTCGGCGATCACCCACAGCTCGCGTTCGGATGAGCCGAAGCCGTTGCTGTGATAGTCCGCATAATCCAGTTCGAGGCTGAAATCGCTGCGCACCGCGTAGCTCAGGATCGCGTTCAACTCCGAGCCGTAGCGCTGCGAACCGCGGTCGGCGAAGAAATTGTGGAACGTGACGCCCCAGCCGAATTTCGAGCCGACCTTGCCGAAGCCGCTCACGTAGCGATCGTCCAGGCCGTTCGCCGGCACGTTCTTGAACTGGCTCGTCCAGCCGTTGAACGAGTGGTTGGAGCCGTACGGCGAGGAGAACGCGTTGTGGCCGTCACCGCCGAGCAGTTCGTCGCCGAGCTTGAGACTGAAGATCGGCAAGCCGTAGCTGAGTTCGAGCAGATGGTAGTCGGCGGTGTAGTTCAAGGGATTGTTGCGCCAGTTCTCCTGTCGCGCGAACTCGGCCGTCCAGCCGAGCGAGGTCGACGCGAATTTCTGGCTGCCGGTCCAGCGCACGCCGGCGGTGCGCCATGAGTATTTGGCCTGCGTGTCGTTTTCGATCAGGTAGTCGTAGCCGGTCAGCGTGCCGAGCGGCAGCTTCTGGTCGACGTGCAGCAAATGGCCTTCCAGATCCCATTCGCGCTGGAGCGGGTCGGGATAGTCGTGGCCGACCGACCGCTGCGCTTCGTCGAGGTACAGGTAGCGCAGCGTCGTGCCGGTGTCGAGCTTCCACGACGTCGACAGCGCGTCGAACGATTGAGGATTCTGGCGCCACGGTCCGAGGCTGAAGAAGCGCTGGTTGTCCAGGGCGACGTACTGGCGCCCGAGGCGCGCTGCGACGCTGCCGTTGTCGTAGCCGATCCAGGCGTTGCTGATCTCGCTCGACGGCGGATCGCCTTCGGACGGCAGGTGCGTGTTGCCGTTCGACCCGCTGTTGTAGTGCTCGCCGAACAGGGCGATGACGCGCGTGCCTTCGGCATAGGCGCTCCAGTCGGGCGCAAACTTCCACAAGTATCCCAAGGTAAAGCGCAGCGTATTCGCATTCGCCGCATCGGCGTAGCCGTCCTGGTCGATGTGCGCGTAGCGGTAGCGCAGGTCGAGCACCAGCCCCGGCGGCAGGACGTCGTCGCCCGCATGCGCCGTTGCCGCGCATGTCGCGAGCGAAAAAGCGATACCCAAGCCTCGCCACGGCGAAGTTCTACCCATCGATGCGATTCCCTGATTGACCCCGAAAGCAGCCACGCTACGGTGCCGCGGCCGCGAACGCCAACTGAAACCTCGCCATGTCCTCATGCCGCCGCTCGCGCCGGGCGCGGATCGGCATGGCGCCGATATGTTCGTTCGACTATATTGACCGTCCTGGGGATTCATTTTGATTCGATGGATCTGCCATGCCGAAATATCCCCTCGCGCTCGCCGCGCTCGCCCTGTCCGCCGCCGCCCATGCCGACGACGACGGCTTCTTCTCGCACTGGCTCGACAACGTCGGCGCGACGCAGGCCGAACAGCCGTCCTGGGTGACGCCGCTCGTCACGGTGACGCCCCGGCTCGAGCAGGAATACCGCTTCGACTACGTCAGCCAGCAGCTTGCGAGCGGCTACCACAACGACAACTACGGCAACGGCAAGGGACTGGAGCTGATTCCTTCCGAGAACACCGAGATCGTGATCAACGCGCCGCCGTACATCGATCATACGCAGCCCGGCGCGAAGGACGGCTGGGGCGACTTGTCGTTCCTGCTCAAGTATCGCCTGCTGTCGGCGAATGCGGAAAACGGCAACTACATCCTGACCGCTTTCCTCGGCACTGGCTTCGCCACCGGCGAAAAGCCCAACGGCGGCGTCGCCGACACGGTCAGCGCGACGATCGCCGGCGGCAAGGGCTGGGGCAATTTCGACGTACAGTCGACGATCGGCGTCACCGTACCGCGCAACAACTTCGACGAAGTCGGCCGCACCTGGCAATGGAACACCGCCTTCCAGTATCGCCTGCCATACCGCTTCTGGCCCGAGATCGAATACAACTGGACCCATTTCTCCGGCGGCCCGCACGACGGCAAGTCGCAGGGCTTCGTCACGGCCGGCGTCGTCCTCGGCAAGATTCCGCTGTACGAACGCATCGGGCTGACACTCGGGGCCGGCTACCAGCATGCGGTGACCTCGTTCCACACCTACAGCAACGCCCTCGTGCTGACCGGGCGCATGCCGTTCTAGACGAGCCAATCGAGCACGCGACGGCTTCCACGGAGTTGGGAGGCCGATCGCGGCTGGAGCCGCTTCTGCGAAACGCGTCGCCGCGAGCGACGCGTCGGACGCGCTACTTCACCGGTGGCGCGTCGAATCCCAAATCAGCGAACACCGCCCGCTGCTTCGGCTGCTTCAGCAGCTCGAGCAACTTGCGCGCCGCCGGCGAGTCGTGTCCGGCGACGATCGCCGCCGGGTAGATGATTGGCGCATGCGAATCCTCCGGGAACGTCGCCACCACGCGTACGGCGGGCTCGGATACCGCATCCGAGCGATAGACCACGCCGAGCGCGGCTTCGCCGCGCGCGACGAAATTCAATGCCGCGCGCACGTTGTCGGCGGATACGACGTGGGACGCGACGCGATCCCATGCGCCGAGCCGGGTCAGGGCCGCCTTCGCGTACTTTCCGGCCGGGACGCTGTTGGGTTCGCCGAGCGCCAGCTTGCCGTCGGCGCCGAGTGCGCCGGCCAAGTCGAAGCCCGGCGCGATCGCGAGCTGCACCTTGCTGTCCTTCGGCGCGACCAGCACGAGCGCATTGCCGAGCAGGTCGGCACGCGTCTCCGCGACGATCAGCTTGCGCGTCGCGACGTAGTCCATCCAGTCCTGGTCGGCCGAGATGAACAGTTCGGCCGGCGCGCCCGCCTCGATCTGCTTGGCGAGCTGCGAACTTGCCGCGTAGCTCGCCTTGACGTTGCCGATCGCAGCCGCTTCGGGGCTGGCGAGGATCTTGTCCAAGGCCGGCTTCAAGCTGGCCGCCGCGAACACCAGTTCGCCGTCGGCCACCGCGCAGAGCGGCATGAGCAGCAACAGGCCGGCCAGTGTGAAGCGCAGAGCGCGCCCGGCAATGGTGATCGGGTACCTGCGGATCATCGGTCGCTCCGGTTCGATGTGTCCGTGCAAACATAACGCGTTTGCCGCGATCGGGCGAGCGGGCATCGCCGATGCTCGACGACGACACGACCGAGCCCGGCATGCACCAACGCGCGCGACTTTTCTCGGGACGAAAAAAAGCCGCGCGAGAGGAGATCGCGCGGCTGAAACGCTGACCGCCGTGACACCGGCGGTCACCCGAGTTTTCTGTCGATCAGAACGAGAAGCGCGCGCCGACCATCACGTTCATGTTGCTGGGGTGCAGGTAGCCGTTGGCCAGGCCGTCTTCCACTTCCGAGTACATCGCGCCGCCGTAGACGTCGAAGCGCTTGGTGAAGCGGTAGTCGGCCACCAGCGAGTACGCATTCAGCGTACCGCTGCACGAACCCGCGCTGTTGTTGGAGCACGGCGCGCGCACGGCGACGGTCTGTCCGTTGATCGTCTGGTTGACCGAGTGGTAGTCGTTCTGGTCGTAGTGATACACCGCGCCCGTCAGCGACCATTCCTTCGTGATCGTGTACTTCGCGCCGAACCACGACACCTGCAGCTTCTTCTCGAACGGATAAGCGTTGTTGTTGACGAAGCTGAAGTCGTAGCCGCCGAGGCCCGAGAAGCCCGCCTGCAGCGGATGGTCCGGGTTCGAGTACGTGATGTGGTCGTAACCGCCGGAGAACTTCACCGGGCCGAGCGTGTAGCTCGCCATCAGGGCGTAAGCCTCGGTATCGGAGATCGTCGCCGCGAGCGAATCACTCGGCACGCCCGCCGTCGCCAGCTGCGCCGCGCTCAGCGGAGACGCACCGACGGCGCTGTTCTTGTAGCCGTAGAAGCCGTCGACCGAGAAACCGGCGTAGTCGAAGCCGACGTCGATCTGCGCGGCATCGCGGCCGTTGCCGCTGTCACCCGTGTGGCCGAACTGGTACAGGGCGGCAACGCGCAGCCAATCGTGGCTGTAGTTGTACTTCAGCGCGTCGTCGAGACGCACGTTCTGGGTGTTGCCCATGCCGCCGGCCGCGCCGGAGAAGCCGATCACCGAGAACGCATAGGAGCCGCCCTGCGGATCGTACTTGTTGATGTCGTCGATCAGCACCGAGTTCTGGCGGCCGGCGGTCAGCGTGCCGAACGTCTTCGAGCTCAGGCCGAGGAAGGCCGGGCCGTTGAACACCTGGCCGGCGCGGCTGCCGTCACCGTTGACGCTCTGCTGGTTGACCGGCTTGCCGTTGTTGTTGACCATCGACTGCAGGGCGTCGGAGATCTTGCCCGAGGTCGGGTTGAAACCCATTTCGACGTTGAACACGGCCGACAGGTCGTCGGTCAGCGGCTCGAGGCCCTTGATGCCGACCTTCGACTGGCTGAGGCCGCTCGGCGCGACCGAAGTGATGGCCTTGCGACCGTTCTTCTGCACGAGATAGTCGAGACCGACGTAGTAGTCGTCGCTGAGCGGCGCACCGTGGTTCTGATACGCCACGCCGACATCGAGCGTGCCGTACAGCGTGATGCCGTTCCAGGTCAGGGTGCCGTCATCGGCAGCGTGCGCGACGTTCGCGCCGCCCGCAACGGCCAGCACCGCCACGAACGCGGATGCAAGCGCGGTCTTCTTGAGACCGTTGGCAGCAGGGGAATTGGGCTTGATCATGATTTCGAGTTCCAAGGCAGTGGGTTGATAAAAAGACGTTCCCCAGGACCAGCGCCGACGATGCCTTCGTCGACTCAAGGTTAAGTGTTCGTAATCCGCGCAAGGTTGACCGACGCTTGTTACAGTCAGCGATGTTTTTGATTAAGGAATTGTGACAAACGCTACACCCGGCGCGCTGGCGCGGGCATCCTAGACAATGGTCTATGCGGATTTTTGTAGCCGCAGTTCGCATTTCGGCGGCGAAATGCTCGCTTCGTCCACGAACGTGCAGGCGGCCGGTTTCCCGCCCGCGGCTTCCTCGTCTATGACGAAGCCGGTCGAGCCGGCTAGGCGGGAGCGTTCGCGATGACGTCCTGCAGCGTGTAGCGACCCGGTGGCCGGCCGGCGATCCAGCCGGCGGCGGCGGCGGCGCCGCGCGCGAAGATGCTGCGGTCGGTCGCGCGATGGGTGAGCTCGATGCGCTCGCCGGCCGTGGCGAACAGGACCGTATGCTCGCCGACGATGTCGGCGGCGCGGGTCACGGCGAAGCCGATTTCGCCTGCGGTACGCGCGGCGTGCCGCTCTGCCCGCCACGATTGCGCGACGGCCTCGAAGTCGACCCCGCGGGCGGCGGCGACCTCGCGCCCGAGCGCGAGCGCGGTGCCGGACGGCGCATCCTGCTTGCGCGCGTGATGGGCCTCGGCGATCTCGCAGTCCCACCCCGGCAGGGCGCGCGCGGCTTGCCCGACGAGCTTGGCCAGCACGGCGACGCCGAGACTGAAATTCGCGCTCCAAAGCACCGGAATCGATGCGGCCGCCTGGTCGAGCGCCGCGCGCTGACGCGCGTCGAGCCCGGTCGTTCCGCTGACGAACGCGATGCGCCGCTGCAGCGCGATATCGAGGGCACGGTCGAACGCGGCGGCGACGCTGAAGTCGATCAGCACGGCCGGCGCGGCGCCGTCGGGCACCTGCTCGCTGCCCTCGATGCCGAACGCGCGGGCCGACGCTTCGCCGCCCTGCCCCGGTCGCACGAGGGCGGCGACGAGGCGCAAGTCCTCGCATTCGCGCAGCGCCACGAGGATCGCCTGGCCCATGCGGCCGGCGGCGCCATGGACGGCTACGGGAATCGGGGAATCGGCCATCGACGCGCTCCGGATGCGGAGCGCGAATGTTAGCTCAGCGGCAGGCGATGCCGGGCGCGCGTCAGGACGTGACGCGATCCCAGAAGCGCTTGACGCCGTCGAGCCAGGACGTGCTGCGCGGCGAATGCGCCGCGGCGTCCGCTCCGGCGAAGGTCGCCTCGAACTGCTGCAGCAGCTCGCGCTGCTCGGTCGTCAGGCGCACCGGCGTCTCCACGACGACGCGGCAGAGCAAGTCGCCGGTACGACCGCTGCGCACCGACTTGACGCCCTTGCCGCGCAGGCGGAACAGCTTGCCGGTCTGCGTTTCGGCGGGGATCGCGATTTCGGTTTCGCCTTCCAGCGTCGGGACCTTCAGCTCCGCGCCGAGCGCGGCCTGCGCGAAGCGCACCGGAATCTCGCAATGCAGGTCGTCGCCTTCGCGCTGGAAGATCGCATGCTCGCGCACGCGGACTTCGACGTAGAGGTCGCCCGGCACGGTGCCGCTCGGGCCGGCTTCGCCCTGCCCGGTCAGGCGGATGCGATCGCCGGTGTCGACGCCGGCGGGGATCTTGATCGAAAGCGAACGCTCGTCGTGCACGCGGCCTTCGCCACGGCATTCGCCACACGGATTGGTCACAACCTTGCCGGCGCCGCCGCAGTGCGGGCACGCCTGCTGGATCGAGAAGATACCGTTCTGCATGCGCACGCGGCCCTGGCCGCGGCAGGTCGAACAGGTCGACGTCTTGCCGTCTTCGGAGCCGCTGCCGCTGCACGAGCCGCACTCGACCAGCGTCGGCACTTCGATCTGCTTCTCGATGCCGAACACGGCCTCCTCGAGGTCGAGCTCGATCAGGTAGCGCAGATCCGAGCCGCGACGCGCGCGGCCGCGACCGCCGCCGCCCATGCCGAAGATGTCGGAGAAGATGTCGCCGAAGATGTCGCCGACGTCGCCGTTGAAGCCGTTGCGCCCGCCGCCGTTCTCGAACGCGGCGTGGCCGTGCTGGTCGTAGGCCGACCGCTTGCGCGGATCGGACAGCACTTCGTAGGCCTCCTTGGCCTCCTTGAACTTCTCCTGCGCGGCTGGATCGTCCGGACAGCGGTCCGGATGGCACTTCATCGCCACGCGGCGGAACGCCTTCTTGAGGCCTTCCTCGGCGATGCCGCGCTCGACGCCGAGCACTTCGTAGTAGTCGCGCTTGCTCATGGAACGAGCCAGCCACGGATCCCGCTGGGGACCTTCCTTGATTCATTCATGACGACGAGCGATCCCCCTCGGGCATCTTGTGCGTTCGTCATCCTCGCCGTGCGGGAACCCATTGGCGTCTCGTTACCGATCGGACAATGGATGCCCGCTTTCGCGGGCATGACGTCAACAGGTGTATTCGGCATTGCCTGCCGGCATGGGCCGCCCGATGCGATGCACCGGGCGGCCTGCCGATTACTTCTTGTCGTCCTTCACTTCGGTGAACTCGGCATCGACGACGTCGTCGTTCTTGGCCGAGCCCGCCTGCGCCGCGTCCGGCGCGTCGCCGGCCGGAGGCGCCGAAGCGGCAGCCGCATGCAGCGACTGCGAGACTTCTTCGAGCTTGGTCGTACGCGCGTCGATCTGAGCCTTGTCGTCGCCCTTCATGACCTTCTCGAGATCGGCCAGGGCTTCCTCGATGCGCCCGATGTCGCCCGGCACCTTGCCGCCGTGGTCCTTGATCGCGGCCCGCGTGGCGTGCACGAGCTGGTCGGCCTTGTTGCGCGCGGCGATCAGCTCGTGGAACTTCTTGTCCTCTTCCTTGTTCGCTTCGGCGTCGCGCACCATGCGCTGGATCTCGTCCTCCGACAGGCCCGAGCCGGCCTTGATCTCGATGCGCTGTTCCTTGCCGGTGTTCTTGTCCTTCGCACCGACGTGCAGGATGCCGTTGGCGTCGATGTCGAACGTGACCTCGACCTGCGGCATGCCGCGCGGCGCCGGCTGGATGCCGGCGAGGTCGAACTTCGCCAGCGACTTGTTGAAGCGCGCCTGCTCGCGTTCGCCCTGCAGCACGTGCACGGTGACCGCGCTCTGGTTGTCCTCGGCGGTCGAGAAGACCTGGCTCGCCTTGGTCGGGATCGTCGTGTTCTTCTCGATCAGCTTGGTGAACACGCCGCCGAGCGTCTCGATGCCGAGCGACAGCGGGGTCACGTCGAGCAGCAGCACGTCCTTGACGGTGCCGCCGAGCACGCCGCCCTGGATCGCCGCGCCGACGGCGACGGCTTCATCCGGGTTGACGTCCTTGCGCGGCTCCTTGCCGAAGAAGTCCTTGACCGCTTCCTGCACCTTCGGCATGCGCGTCTGGCCGCCGACGAGGATGACCTCGCTGACGTCGGCCACGCGCAGGCCCGCATCGTTCAGCGCGGTGCGGCACGGTTCGATCGTGCGCTTGACGAGGTCGTCGACCAGCGCTTCGAGCTTGGCGCGCGTCAGCTTGATGTTGAGATGCTTCGGACCCGAGGCGTCCGCCGTGATGTACGGCAGGTTGACTTCGGTCTGGTGCGCGGTCGACAGCTCGATCTTGGCGCGCTCGGCGGCGTCCTTCAGACGCTGCAGCGCGAGCGGATCGTTCTTGAGGTCGACGCCCTGGTCCTTCTTGAATTCCTCGACGAGGTAGTCGATGACGCGCTTGTCGAAGTCTTCGCCGCCGAGGAACGTGTCGCCGTTCGTCGCCAGCACTTCGAACTGCTTCTCGCCGTCGACTTCGGCGATCTCGATGATCGAGATGTCGAAGGTGCCGCCGCCGAGGTCGTACACGGCGATCTTGCGGTCGCCGCCCTTCTTGTCGAGGCCATAGGCCAGCGCGGCCGCGGTCGGCTCGTTGATGATGCGCTTGACTTCGAGACCGGCGATGCGGCCGGCGTCCTTGGTCGCCTGGCGCTGGCTGTCGTTGAAGTAGGCCGGCACCGTGATGACCGCTTCGGTCACCGGCTCGCCGAGGAAGTCCTCGGCGGTCTTCTTCATCTTCATGAGGACCTTGGCCGAGATTTCCTGCGGCGGCATCTTCTTGCCGTCGGCCGTCTCGGTCCACGCGTCGCCGTTGTCGTGCGCGACGATCTTGTACGGAACCATGCCGATGTCTTTCTGCACTTCCGCGTCGGTGAACTTGCGGCCGATGAGGCGCTTCACCGCGTAGAACGTGTTCTTCGGATTCGTGACCGCCTGGCGCTTCGCGGTCGCGCCGACCACGACTTCATTGTCCTTGAACGCGACGACCGACGGCGTCGTGCGATCGCCCTCGGAGTTCTCGATCACGCGCGCCGTGCTGCCTTCCATGACCGCCACGCACGAGTTCGTCGTGCCGAGGTCGATACCGATGATCTTGCCCATTTCTGTACTCTCCCGCTCTGAATTTCATGCGGCCCCGCGGGCCGTAACTGTCGCGAAATCTGGGGGTCTGCGCTTGCGTTTCAAGCGCTTGTGTGCGACGCCTACTTCGAAACCGAGACCAGCGCCGGCCGCAGCAGACGATCGTTCAACACGTAGCCCTTCTGCATGACCGCGACCACGCGGCCCGCCGGATGCTCCGCGCTGTCGACCATCGCCATCGCCTGGTGCCGCTCCGGATCGAACGGCTCGCCCGGTTCGCCGACCTTCTTCAACCCGCCCGCCTCGGTGACCCGGACCAGCTCGCGCTGGGTCAGCTCGACACCGCCGCGCAGAACCGCGTAGTCGCCACCCTCGACCGCCAGTCCCCGCTCCAGATTGTCCAGCACCGGCAGCAAATCGGCCAGCAGCTTTTCATTGGCGAACCTGCGTGCCTGCTCGACGTCGCGCTGCAGGCGCTTGCGCTGGTTGTCCAGCTCGGCGCGCTCGCGCAGCACCGTGTCGCGCATCTCGGCCAGCTTCGTCTCGCATTCGCTGACCTGGCGGGACAGCACCTCGACGTCGCTGTTGCCGACGTCCTCGTTGCCCGACGGCGCCTGCGCCGCGTTCGGATCGGCTGCCCTCTGATCTGTACTTTCCATCGCTCCTCCGCATCAAAATCGCGCCGTCCGCCGAAGCGCGGAAGGCTCGTTACATCGTTCCCGGGCACACGTGCCGCCGGCGCGACAGCCGCGCCAGCCCCGCCCGGCTGGGTTTATGCGGCCGCTCAGGCCCGCTTCAAGGCGCCGGAGATGATCTGCGCGGTCGCCTGCACGACCGGAATGACCCGTTCGTAGGCCATCCGCGTCGGCCCGATCACGCCGAGCACGCCGAGCACGCGGCCGCCGACTCCGTACGGCGCGGTGACCAGGCTGTAGGTGTCCAGCGCCGCGAAGCCGGACTCCTCGCCGATGAACAGGCGAACCCCCTCGGCATGCGAGCAGCGCTCCAGCAATTGCAGCAGGTCGCGCTTGCGCTGGAACGCCTCGAACAGTTCGCGCAGGCGGTCGACGTCGGCGACATCCTGCTTGCCCATCAGATTGGTCTGCCCCGCCACCAGCATATCGTTGCCGGCGCTGCCCTGGAACGCCTGCTCGGCCACCTCGACGGCGGCGGACAGCAGCGAGTTCAGGCGCGCGCGCTCGTCGCGCATCTCGCGCAGCAGGCGCGCGCGGATCTCGTCGATGCGCATGCCCGCGAAATTCACGTTCAGATAGTTCGCGACCTGTTCCAGCTCGCTCGCGCCGTACGGATGCTGCGTCGCGATCACGCGGTTCTGCACCTGGCCGTCGGTGAAGACCAGGATCACCAGCACCCGATTACCGTCGAGCGCGACGAAATCGATGTGCCGGAACGGAAATTCCTCGCGCCGCGGCACGCTGACGACGCCGACGAAATGGGTCATCTCCGACAGCAGCGACGTCGCGCTGCCGAGCAGGTCCGGCGTGGACGCGTCGGTCGGCAGTTCGCGGCGCAGCTGGTCGACCTCGGGCTCGCCCAAGGGTCGCATCTCGAGCAGGCTGTCGACGAAGACGCGATAGCCCTGCGAAGTCGGCACGCGCCCGGCCGAGGTATGCGGCGCGGCGACCAGCCCGGCTTCCTCGAGGTCGGCCATGATGTTGCGGATCGTCGCCGGGCTGACGTCCAGCCCCGACGATTTGGCCAGCGTGCGCGACCCGACCGGCTGTCCCTCGGTGATGTACTGCGCGATCAGCGTGCGCAACAGACGGCGCGAACGCGTATCGAGGGCGGGCTGATGGGAGGGAGGGATCATCGGATTCCGATCGGGCGCCGCGGCGCCGCAGCTGGGCGCACGCTAACAAGCGCCACCCGCCCTTTCAATAGGGCTTGCGCGGCGCCGATTCAATGCGACGCCTTGGCCGCTACACGGCCGCATGCTAGCGTTCGGCCGATATCAGGAACTGCCTCGGTCCATGCTGGAAAGTCTCTACGTCAAGGATTTCGCGATCGTCGGCGAGGCCGAAATCGCGTTCGGACCCGGAATGACCGTGGTCACGGGTGAAACCGGCGCCGGCAAATCGCTGCTGGTCGATGCGCTGCTGCTGCTCGCCGGTGGCCGCGCCGAGGCGGCGATGGTGCGCCACGGCTGCGAACGCGCCGAGCTGGCCGCCGCGTTCGACCTCGCCGCGCGCGCGGACTTGCGCGACTGGCTCGTCGCCGAAGACCTCGACGAGGACGGCGCCTGCCAGCTGCGCCGGGTGATCCGCAGCGAAGGCAGCTCGCGTGCCTGGATCAACGGCCGCCCGGTCACGCTGACCCAGCTGAAGACGCTCGCCGCCGGCCTGATCGAGATCCACGGCCAGCACGAACACCAGGCCCTGCTCGACCGCAGCCAGCAGCTCGACCTGCTCGACGCGTTCGGCGAGCACGCTGCCGACGTCGCCGAGGTCGCACGCATCGCGCGCGGCTGGCGCGAAGCGAGCGCACGCATCGGCGAACTCTCGCGCGGGGCCGATCACGCCGAACGCATCGAATGGCTGACCCATCAGGTCGAGGAACTGGACCGCCACGCGCTCGCGCCAGACGACCTGGCCGCGCTGGAAGAAACGCACCGTCGCCTCGCCAATTCCGGCCAGCTGCTGCAAGGCTGCGCGGCGCTGGCCGAGCGCCTCGACGGCGACAACGAATTCGCCCTGCTGCGCCTCGTGGCGCGCGCACAGTCAGAAATCGCGCACCTGGGCGTGCTCGACGCGCGGCTCGCTCCGATCGGCGAGCTCGTCGACGCCGCGCAGATCCAGCTGGCCGAGGCGAACGACACGCTCGCGCGCTACCAAGATGCTCTCGACCTCGATCCCGAGCGCCTGGCCGAAACCGAGGCCCAGCTCGGCAAGCTGCACGAGCTCGCGCGCAAGCATCGCGTGCGCATGCCCGAGCTGAAAGCGCATGCCGACGCGCTGCGCGAGGAACTGGAAACCCTGCGCGGCGCCGGCGCCAGCATCGCCGCCCTGCGCGAGCAGCAGCAACGCCTCGCCACGGCTTACGTCGCTGCCGCCGGCAAGCTCAGCCGCAAGCGCGCCACGACCGGAAAGAAGCTCGCCGAATCGGTCAGCGCGCTGATGGGGGAACTCGGCATGCGCGGCGGCCGCTTCGAGGTGCAGCTGGACACGCAGGAAGACGCCGATCCCGATCCGCAAGGTGCCGAACGCTGCGAGTTCCTGGTCAGCGCCAATCCCGGCCAGCCGCCGCGCGCGCTGCGCAAGGTGGCATCCGGCGGCGAACTCTCGCGCATCAGCCTCGCGATCGAAGTCGCCGCACTCGGCAGCGACACGGTCGGCACGATGGTGTTCGACGAAGTCGATTCCGGCATCGGCGGCGCCGTCGCCGAAGTCGTCGGCCAGAAGCTGCGCGCGCTCGGCGCACGCTGCCAGGTGCTTTGCGTGACGCATCTGCCGCAGGTCGCCGCACAAGGCCATCAGCATCTGCGCGTCAGCAAATCCAGCGACGGCGCCTCGACCGAGACGCGCATCGACGCGTTGGCCGGCACCGCGCGCCGCGAGGAAGTCGCCCGCATGCTCGGCGGCATCGAGATCACGCGCGAGACGCTGGCGCATGCCAAGCAGATGCTCGACAGCGTCGCGCGCTAGGCATTGCGCTGCCGTCTTGCGTCCGGCGCCGCGTCGATGACGAACGCTGCCGGCAAGGCCGGCTAGTAGATCGGGTGGTCCCCCATCGCGTCGGCGACCGTGATGTCGCCGAACGCGGCGGCGCCGGCACCGCGCTGGAATACGCTCACGCCGAGCAGCCAGATGCCGACGATGCGCGCGGGCGGCGTTCCTCCGATCGCCCGTCGATAGTCGGCGAACACGTTGCGCTCCTCGGCCAGCCACGCGCCGAGCTCGCTCGCGCCGGAGCGCACGACCACATGCGTCTCGCAGGTGTTCCAGCCCGGCAACGGGCAATGGAAATGCTGCTCGGGCGCAAGGCCCGCGCTCCAGAACCAGGTCAGGTCGCGACCATTGTCGAATTCCACCGCCACGCTGACGTAGTCGTGCGTCGGCACGCTGTCTTCGGCGCCCGCCGACGGCAGCCGATCGACTCGCCAGCGCCAGCGCAGGCGGGTCTGCGGCGTCAGGTCGAGAGCGCAGGCCTTCTTCAGCAGTCCGACCTCGTTGCGCATGCGTAGCTCGATGCGCGGCTGAGGTCCGCCGTCGTGCGGCACCTCGCGTAGCTCGCGGTAGATTTCCGCAGGCCCCGGATTCAAGACGTAAGTCCAGCCCGGCGGCGGCGCGGGCGCCGCCTGCAGCCGTGCGACTTCTGCCGCGAACCACGGCGGCGCGGCCGCTTGCTGCGCGATCTGCTGCAGTTCCGCCGCGATGTCGGCGCCAGCGCTCCAGACGAGGATCGCGACGGCCACGCCGCCGCGCGCATCCGGGTTCAGCGGCGCCGGATCGCCTGCGTAGTCGCCGTCGCTGCCGACCCACAGGCCGGAGTAGTGGCGCAGCTGCAGCCGGCCGGGCGCCTGCGCCGTGAATGTGTGCGTATTGCGCGTGCCACGGAAGATCGGTCCGCGCGCGCCGATGCGTGCCCATACGCTGAGCCAGGGTTCGAAATAAAGGTCATGCGCCTTCGACACCCACGATCGGCCGGAAAGCACGAGGGTGACGCGATCGCCCGCCTGCAGCTCGACGCCCGCGTCCTGCCACGGCCCCACGTCGGCGCTGAGATACAGCGATTTCAACGCCGTGATCGCGCCGGCGGCGAGCGGAGCCAGCGATGTTTTGATGGCGGCCTCGAAAACTTCGTAGCTCGGGGGCTGCGCGCTTGCGTCGGCGACGATCGGCGAGGCGGCTGCTTTCATGCATCGTTCTCCGCGAAGCGGCGTCGCTTCGATTGCAGATAATCGTGAGCCGTCCGCGCCGCAGCGTCTTGTAGGATTCGGCTGCGTCGCAAGGGTGGGCATGCGCGAAGACCTGATCTATTTCTCCGATCGCCGTTTCATGCACCTGGGCTGGGGCTACGTCTCCTCGACGCATGTTCATTGCGCGTCGGTGCTGTCGGTGACGTTCGAGCGCGACTTCTGGGTGCAGGGCCGTCCGGGGTCGCCCGGACTCGTGCGGCGCGGCGTCGTCATCCCCCCGGGCGCGCAACACTGCGCCGACAACAGCGGCCAGCGCGGCGTGGCGCTCTATTTCGAACCCGACGGTGCGGAGTGGGCCGCCGTACGCGAGTCGCTCGATCGCGACGGTCGTCTGCGCTGGCACGGCGTCGTCGCGCTCGACGACGACGAATCGCGCGATCTCGTCGAGCTGATCCGTCCGATCGATCCGGCACGCGCGGGCTGGCGCGAACTCGACGACTGCATGTCCGCCTGGATCGCCTGCATCGCCGGAGCCCGCCAGGCACGCGGGATCGACGCCCGGGTCACGCGCTCGGCCCATCTGCTGCGGCAGGACGATGCCGAGACGCGATTGTCGGAGCGCCGGCTGGCCGAATCGGTCGCCTTGTCGGGTTCTCGCCTACGCCATTTGTTCAAGCGCGAAACCGGCGTGCCGCTCTGTCGCTATCGCGTGTGGGGCCGCCTGCGCCGCGCGATCCAGCAGCTCGGCGCCGGCGCGAGCCCGACCGATGCCGCGCTGCAGGCGGGCTTCACCGACGCCGCGCATTTCAATCACGCGTTCAAGGCGAACTTCGGCGTCAGCCCGGCCGCCCTGTTCGGCCGCGGGCGGCCGCAGCCGCGTGTCGTGGTGGCACCGGATTTTGCTGCGCCCGAGCGATTGAAGCAGATCGCCGTGCCAGGGGACATGTCGGGCAGCGGAGCTCGATCATGAGCCGTCTCCCTTCATCCCGCACCAGATCCTGCGTTCGTCCGTTTCCGAGAAACGGATTTCGCGACAAGGCACGAATTTGAGTGATTCCTTGCCGATTCCGCCGCCTCCATGGACATCGGAATCGTAAAACAGCGTCCACCGCGTGCCATCCGGCTCGAGAGCGGCACCGTGCCAGAGCAGCGAATCGATACCTTGCACCTGAACCGCCAATCGGAACGGCCGCCCCGATGCGAGTTGCGCTCGTGCGCACGCGAATGCATCGCGCGCGCTTTCGTTCAAACCCACGACACCGCATGCCACCGCGCCATCACCGGACAGCTTCTGCAGGAGATCCAACAAGGCTTGCGGCGCGCCGCGAGTATCCGATCCGGCAAGAACGACGAATGACAACGTGGCGAGAAGACCTCGCACCGCTATTTCCGCTTCAGCGGCCTCACGTACAGCACCAGGCTGTGATCCTCGATCGCATAGCCGTGGCGTTCGGCGATCTCGTGCTGCAGGCGTTCGATTTCCTCGCTGGAGAACTCGATGACCTTGCCGGTCTCGATGTCGACCATGTGGTCGTGGTGCTTGCCGCGGTCGAGTTCGTAGACGGCCTGGCCGCCTTCGAAATTGTGCTTGAGGACCATCCCGGCGGCTTCGAACTGGGTCAGCACGCGATAGACCGTGGCGAGCCCGATGTCGTCGTGGTGCTCGAGCAGCTCGCGGTAGATGTCCTCGGCGGTGAAATGCTTGCCGCTGTGGCTGTCGAGGATTTCCAGGATCCGCATGCGCGGGTGGGTGACCTTGAGGCCGGCCTTGCGTAGTTCGGTCGATTCCACGTTCATCCTCCGGGCCCCTTCCGCGCCGCCCCGCCTTGTCGTTCAGGGCGCTAGTGTATCATCCGGGTTTGCCCGGACCCTTGGACATCCTTCGCATGCGTCTTCGCTGGCTCGCCCTCCTCGCCCTCGCTCCCTTGACCGGCTGCGGCCTGATCTACAAGGTCGATACGCAGCAGGGCAATCTGTTCAACCAGGAGAGCGTCAGCGCCCTCAAGGAAGGCATGAACAAGCGTCAGGTGCTGCTGGTGATGGGGTCGCCGGCCGTGATCAGTCCGTTCGACCAGAATCGCTGGGACTACGTATCGTCGATCCGCCGCGGCCGCAACAAGATGGAGCGCAAGGACCTGACCCTTTATTTCAAGGACGACGCGCTGGTCAAGATCGACGGCGACTACTTTCCGGAGAATCCGGACCAGCTGATCAAGGACGCAGGCAAGTACAAGCGCCAGTATCCGGACGAAAAGTCGCTGGACGACGACAAGAAGAAGAAAAAGCAAGGCGGCGGCCAGGATCAGGGCTGATCGCTGGTTTCAGGGATTTTCAGCGCGATTTCTTGAGCGGGGCGCGTTCGGCGCGACGGCGGCGCGAATCCTTCGGGTCCGCCTTCAGCGGCCGGTAGAGTTCGACGCGGTCGCCTTCCCGCAGCACCGTGTTTCGCGGCGCAGGCTTCGACCAGAGGCCGACCGCAAGCGGCGCGGCGTCGATGCCCAATTCGAGTTCGACCTGCGCCGCCGCGATGGCATCGGCAATCGTCGATCCGGCCGGCAGCTGCAGGCGCCGGAGGAATTGCCGCTCCGCTTCGGCGTAGGCGACTTCGACCGAGATCGATGCGGCCGGATTCGGCACGGCGCGAGACGGATCAGCCATAGGCTTTCGCCGCAGCCGCGCAGAAATCGTCGACCATGCGGCTCGCCAAGCCCTGGAAGCCGAGCCGAAGCGCAGCCCCGCCGAGCCGGCCGCTGTAGTCGAAATCGAGCGCCAGCGCGATCTTGCAGCCGTCTTCGCCGAGCGGCGTGAACGTCCAGTCGCCTTCGAGCGCGCGCAGCGGGCCGTCGACGAGATGCAGGTGCAGGCGCTGCGGACGTTCGAGCGTGTTGCGCGTGGTGAAACTCTGGGTGAGGCCGGCGAAACGCAGGTCCAGCCGTGCAGTGAGGGACGTGTCGCCGTCGCGTTCGAGCACGCGTGCGCCGGCGCACCAGGCAAACCGCGTCGGGTATGCTTCGATGTCGTTGACGAGATCGAACATCCGATCCGGCGTATGACGGACCAGGGCGTGGCGGCGAATCTGGATCATCGTGACTCGTTTTCTTGAATTGTACGTGACATGGCCAAAGCGAAGACCAAGGACAAGAGCGGTACCGGCACGATCGCGCAGAACAAGCGCGCGCGGCACGAGTATCACATCGACGAGCACTACGAGGCCGGGGTCTCGCTCGAAGGCTGGGAAGTGAAAAGCCTGCGTGCCGGCCGCGTCAACCTCGGCGACGCGTACGCGATCGTGCGCGGCGGCGAGATCTTCCTGTTCGGCGCCTCGATCGTGCCGCTGATCTCGGCCTCGACCCACGTCGTCGCCGACGACCGCCGCACGCGCAAGCTGCTGCTGCATCGCGAGGAGATCGACAAGCTCATCGGTGCGATCGAGCGCAAAGGCTACACGCTGATCCCGCTCGCGCTCTACTGGAAGAGCAACCGCGTCAAGATCGACCTCGGCCTTGCGCGCGGCAAGCAGGAACACGACAAGCGCGACAGCGAGAAGGAACGCGACTGGAGTCGCGAAAAGCAGCGCGTGATGCGCGGTCGCAACAAGCTGGCCTGAGTCGCTGCGCCGCTCGCAGCGGCAGGAAAGCAAAAGCACAATGGATTCCCGCGTTCGCGGGAATGACGCCAGGGTATGCGGGCGACGCCATGGTGTGTGGGCGACGCCATGGTGCGCGGACGACGCCATCCGCCGTCATCCCCGCGAACGCGGGGATCCATTGTGCTTTCCGACATCGGCACGCACGGCGTCATCGAATCCCTGCATTGCTGCCGAAAATGCCAGCCGTCCGTCGGGCCTTGCCGTGGCCCTCGATGCGCCACGGTTCGAAACGACCCCGATCAATACCCCGGCGGCACGTAGCCGAAGCGCGCCATCTGCTCGCGGTGCGCGGCGACCACACGCGCGACCTGGTCGCGACCGAGCGCTTCGCGCCACTCGTTGACGCGCCCCTTGCGGAAGAAGCGCGCCGCCTTGTCCGAGGCCTCGACGAAGCCGTGCTTCTTCTCCATCGTCGCCAGGCTCTGGAAGCTCGCGTGGCGTTGCGCACGCTCGATGCGTACGCGGTCCTGGCCTAGGCCGACCAGCCGCGCGACTTTGGCGAACGGCTTGGCCGGCTTGTCGATCAGGTCTTCGTAGCGCAGCACCAGGATGCGATCGCTCGCCAGGTCCACCCATGCCTTCACGTGGTTCGACCACGAGCCGAGGATCTGGCTGACGAACAGCGCGTCGTTGGCCGTCGCCACGTTGTCGTCGCCGAGGCGCTCGATGGCCGCGTCGACATCGAGACCGAAGTGATGCGTCATGCTGACAACGACGTCGAGCGGATTGCGCACGACGTAGATCGCACCGGCGGTCACCTCCCAGTTGTGCAGCGGGTAGCCGTCGAACTGGCCGGACGTGTTGTGCGTCTTGACGAAGCGGGTGCCCTGCGCGCGCGCCGCGATCTCGGCGTGCACGTGCGGGCGCAGCGCGGCGATCTCCTCGATGGTCAGCGCCGTGCTCGGCTTTCCGGCCAGCGCGCCGAAAAGGTCGGGACGCGCCTCGTCGTCGGCATAGCGCGACAGCTCGTTCAGCGGCACCGGCTCGCTGCGGTTGGCGACGAGGTTGGCGAGGAACGCGCGCAGCCACGTGTTGCCGGACTTCGGGTACGAGGCGAGCCAGACGATGTTGCCCATGATTGCGTATCGGCAGCGAACGAGCCGCGCATGATACCGCGGGGTTGATTTCGCAGGCGCCGCACACCATGATGGATGCGTTCCCCGGGGGCGATCGGTTTCGACGGGGGATGCGAAGTAGCTTGGTGCATGTCGAGGGCGTCATCTTCCTCGTTAATCCGGTGGCAAAAAACCTAGACGCGAACGACAACGTCTACGCTCTGGCCGCTTAAGGCCTAGCCCCGAACCCACTTGTGCCTGTGCTCG